>Ga0335078_10001899_pt1 | contig 31637 bp, 27 predicted proteins | sample Lox_Sample_32_FD_206711 | JGI IMG/M metagenome (GOLD analysis project Ga0335078, IMG submission 206711) | Soil microbial communities from Loxahatchee National Wildlife Refuge, Florida, United States - Lox_Sample_3.2 | ecosystem: Environmental > Terrestrial > Soil > Wetlands | place: USA... | reverse complement strand
TGCGCGGCGGAATTCGAGTCTTTCACGCCGTACATGTATTCGACCTACGAAGACGAGGACGAGGCCGATCCGACCGATCGCCCGAAGATCGCCATCCTTGGCAGCGGCCCGAACCGCATCGGGCAGGGCATCGAATTCGATTATTGCTGCTGCCACGCTTCCTTTGCTCTGCGCGAGGACGGCTACGAAACCATCATGATCAATTGCAATCCGGAAACGGTTTCGACCGACTATGACACTTCGGACCGCCTCTACTTCGAGCCGCTTACCCTGGAAGACGTTCTCTCCGTCGTCGATCGCGAAAAGCCGCAAGGCGTGATCGTGCAGTTCGGCGGGCAGACTCCGCTCAACCTGGCGCTGGAATTGAAGCGCAACGGCGTGCCCATCATCGGCACCGCCCCGGAATCGATCGACCTGGCGGAAGACCGCAGACGCTTCGGCCGCCTGCTCGATGAACTGAAAATTCCGCAGCCCAAGAACGGCACGGCGCTGGTGCCCGAAGAAGCGGCGCGGGTCGCAGGAGAAATCGGCTTCCCCGTGCTGGTGCGCCCGAGTTACGTGCTCGGCGGGCGCGCCATGGTGATCGCCTACGATTTGAATACGGTGCAGGAATATGTGGCCCAGGCGGCGCTCATGGGCCCGGCGCGGCCGGTGCTGATCGATCAGTTTTTGGAAGAGGCCACGGAAGTGGACGTGGACGCGCTGGCCGATGGGGAGGACGTAATCATCGGCGGCGTGATGGAACACATTGAAGAAGCCGGCGTGCACTCGGGAGATTCTTCGTGCGTGCTGCCTCCGGTCAGCTTGTCGCATTCGGTGCTGGCGCGCATCCGCGATTACACGAAGCGCCTCGCCCAGGCGCTGCAAGTGGTGGGCCTGATGAATGTGCAATACGCGATCCAGCGAGACACGGTCTACGTGCTCGAAGTGAATCCGCGCGCGTCGCGCACCGTGCCGTTTGTCAGCAAGGCCACGGGCGTGCCGCTGGCGAAGGTCGCGGCGCGGCTGATGGCCGGGCGCAAGCTGCGCGACATGCACCTTCCGGTGACGGTGCTGGACGGCGTGGCCGAGATCGTGGTGCGTGATTACTATTCAGTTAAATCGCCCGTTTTTCCGTTCAATAAATTCCGCGGCGTGGACACCATCCTCGGCCCCGAGATGCGCTCGACCGGCGAAGTCATGGGTGTGGCCAAGAGTTACGGCCAGGCGTTCGCCAAGGCGCAACTGGCCGCCGGGCAGCGCCTGCCGCGCAAAGGCTCGATCTTTATCAGCGTCAGCGATCACGACAAGCGCCACTGCGGCCCGCTGGCGAAGGAATTGCACTCTCTCGGCTTCCGCCTGATCGCCACGCGCGGCACGGCCGCCGCCCTCGAAGCCGCCGGCGTCCCGGCCGATTCCGTGTACAAGGTGAACGAAGGCCGCCCCAATATCGTGGACCTGGTGAAGACCGGCAAAGTGGATATGGTCATCAACACGCCGCTCGGGCGCGAATCGTTTTACGATGAGAAATCCATCCGGCGCGCGGCCATTCGCTACAATGTTCCTTGCATCACCACATTGTCCGCCGCCAATGCGGCGGCCCGCGGGATTCGCGCTCTTGTCGAACAGACGCTCGAGGTTTCGCCGCTGCAGTCGCTGCATTCCAAAAAGGCGGCCGCGCCGCAACTGCCTTCCGCGGGAGATTGAGTAGCACAGCCACTCTTGGCTGTGTGGGTTTTGCGATCGCCGCCAACAAAATGGACTAGTGGAGGGCCCGAAAATCCCACAGCCAAAAGTGGCTGTGCTACTCAGGACATCGAGGAATTCGCCATGGGAACCAAGCCACAACTCAAGGGAATCATCCCAGCGCTCACCACTCCCTTTGAAGCGCACGGCCCCGTGGCTCTCGCCCGCCTGCGCGAAAATATCGCTGCATACAATCGCCTGGGCCTTTCCGGTTATTTGGCCTTCGGTTCCACCGGCGAATCGGTGCTGCTGGACCGCGCCGAATTCGAGCAGGTTCTCGCCGCCGTGCGCGAAGCGGCCGCGCCGGGACGAATTTTGATCGCGGGAACGGGCGTCGATTCCACCGCGGAAACGATTTCCCGCACCGAAGCAGCCTCCAATCTGGGCTACGATTTCGCGCTGGTTTGCCCGCCGTTTTATTTCAAGCCGGCCATGAATTCGCACGTCCTCGTGGAACACTACCGGCGCGTGGCGGACGCATCTCGCATTCCCATCCTGTTGTATTCCGTGCCCCAATACACCGGCGTCGCAATCGAGGTGGAAGTTGCCGCTCGCCTCGCGGAGCATCCCAACGTCGCCGGAATGAAGGACAGCTCCGGGAACGTGGACCGCGCCGGTGCGACACTGGCTTCCGTGCCCGATTCATTCGAGCTGATGACGGGGGCTTCCACGACGGTCTATCCGGCAATGGCCGTCGGAGCGAAAGGCGGAATTCTGGCCCTTGCGAATTTCCTGCCGGAGCTTTGCGTCGCCCTGTACGACGCGATCGTTGCGCGCGACGCGAAAAAATCCTTGGAATTGCAGCGGCGCCTCATTCCGCCGTCGGCCCGAATCGTCAGCGCCATGGGAATCGCCGGCGTGAAATATGCGATGGACCGGCGAGGTTATTACGGAGGGCCGGTGCGCGCGCCGCTCCTGCCGCTCAGCGACGCGCAGAAGAAGGATGCCGATGCCCTGATCGCGGCGCTCGCGCCCTCGGCCGTTTCTGTCTGAATCCGAACCGATTCCACATCATCCAATGAGGTTCACGACCGTGCCAAATCGGTTTGTTGTGCGGAAACGCGGATGCAAGGATGGGACCCTTGATGGAGTGTAGCTGCATCTCACCGGCCGAATTGCCTGGAACCTCGCGCCTCTATTCCACATATCTTTCCGATTTTGCCGCCGTTTCCCAGTTCTACAGCCATCCTCCCAATGCCCATGGAATCGACGAGGCCGTCCCCGAGGCCCGCATCGAAGACTCCGTCCGCCGCGGTGTTGTCGACATTTTGCGGAAGCAGAATCTCATGCTGGGCGCGGACGATGCGGCGATGCGCAATTTGGACCGACTGCGAGACGGCGCGGTCGCCGTCGTGTCCGGGCAGCAAGTGGGATTGTTCGGCGGGCCTGCGTACAGCATTTACAAGGCGCTCACGGCCGTTCATGTGGCGCGCGAATTAACGGAGCGCGGCATAAACGCGGTTCCGGTTTTCTGGTTGGCGAGCGAGGACCACGACCTTGCGGAAGTGGATCACTGTTTTTTTCCGAAGCGCGGCGGGTTCGAGCGTTTGCAAATCTCGACAGCCGGGATTGTTGACCGGCGCGTGGGGGACATTCGGCTGGGCGAAGCGGTGCAAGGGCTTTCGGCGCAAGCGGCCTCGTTTCTGGAGGGGGCGTGGGCCGAGCAGGTCGGGCGATGGGTCGCGGAAAGTTACGCGCCCGAGGAGACGTTCGCTTCCTCGTTTGGAAAATTGATGACGCGCATCTTCGCCGGGCGCGGCCTCATTTTCCTCGATCCCATGTGGCCGGAGTTGCACCGTTTGTCCATGCCCACGTTGCGGCGCGCGGTGAAGGAACACAGGACGCTCGCCGCGGAGCTCGTGGCGCGATCCGAGGCCCTCGAAAAAGCCGGCTTTCACGCGCAAGTGAAAGTCACCGCGGAGAGCACGCTCGTCTTCCGCATTGTCGACGGTCAGCGGCTCGCGCTTCGCCCGGTGAACGGCGGGCTTGCCGCCGGAAGCAAAACAGAATTGCTCGACGAGACGCTGAAAGCCCTGGAAGAGCATCCGGAAAATTTCAGTCCCAGCGCCCTGCTTCGGCCCGTGATGCAGGACACGCTGCTGCCGACCGTCGCCTATATCGCGGGGCCCGCCGAGGCGGCCTACTACGCGCAGACATCGCTGATCTATAAAAAGCTTTTGGGCAGGGCGCCCGCGATTTTGCCGCGCGCCGGTTTCACGATTGTTCCGTCGCACGTCTCGAATTTGCTGAAGAAATATAATCTCGAGGCCCGGGAGATTCTTCAGGGCCGCCACAAACTGCGCGCGCGCCTCGAAGCGGAGGCCTTGCCGCAAACGCTTACCGCGCGCTTCGATGAAGGCGAACAAGCGATCAAAGCCCTGGTGGAAAGCCTGCGCCAGCCGCTCACGAAACTGGATCAGACGCTGGTGGGCGCGCTCGACACGTCTTCCGAAAAAATGCTTTACCAGCTCAACGCCCTGCGCGCCAAGGCCGGCCGCGCGGAAGGTTTTCGCACCGGCGTGGTGAACACACATGAGAACGAAATTGCCGGCTGGCTGCTCCCCAATAACGCGCTGCAGGAACGCTCCTTCGGCTTGCTTACGTTTCTGGCAAGCGAGGGGCCGCAGCTGCTCGATGAGCTCGACCGCAACATTAAAACAGGCTCCGGAGAACATTGCTTCCTTTTCCTATCGCCGGCATCGAACCCATAGCGCCCACCTCGAGGCGGGTCACCCTTTGGCGCGCGATGGCGTGGCAAAGCCCGCCAATAGTGAGATTCGCACACTGAAAGTTGCATTTCGGTTCAGCATCGCTAGAATGGCGCAAGAGAATAATTGCCGGTGTGTGAAGCCGTGCTAAGATTTTTAATCCGAGGGCATCTTTCAAGCGCAGGAACGGAGGAATTTTCAAATGAAACTTACCCCTGGAAAACGCAAAGGGCTAGAAGCCGTTTCGGATTCGCGCGGCGTGATCGCCGCGGCGGCCATGGATCAGCGCGGCTCGCTGAGAAGCGCCATCGCCAAGGAAAAAGGTATCGATAAGAAAGCCGTGACGCAGGAGATGATGGAGGAGTTCAAGATCGCGGTCTCGCGCGCGCTGACGCCGTATGCCAGCGCCATTTTGCTCGACCCCGAATATGGCCTCCCCGCCGCCAAGCAGCGCGCCAAGAACGCCGGCTTGCTTCTCGCCTATGAAAATAGCGGCTATGACAACACGCAGCCGGGCCGCCTGCCCGATTTGCTCGACCACTATTCCGTGCGCCGCATCGTGGCCGATGGCGCCGACTGCCTGAAAATTCTCCTCTACTACTCGCCGTTCGATTCCCCCGATATCAACGACCGGAAACATGCCTGGGTCGAGCGCATCGGCGCCGAATGCGTGGCCTCCGACGTTCCGTTTTTCCTGGAATTCGTGGGCTATGAAGAGGGCGTCGACGAAAAGGGCCTCGAATACGCCAAGAAAAAGCCGGAAGTGGTTGCAGGCAGCATGGTGGAATTCAGCAAGCCTCAATATGGGGTCGACGTGTTGAAAGTCGAAGTCCCCGTGACGATGGCCTTTGTGCAAGGAACGCGCTCGTGTAAGGGCGAGTTCGCCTACACGCGCGACGAAGCGAAAGATCATTTCCGCAAGGCCGCGGCCGCCGCTAAGAAACCCTTCATCTATCTTTCCGCCGGCGTCAGCAACGACACGTTTTCCGAAACGCTCGATCTGGCGTCCGAAACCGGCGTGAATTTTTCTGGCGTGTTGTGCGGCCGCGCCACTTGGAAAGACGCCATCCCCGTTTACGGCAAGCAGGGCGTAAAAGCTCTCGAAGATTGGCTGAACGATCAGGGCGTGAAAAACATCAAGAACGTCAACGGCCGGCTGACGGCGGCCAAGCCGTGGTTTGCATTCTACGGCGCCACTTCCGTTTCAGCGTTGGCGTGAAGCTCGTTCTCGCGCTCCCAATATTTTCTTCATGAGTTCCGCCGGCAAAGCGTCCTCGGCTCCGCGCATCGAGACGTTGCGCGTGAAAACGTCGCGCCGCACCGAGTGGGTCAATATCACCGCCGAAGTGAATCGCCGCATCGCGGCTTCGGGCGTGTCTACAGGGACTTGCCAACTGTACGTCCCTCACACCACGGCGGGCATAACGATCAACGAAGGATATGACCCAGACGTAGCGCGTGACATGGAAGCGGCATTCGACCGCCTGGTTCCGCGCGACGCGGGGTATAAACATTCCGAGGGAAATTCCGATTCGCACATCAAAGCGACGATGACGGGATGCTCGCAGAGCGTGTGGATCGAAGATGGGCGTCTTCGCCTTGGCCGTTGGCAGGCAATTTTCTTCTGTGAATTCGACGGTCCGCGAAGCCGCGAAGTACATCTCAAAATTCTGCCCGACCCCGCCATCTGACGAGTGATCACGGATTTCACCGCGAGCGTCGCCTGTTGCATCTATGCTAAATTCTATTCGCAATGAAGCATGTCGGCGCATACGTGCAGATTCCGTTCTGCCAGACGAAGTGCACCTATTGCAACTTCCACACCGGCGTGTTTTCAAAAGAATTGTACGCGCCGTACGTGCGCGCGGTGTGCCGCGAGATCGCCGAATATCCGCGCCTGCTGCGTGAAAATGGAATCGCGAGCGTTCCCGATTCGGCGGTCGATACTTTATATTTCGGCGGAGGAACGCCCAGCCTTCTGGAACCAAGCAACCTCGCGCAAATCATCGAAGCGATTCGCGCGGCCTTCCCCTCGCAATTCGATGAAGTGACGCTCGAAGCCGATCCGGAAACCATTTCCCCGGAAAATGCATCTGCCTGGCTGGATGCGGGATTCAACCGCATCAGCATGGGCGTGCAATCCTTCGATGACGCGGAATTGCGCGCCGCGGGACGCATGCATCGCCGCGCGGATGTGTTTCGCGCCACGAAAATTCTGCGCGACGCGGGATTCGCCAACCTCAGTTTCGATTTGATCGCGGGCCTTCCGCATCAGACCGATCGCAGTTGGCAAGATTCGGTCGAGCAGTTGCTCCGCCTGCGGCCCGAACACGTTTCGATTTACATGATGGAGATTGACGAGGGAAGCCGCCTGGGGCTGGAAGTTCTGCAAAGCGGCGAACGCTACTCCGCCAAGGCGCTGCCCACGGACGACGCCATGGCCACTTATTACGAGCAGGGCTGCGCGAAACTCGCCGCCGGCGGATACGAGCATTACGAGATTTCAAATTGGGCGCTCCTCGGTTTCGAATCGCGCCACAACTTGAAATATTGGCGCCGGGAACCGTATTTCGGATTTGGCGCCGGCGCGCATTCCTTCAATGGTTCGCAGCGCTGGGCCAACGCGCACGATCCGGCCGCCTATGCGGATACGGTTCTGCGAGGCCGTTTCCCGGTCGAACAGTTGGAAATGGTGTCGCAAGGGCAAGCGCTCGAAGAAGAGCTGTTCCTGGGCTTGCGGCAGCTTGCAGGGATCGATTTAAAATGCATCGAGGAAAAGTACGGAGCGTCTTTGCGCCCTCGCGTCGACGATCTCGTGGCGCAGGGGCTCGTCGAATGGAATGGTCCCCGCTTGCGGCTTTCCCCAGAGCGCCTGACGGTTTCGAACGAAGTGTTTGTCCATCTATTGGGGTAGGAGAGGCTGTGAGCATGCTTCCACCCTCTGCCGTTTCGAACGCGAACGCATCGCGCATCCGATGGTATGGCCTTTTTCTCGCGGCGATCACCGTGGCCGCTCCTTTTGCCTACGGACAAACGACGGATTCGAAACCGAAAACTTCTTCCGCGCCGAAAGCCGCCGGCTCCGCGCCCACGGTGGCCGAGGCGGAGCGATTCATCTCCCAGGCGGAAACTCGCCTGCTGGACTTGTGGATCAAGAGCGGGCGCGCCTCCTGGGTCTCCGAAAATTTCATCACCGACGATACCGAACAAATCGCGGCGGACGCCGACGCAGCCGTAAAAGCGGCGACTGCGGAACTTGCCAACGAGGCCAAGCGCTACGAAAAACTTCCGCTTCCTCCGGATGTGGCTAGAAAATTTAAGCTCCTGAAATTGTCGGTCGATATTCCCGCGCCGCGGGATCCCGCCGCGCAAGCCGAGCTTTCCAAGATCGACGCCTCGCTCGACGCCGATTACGGAAAAGGAACCTGGTGCCCGGACGACAAAAAGGAAAATTGCAAGCAACTGCCGGACATCGAGAAAATTCTGGCGGACAGCCGCGATCCGAAGGATCTCCTGGCCGCGTGGGAGGGCTGGCACGCGATCGCCCCGCCGATGAAAAAGCGATACACGCGCATGGTGGAATTATCCAATCAGGGCGCGCGGGAAATGGGTTTCGCGGACGTGGGCGCGATGTGGCGCTCGAGTTATGATATGCCTCCCGACGATTTCGCGAAGGAGGTCGATCGCCTGTGGGAAAAAGTCCGTCCTCTGTACCTGTCCTTGCACGCGTACGTTCGCTGGAAGCTGGCTGAAAAATACGGCAAGGACGTGGTGCGGGAGGATCAGCCGATCCCCGCGCATCTGCTGGGGAACATGTGGTCGCAGGAGTGGGAGAACATTTATCCGCTGCTGGCGCCGCAAAACGAGGAACCCGGACCGGACGTTTCTGCGGCCTTGCGCGCGAAAAATGTGGATGCCCGGGGGATGGTCCGCGACGCCGAGGGGTTTTTCAAATCGCTGGGCTTCGAGCCGCTGCCCGCCACGTTCTGGGAGCGGTCGCTGTTCACCAAGCCGCGCGACCGCGACGTGGTCTGCCATGCCAGCGCGTGGAGCATCGACTTCAAGGACGATTTGCGGATCAAGGTCTGCCTCGAACAGACCGCTGAGGATTTCACCACCGTCCACCACGAACTGGGCCACAATTTTTATCAGCGCGCCTACAACACTCTTCCGCCGCTCTTTCAAAATGGCGCGAACGACGGTTTTCATGAAGCGATCGGCGACACCATCGCGCTCTCGGTCACGCCGGAATATCTTAAAAAAATCGGTCTGATCGATACCGTGCCGCCGCCCTCCGCGGACATCGGCATCCTGCTCGATCGCGCGCTCGACAAGGTGGCTTTTCTTCCCTTCGGTTTGTTGATCGACCAGTGGCGCTGGAAGGTTTTCTCCGGCGAAATCAAGCCCGCCGATTACAACAAATCGTGGTGGGAACTTCGCCGGAAATATCAGGGCATCGCACCTCCCGTTCCCCGCAGCGAAGACGATTTCGATCCCGGCGCCAAATATCACGTGGCCGCCAACGTTCCCTACACGCGCTATTTCCTTGCCTACATTTTGCAATTCCAATTTCATCGCGCCCTGTGCAAGGAGGCGGGGTACACGGGACCGCTGAATCGCTGCTCGATCTACGGAAATAAAGCGGCTGGAGCGAAATTCGCCAAGATGCTGGCGATGGGGCAGAGCCGGCCGTGGCCCGACGCGCTCGAAGCCCTAACCGGCCAGCGGCAGATGGACGCCACCGCCATCCTCGATTATTTCGCGCCTCTGAAAAAATGGCTCGACGAGCAAAACGCAGGTCACAAAGTGGGCTGGAATTAAGTAGCGCAGGCTTCAGCCTGTGGGTTTTTATTATGAGCAGCCGCGTCCATATCGGGATCAAACCGCAAAGACTGAAGTCTGTGCCACTGTCTCTTCGGAACCTCTCCCGCTCCTCGCAAAAAGTCCGCTCCAGCTCTGTGGTATAAATAAATAGTACGGTAATAAAGGCGATGTTCCCCTGAGGGCCTCTTGGACTTCTCCTTCACCGACGAGCAGCAGCAACTCCGGCGCAGCGTGCGCGAATTCGCCGAATCGGAAATCGCGCCGCACGTCATGGAGTGGGACGAAGCCTCTCAATTTCCCTGCGAGCTGATTCCGAAACTCGGCGAAATGGGATTGATGGGCGTGATTTTTCCGGAAGAATACGGCGGCGCGGGCCTGGGTTACGTCGAGTACGCAACGGTGATCGAGGAGATCGCGCGCGTCGACGGCTCGATCGGTCTGATCGTCGCGGCGCACAATTCGCTATGCACCAATCACATTTACAAATTCGGAACGGCCGAGCAGCGCGCGAAATATGTCACGCCGCTGGCGCAAGGGAAAAAGCTCGGTTGCTGGTCGCTCACCGAACCGCAGGCCGGCTCCGACGCCGGCGGAACGCGGACGATGGCGGCGCGCAAGGACGGCGGCTGGATTCTCAACGGCTCGAAAACATTTATCACCAACGGACACTACGCCGATGTGTGCGTGGCCATGGCCGTCACCGACAAGGAAAAGGGCACCAAAGGAATTTCCGCGTTTGTGGTGGAGAAAGGGAACCCAGGCTTTCGCGCCGGAAAAAAAGAAAACAAGCTGGGCATGCGCGCCAGCGACACCTCGGAAGTGATTTTCAGCGACTGCTTCGTCCCCGAAGTGAATCTGTTGGGCAAGGAAGGCCTCGGTTTCGTGAATACGCTGCAAGTGCTCGATGGGGGGCGAATTTCCATTGCCGCTCTCGCGCTTGGCATGGCGCAAGGCGCTTACGAAGCGGCTGCCGCGTACGCGAAACAGAGAAAGCAGTTTGGAAAAGCGATCAGCGAATTTCAGGCCATTCAATTCAAGCTGGCTGACATGGTGACTGAGATCGACGCCGCGCGCTGGCTCGTTTACCGCGCGGCATGGCTTGCCGACCAGAAAGGCCCGCGCTTCACCAAGGAATCCAGCATGGCGAAATTGTACGCCAGCGAAGTGGGCGTGCGCGTGGCCAATGAAGCCGTGCAGATTTTTGGCGGGTACGGCTTCGTGAAGGATTATCCCGCCGAAAAATTTTATAGGGATTCCAAACTCTGCACCATTGGCGAGGGCACTAGCGAAATTCAGCGCATGGTGATCGCCCGGCAGATTCTGGACGCTCGCTAATTCCATCGAAAAGTAAATGTGTTTTCGTGTGCAGGCCTCGCCGCGGTTGTGATAACTTCCTTGCTTCGCTCTAGCCCGCATTTGTGCGTCTAGAGTTCGCTGTGGAGCGGGCTTCAGCCTGCGGGATTTGGCGCCAGCTCAAAAAAACTCAACAGGCTGAATCCTGTTCCACTGGCCGCTTGAGAAATGCAATGGGGATTCTGTGAAAACTCCGGGCTAGGGATTGAACTTCCATGTCAGCTTGGGATCGTCCTTGATTTCCCCAGCAGTCACTATGTCCGCATCCGTCGAAACGTGGGTTGAGCGAATCCGTGCAGGCGACGTGCGCGCGGTCTCTCAGGCGATCACGGCCATCGAAAATCATGACCCAAGAGCCGAGCTTTTGCTCCAGCGCATTTTCCCCAGCACGGGAAACTCGTTTGCGATTGGCGTGACGGGCGCGCCGGGGACGGGGAAGAGCACGCTCGTCGACCGCCTGGCCACGCATTACCGAGGACAGGGAAATCGCGTTGGAATTATTGCCGTCGATCCCACGAGCCCTTACACAGGCGGTGCGATTCTAGGCGACCGCATTCGCATGCAGGGCCACGCGAGCGATCCGGGAATTTTTATTCGTTCGATGGCCACGCGCGGTTTTCTCGGCGGCCTGGCGCGGACGACGGGCGACGTCGCGCTGGTTCTCGACGCTGCCGGAAAACAATACGTCCTCATCGAAACCGTGGGCGTCGGTCAAGACGAAGTCGATATCGTGCGCCTCGCGGACTGCACGCTGGTCTTGCTCGTTCCCGGCATGGGCGACGACGTGCAAAATATGAAGGCCGGGCTGATGGAAATCGCGGACATTTTCGTATTGAATAAATCGGATCGCGACGGCGTCGAGCGCCTCCAGGCGGAACTCGAAGCGATGCTGCAACTGGCTCCCGAACGCGACGGCTGGAAACCGGCCATCGTTCGCACCGTGGCCACGGAAAATAAGGGCATCAACGAACTCGCCGCGGCGATTGAAAAATTCCGGCAACGCTTCGGCAGCAGCGCGGAGCTCGAGCGGCGAAAAATCGAACATTGGAGAGCGAGGCTTCTCACACTCGCCGGGGAAACCGTTTTGAAACGCGCGGTCGAGGGCGAGGAGGGCGAAGCCGCGCTGGACCGATTGGCGCGCGAAGTCGCCGGCCGCGGAAAGGATCCGTACGCCGCCGTTCGCGAGCTCCTCGCGCGCGCGGATGGTACTGGGGAGAGCGCATGAAACTTGGCGACCTTGAATTCTGGCTGCTCACGGACGGGACGTTCCGTCTGGATGGAGGCGCGATGTTCGGCGTCATACCGAAGCCGATGTGGGAAAAAGTTGCGCCGTCCGACGCGCGCAATCGCATTCTCATGGCCATGAATTCTCTGCTAATTCGCGCGGCGGGCAAATGGATCCTGATCGAGACCGGCGCAGGAGACAAATGGGACACGAAGCGCTCGGACATTTACGCGTTTGAAAATCCGCCGCGTCTTCCGGAAAAACTCGTGACGCATGATGTTCCCCCCGAAAAAATCGATATTGTCATCAACACGCACCTGCACTTCGATCATTGCGGCTGGAACACGCGCATCGTAAACGGACAAGCGGTCCCGGTTTTTCCAAACGCGCGTTACGTGGTGCAGCGCGCCGAACTCGAGCACGCCAAATCGCCCACGGACCGCGACCGCGCCAGCTATCTGCCCGAAAATTTCGAACCGATGGAAAAATCCGGGCAATGGCAGCTGCTCGATCGGGACGCGGAAATCGTCCCCGGCGTGGAAGTGATTCGCGTCCCGGGCCACAACGCGGACATGATGTGCGTCCGCCTGACTGGCGGCGGCAAAACCGTATTCTTCACCGCGGACTTGATCCCCACGGCGGCTCATGTTCCGTTTCCGTGGATCATGGGATACGATCTGTACCCGCTCACGACGCTGGAGAATAAAAAGAAATGGATTTCCGAAGCGGCGCGCGGCGAGTGGCTCGTGATTTTCGGGCACGAGGCCAAGACCCCGGCTGGATATTTGCGTGAACAGCGGGGGAGATACGATCTTGAACCGGTGAGCATCGACGTCTAAATTCGATTTCACGCGAGGGCGCGAGGATGGCGAAGAAAACACAGGCGGCAACGGGGCGGAACGCGAATGCGCAGGCGGTTCGCATCGGCATCATCGGCGGCAGCGGACTTTACAACATGCCGGGGCTCGAGAAGCCGCGCGAGTTGCGCGTCAAGACGCCGTTTGGCGATCCCTCCGACGCCCTCGTCGTGGGCACGCTCGAAGGCAAGCGCGTGGCCTTTCTCTCGCGGCACGCGCGCGGGCATCGCTTCCTGCCGACGGACATCAACTACCGCGCCAACATTCACGCCATGAAACAACTGGGCGCCGAACGAATTATTTCCGTGGGCGCCGTCGGCTCCTTGCAGGAAGATTTGAAGCCGCTCGATTTCCTGATTCCCGACCAGTTTTACGACCGCACACAGCATCGCGTCTCCACGTTTTTTGGCGGCGGCGCGGTGGCCCACGTGGGCTTTGACAAGCCGGTCTGCCCGCAGCTTTCGGAAATTCTGGGCGCCGCATGCGATTCGGCCAAGGTGAGCGTCCATCGGGGCGGCACGTACATTTGCATGGAAGGGCCGCAATTTTCCACACTGTCCGAGTCGCACGTGTATCGCCAGCTGCGCTTTGAAGTCATTGGAATGACGAACGTGACGGAAGCGAAGCTCGCGCGGGAAGCGGAAATTTGCTACTCCACGGTGGCGATGATCACGGATTACGATTGCTGGCATCCCGGTCACGCCTCGGTCACGCTCGAGGAAATCATTTCCAATTTGAGCAAGAACGCGGAGAACGCGCAGAACGTCATCCGCGAAGCGGTTCGCGCCATCCCCGCCGAGCGCTCCTGCAGGTGCGGGCGCGCCCTCGCTCACGCCATCGTGACCGACCCCGCGGTAATTCCGGCCGCGACGCGCAAACGCCTGAGCCTGATCGCTGGAAAATATCTGACGCCGGGAGCCCGCTGAATATGTCCTTACTTGTGGTTGGATCGGTCGCGTTCGACGCCGTGGAAACGCCGCATGGCAAGGTGGACCGCATGCTCGGCGGCGCGGCCACCTATTTTTCCGTCGCCGCGAGCTATTTCACGCACGTCAATCTCGTCGGCATTGTGGGCACCGATTTCACCGCAAAAGACGAATCGATTTTTCGCGGGCGCCGCATCGATACGCAGGGCCTCGAACGCGCGGATGGAAAAACTTTTTTCTGGGCTGGGAAATACAGCGAAAATATGAATGAGCGCACCACGCTGGCCACGGAATTGAATGTCTTCGCTGATTTCAAGCCGAAGCTGCCCGAGCCGTATCTGTCCTCGACGCATATTTTTCTCGCCAATATTCATCCGGAGCTGCAGGCCTCGGTGCTGCATCAGGTCAAGGGCCAGCCGCGAGTGGTTGCGCTGGACACCATGAATTACTGGATCGAACGGACGCCGAAGGAGCTCCGCGAGACGCTCCAGCATACCGACATCCTTGTGATCAACGACGCGGAAACACGCCAGATCTCGAACGAACACAATTTGTTGCGGGCCGCGCGCCACATTTTCACGCTGGGCCCCAGGGCGCTGGTCATCAAGCGCGGAGAATACGGCGCCATGCTCGTGCATCAGAATCGCAGCTTCAGCGTCCCCGCTTTTCTGCTGGAAGAAGTTCATGATCCGACCGGCGCGGGAGATTCCTTCGCGGGCGGTTTCATGGGCTATCTGGCGACCGCGCGCAAAGTGGACGACGCGGCGCTGCGGCGCGCCATGGTTTACGGTTCAGTAATGGGCAGTTTCGCGGTCGAAAAATTCGGGCTGGAAAGGCTGCGGGCCTTGAAAAAGGCGGAAATCGGCGCCCGCGCCCGCCACTTTCACAAGATGACCCAGTTCACGCTCTGACCGCGAAAACCCTCGCCAGAGCGGACTCGCTTCGTTCCCTGTGTTCAGGTTTCGGGCCCTCATTGCGGTTCGGGCAACATTCGGGACCGTGAACACCTTCGCGATTTGCCCGCGCGTTGTATACTTCCCTTTTGCCGCCCTCTCCCATGCCGACCCCTCGCAAGCCGCCGGCGCTCGTTCCAGGCAGCACCATCGCCGTGGTTGCGCCGGCAAGCCCCGCGAAGGAAGAGCGCATCCAGCGAGGCTGCGAAACTTTGGAGCGGCTCGATTATCGGGTGAAGAGATTCGGCGCGAAGAGTAAAGGGGAAGGATATTTTTCGGCGCCGCTCGCGGAACGGCGCAAGCACTTGCAAGATGCTCTGACGCGCCCGGAAATTCGCGCCGTCTTGTGTACTCGCGGCGGATATGGCTGCGCGGAAATTCTAGAGGGATGGAATCCGGCGCGCCTGAAACAGCCCCGGATTTTTTGCGCGTTTAGCGATTTGACTTCGGTCCATATTTTTCTTTGGCAGAAGCTTCGCTGGGTCACGTTTTACGGGCCGCTGGTCGCCGGGGGATTCGACGCGGGACCCAACGCCACGGGCGGCTTCGATCCGGACACCTTCATGTGGGCGATGACGGCGACGAACAGCGGCTATACCGTCCCTTTGGAAGGCGAAACATTCACGCGCGGCAAGGCCGAGGGCATTCTGCTCGGCGGCTGCATCACGCTGATCGAAACGTCGATCGGCACGCCGTGGGAACTCGATACGCGCGGCTCGATTTTATTGCTTGAGGACCGGGGAATGAAACCTTACCAGCTCGATCGCATGTTGTTGCACTTGAGGCAGGCGGGAAAATTGGAGGGCGTGCGCGGAATCGTTCTCGGCGAGTTTCCGGAGTCCGAGCCTCCCGAGGGCAGCTCCGTCACGGTGACCGATGTTTGCCGGCGCATTCTCGGCCCCTTGCGCATTCCGGTCGTGTACGGTGCGCCGGTGGGGCACACGACGCGGCCGATGTTGACGATGCCGCTTGGCGTGCGCGCGAAACTTCACGCGGCGGGCGAGGGACGCATTGAAATTCTCGAACCGGCGGTGCGCGCATGACTCAGCCTTTGCATTTTCATCTCTCGGGAATCGGCGGCGCGGCGATGGCGCCGCTCGCCGGAATGCTGGCCGAAAGCGGACATCGCGTGACGGGATCTGACGCGGGGGTTTATCCTCCCGCGTCGACGCTGCTCGATAGCTTGGGGATTCGCTGGACGAATGGATTTAGCGCCGCCAATCTCGATCCCGCGCCGGACATCGTGGTTCTGGGCAATGCCTTGTCGCGCGGCAATCCCGAAGTCGAAGCGGTGCTCGACGGCAAAATTCCGTACCGCTCGCTTCCGCAAGTTCTCGAGGAGTTTTTTCTGCCGGGCCACGATTCGCTCGTCGTGACCGGCACGCACGGAAAAACAACCACGACCTCGATGCTCTCCTGGATTCTGCATCATGCCGGGCGCCGCCCCAATTTTTTGATCGGCGGCGTGGCCGAAAATTTCGGGCGCAGCTTCGGCCTGGGCGGCGGGAAGGAATTTGTGCTCGAGGGCGACGAGTACGATTCCGCGTTTTTCGATAAGGCCCCGAAATTTCTGCACTATCATCCCCAGGAAATCATCATCACGTCGCTGGAATTCGATCACGCGGATATCTACGAAAATCTCGCCGCCATCGAATTGCAATTCCGGCGCCTCGTGAATCTCGTGCCGCGGAGCGGGCGAATCGTGGCCTGGGGAGAGAGCGAGACCGTGCGCGGCGCCGTCAGGAATGCGTTCTGTCCTGTCGAGACGTACGGATTCACTCCTGGAGTGGATTGGCTCGCCGGCGATTTGGAAATTACGGAAGGCGAAACGCGGTTCCGAGTCTCGCGCGAAGGAAACGAAGTGGCTCGCGTGAGCATGTCCCTTGCCGGCCGCCACAACGTGTTGAACGTGGTTGCCGCCATCGCCATCGCGCACGGACGCGGCGTCAGCGGAGAGGCAATCGCTAGCGCCATGGCTTCGTTTCGCGGCGTCCTGCGGCGCCTCGAAATCAAAGGGGAATCGTCGGGCGTGTTGGTGGTCGATGACTTCGCGCACCATCCCACGGCGATCCGCGCGACGATCGACGCGGCGCGCCACCGCTGGCCCGGCCGGAAATTGTGGGGGGTGTTCGAACCTCGTTCGAATACCATGCGGCGCAAGGTTTTCGAAAGCGATCTTGCGGCTTCTCTCGCCGCCGCGGATGCCGCCGTTTTGGGAGCGGTGAACCGCGCGAATCTGCTGAGCGATGAAGAGAGAATGTCGCCCGCGCGCGTGCTGGAGGCGGTCCGCGCCGGCGGGCGAAAGGCGGAGGGATTCGATACCGCCGAGGAGATTGCGGAATATCTGGCCGCGGAAACGCGGGCCGGGGATCTGGTCTTGGTCATGTCCAATGGCAGCTTCGACGGGCTTTGCGGGAAGCTGCTCGGCAGGCTGCGGGAACGCGACGCTCCTGTGGGGAAAAACAGCCGATGACTTCTCGTCCTCGCATGCGGATCGGGGTCGCGGCGCGGACGAAAAATCTTTAACACAGAGAACACTGAGAACGCAGAGAGAAGATGAGAAAACCTTGGTGGGGGGCGATTCTGGCGGGAGTTCTTTGTTTTGCGTGGCCCGCGCACGCCACCATCGAATACACGGTTTCGCTTTCTCATCCGGAGCGGCATGTGTTTGGAGTGACCATGCGCATTCCGAAAGTGCGCGATCGCGTCACGCTCCAAATGCCCGCATGGAACGCGCTTTATCAGATCCGCGATTTTTCCGCGCACATGATGCGGGTCAGCGCCCGGGACGAGGAGGGACATCCGCTCCCTCTGAGCAAAGTCGATAAGCAAACGTGGAACGTCACGGCGAACGGAACGGTCACCGTGACCTATCCCATTTTTTGGGACGAGCCGGGGCCTTTCGCGACGCAGTTGAACGCGGATCATGCCTTCGTCAATTTTGCCATGGTGCTGCTGTACGTGCCGGATCGCCGCGCCGAGGACACCAAGGTGGACTTTGACGATGTGCCGGAGGGCTGGCGCGTGGCGGTCGAACTCGACGCGGCTGGAGCGGCCGCGGGGCATCGTTCCGCCGCGTATGTGGCCGCGAGTTACGACGCGCTTGTGGATGCGCCCGTGGAAGTCGGCCGCTTCGATGAATTCCGCATGGAAGCCGGAGGAAGGCCCATTCGCATTGTCCTGCACGGCGATTCGGGCGACCGCGGGCGGCTCACGGATTCGTTGAAGCGCATCGTCGATTATGAAGTTTCGCTGATGGGCGAGGCGCCGTTTCGCGAATATCTTTTTCTGTTTCATGTGGGGAATAATTTCGGCGGAGGCGGGATGGAGCACATGAATTGCACCGCCATTGCCGCGGACGTCCCCGCGCAATTGCCCAGCTATTCGGCGCATGAATTTTTTCATGTCTGGAATGTGAAGCGCATCCGTCCGCAAACCCTCGAGCCGGTGGATTACACGCGCGAAATGTGGACGCGCTCGCTGTGGTTCGCGGAAGGCGTGACGGACACCTATGGCGCCTACACGCTTTTGCGCTCGGGGCTTTGGTCGCCGCAGCAATTTTACGGCAACTTGGCGGAACAGATTGGCGAATTGCAATCCCGTCCCGCGCGCCGCTGGCAGAGCGTCGAGCAATCGAGCCTCGATGCGTGGTACGAAAAATACCCGCTCTACACCCGGCCCGAGGAAAGCATTTCCTACTATGACAAAGGGCAGATCGTCGGCGTGCTGCTCGATCTGCTGATCCGCGACCGCACCGATAATCGGGCCAGCCTCGACGACGTCTTGCGCGCGCTCAACCAGGAATACGCCAAAGCGGGACGATTCTATAACGATAGCGACGGTCTGCGCGCCGTGATGGAGGAAGTGATTCGCAAGAAAGCGCCCGCGGCGGACGCGGACCTGGCTGATTTTTTCAGCCGCTACGTCTCGGGCACCGACGAAATTCCCTACGCGGATTTTCTGGGACGCGCGGGATGGACGCTGCGCGATACCAGCAGCCATCGCGCGGCTCTCGGTTTTTCCGTCTCGGTCAATCACGATAGCGGAGTCCCCGCAGCGGTCACTTCCGTGGACCTTGAAAGCGGAGCCGGCGAAGCGGGCTTGAAAGAGGGCGACCTGGTGACCGCGCTGAACGGCGAATCGTTTCCGCGCTCGCCGGATCGATGGCTGCGCGACCACCAGCCCGACGAACGCGTTACCGTCAAGATCCGCCGGGGCGGGGAAGAACGGGAAATCACGTTTCTGCTCGGGCGGCAAACAGACGCGGTATATCAGATCGCGGAAACCCCGTCCGCCACGGAAAAGCAGCGGCGCATACGGGAAGGCATTCTGCGCGGAGTAACCACTCCCTGAGATGATACGGACCGCTTTTGTTGCCATCTCGCTGGCGCTCGCTACGCTCATTCTCGGGCCGCCGCTTATTTTGCTGACGCTGCTTACAAAATCGGCGACGCTCATGTATTGGACGGGCGTAAAATTAGTGGTCTGCGTCACGCGCATGGCCGGAGAAAAAGTGACCGTCGAGGGCCGCGAAAACATTCCTCCGGGCGTGTGCCTGTTCGCCGCCAATCACACCAGCAACGCGGACGCGCCGGCCATCGTCGGCGCCATCCCGCGCCGCATCGCCATTCTGGGAAGGAAATCGCTCTTTGACATTCCCTTGATCGGCACGGCGTTCCGGCTGGCGAAATTTGTTCCTGTGGACCGCGAAAATCGCGACGCCGCGCTCGCCAGCGTCAAGGAAGCCGTGCAATATATTCGCGAAGGATTTTCTTTCCTGGTCTATCCCGAAGGAACACGCAGCGCGGATGGGCGCCTGCGCCGGTTCAAGAAGGGTTCTTTTGTGATCGCCATCGAGGCGGGCGTTCCGATTGTGCCGGTAGGCTGCGCCGGGGCGCATCGCATCATGAAAAAAAACTCGCTCAGGGTGAGGCCTGGAAAAGTGACGGTGCGATTTGGAAAGCCGATCGATGCATCGGCATACACGGTCGAGCAGCGCGACGAACTCGCCGAACGCGTTCACGCCGCTGTCGCCGCCCAACTTCCCGAAGATCAGCAGCCCGAGTAACGCGGGCTTCAGCCTGCGGGTTTTCAACGGGCCTCACACACAGGCTGAAGTCTCTTCCACAAAATGCTCCTACCCCTCGGCCGCTTTTTTTTGTTCTATCTCCCCCAAGAGGCGGCGCATCTTCTTCTGCATTTCAGGCAGGCGTTTGAGCGCCGCAACCACTTTCAAATACAACTTATTTTCCATGACGGGTGACCCCGACCACATCGTCCCCGGCGGAACGTCCAAATGCAATCCGCTCTGCGCCGTGATGACGGCCCCGTCGCCGATATCGAGATGCCCCGCGGACCCCGCTTGCCCCGCGAGGATGCAGCGGCTTCCGACGCGCGTCGATCCCGCGAGGCCCACCTGCCCGCACAAAATCGTGTCCTCGCCGACTTCGCACGCGTGGCCCACCAGAACCAGATCGTCGATCTTGGCCCCGCGGCGGATGCGCGTCTCTCCGACGGTGGCGCGGTCGATGCAAGCATTGGCTTGGATTTCGACGTCGTCCTCGATCACCACGGGCGCATTCTGCATGATTTTGTGCCAGCGCCCATCGTCGCGTTTCGCGAAACCGAAACCGTCGCCGCCGACGACCACGCCGTTTTGCAAAATCACGCGGTCCCCAATGGTGCAGCCTTCCCGCACCACGGTTTGCGAATGCGCCAGAAAATCGTCGCCGATTCGCGTGTTGCGATAAATCGTCACCAGGCTGTGCAGCACCGCGCGGCGCCCGATTTCCGCGCCTTCATCCACGAAGCAATGCGGGCCGATGTGCGCCCCCTCGCCAATCTTCGCGGATTTCGCCACCACAGCGGTTGGATGAATCCCCGGGGGATACGCTGCTGGCGCGCAAAATAATTCGATGGCCCGCGCAAAATCGAAATAGGGGTTCTTCGAGCGAAGCGCGGCGATCGGCGGCAGGCCGGGGCCGCGTTCGATGACTACTTTTTCGTCCACGAACACGGCCGAAGCGAGGGTCTTGGCGAGTTCTCGCACGTAGCGCGGGTTCGAGAGAAATGTCACTTCCCCGGCCTGCGCATTTTCGATCCCCGACACGCCGTGAACTTCTCCGTCTTCGCCGCCTTCCAATTTGCAGCCCAAACGCGCGGCCAGTTCGCCGAGTTTCATGTCTCGCTCTCCTCGAAAAATTTCAAGTTGGCGGATTCCAAATTCCAAGCAGCCCGCCGCTCACTTTACATCAATTCAAACCATCCGCAGTAAGCGCCGAAACCGCGAACTCCAACTTCCAGTTCGGCAGCAACCAAGCTTCTACCAACCGGAAAGTAGACGCTCCCGGATAAAACGGTTCGCCAGAAATGATGGCTAATCATTAAAAAGTCCAGGTTGGGGCGGGGCAGGCGGTTTGCGGCGCGCAATCCCGACGACTCCAAGCACCGTCATTTCCGTCAGCGCGGCGCGCGGAATAAAAATTTTCAGTGTTGTGCCGTGCAAATCGGGCGGCGTAATTTGTACGCCGCGATCCAGCAAGGCGAGCAAATCATTGGGGACGACGCCCTCGATGGTTTCCTCATCGCGAAATTTCAAGCGCACCCACAGTCCGTCCAGCTTGGGACGCGACAGAAACGATTTGCGTTCGGGCTCGTAATCGTCGGAGAATTCGCGCACAAAATAAATGCTGCGCACATCTTTCACGGCAAAATTCCGCTGCTCCCCGTCGGGCGTCAGCAATTCGAGCGTCTCGGCATCGCCGAGCTTGCTCGGGTTCATGTACCCGCGCAGAACATTGCGATCCAGAAATCGCACGACGACTTTCTTATGCGTGGAGGATGGGGTTCGTACTTTCACGGAACGGGACCCGCGGGGCGGGTCTTGCGAGTCGAGCGCAACTATGTTATGTTAAGCGATCTTTTGCTGTCAAGTGTATATTTTTCAAAGGTTTAGACTGATTCAGCGGACGGGGGCTAAAATCGGGGGCCTCGACCTTTTGACCGACACCACCACCCATAAGCGGCATATCCTCAAATCCGCTTCGATCATCAGCATCATCACGGTTGTCAGTCGGACACTCGGATATGTGCGTGATCAGCGCTTAACCCTTCTCTTGGGCACGACGGGGTTGGCCGACTCCTTCATCCTGGCTTACCGGATTCCGAATGTCATCCGGCGCCTGGTTGGGGAAGGCTCGATGACGGCTGCCTTTATTCCCGTCTTCACCGACTACATGCGGAACCGCACGCGGCAAGAGACCTGGACGTTCGCAAATCGTTTGTTTTGGACGTTTTGCGTGGTTTTGTCGGCGCTGGCCGTGCTGGGGGTCATCTTTTCGCCGCTCTTCGTCCGGTTTTTCTCGATGTTCGGAAAGAATCAGGTCCAGATGGAAGCTGTCTATCTGAATCGTTTGATGTTTCCCTACATCCTGTTCATTGGAATGGCGGCCATGGCCATGGCCATCTTGAACTGCTTTCATATCTTTGGGCTGCCTGCGGCCACGCCCATCCTGCTGAATATCTCCTTCATTGTGTTTTCCGTAGCGATCGTATGGAGGCATTTTTCAAGCCCGGCGGCGGCGCTGGCCGTGGGCGTTCTCGTGGGTGGGATTTTTCAGTTCTTTTTGCAGGTCCCGCAACTGGTCAAGCGGGGAATGGATTTCCAGTTTGGCATATCGTTCACGGATCCGGGGGTTCGGCGCGTGGCGCGGCTGATGATCCCGGGATTTGTAGGGATGGGCATCGCGCAGATCAATCTGCTGGTAGACACGATTTTTGCGAACGCCAAGGTGATGCCCGAAGGCAGCCTGGTTTCTCTCTACGTGGCGGACCGCGTGACCGAACTCGTTCTCGGCGGGTACGCCATTGCCGTGGCGACGGCCATCCTTCCCATGATGTCGCATCAAGCCTCGGCCGGGGATCACGAAGGGATGAAGAGGACGTTTCTCTTTGCTCTGCGCATCGTTTCCTTTATAACGATTCCGGCGGCGGTCGGCCTGGTGATCCTGCGCGAGCCGATCGTGCAGGTTCTATTCCAGCATGGGCGGTTCGTGGCGGAGTCCACGCGGCTGACGGCGCGCGCGCTGCTGTATTATTCGATGGGGCTGCCGGCATTCGCGGCCGTGAAGCTGATCGTCCCGGCGTTTTACTCGACGCAGGACACGCGCACTCCGGTGCGCGTGGCCGTGCTGGCGATGCTGGGGAACATCCTGCTCAATGTTATTTTTCTATTTTATTTTTTCGCGAAACTGAAAAACGGCGGGCCCGCGCTGGCCAGCGCCCTGGCCGCGTATTTCAATGTTTTCACTTTGTTCGTTATTTTCCGATTGCGGTTTGGGCGGCTCGGAACGCGCGAGATCGCCGCGTCCCTGGCGAAAATCGCGGTCTGCGCGGGCGCGATGGGCGCGGTCTGCTGGACGACGCTGCACTATTCGCAGTTTGACAGCATCGAGCATTTCCTGCCCCGGCTGGCCGTTTTTATCGCGCTGATCGGCTCGGCGACGCTGACCTACCTGGCGGTTGCCTGGATGCTGCGCTGCACCGAGATCAGCGAGGTCTACGGCATCGCGTTTCACACGGCCGGCGCGGCGGAATCGGGAAGCAAGGGTTCGTAGCGTAGAAAATTATGGAATCGACCATCCATGTTTTTCTGAGCTATTTGCGCGTCGAGAAAGGCCTCGCGCAAAATACGATCCTGGCCTATGGCCGGGACCTCAAGCGCTTCGCCGAATTTCTGCGCAAGCGCCAAAAGCAGCGCCTGGAAGACGTCAATCGCGAAGACGTGGTCGATTTTCTATCCAGCTTGTATAAGGAAAAACTGGACAGCCGCTCCGTGGCGCGATTTCTGGTTTCGCTCCGCGGCTTCTACAAATTCGCGATGATGGAAAACATGGTCGAAACGGACCCGACGGAAAATCTCGAATCGCCGAAAATCCGCAGCAGCCTGCCGACCTATCTCCGCGTCGATGAAATCAACAAGCTGCTGGAAGCGCCGGATCTGGCGACGCCCATCGGACTGCGCGACCGGGCCATGCTCGAGGTTCTTTATTCCACGGGACTGCGCGTCTCCGAATTGCTGAACCTGCGCATTTCCGATATCGACATGCGCATGGGCTGCGTGCGCTGCATCGGCAAGGGTGACAAGGAGCGCCTGGTGCCCATCGGCCGGAAAGCCATCCAGGCCGTTGAGCAATACCTGGCGCAGGGACGTCCGAAATTCGCGCGGCCTTCGGCCCCCCCGCCGCACAATCAAGTTCTTTTTTTAACCAGGATCGGCAGGCGGCTCAGCCGCGTAGGCATCTGGAAAATCCTGCACGATTATGGAGTGCGCCTCGGCCTGCGCGGGCGCCTGACGCCGCACAAGCTGCGGCACAGTTTTGCCACGCATCTGCTCGAAGGGGGTGCGGACCTCCGCTCGGTCCAGCTCATGCTGGGCCACGCGGATATTTCCACGACGCAGATTTACACGCACGTGGTCGAGGAGCGCTTGAAACAAATCTACAAAGCGCATCACCCGCGGGCGTGAAGGACGAAAACCAATTCACGGACGAAATGAGAATTTCCGTGGCGCGATAAATTCGATCGGGTGCGGGGACGCAGAGAAGTGAGCGGCATCTCCGGCCGAGGACGGTAAACGCATGCCTGATTATATGTTTCAACTCGAGAGCCGGCTCTCCCCGGAGCAGCGCGCCGCCATGGTCCGCATCCAGGAACTCGCCACCGAGGCGGGCGCCAATCTGTATCTGGTCGGCGGCGCGGTGCGCGACGTCGTTTCCGGAATGTCCATCCGCGATTTGGACTTCACCATCGAGGGAAACCCGGCGCGCATCGTTCGCGAATTGGAAAAGGGCGGAGCGAAGTTGATGCGCGAGGACGAAACGTTGCGCTCCTCGGAACTGGTCCTCTCCGGAGATGTGGACGCCAGCATTTCAGCCGCGCGCGAGGATATCTACGCGCGCCCCGGAGCAAAACCCGAGTCGCGGTTTTCCACCATCATGGAAGATCTGCGCCGCCGCGATTTTTCCATCAACGCCATCGCCATTTCCTTGAATCCCAATTCGCGCGGCCTGCTCCTCGATCCCACCAACGGCCTGGCCGACCTGGAACGCCACGAAATTCGCGCTTTGTCGATTCACAGCTTCACGAATCAGCCCGTGCGCCTCTTGCGCGCGCTGCGTTACGAGGCCCGCATGGGCTTCAAGATGGAATCGCGCACTTCGGACTGGTTCAACCTGGCGCTCGAGCGCGAACTGCAAGCGACCATTTCCCAGGAGGACGCGGGGAGCGAGTTCCGCCAAGTGGCCCGCGAGGAGAAACCGGCCTCCGTGCTGAAATCCTGGGAATCGCGCCGCTTGATGGGCGTTGTGCATCCGTTGCTGGAAAAACGCCACCCCGATTATGAAGCCATCAACCGGCTGATTCGCGTCCGCGAGGAAATGGTTTCATCCGGCCTGCGCCCGCGCCTCTTTGCTCCCGTGACGGTGGCGATTCTCGGCCAGTTGAAAGACAGCGAGCGCAAGACCGTGCTCTCCCGCATGTCGCTGCCCGCCCCGGAATTGCGCGCGGTGCAGGACGTCGAGCCGGAATCGGCGAAAATTGTGAAGCTGCTCGCCGGCCCGAAAACGGAAGCTGCGCGCGACGCCTACGCGTTCCTGGAAAAAGCGCCGCTGGATTTGCTGGCCTACATCTTGGCCGAGTCCAACAACGGGAAAGCCGTCGGAAAAATAAAAACCTATTTCAGCAAATGGAAACCGATCCGCCAGGCGCTCCCCGGCGTGGCTGCGGAGCTCGAGGGTCTCGGCATGGAGCGCGGCCCGAAATTCGATAAAGTGGTGGAAGATTTCTTCCAGTTGCAGCTTCTTGGCCGCGCCCGCAAGCCCGAGGAACACGCCAAGATCCTGCGGAAACTAGCCGGCATCAAGGAACCGCCCAAAAAAGTGGAAGAAAAGAAAAAGCCGGAAAAGTCCAAGAAAAAATCCGAATCGGGATCCAAGCAGGAGTCGGCCGGCGCCGCCGCGCCCGCGGCCCCCGCAAAAACGCCGCCGCATCGCATGGCGCCGGGAAAATCCTCCCCCGCGCCAAAATCAAAACCAAAGCCGCAAGCGAAAAGAAGCAAGTAGCGCGGGCTTCAGCCTGCGAGTTTTTGCTCAGCTGGGCTTTCCAACCCCCGCAGGCTGAAGCCCGCGCCACAGAAAGCATCATCTGTATTGATTGTTTTTAAAATGTTTCACGGCTTCGAAGCTTCCATCAACCGCGCGGAATTCGCCTTCGCTTCCGCCACCCACAGATCCCACTGCCGCGGCCTTTCCGAATATAATCCCCCTTCATTGGTGGCATCGACATTGGCCGCTTCCTTGGGGTTCAGAAAGGTAATTTTGCCGGCGCCGATCAGCATGGCCTGAATCTGAACCTGGGCATTCAATTGGGTATAGATCGAGCGATACACCGCGTGCCGGACGCTCGGCCCGGTCACCGCCATCCCGTGTCCTCGCATCAGGACCAGGGGAGAATTCCCCAGAGCCTTGGCCACGCCGGCCCCGTCCAAGTTGTTGTGAACGAGGATCCCGTTGTCATCTCCTTCCACTTCCCGAATCTCGAACGTCGGAACACGGTCGGGAATAAATCCCGCCGTATGGATCATCGGCCGCAGCGCGACGCCCGTGACGGTATACGGCAAGACGGCAGGCGAATGGCTGTGTACTACAGAGTTAACATCCTGTCGCGCGCGAAGGATTTCGCCGTGAATAAACCGCTCTCCGTACATCGGCCGCCCCCGCTGGTCGACCGGTTTGCTGTCCGCATCGAACTCCATAATGTCGTCCCGCGCCACCAGTCCCGGCGCTCGTGACTGAGACATGAAGAAGTGCGTCGGGTCCTTCACCGACCGCACGCTCACGTGCCCGAATCCGTCGAGAACGCCTTGATCGAACAAGATGTGATTCCCCGTCACCAGATCGTTGATTCGCTGCTCTTCGGTGTCAGGAATTCGAGCCGTGCCCGCCGGCCTCGGCGTGCCTTCTTGGGCAGACTCGGCCGCCGCCGCACTCGCCAGCGAGAATGCCGCTATCGCGCCAAGGCCGGAAAGGAAAACCCGGCGGTTCGATTGCCCAAGCCATAATTGAGACATGTGTTCATCTCCCTCAGCTCGATTTGGAATCGTACGAAACTTCTCTCCGCCGGCGCCAAACGATCACTGCATTTGGCGGGGAATTGTCTGCCCCTTTTCGGGTCTGTATGGAGATCGGTTCCGATCGGCGGATGATACCATACGCTGGCGTTCTGGATGGAAATGACCTAAAGGTGGTTCTTGGCGGAGCTGTCACCCCTACCTATTTTATCTGTCAGCGCATGCGATTGCTTGCGGAGGAATCAAGGAGTCTAGCGGCGGTAGGCCTCGCGGCGGTGTTTTACAGCCAGCACCAGGATGGAGTCGCCGAGGTCGTGGAAGCGGACGCGATAGTCGCCGGCGCGGAGACGGAACTCTGGCGGCTCGACGTCCTGTAGATGTTTGACGTTCCCTTCGCCGGTGGCGAGATAGCGAGCCATGACATGCAGAATGCGCAACGCAGTGGATCGGTCAATGGAGCGCAGGTCGGCCTTGGAATTTTCGGTCCAGGCGATCTTCTTGGCCACGATTATTTGCCTGATTCGTGGGGGCCGAGCGGGGTGCGGGCCATTCGCTCGAAATCCTCCGCACTGAGGCCGAATTCGGAGAGAACTTCCTCAAGGGCAAGTGGCGGGTTGTTCTTGAGCCAAGCTTTCGAGGTGGCGACGGCCTGGTTCTCTTCGTCGCTGATCGGTTCGTCCTCAAGGGATGCGTTGGCGAGACTTCGAGCTGTCGGATCGAGAATGATCTCGAGGAGGCGAACGACAACGGCGATTTGGCCCGGAGCCATGCGATCAATCATTTCGTGGGCATGCTCCTTTGCGTCAGCCATCTACTCTCCTTTCATTCCATTCTCACACAAATGCGCTGGAGCGCGCTAGTTCTTGAGGGGACTCGAAGTACCATTGACTCATAGTTCTCAATGTGAGAACATATCTCCCGATGCGCATCATTAAACGAGGCGCACTCGAGAATTTCTGGCGCGAACATCCGGACGCGAGGGCCAGCCTTGAATCCTGGTATGAGGTGTTGCGTCAAGCGCACTGGAAAACGCCGGTGGAAATGAAACAAGTGTATCCAAGGGCCGATTTGGTGGGCCGCAGAACGGTCTTCGACATCGCTGGAAACAAGTATCGTCTGATTGCGCGAGTAAACTACCGAACCCAGCTCGTTTTCTTTCTCTATATCTTGACGCACAACGAATATGACCAAGGAGCTTGGAAACTTTGAGCAATACTTCCAGCGCAGTGAATGAAAAAACGTACGGCCGGCTCCTGGAGCGCACGCTTCCACACGTGATCCACACGGACGAGGAATGCGAGCGGTTGACGAGCGAGCTTCTGCGCCTGGACGAAAAGGAGCGCCTGTCTCCGGAAGAAGAGGAGCTCGCCGAACTTTTGGCAATTTTGATTGGCGAATATGAAGAGCGCCGCTACCCGATTCGCAAGGCCAGCCCGCGACAAAATCTGCAACATTTGATGGAAGCTCGGAAACTGACACAAAAGGACCTCTGGAAAGTTTTTGGATCAAAAGGCATCACGTCGGAAGTTTTTCACGGCAAACGCGGCGTAAGCAAATCGCAAGCCAGGAAGCTTGCGGAGTTTTTTCACGTCAGCGTGGAGCTGTTCATTTAGGGTTCGCTTGAGACGTCGAATTTGACCACGCCCATACTTGGGCCCCGAATCAGAATGAGATTCACGCAACCCGGGCGCACGATTCCTCCACCCCTTCCACGCGGACGAAGATGGGGAGGCGTCCCGCCAAGAAGGTTCGAAACCGAAATCAAAGGCCGGGCAAAGACGCACGGCCTTCGCCATTCCTTAAAGCCCGCGAAGCGCGCGGCTTTGCGGCGCCGGCAGCCTCAGCTGCCGCCGAACACGCGCGACTCGAAAGTCGCGCCCGTCACACGAGCGGTGTTCATCTCCGAGGTTTTCGTCCAATCCACTTCGCCCACCTCCGCCGAACCGGCCGCGCCGCCCACGAGGATGTAGTTGAGCTGACCGTCTTCACTCCGGTAGCTCGTCACCTCGAAAACTTCGCCAGACTTCAGCGCGATGAGCGTCGTCCGCTGCGCTGGCGCGGCAGTGCGCGTGTCCGGCGCGGTGGACAGGCTCACGGGAGCAATCCTCGTTTGCGGCGCGTCATAGGGTTGCGGCCCGAATTGATATTTCCCGGCGGGCTGGCCGAAATAGTGCCACCCCGGCGCGGGGGCGGGCCGGATCTCGCCTACCTTGGGCACAACCACGTCGTCCATTAGGCGCAGCGTAAGCAATTCCTCGCCCTTGAATGTTGGCCGCGGCCCGCGAGCCGGCAAGGTGATCATCTTCCAAGGCCACAGCGGTGGAAACATCCACTCGACCACGTCCCGCGCCGCGTGCCCCTTGCCCACCACGTCCCCTTGCCGATCGGCTTTGTAACCGCCGCTCGCCGCGATCACTTTGCTCGGCACGGGAATATCCGTCGAGGGCAGGCCGATGCGGTCAAATTCCAGCCGGATGTAACCCTTGCCCCAAAAATGCCCCGGCTCTTTCTCTGCCGCCAGATGCCCCTTGAGATAGCTGCCGCGAGGAAGAACGATGTGCCCGAACTGTTGCACGGACCTCAAATAGCAAACAACGGGATCGCCCACGCTGGCCGTCGCCGAAGAAAAATTCGGCTCATCCAGCGTGCATTGCAGCAGCGTCCCGGCGGGAACAACACTTTGAGCCGCCGCACTGGTTGCCCATCCCAAACACAGAAGTGACAAAAAGGAATACAGGAATACACGTCGCATGGCGAACCTCCAAAGGACTGTCTCTGGCAGCGCGGCGAGAGGGCTGGAGAAAGCAGGTTTCAGGGCGAGGGTGCGCTGCCGTGGCTTACCCCGATACTGGCAAGAGGTTACGCCTATTGAAACTTTGCTGGCAACAGAAATTTCCGGCGCCTCCGAGACATCAAGTGGCGGCACACCTTATGTTTAAGGGACCTTCGGAAAAGCCCCGCGCGCGCTCGTATTCTTTGCGCGTCATCGTCTTCGGAATGCATGCACGACGTGGCGCAATCGAGTGTATGGTGGGCTGGAAGGGGCGGGGGCCCATGCTTCCTCGGCAATGTAGCAGCGCTATTTCTGCACAGGAGGCCCATCCGGCCCTATTCATTTTATTGTTCCGCCGCGGACGCCAGAAGCAACTCCGTAAGCTGCCGGGAACTCGGGACCTGACGTGAGCGTGGAAGAAAAAACCGCGGAGCGGGAAGAAGAGTTCCTACACGAACTCATTGAAATTCCCAGCGAACCTTTGCGCGAGGAATTTCTTGCGCGCCACCGGGAGCGATTGCGCCCCGAAATCGTCACGCAGCTCACCGAAGCAGTACACGCCCAAGTGCGAATCAACGCGGAGCTGGCGCTCTCAATTGCGGAGACCGCGCTGGCCGTGGCGCAATGGATTGGCCATCAAGAATCGCTGGGGCGCAGCCTGCGCGCGAAGGCCAATGCTCTCTACGCGCTCGGCAAGAACAAGGAAGCGATTCAGTTTTACGAGCAAGCGCGCCGGGCTTTTGAGGCCCAAGGCAACGATCTCGAATTCGCCATAACCCTCAGCAGTTCCCTACAAGCGCAAATTCTGGTCGGCGAGTACGACCAGGCCCTCCAATCCGCCGAGCGCGCTCGCGCGATCTTCACCGCCCTCGGAGAAAAGCGGCGCCTGGCCCGCCTCGACATCAACGTCGGCAACATTCTTCATCGCCAAGACCGCTTCGAGGAAGCGCTCGCCTGCTACGAGCGCTCGCATGAGATTCTCTCCACCCTCCAGGACAAGGAAGCCATCGCCGCCGTGCTGAGCAATCTGGCGGTTTGCCTGATCGCGCTCAACGATTTTCCGCGCGCCCTGGAGATCTATCAAAAGGCCAGGGAATTCTGCACGCGCAACGGCATGCCCGTGCTTACGGCGCAGGCCGATTACAACATCGCCTGGCTCCATTATTTGCGCGGCGAATACAGCCGCGCGATCCAGATGTTGCTGGATAACCGCGAGGAATGCCGGACGAATGGCGACGTCTACCAGTTCGCTTTGAACCACCTCGATCTCTCCGAAATTTATCTGGAGCTCAACTTGAGCGCGGAGGCCGCCGAGATGGCCCACGAGGGCCGCCACCTCTTCCAGGAAAATGGCAATGGCTACGAAGAGATGAAATGCCTGGCCAACGAGGCCATCGCCCACAGCCAGCAAGGAAAGGCGTTTCGGGCCATCGAGCTGTTCGTGGAGGCCAGAAATAAATTTGTAGCCGAAAAAAATGCCGTGTGGCCCTCGCTGATCGATCTCTACCAGGCGGTGGCACTCCTCGAGCAGGGACGTTTATTTGAGGCCCGGCGTCTTTGCCAAAGCGCGAAATCTTTCTTCTCCACCTCCACGCTGACCGGGAAAGCCGTCCTATGCGATTTGGTCCTGGCTCGGATTTCGCTTTCCAGCGGAGACGTTCGATCCGCCGAACGCGATTGCCGGGCCGCGCTGGACCAATTGCAAAAATTGAAAGCCCCGGCGCTCCACTTCCAGGCCAACGCCCTGATGGCTAAAATTCAGCGCAAATTGAATGACCGGGAAGGGGCGTATGCCTCTCTTCAGAAATCGCGCGAGGCGCTCACTTCGCTGCGCAGCAACCTGCGCGACGAAGAATTGAAAATCCCATTCCTGAAGAACAAGCTCGAAGTTTACGAAGGGCTGGCGGAAATTTGCCTCGAACGGGCAGCGGATTCGAGCGCGCTGGAAGAAGCCTTTACCTACGTCGAGGAAGCGAAATCCAGGACCCTCACCGACCTGCTTCTCCGAGGCGGCCCAGCCTTAACCTCTCCCGAGGGCGGGAAGAGCGACCTCGTCCGCCAAATCCGAAATTTGAGGGAAGAGCTCAATTGGTATTACCACCGGATTGACATCGAGCAGCTTCAGGCCGAGGAAAAATCGCCCGAGCGCGTCAGGAAATTGGAAGA
>Ga0335078_10001898_pt1 | contig 31657 bp, 22 predicted proteins | sample Lox_Sample_32_FD_206711 | JGI IMG/M metagenome (GOLD analysis project Ga0335078, IMG submission 206711) | Soil microbial communities from Loxahatchee National Wildlife Refuge, Florida, United States - Lox_Sample_3.2 | ecosystem: Environmental > Terrestrial > Soil > Wetlands | place: USA... | reverse complement strand
CGCAAAATGCCGCCGCCGCGGTGGAGGAGCTTTACCGGTCGGATTGGGGCCGGATCGTGGCCGCTTTGATCCGCCTGGTGGGCGATTTCGACCTGGCGGAAGAATCGGCGCAGGAAGCCTTCGCCGCCGCGGTGGAGCAGTGGGGCCGGGACGGAATACCGGAATATCCGCGCGCGTGGGTGATCCAGACCGCGCGCCACAAAGCCATCGACCGCATTCGACACCGCGCGCAATCGCAGGAAAAACTGGAGCGGCACGCGGCTGAGGGATTCCTCGAGACCATCCAGTGGCCGGATTTCGACAATCGTGAGATTCCGGACGATCGGCTGCGGCTGATTTTCACGTGTTGCCATCCCGCGCTGGCGCTGGAAGCGCAGGTGGCGCTGACGCTGCGCACGCTTTGCGGCCTGGAAACCGGCGAAATCGCGCGCGCGTTTCTGGTGCCGGAAACCACCATGGCGCAGAGACTGGTACGCGCCAAACGGAAGATCAGCGCGGCCGGCATTCCCTACCAGGTGCCGGAGACCGGCCAAATGGCGGAGCGGCTGGATGCCGTGCTGGCGGTGATTTACCTGGTTTTCAGCGAAGGCTACGCGGCCACCGCCGGAACCCTGGTGCGCGCCGATTTGTGCGCCGAGGCGATCCGCCTGGCGCGGCTGGTGCGCGCGCTCACCTGGCCCAATCCAACGCCGGAAGTTACCGGATTGCTGGCGCTGATGCTGTTACAGGACGCGCGCCGCGCGGCTCGCCTGGATTCGTCGGGCGAAGTGGCGGTGCTCGAGGAGCAGGACCGCAGCTTGTGGAACCGCGCGCAGATTGCCGAGGCGCTGCCCATGGTGGAACAGGCGCTGCGCGGCGGATCGGGACCGTACGCAATACAGGCGGCAATTGCCGCACTGCACTCCACGGCCGCGCGCGCCGAAGATACCGATTGGCCGCAGATTCTGGGGCTGTACGATCTGCTGGAGCGATCGTACCCTTCGGCCGTGGTGTCGCTGAATCGCGCCGTGGCGGTCGCCATGGTACAGGGTCCGAAGGCCGGCCTCGCGATTATCGATTGGCTGGCGAGCGATCTCGAAGGCTATCATCTGCTGCACGCCGCGAGGGCCGATCTGCTGCGCCGATCGGGCTCGTTCAGCGAAGCGGCGGTGAGCTATCGCAAGGCTCTGGAGTTGGCGACGAACGAAAGCGAGCGGCGGTACCTGGAACGGCGATTGGCGGAAGTGGGCGCGGAAGCGGGCCACAGGGCGGCGCCGTAGAAGGGGATTGCCGCGCCGGCGCAGGTATCGATAGTCCCGGGCAGGACGTTGGCGGCGATTTCCCGGCTTGCGATTTTCGGGCGGAGAAATATTGGCCGACGGTTCGACTCCGGCGCGGCGCCGCTTCATACGATTCCGGGAGCTCCTGAAGTAATCCTGCGCTCCTGCATCGCGAGCAACGCCTCGCAGCTTCTGGCGGCCCGGTCCCCCTCTACTCCTCCGGCCGGAACCAGGTCAACCAGCTTACAACCCCAACCACTTCACCGGCAACAGCGTCAATTGCGGCACATAAGTAATCAGCAGGACTCCGAGCAGAAGAATCAAATAAACGGGAAGCGTGGCCCGATAGACCGTCGTCATGGGCTGCTTAAATCGATAGGCCGACAGACACAGATTCATTCCAATGGGCGGCGTCAGGTAGCCCAACTCCAGATTCGCCAGGAAAATGATGCCGAGTTGCACGGGGTCGATGTTGAAACGCTGGGCGACCGGCGTGATCAGCGGCACCAGCACGATGATTGCGGAAAACACATCCATAAACGTGCCACTTACCAGGAGCGCGACATTGAGTAGCAGCAGGAACACGTACTTAGACTGAATATGCGCATCCACCCAACCGAATAGCGCGGTCGGAACATCGGCGGTCACCAGGTAGCTGGTCAATCCAACGGCGACCCCGATGATCATGAGGACACCGCCGACCACCGTGACGCATTCCAGGGTGACACGGGGAAAGTCGCGGAGGATCTTGAATTCCGGCGATATCAGCCACTCCACCACAAAGATGTAGATCACCGTGATGGCGCCCGCTTCCACCAGTGTGCCGAAGCCGCCGAACAATCCAATCAGCACAATGAAGGGGACGGCGATCTCCCATTTGGCGTCCCAGATCGCCTTGCGGGCTTCGGCGAATGAGAACCTCGCGCGTTCGGCGCCGCAGCGCAGGGCTCTCGCGACGCCCCAGGCGGAAACCATCGTCACCATCATGAGTCCCGGAACGAATCCGGCGACGAACAGCGTGCTGATGGCAGTCTTGGCGTAGATGCCGTAAAGAATCACGGGGAGACTCGGCGGGAAGAGCAATCCCAGCGAGCCCGATCCGTTGATCAGCCCGATGGAAAACTTCTCGCCGTAGCGCGCTTTCACCAGCATGGGGAGCAGCAGGCCGCCCATGGAGAGAATGGTGACTCCGGAACCCGCCCAGGTGAAGATGGCGCAGCCGACGGCGGTGGTGATGGCGAGCCCACCCGGCAGCCAGCCGAACAGCGCTGTGTATACCCGCAGCAGCCGCGCGGCGGCGCCGCCCTCGACCAGCAGATAGCCGGCCAGCGTGAACAACGGCAATGAAGGAAGCACCGGCGAGGCCACGAGCCGGTACGTTTCCACGGGCACCGATGCCACCGGCAGTCCGGCATTCCAGAAGAGGAGAAGCGCAACGCCGCCCAGGGTCGCGAAGATCGGGAGGCCAAACACGGCGCCGGCGAGAATGATCGGGATGCCGATCCACAGCAGCGTGGCGCCCTGCGGCTGCGGCTCGAAGTAGAGCGCCAGCGGAATCAGCAGGAACATCGCGGCCACCGCGCGCGGAGCCGTGCGCGGCCCCGCACCCCAAACCGCCCGCACGGCGATCATGAAGAACCCGTACGGCATGACGATCTGCGCCACCCACTTGGCGATGCCGAGGGCGAGGATCTCGCCGCCCTCGCGCTGCGAGACCACGAACTGATAGCTCGCCCAGGCGAGCCCGGCGGCGATAGCGGCGGTGAGGCCGGAGCCGAGCACGCGGACGGGCGCGGCCCATTTTTCCGGCAGGAAGGTGTTCGCCGAAAGCGCCAGCAAGCGGTCGGACGCGGCGGCGAGCGCGGCGCCCAGGAACGCCACCCACAAAGTCAGATGCTGGACGAAAACGGTGGAACCGGGAACTCCGTTCAGGCCCGTGTAGCGCGCCACCAATTCCGCCACCGGCAGCAGCGCCATCAGGGACATGGCGGCAACCGCGACGCTGTTTTCAGCCGCGCGGAACGCTCGAGCCAGCGTCACTTGCCCCCGCCCTTTTTGGCGCGATACTCCTCGTGCAGGCGCCGGGCTTCGTCAAACAGGTCGGCGGGGATGATTTTGCCGCGCATGGTGGGGTACTGAGCTTCGGTCTGCCGGCGCCAATCGGCCACCGTCGCGTCGTCGGCGTGAACAATGGTGAGCTTGTCCATCTTCTTGCCGGGAAGACCGGCGGTCATCACGGCGATCGCCTTATCGCCCATGTCGCGGATGCCGCTGCGCAGTTGCTGGCCGGAATCGCGCGCGGCTTCGAGCATGGGGCCGCGCTGCGCTTCGGGGATCTTGTCCCACACGGCCTTGGAGACCAGAGTGGCGCCCACCAGCGGCGCCCATTTAATATCGGTCATGTACCTGGCGAGGGTGAAGCACTGGTTCCACAGGGCGTACAGCGGGGTGGTGGGGATGACATCGATCAAGCCGGTTTTGAGCCCCATCAGGATATCGGTGGCGGCGAGCGCCTGGGGGCGAAAGCCGTTGGCCTTCCACAGTTCGAGCTCATCGTTGGAGCCGGCCCAACTGAACATTTTCAGCTTGCGGAGATCGTCGAGGCGAGGCATGGGCTTGTCGGCAAAAAAATACACCCAGCCGGCGTCGCCCCAGTTCAGCACGACGTAGCCATTCGCCTCGATGCGCTTTTCGAGCCGCGGAGCCATGCGATCGCGCACGTAGTCCAGCTCGTCGTACGAGCTGAACATCATGGGGATCTGGAGCGCGGCGACGCCTTTTTCGATCTCGCCCATGCCCGCCCCGGTGAGCGCCACGGCCTGTATCAGCTTCACGCGGAGCTTGTTGACGGTGTCCGGCTCGTCGCCCATCACGCCGCCGGCGTAGAGCGTAAGCTTCACGTTGCCGTTGCTGATGGCCTTCCAGCGCTCGCCCATGCGGACCAGCACATCGCACCACGGCGAGTCTTTGGGCGCGAGCGTGGCCATTTTAATCTCGATGGGCTGAGCGCTCGCACCCATCGCCAGGCCGCAAAGCAGGATCGCAAAGGTAACCGTTCCGGATTTCACTTGTCTTGTCCTTTCGGCGCTTCCAGGAACAGGTCGCGCTGGTGGGCGAGGAGCCAGCGCGCGCGGCGCTGGGCGATCACGGTGGCGAGCCGCGTGCCGGGATCGGCATCCACGTCGATGGCCAGCGCTTTTTCGAGCATGGATTTGAACTCGGCGGCGTTTTGCGCGGGCTCGTCGGCGTTCTCGGCGAAAGAGACGTAGGTGCCGGCGCGCTTGCCTTTCGAAATCTCGATAGCCCGATCGAAGTGCTTGCGCATGGCCGCCTCCATGTCTTCCAGCTTGACGCCGCTCTTGGCCCCCTCGAGGGTGATCTGGAACTCCGGAACGGCGCCGTTATCGAAGGTCTCGTCGAGCGCCACGATTCGATTGACGATCATCTCGACCAGCGGCAACTGGCCGATCATCTCCGGGTTGCCCTTCGACGTGGAGATGGCCAAGCCGAGCGATGCCGCGGCCCAATAGAGCAGGGGCACGTCAGCCTTGCGGACGCGCTTGAGCGCGGTCTCCGCGTCGTTATCGAGGGCGGCGCCGAAGCCGCGGTATCTGACTTCGAGCCCGCGCATGGCGTAGCCGTGAGCCCGCAGATACAGTTTGCGGGCCCGCTCCTCGAGCGCATTGGCCTTATCGACGCTGTCTTCCTTGGCTTGCTCCGACGGTAAATCGACGAAGGCGTACGAGTACTCGGTGAATCCCGACGCGGCGGCGAGAAGGAGACCGGTGTGCCTGGGCGATTCGGCGAGGAGACCCTCGTACAGTTTGAGCCCGAAAGGAATGGCGGCCGCCACGAGATCGGGGTCCTCGTCGCTTTCGAAAGTGGAACCGCTCGAGGAGAGCATGTCGCCCACCTTATTCACGGCCATTTTCTTAATGGAACAACCGGCCGAAAGAAGCAGCAGACAGACTGCGGCGGCGAATCGCGGAGTGGCGCCCATGGAACCTACCATTCTAAGCCGGTGACGAACGGAAAAAGGAGCGCGCCATCGAGTTCCAGACGCGATAAGCTGGTTCCACGAGAAAATGCCATGTTCCGCATCTGTTTCGCTCTTTCCTTGTTTGCCATGCCGGCTGTAGCCCAGCCCATCGTCGTCAAGACCGGCACGCTGATCGACGGCAAAGGCCACGTGCTGAAGAATCGGGAAATCGTGATCGACAACGGCAAGATCACGAGCATCAGCCCGGCCAAACAGAAGCCGACGGTAGACCTGAGCGGGATGACCGTGATGCCCGGCTGGATCGACACCCACGTCCACATCACCTGGTACTTCAATAAAGAAGACCGTTTGGAAACCGGGCCTGGCCGCGGCGGAACGACCACTCCGGCGCAAGCGATCCTCTACGCCGAAGGCAATGCCTACGCCACGCTCATGGGCGGCTTCACCACCATCCAATGCCCCGGCGCGCCCCAGGACAAGGACCTGCGCGATATGATCGCGGCCGGCACGATTCCCGGTCCGCGGATTCTGACATCGCTGCACCAGATCACCGAGAATTCCGGCACGCCCGAGCATATCCGCTCGCTGGTGGATCAATACAAAGCCGAGGGCGCGGACCTGGTGAAACTCTTCGCCACGGCCAGCATTCGCGACGGAGGCAAAATGACCGCCACGGTGGACCAGATCAACGCGGCGTGCGGCGAAGCCAAGGCGCAGGGGCTGCGGACCATCGTGCACGCGCACGCGTCCGACGGCGCGCGGGCGGCGGTGATGGCGGGCTGCACGTCCATCGAACACGGGACGTTTCTGGACGACGCCACGCTGCAATTGATGAAGGATCACGGCGTCTATTTCGACCCGAATTTCCTGGTGCTGCACAATTACCTCGACAACAAGGCGAAGTTTCTCGGCATCGGAAACTACAACGAGGAAGGGTTCGCATACATGGAGAAAGGGCTGCCGCTGGTGGCCGATGTCTACAAACGCGCCCGCAAGCTGGGCCTGAAGATCATTCTCGGCACCGACGCGGTGGCCGGCGCTCACGGGCGCAACGCCGAGGAGTTCATCTATCGCGTGAAGGACGGCGGAGACACTCCCATGAATGCGCTCATCAGCGGCACTTCCATGGCCGCGGAATCGCTCGGGCTGGGGGACCAGATCGGGTCGCTCGCGCCGGGGATGGACGCGGACCTGGTGGCGACCGAAGGAAATCCCCTGGATGACATCACCAACGTCCGCAAGGTGGTGTTCGTGATGAAGCACGGACGGATTTACCGGAACGACCGCTGAAGGCACTGCTTGTTTTGCGGCCGCGGCTGGCATGGTGTCCGCACCGGGAACATCGCCGCGCCTCCAATTGCCGCTATAATCGAAGCAGGAACTATCTGTGTCCTTTCTTCGCGTAAGCGCCGCCATCGCCACCGCGCTCCTGCTGGGTGTCATCCAGGAGGGGTGCTCCACCGGGCCCACCACCGTGAAAGCCGCGAGCGTGAAGGAGGACAAAGACCGGCACTCCGCACCGGATTTCGCCCTCAAAGATGCCGACGGCAAGACGGTACACCTCTCCGACTACAAAGGGAAAGTGGTGCTGCTCGATTTCTGGGCCACCTGGTGCGGACCGTGCCGCATCGAGATTCCCTGGTTCGAGGAGATCGAACGCACTCGCAAGGACAAGGGACTTGAAGTGCTGGGTGTCTCCATGGACGATAACGGCTGGGAAGACGTCAAGCCGTTTCTGGCGCAGATGAAGGTGAATTACCGGGTCGTCATCGGCGACGACACCACCGCCCAGAAGTACGGGGGCGTGGATTCGCTTCCCACCACGTTTCTGATCGATAAGCAGGGAAAAATTGCCGCGATTCACATTGGGCTCGACGGCGGCCGAAAGGATTTCGAAGATGGTGTCGATGCGCTTTTGCGGGAGGGTGACGCGCCTGTCAATGCTGGCAATGGTGTGCCTCCCGCTGTTGCGGCCGCAAAGCAGCAGTGAACGTGTAACCGTCGGACAACCCCAGAAAGTTGCGGGCAAGCGGAACGACGCCGTCGCCACCAAAATCCCCGTGTCGATCCTGGAAGGCTATCACGTCAACAGCAATGCGCCGTCGGACGAGTACCTGATTCCGCTGAAAGTCACGTGGACGTCGCTGGGCGCGCTGGAAGGCGGCCAGGTTACTTATCCCCGGCCCGAGAAGATTACCGTCGGCGATCAGACGCTCTCGGTGTTCACCGGGAAAATCGATCTCGCAGTGAGCTTCAAGATCTCGCCGAAAGCGCCCGCCGGCCCGGGTATCGCCACCGGCAAACTGGGCTTTCAAGCCTGCGACAACAGCAAGTGCTACCCGCCAAAGAGCATCGAATTCAACGTGCCGTACCAGGTGCAATAGGGTACAGAACAAAATGAGCCACGGATGAACACGAATTCAGTGGCTATTTCTGGTTACCGCGTAGAATAAAGGAAATGTCCGAGAATCAGGATTTCTATCGCATCCAGAAGCTGCCCCCCTACGTGTTCGCGGTCATCAACGAAATGCGCGCCAAGGCACGCGCCGCGCAGATCGACGTGATCGATCTCGGCATGGGCAACCCCGATGGCGCTACGCCGCGCGTGGTGGTGAATAAGCTGATCGAGGCGGCGCGCAACGCCCGCAATCACCGCTATTCGCAATCGCGCGGCATTCCGCGCCTGCGCGAGGAAATCGCCATCCGCTATAAGACGAATTACGGCGTGGAACTCGATGCCGACAAAGAAGCCATCGTCACCATCGGCGCCAAGGACGCGCTGGCGCACCTGCTGTTCGCCACCATCGGACCCGGGGACGTGGTAGTCTCGCCCAATCCGGCGTATCCCATTCACCAGTACGGCGTGCTGATGGCGGAAGGCCAAGGCTGCCTGCTGCCCATGCCCGACGCCGCCACATTTCTCACGCGCCTGCGGGACATCTATCGCACATCCACGGTCAAGCCCAAGATGCTGCTGATTTCCTTCCCGCACAACCCGACAACCACGTGCGTGGAGTTGGATTTCTTCCGTGAGATCGTGACGCTGGCGCGCGAGCACGGCACCATGATCGTTCACGATTTCGCCTATGCCGATCTCGGGTTCGACGGCTATCGCGCGCCCAGCATTTTGCAGGTGGATGGCGCGAAAGAAGTCGCGGTGGAGATTTTCTCGCTTTCCAAGAGTTACAACATGGCGGGGTGGCGGGTGGGTTTTTGCGTGGGCAATCCGCGCATGATCGCCGCCCTGGCGCGCATCAAGAGCTACCTGGACTACGGAGTTTTCCAGCCCATTCAGATTGCATCGATTATCGCGCTGCGCGAATGCGAGGAAGACACGAGGAAGATCTGCGCCATCTACCAGAGGCGCCGCGACGTGCTGATTCACGGGCTGAAGCGCGCCGGCTGGCCGGTGGAAAAACCGCGCGGCTCGATGTTCGTGTGGGCGCCGGTGCCGGAGCGATTTCGCGAAGCCGGATCGCTGGAATTCGCCAAATTGCTGCTCGAGAAGGCGCAGGTCGCGGTTTCGCCGGGCATCGGTTTCGGGCCGCTGGGCGAGGGGTTCGTGCGCTTCGCGCTGGTGGAAAACGATCAGCGCATTCGCCAGGCCACGCGATCCATCGGGCAGTTTCTGAAAAGCTGAAGCGCCGCCGACAGCTACCGCGGCGGACAGGATGGAGGCGCCTGCATAACTATCGCAACCGTGGGAATGCCCCACTTGCTTACTGCTTGCCGCCCGTCTTACTGAGCTGCTCGAAATATTTCGCGGTGGCGTCGCTGTAGCCGGGCGGAATGATTTGTCCGCTGCTCGAACGGACGTTGCCGCCGGCATCGGTATCTTCCACTTTGCGGCGCAGCTCCATCTCCACCTGCTCCATGCTGGCGACTACGGCGGCCTGAATGCGCTGCGCCAGGAGCGGATCGTTGGAGTAGGCGTAAGGATCGAGCTGGCGAATCTGCTGGAGCAAGGCGGCGATGTCCTTTTCGGTCGCCGCGTCCCCCTTGAGCTGCTGCTGGAGCTGCTGCAGGCTTTGCAGGGTCTGGCGGTATTGCGCCTGGTAATCCTGGCTCTGCGGATTCAGGCGGCCGTTCGGTCCGAGCCAATTAGCGGCCCCGTTGCCGCCATTGTTCCAGTTCGAGCCGGAGCCCAACGGGCTGCCCTGCCCGCCGCCACCTTGCTGCTGTCCGGTCTGCCCTTGTTGCCCCTGCTGGCCGCCCTGTTGGCCGGGTTGACCGTTTTGACCCTGTTGACCGTTCTGCTGCCCGCGGGAGAGCGATTGCTGCCCCTGCTGCCCCTGCTGCCCCTGCTGCCCCGCCTGCCCCTGTTGCCCATTCTGGCCATTCTGTCCCGGCTGAAGCATCTGGCGGAAATTCTCCAGGCTGGCCAGGCTCTGCTGCACGGCCTTGTCCTGGCCCGGATTCTTGCCGGCGTCTTGACCCGGCTTGCCAAGCGCCTGCTCGACTTCGCGCAGCTTGTCGCGGACCTCGTTCAGCCCCTGGGTGAAATTGGACTCCGACATCACCACGTATTCGCCCAAACCGCGGCGAATATAGTCGGCATTGCGCTGCATGTCGCGCTCCATTTCCATCTGCTGGATTTCGCTGAGCGCCTCGCGCATCTTTGTCGACGCCGCGCGCTGCGTGGCGGATTCGTCGCGTGCCGCGGCGGTCATGCCCTGCTGGAGCTTTTTCAGGTCCGCGATTTCCTTTTCTTTCGTGCCGGCGATCTGCTCGTCGCGCTGGCGGGCTTCGTTGCGTCCCAGAGGCTGCGCCTGCGGGCCGTACGCCTTGCGCATTTGGCCTTCGACGTCCTGCTGGCGCTGCGCCAGATCTTCCGCTTGATTGAGCAGGTCCTGCACCTGGTTCTTCGATTGCGCGGCGCGAATGCCGGAGAGCGATTGCTGCGCGTCGTCGAGCGCGGCTTCCGCGCGGCGCGCTTCGGCTTGCCCCTGCGGCGTGCCGGCCTGCTGGCTGGATGCCGCTTTACTCATGCTGTCGATGGCCTTCTGCAGGTTGTCGAGCGTGTTCTGCAACTGGCGCTGATCGGCGGTCCGCGAGCCCATGGAGCCCGGCTGGTTCTGCCGATCGTTTGGTTGTTGTCCGGATTGCGCCGATTGCCCGGATTGTCCGCTCTGACCCGATTGTCCGGATTGCCCCGGCTGGCCTTGTTGTCCCTGCTGGCCCTGTTGCCCCTGCTGGCTCTGCTGGCCGTTGCGGCTCAACTGCTCGGGCTGGGCGACAGCCTGCTGCAATTGCTGTTTCAGTTTTTCGGCGTCGCGGCGCAATTGTTCCTGCTGCCAGCGCTGTTCGGAGGTCAGTTGCTGGCCCTGCTTTTGCTGCTGATCGAGCTCCTGCTGGCGCTTGGCGAGCTGCTCCAGCTTCTGGAGGGCGTCGTCGATTTGTTTTTGCCGCTCTTCGGCGGTCTGCGTCCGGTGAGCGCCCTCGTATTGATTCTTTTCCGTATCGAGTTCGAGATCGAAAAGTCCCTGCAAATCGCGCGTGGCGCCCCCGCCACCGCCGCCGCCACCCGCGCCGCGCTGGCCAAAAGTGACTTGAATGTCCCGCATGGTGGCTTCGGCGCGCAGCAGATATTGCAAAGCCTTCTGCTCCGGCACCAGCGCCGCATCCCACTTGGCGCCCTTCAACTCGTTCGCCGCCGGCTCCATGTTGGCGACTGCCTGGTCCATATCGTCCACGAAGCTCTTGAACGCGTCGCCGGCTTCTTCGAGTTGGCGGGCCTTCATGCGGTCGGAGAGCGATTTGGCCTGATCGCGAAGTTTGCTCTGCACGCCCGAAAGGAAGGCGGCGTTTTCGGCATCGGTGCCGCGCGCGCCGCGGCCCTTCGCCTGGTTCCAGGTGGCGGTAATGATTTCCTTCTCCCGGTCTGAAATCTGGCTCTGCTCCATGTCGCCGCCGCCGCCCGCGCCGCCGGCGTCCTGGCTCTGCGTGTAGTTGCGCTCGAAAGGCTCCGCCTGGACGAAGAACATGTCGGTGGAGGCGGTCTGGCGGGCATCTTTCGCCGTGGCGTAGACGCTCACCACGTCGCCGGGCTGAACTTTGAAATCCTCCATGGAGAGCGTGGTGTTGCCGGTGGCGGTTTTGGCGTCCATTGTCTGGAGCAGCGGAACCACCTTTTCGGGCGCGCCGTTCACCGAGTAGTGCAGATCGACGCTCTTCAATGCGAATCCGTCCTTGGCTTCCACGGTGAAGGCGACCTCTTCGATGGGGCTGGCCTTGAAATCGCGGCCCGGCCGCGTGATCTGTACCTCGGGCGGCTGGTACTTCTGCGCCTCGATGAAATAATCTTCGCTGAGGCGGACGTCTTCGCCGCCCTCGACCGCGGCGATGTGATACAGACCGTCCTTCTTGATCGGCACCATGGCCGTCAACCCGTTGGCGCTTTGGCGCAACGGAATCTTGGTGCCATCGTCTAGCAGGATGGCGCCGGTAGAGAGCGGCCGATCGGTTGAGACCGCCAGTTCAGCGTCGGTGCCTTCCACGGCGCGGAGGTCGCCGCCGGGATCTTCCACGGCGTCTCTCATGCCGGCCCACGATGGAAAGTGATAGGTGACCCGGATGTTCTTAACCGAAGGCAGATCGACCACGTTGAGCTTATAAGTGGTCGAGCGGATGCCGCCGGCTTCCACGTAATACTCCAGCGACTCGGGAACGCCGGCAATCAGAAACTGATAAGACGAACTGGCCGGGGCGGGGCGCATTTCCGTCTCTTCCCATTTCGAACCGCTCACGAATTTGGCGAAAATGCGCACGCTGGGAGCGCTGAAGCCGTTGAGCGTGGCGGTGATCAACTGATCGGCGCGCTTGCGCACGGTGCGATTTCCGGGGTCGACCTGGATCGAGTAGAACGGCTTGAGAATGCCCTTGGGAATTCCTCCCCACAGGAGCGACGTGCCGTAGCCGAGGAATCCGCCGCCGGCGACGCCGAGCCATATCAGGACGGCGGCGCAGACCAGCGCGGCCGAGGAGAAGCTGAAGATCCAGGAATTGCGGGCGACCTGCTTGGGGGCAGCCGCGGTGGCGACGGAGAGCGTATCGTCGGCCAGCAGGGGCAGGAACGGATCGCCGGGATTTTGCTCCATCCGCTCGGTGAAGGTGAGCAGGCGTTCCTCGAACTGCGGGTACCGCTGTTCGGCGGCGCGCGCGGCGTTCCGCCGGTTGAGGCGGATTACCGGCACGATGAGCGCGGCGGCGAGCGCCAGCGCCAGGCCGATAAACAGCAGCAGGCGCGCCCCGATCACGCTGCCGTTCGAGAACCCGAAGTAATTGGCCATCAAGACGGCCAGCACGGTGAGTGAAAGGGCTGCCGCGGCCGTAACAGCCGCGCCGCGTGTTACCGCCAGCAGGCGCAAGCGCCGCTCGACAGCACCCAGATATTCGGACAAGCGATCCAAAGGTTTCATGCCGCCTCGCTATCCACAGAAAGGTGTCGATTCCCCAGCAGCGACTCGGCCACTGTCAAGGCCAACACAACCAGCATCACGTACCACCACAACGAAAGGGGCTTTTGGTCACCGGCAGTTCCCGTCTCCGCCTCAGCAGTCCCGTTGGCTGTATTCTGCCACAAACTGAGGGTGTCCGGGGTGGCCGGAGTCAGGTCCGACTCGCGCCGGTCCGCATTCACTGCCACCAACTCGTTACGGCCGTTCGGCCGGCGGATGTCATAGAATCCCGCCATGGTGAACTGGATGTTCTGCGCCTTGGCGGCTTCATCCAGGCTCAGAGCCCGCTGTCCCTTGGGGTCCACCACGTCCACCGCCGCGCCTTTTTCCTTGGAATCGCGCAACTCGGCGAACGAATCCACCATCACGCTGGGGGGGCCGCTATCCATGCGGGCCAGATACCTGGCCGTCTGATCGACGAATGCCACGAAAGAACTGTGCAGCGGAAAATCGTTGTCGATATTGTCGAAGGTGGAGGCGAACACCACCACGTGGCCCTCGCCGATCTGCTGATCGACCACGAGCGGCGTCTGGTCGCTCAATTTCGCCGCCACGCGCGCGCTTCCGGGATCGATCTTGATGGCGCGCAGAAACTTAACGTCGTCCCAGCGGTTGTCTTTGAGGATCGAGGGATGCGAGGTGTCGAGCCAGGTGGCCACCTGGAAGCGATCGCCCTCGCGTCCGGAGTAGCGGGCCTCGATGATCTTCTGCCCGGTGACCGGGACTTTCCCGCCGAAATTGAGCGAGTGGTGGCCGAGCGCGACCAGCACCGAGCCGCCGCCGCGCACATAATCGCGCAATTGATTTTCGAACGACGCGGGCAAGGCCCCAATGTCCGACAACACGACGAAGGCGTACTTGGAGGGCGAAAGATTGGTGGTCTGATCGACCGTGCTGGGCGTCACGTCGAAGGCCGACTGGCCGGCGGCTTCGAGCGCGGTCTTGAAGTAGAGCAGGCCGCCGTTGCCGTCGGCTTCGTGGACGAAAAGAGCGGGGCGCGGGTCGGCGCGCTCCACGGAGAAATAGAACACGTCGTCGGCGGGCAGCGAATCGGCGGAATCGATGCGGACTTCGCCTTTGTTGCGCCCGTAAGGCACGTCGAGCGAATTGAATTCCACGGTAGCGCGGCCGATTTCGGGGACCTCGACATTTTTGGTCTCGACCGCGCGTCCGTTCAGGGACAGCGTGACCGCGCGCACGTCTTTGTGAACACCGAATCCGGCGATGGTGGCGAGCACGCGGGTTTTCTTGTTGTCGAACACGCGCCGCGGCGCCACTACGTTTTCGACGGTGAAATTGGGCTCCTCCTTGGCCACCAGCGGATGAGTTTCCAGCTTGACGTCGGCATTCAGGCGCAGATCGTTGAAGTTCGCCGGCATGCCGGTCTGCTGCATGTCGGAATAGAGATGCACGGTGAGCGGCTGTTTCAGGGATTGCGCGATGGAGCGGACGGAGCGTGAAAGTTCGGCGAAGGAAGTGCGCGAGTAGGAAGGCTCGGCGGAGTCGATGGCGGCGTTGAGCGGGGCGTGGTCGTCGGTCACTTCGCTCAAAACCTGCACGCGCGAGCCGAAGGTGAGGACCTCGGCGCGTTCGCCCGCTTTCAGGCTGGCCACCAGCGATTTGGCCGCGGCTTTGGCGTCGGCAAGACGCTTCCCGGCACTCATGCTGAGCGAATTATCGATGGCGAGGACGGTGATTTCGTTGGATCGCGTGCGCGGCGGAATGTGCTGCTGGACGAACGGCCGCGCAAACGCCAGCACGATCAGCAAAACCAGCAGCGTGCGCAGGGTGAAAAGCACGATGTACCGCAAACGGCGGTGCTTGATGGAACTCTGCGTGCGCTTTTCGAAAAACATCAGGGAGCTGAAGGGCAGCGGCGTGGTCTTGTGCTTGCGCAGCAGGTGCAGCCAGACGGGAAGACCGATGGCGGCGGCGCCGGCCAAAAACCATGGGGCGAGGAAACCCATCTACATTCTCCCCCTGCGGACGGCGAGATACTCGCGCAGGCCCTCATCGAGCGGACGGCCGGTATTCATCAGAAAATAATCGAGCCCGTGGCTGCGCGCCGCGGAACTCAAGCCCTCGATGTGCGCATCGATCTTGCGCCGGTACTCCTCGCGGGCGTATTCCGGCGACACTTCGAGCGCGGAATGGGAATCCTCCATGTCTACCAATAAGACGGGTTCGCGGAATTTTGGTTTGATCTCCTGGGGATCGAGCACGTGGAAAAGAATCACCTCGTTGCCGCGGAAACGCAGCGGTTCGACGGTTTTGATGATGGTGTCGGGCTGCTCGTAGAAGTCGGAAAGCACCACCACGATGCCGCGGCGGTGCAGAAAATTCTGGAAATGGATGAACGGCTTGGCGAAATCGGTGCGGGTGCCGGGCTCGGCTTTCTCGATGGCGTGGAGCAGGCGGAATAATTGCCCCTGGCGGGTGGACGGCGCGACGTAGTTGGCGACCTCTTCATCGAAGATGATGAGCCCGGCGGCATCGCGCTGCACGTTGGCCATGTAGCAGAGCGAAGCAGCCACGAAGCGCGAGTAATCCAGCTTGGTGACCGGTTGGGAGCCGAATCCCATCGACGCCGAGGTGTCGAGCAGGATGAGCAGTTGCGAATTGGTCTCGCCGCGATACTTCTTGAGGAAGCACTTATCGGTGCGGGCGAAGACGTTCCAATCGATGTGGCGCAAATCGTCGCCCTCGCTATAGGCGCGGTACTCCGCGAATTCCTGCGAGAACCCGAAATCCGGAGAACGGTGCAGACCTGCGACGAACCCATCGACCACGGTCTTGGCGACCAAGTCGAGTCCGGAAATCGAAGCGAGAGTGGCGGGGTCAAGGAAGCGCTGGAGCATGGTAATTGTTCACTAGGTTGTTCACCAGTTTGTTCACCACAGAGGCACAGAGACACGGAGAAAAACGAAAGTCAAAACCTGAGGCCACGGAGGTGGCGGAGAGCACGGAGGGGAGTTGTTCCTCGGGCTTCAGCGTCTTGCTGGCCAGGCGCTTCAGACCATCTTTTAGTTTGGGTTCGTTGAAATTGATGAGAAGGCCTACCTTTTTGCCTGATAGTTTCAGGTAGGTGAGTAGTTGGGCGGAATGTATGGGGAGCAACTGCGCAACCGTTTTCAATTCCAAAACCACGGCCTCCTCAACCACGATATCCATACGAAAGCCAAATTTGAGCTTGACCTGTTTACAGCAAACCGGTAATTCAACCTGGCGCTCAAACTTCAGGCCGAGTTGATTGAGTTCATAACACAGACACTCTTCATAGACCGATTCCATCAACCCCGGTCCGGTATTGCGATGCACCTCGATTGCAGCGCCGATGATTCGTTCCGTCAGTCGATTCAACCGGGAAAACCGAGGGGCCCCGCCCTCAGTGACCTCCGCAACCTCCGTGGCCTCGGATTTTGATTTTGACTCTCTCATTCCTCTCGAAACTCTGTGTCTCTGTGCCTCTGTGGTGAACTATTCCCGAGGGGCCGGCTTCCACTCCAGCACTCTCTTCAAAATGTCGTCCTGCTTCAATCTTTCCGATTCGGCGTGGAAGTTCAGGAGCACGCGGTGCCGCAGCACCGGTATATACAGCGACCGGATGTCCTCGTAGTTGACGTGATAACGGCCCTTCATCAGGGCTCTCGCCTTCGCGGCCAGCACCAGGAATTGGGCGGCGCGGACACTGGCGCCGTAGTTGACGTATTTCTTCACGAAATCGGGGGATCCGTCGTCGCTCGAGCGGCTGGCGCGCACCAGGTCGATGGCGTGGCGCGCCACGCTCTCGCCGATCGGCACCATGCGGACCAACTGCTGGAAATCGAGAATTTCCCCTGCGTTCGTCACGGCATCGGCTTGCGGGATGGTAGTCACCGTCGTCAGGTCGATGACCTTCAGCTCTTCGTCGGCCGAGAGGTAATCGAGCACGGTGTTGAACAGGAAGCGGTCGAGCTGCGCTTCGGGAAGCGGATAGGTGCCTTCCAACTCGATGGGGTTCTGCGTGGCGAGCACGAAGAACGGCGCCGGCAGCGTGTAGTTATTTCCGCGGACGGTGCAGGCGCGCTCCTGCATGGCTTCGAGCAGCGCGCTTTGCGTCTTGGGAGGAGTGCGGTTGACTTCGTCCGCCAGCAGGATGTTGGCGAAGATCGGGCCGGGCACGAAAGTCCAAGTACGGCGTCCGTGGGCCGGATCCTCTTCGATGATATCGGTGCCGGTGATGTCGCTGGGCATGAGGTCGGGCGTGAACTGGATGCGTTTGAACACCAGCCCGAGGGTCTGCGCCATGGTGCGGACCAGCAGCGTTTTGGCGGTGCCGGGAAGGCCCGTGATGAGGCAGTGGCCGCCCACAAACAGGCCGATCATCACCTGTTCCAGCACTTCCTCCTGACCCACAATCACGCGGCGCACCTGCTTCACGATTTCAGCCTGTACCTCCCGGAAGCGCCCGATGCGCGTTTTCAGGGCTTCTGGATCCAACTGCGTCGTCGCGGTAGTTGACATGTCGATTTCAGTCTCATTTCTTTCTAGGTGGGGTCCGGCTACTTCTCCGGACCGCTCAATTCCAACAATAACTTTTGCGCCGGCCGGAATCCGGGCGCGGCTTCGAGCGCGGATATCAGCTCGTCCTTCGCCTGTTCGGGCTGGTGGTTTTGATTATAGGCGCGGGCCAGGTTGAAGTGCGCCTGCGCCAGATCGATGGGGTCGCGGGCGAGCACCGCGCGAAACTCGCGGATGGCGCCGGCGTTCTCGTTCAGATCGAGCAGGAGCGAGCCGAGTTGCTGGTGCTGCTCGCGGTCCATGGGGTAGATGTAATTGACGCGCTCGAGCACGGCGGCGGCCTCTTTTTTCTTGCCGTCGGCCGTCAAGTCGCCCGCCAGCGTCCGCATGGTGGAAGGATCGCGCCCGCCATTTTTCACGTAGCGCTGGAGTTCGTCGATCGCGTCGGCCTTATCGTTCTTCGCGGTGTAAGCCTTGGCGAGGAACTCGTAAACGCTGCCGGCTTCGACGTAGTCGGGGAACAGATCGCGCGCCTGCAAACCGATTTTGATGACGGTGTCGTAATCTTTCGCCTGGGAAGCGGCGGCGATGGTCTTCACGTCGTCGGTCCACTCCGGGAAGCTATCGATGGCCTTGTGATTCTCGGCTTCGACCATAGCGAAAAACTGCTTGTCGAACTCTTCCGGCTCCATCTTCAATTGTTTGCGGATTACGGTGGGGGTATCGACGTCGTTGGCGTAATCCTTGAGCATGGCCAGGATGGTATCCCAGCCCCACTTATCGGTGATGAAGTCGCAGATCTTGCCGGCCTGATAGTAACTTACGATCACCTGCATGGGCGAGCGGGGATGAATGAATCCGCGGTCCAGTTCGCTGATGGGCAGGAGTTGCTTGTTCTTGATGGCCATCAGGATGTCGGGAGTGATGCGGTCGCCCCACTCAGGCGAGGGGGTATTCTCTTCGTGCACCGCGATTCCCTCGGTGAACCAGCGGGGCACGTGGGAATCGGTCATGGTGAGGGTGAAGACGTGGCTCATTTCGTGCCACAAGGTGGCCGCCCAGTGGAAATCGCCAGGACGGCGGCCCGAAGGGCTGTCCAGGGCGATGGCGCCGCCGAAGCTTTTGGCCGTGAACGTGACCCCCAGCGCGCCCATCCCCGGCATGCCCAACGCCCGCACGGCAAAATCGTCGTGATTGGGATAGACCTCGACGGTCACGGGTTGGGTGAGCTTCATTTTGTATTTATTTTCGTAAGTCGAGATGCACTTATCGATTTCGGTCTGCATGTAGGGGCGCAGTAAGTCCGCTTCCTTCTTGCCCAACTTCAGGATCGCGCCATGCTCCGGGGTGGTGGACGTGACAAAATTCTTATACGTGTCCATCAGCTTGAGAGAATTCGTGGTGGCATCGTCCTGAAAGCCATTATTAAAGGCAAGGCTCAGCTCCTTGTAAGCCTCTTCGTTCTGGCTGAGGCGCATCAGGTTCAGGCCAAGTTCGGCATGAGCGCTGTACAGGGAGGGGTCGAGCGCGATGGCTTTGTGGAAATACGCGATGCCCTCTTCGTAGCGGCGGTTCATGACGAAAAAGTGGGCGATGGTGTCGTAGCCGCGCGGGTCGTGCGGCTCCCAGGAGCTTTCTTTCTTTCCCGAAAGATAATCGATCGCCGCCAAAATACCCTTGGCGACGGGTGAATTCGCGTCGATGGCCAGGGCCTTCTTTGCCTCCGCTGCGGCTTTCTCGTTGTTGTTGTCTTCGAGTGCGATGCGCGCGAGCAGTTCCTGTGCCTCGAGTTGCTTGGGATTCCAATCCAGGGCCTGGTGGGCCAGTTTCTCGGCGTTGCCGGAGAATTCATTGGCAGCAATCAGGGCGAGACCCGTTTCGGCGTCGGCATCGTCCTTTTTGATGGCCAAAGCTTCGTGGAAGAGATCGGAGGCGTTTTGGATGTCGGAATCCGTGCCGTGATCCAGAAACATACGGCCCCAGCGGACGCGGTATTCCGGATTACGGGGATTTTGCGCCACCAAGTCACGAAAGGTGTTGTTGGATTCGCCGAAGTTGCGCGCCTTCCAGTAAGCTTCCGCCTGCTGAAGCGTCTGGGCCGGAATCGCCAGCGCGGCCAGAAACACCACCGCGCCGAACCGCGGAAACGTCATTTATCGATCTCCGCCTGCAGCCGCGAGAGTTCCAGCAGGAGCCGCGTCAATTGCTTCTTATAATCGTCCGCCGCCATGGCCGCTTTTTGATATTTCAGCTCGTCGATGGCGGTTTCGATCTGCTCCTTCTGGTCGAGCAGCGCCTTCTTGGCGGGATCCTTGGCCATCGCGGCGTTGGCGCCCAGGCGGACCACGGTGAACGAGGATGCCAGTTTGCCCTCGCCCGTTTCGGGGTCGGGACCGTTCCCGCTGGTCGCGACGCCGCTTCCCTTGCCCGTGTCCTCGATCACGGCGTGCTCGGTGGCGAGGCGCTTCTCGGTGTCGAAGAATTCCTTGGTCTTGCGCTGCGCGTAATGGAACGCTTCGAGCGCGGAAACGGCGTCGTTCTTGTCGGTGTCGGCCGTGGGCTCGCGCAGCGCCTCTGCCCAATAGCGGGCGAATATAGTCGCATTCTTCTCGGTTCCGGTCCGCGTGGCGGCGATCACCACGCGATTGGTCTTACGCAGGAATTCGATGGAAGCGCCGCTGCAACTCGTGGCGTTCATGACGAGCTGGCGGTTTGCCGGAACGCGATCGAGTAGAGACGCCAGTTCCGTGCCGGTGATGTCCGGCCCGGGAATATTAAATTTATAATCGACGCCGTCATACGTGCCGTGGCCAATCAGCATGACCACGAGCGCGTCGGCCGGCTTGGCGTCGCGGGCAAGCGCTTCGAAGCGCGCGCGGACCTGGTCGCGCGTGGGCGCGATCATGGTAATCACGTTGCTCTCGCCGGCTTTCTTCAGGCTGGAATCGATATCGTTGGCCCAGCCTTTGAAGCGCTGGTCGTAGTCGGGCTCGCCGCCCAGCCCTGAAATGGTGACGTAGTAAGTGGCGGCGTGGGCCGCGAGGGCGGAGAAAAGAAGGAGGCTGGCCAGTCTCATACCACACCCCACCGCCGCCGCAGCAGCCATTCGGAAGCCCGCAGCGACAGCACTAATAAGAACAGTACCGGCATATCCCAAAGATCTCTGGTTTCCCGCGTGGTAATGCCTGCTTCCGAGTACGAAATCTCGCTTGCTAACTTGGACGCGTCACCCGGCCTGTAGTACCGGCCGCCGGTCTGCTCCGAGAGCTTCTCCAGCAGTTCGCGATTCTGCGACGTATGGAAATTTTCGGCCACGCCATCCTCCCGGCGGAACGTGAGCAGATCGCGGCCCAGTTCTTCCTGTTCGCGCCCGGCGATGATTTCGGCCACATACGATCCCGTCTTCTCGGCCGACCATTCCCCGGTGTAAACGCCCTCTTCGAGCGGCTGCGGCGTGAGTTCGAGCGTAGAGAGCGATCCGTCGGGAGCGGTGAAGCGCGCCTGCACTTTGGCGTTGTCCACGGGGTTGAACTGCTTGTCGCGCACGTCCACGCGAATCGGCACGGTCGTGTCGTCCGCCAACATCTGTTTCGGCGTGCTGCCCACCACCTGGCCCGGAGTGTCGGTCACCAGGTAGCGCATCAATTGCTGCCAGAACGTAGCGTGGGTCTTGTCGGCATGGTCGAGCCACATTTTCCAGCGCCAGGTTCCGGAAGTGGCCATTATTGCGGTACGGCCCCGGCCGTAGTTTTCGGTCACGAGCAGCGGCTGCGGCGGCTTGCCCTGGGGGCGCGAAACCAGAAGCGTAGTGGCGCCGGGTTTGGGTTCGCCAACCTCCTGCCAATCGGCCAGCATCGGCATGGCTTTCCAGCGCGCGAGATTTTTCGCCGGGTCGTCATCCAGCCGGCAGATCACGCTCTGCGCGCCCTGCGGCGTCAGTTCGACGGGCGTGAATACGCGGTGGAACGTGCCCGAAGACGCCGGCAATTTGGTGGGCATCAGATCGGCCAGCGGAGACGATTGGTACGCGCCATCGGAGAGCGCGTGCCGGCCGCCGGTGAAGAGCAGGCCGCCGCCGCGCTTATCGACGAAATCGCGGATTAATTGCTGCTGCGTGGCGGTGAAATAGTTGGCTTCCGAGGAGCCGATAATCACCGCCTGGAACGGAAACAACTCCTCCGGCTTGGCGGGGAAACCGTCGGCCAGATCGTCCTTCTTCAAGCTGGGCGCAAGATCGAGCTGGGTGAGCAGCTTGTTCTCGGTGACGCGATCAATGGTGGCCAACTCGATGCCGAGATCGGGATAATCCTGCACCGCGCGGCGGATGAATTTGTACTCCCATTGCTCCTCACCGTCGAAGTAAAGGATCTTAGGCTTGCGATTCTCCACGTTCACCACGCGGGAGATGGAGTTGTTCTGCGTGTTCTCTTCGCGCGAGACGGGCTCGACCGCGATATCGAGGGTTTTCGGGCCGGCCTCGCCGACATTGAACGCCACCGCTTCGGTCTCCGGCTCGCCATCCGCTTTCAAAGTGATCTCCTGCGATGCCAGAACCTTGCCGGCGTCGCGAATCACCAGCCTGGTTTTCGTGCCGGAAAGGCCATAGCTTTGCAGGCTTACGATGGCGGTGAGGCGCGATTTGGGAAGCGCGCGCGGCGCGACCACGGCGTCGGTGATTTCCACGTCGCGCTCGGGGTGTTCCTGGCCGAACCCGATGGTGTGTACCGGAATGCGCTGGCGGCGAATGGCCTCGATGGTGGTGAGATCGATGCCGCCGGAATTATCGGCGCCGTCGGAGAGCAGCACGATGGCGCCGAGAGGAAGCGAAGAAGATTCCGCCAGGACGCGCTCGAGCGTGTCCCCGATGCGCGTGGCGGGCTCCGCGCCGGTGAGTTCATCCACACCGGCAATGCGCCCCGGCTCCTTGCCGAATTTATAAAGGCGCACCTGGAATTTCTGGCCGAGAGCCTTCAGAAGACCGCCGTCCAGCACTGATTTGGCCGCGGCTTCGCGCGTGCCGGAGGAATCGGAGATCGCCATGCTGCGCGAATCGTCTACCAGCACGGCGACCACGTTCTGCTGCGGCCGCAAAGTTGCCACGCTCAGTGCGGGATGCCACAAGAGAAAGAGGATCAGCGCCACCATGCAGGTTTCCAGCACCCAGATCGCGATTGGGCGCAGGCCGCTCAACATGCCGTGATTGCGGCGGACCTGCCAGAACAGAAGCGCGGCCGCCCCCAGGATGCCGATCGCCAATCCCCAAAGGGGCCAGGGCGTCAGAAAGACGAACGTCCCCTTGTGGAAGATGCTCAGCGGATATTTGAAGAGGATTTCAAACATGAAGTCGACGATCCGGGACTATGCCGTTGATACGGTAGACGCGCTTGCGGTATACGGGAGTTACAAGCAATCCAGAACTGCGGGGAATCTCAGCATGCGGGCGCATTTCCGCGAAGCCCTCGTATCACGACAGGATAGCACGGGCAGAGTCCCCCAATTGCCATCGCGACAAACCGAGCCGCAACCACAGGGAGCGGTTTACGTTCAACCGATATTCATTTTGTGACGTATGTGGACGCGAACCAACTCGCCAACCAACGGAACCCCTCACGCTGTCGCGGTTGGCTTTGGACCTGCGAACAGGTCTCGGCCGCGATCATTTACGGGTTCGTTGGCCACGGCGAGACGATGTCCGATTTCGAGGGCTGACCACACCCTTCGGTCGCGGCTCGGTGTCGGGATGTGCGAGCAAATCTTTGTTGTGCCACCATATTAATTTCTATGTGGCTTGGAATCGATATCGGTACCGGTGGTTCCCGTGCGCTTCTTGTCGACGAAAAGGGCGCCGTTCGCGCGGGGGTTACCGCGCCTCATGAAGATATGCGCCAGGAGCGGCCGTTATGGGCCGAGCAGCGTCCCGAAAACTGGTGGGACGCCGCCGTGCTGGCCATCCGTGGAGTGCTCGCCGAGGGCGGCGTTTCCGGCGCGCGGGTGAAGGGCATCGGACTCTCCGGCCAGATGCACGGGCTGGTCATGCTGGACGGCGCGGGCGACGTCATTCGTCCTTCGCTCATCTGGTGCGACCAGCGCAGCCAGGCGCAGGTGGACGCAGTGAACGCGCAACTGGGCCGCGAGAACATCCTGCGCTACATCGCCAATCCCGTTTTGACGGGGTTCACGTTGCCGAAACTCCTGTGGGTCCGCGACCATGAGCCGCACCACTTCGGGCGCATGCGCCGCATGCTCCTGCCGAAAGATTATGTGCGCTTCCGTCTCACCGGCGAATTCGCCACCGACGTCTCCGATGCTTCCGGCACCGCGGTTTTCGATGTGGTGAACCGGCGCTGGTCGTACGAGATGATCGACGGGCTCGGCCTCGACCGCACCACTCTCCCCAAATGCTACGAATCGAGCGATGTTACCGGCAGGATCACGCCGCGCGTGGCCGAACTCACCGGGCTGGCCGCGGGAACGCCCGTGGTTGGCGGTGGCGGCGATCAGGCGGCCAGCGCGGTCGGCAACGGCATCGTCGAACCGGGTATCGTCTCGTGCACGCTCGGCACTTCGGGGGTCGTCTTCGCCCACATGGACGAAGTGGCGTACGACCCCGCCGGCCGCGTCCACACGTTTTGCCACGCGGTCCGCGACAAGTGGCACGTGATGGGGGTCACGCAAGGCGCGGGTCTCAGCCTGCAATGGTTCCGCAATCAACTGGCGCCGGGAACGGATTACAATGCGCTCACCGCCGAGGCGGAGCAATCGCCCGCCGGCGCGCACGGATTGTTCTGGCTGCCCTACCTGATGGGAGAACGGACACCGCACCTCGACGCCACCGCGCGCGGCGGGTGGATCGGCCTCACCAACAGCCACCGCAGGGCGGATTTGATCCGCGCCGTCATCGAAGGCGTGTCCTACAGCCAGCGCGACTGCCTGGATATCGTGGCCGCGCTCGGATGCCCGCTGAGTTCGGTGCGCGCGTCCGGGGGTGGCGCGAAGAGCGCGTTCTGGCGGCAACTGCTGGCCGACATCCTCGGCCACCGCGTGGTCACGCTGGAAACGCAGGAGGGTTCGGCCTACGGCGCGGCGCTGCTGGCGCTGGCGGGGACCGGCGAGTACGCGTCGGTGCCTGAGGTCTGCCGGAATGCCATCCGTGAGACGGAGTCGGTCCAACCTCGAACGGCGGAGGCGGCTTATTACAACGTGGCGCACAAGGTGTATGGGGCGATTTACCCGGTGCTCAAGCCGATTTTCGGGAAGATTGCGGAGCTATGAATGAAATTTGTTGTATGATGAAACCAATTGTTTGAGATCTCGAAATGTTGCCACATCAATGGGAAACATTTAAGCGGGCTGCGCGCCGCGAAAAGCTCGATAAAATCCCCATGGCGCTGATCATCGACAGCCCCTGGATTCCCGGCTATCTGGGCATTTCACACCTGGATTATTTCCTCGATCCGGAGCTCTGGTTCCGCTCCAACCTGAAGATCATGCGCGAATTCCCCGACATCATCTTCGTCCCCTCCTGGTGGATGGAATACGGCATGGCCGCCGAACCTTCGGTGCTGGGCGCCAAAATCAAATTCTGGCAGGACAACACGCCCAGCGAGTATCACACCCTCTACCGCCTGGAGGATATCGACCAGTTTCCGGAGTACGAAGTCGAGGCCGATGCCTTCGCGGGGCTCACCCTGCACCGCATCGGCATGCACCGGCAACGCATCCTGGACCACGGCTACATCCTGCCGATGGCGACCTCGCGCGGCCCCATGTGCACCGCCGGATTCGTGCGCGGCACCACGCCGTTCATGATCGACCTGGTGGAAAATCCCGAAGGCGCGCATAAGCTCATCGATCTGTGCACGCGCGTGATCATCGACTGGCTCAAGGCGCAGATCAAGGTGATGGGGCCGACCTGCGAGAGCATTTTCATCCTCGACGACATCGTCGGGTTCGTCAACGAAGAGCACTACCTGGAGTTCGCCCACCCCTATTTGAAGCGCATCTGCGATGCCTTCCCGAAGGATTGGGTGAAGGTGTACCACAACGACGCCGAAGTGGACGCCTGCCTGGACCATCTGCCCGATTGCGGCTTCAACGTGCTCAATTGGGGCAAGCAGAAAGACATCCGCGAGGTGAAGCGGCGCGTGGGAGACCGCATGTGCCTGATGGGCAATGTGAACCCGCTCGAAATCGGCGTCCGCGGCACGCCCGAAGAGGTCAAGGAGGCAACGCTCGACGTGCTGGAGGGCGCCGAAGGCGAAGGCGTCATTCTTTCGGTGGGCGGCGGCACCAGCCCCGGCATGCCGCGCGAGAACATCGTGGCGATGCTCGAGGCGCTCCAGGAATTTAACGCGTCGCGGCTCGCCACGCGCTAAGCTCGCGGTCAGGTGCTCCATGGCAACGTACAAGATCCTGTATTGGCAGGAAGTTCCGTCTCAAGTGAAGGCCGACGACGGCGAGGAGGAAGTGAATCTTCCCATGCCCCCGCGCTTTCTGGAGCGTGTGGACCGAATGGCGATGCAGCGCGGCCTGCACGGCTCCGACGATTTCCTGGCACAGTGGCACTGGGGCGAGGAACAGGAGCGCGACGGCTCGGCGCAGGACGTTGCCGCGGCCGTGGTGGCGGAACTTGAGGCCGGAGCCGATTGGTAGCGCTTTCGATCAACGGGCAAACCACGAGCGCGCCCGTGGGCGCGTCGCTATTCGACTGCGCCGAGCGGGCCGGCGTTCGTGTGCCTACGTCCTGTCTCAAGAACGGTAAGTGCAAAGAGTGCGTGGTCGAAGTTGCCGAAGGGATGGAGTGCCTCTCGGCGCCAACGTCATACGAGAGCCATCTGGCCGGCAATTTCCGGCTGTCCTGCCAGGCGTCGATCGCCGCCGGCGAGGGCTATCTTCGCTGTCACACTATGCGCCGCGGGCGCATGCGCATTGAGCGGCAGGCGCTGGGATTGCCGTCGAGCGGCCGCCCGATGGATCTCGATCCGGCGGTGACGCGAGATGGCGAACGCATCCTCATCGACGGTGTAGAAATCGAGTGCTCCAACGGGCCGATCTATGGCATCGCCATGGATCTCGGCACCACCACCGTGGTGCTGCGTCTGCTCGATCTCGAAACCGGCGAGATGATGGCCGATTCGTCGTTCGAGAATCCGCAGCGCTTCGGCGGGTCGGACATCATGGCGCGCATTCAGTACGATACCGACCACCCGAACAAGCTGCTGCGGCGCACGCTCGCCGGCTACCTGACGCACGCCATCGAAGAGCTGCCGGTGGATCCGAAGTCCATCTACGAAATGGTGGTGGTGGGCAATTCCACCATGCGCGATCTGTTCTTCCGGCAGAGCGTGTACAGCATCGGCCAGAGTCCGTACCGCTCCATCACCGAGCTCGATATGGCCGCGGGCAAACGCGCATCCACCAGCCTCGTCGAGACCGGGCGCCGCTGCCTGCTGCCGATCCACCCCAAGGCGCGCGTCTACGGCGCACCGATTATCAGCGGCCACGTCGGCGCCGATGCCGCGGCGTGCATGCTGGCGACCGATATCGGCCACGAAGATCGCATCGTGGCGATCATGGACATCGGCACCAATACGGAACTGATCGTCGGCAATCGCCGGCGCATTCTGGCGGCATCGTGCCCCGCGGGTCCGGCATTCGAAGGCGGCGCGATCGCCTGCGGCATGCCCGCGCTCGATGGCGCGGTCGAGCAGGTGCGGCTCTCGGACGGGAATTTCCAGTTGACCGTAATCGGCGATACGGCCCCCCAGGGCATCTGCGGCTCGGGTTTGGTGTCGCTGCTCAGCGAACTGCTGCGCACCGGCCGGATGAACGACCGCGGGCGCTTCGAAGAGGATGGCCATCGCATCGAGTTGGACGCCGCCAACGGGATCTATTTCCTGGAGAGCGACGTCAATGAACTGGCGCAGGCGAAGGGCGCGAATGTCGCAGGTTTACGGGTGGTGTTCAGCCAGTACGGCATCGATTTCGGCCAGGCCGGCGTCTTCTATTTGGCCGGAGGCTTCGGTCGCCACCTCAATCTCGACGCCGCCAGGCGGATCGGTCTGATTCCGCCCGTTCCCGATGGCCGCATCGTGCAGATCGGCAACGCGGCGATCGAGGGCGCTACCATGGCGCTGCTGTCGAAATCGAAGCGGGCGGAACTGGAGGCGTTGGTTCGCCGCGTGGAACACTGCCGCCTGGAGACGCACCCGCAGTTTTTCGATTTCTTCGTGGACGGCTGCCAGTTCCAGGCTATTGCCGAGCCGCGGCCGCACTCGCTCTTGGGCGAGCAAGGGAGCGGTGCTTTTCGATGATGGAACTCGTCGATACCTCGCCCGATCTCCACATCGACCCCGCGGAGTACCGCCGTCTCCTCGGCTATCCGCGCGATCACGAAATCAGCCAACGCGCCCAGGAACTTGCCGAATGGGCGGGCGAGTGGTACAGCCAGAATGGGCGTCCCTGGCTTTATGCCCGTCAAGCCGGCGATGTCGATGCCGATGGCGATCGGATCGCGATTGATGGCGCGGAATTCACCAGCCGGCGTCTGGCCGCGATTCTCCGGCGGGCTGACGCGCGCGGCGCGTTTCTCGTCGCGGTCAGCGCGGGGCCGGAAGCCGAGGAAGAAGCACACCGCCGCTGGCTCGATAAAAAGCCGGACGAATATTTCTTCCTGGAAACGTATGGCTCCGCCGTGGTGGAGCATTTGATCACGCTGGCGGGCGCGCGTCTCTGCGCCTGGGCCGACGGCGAAGGTATGGCGGTATTGCCGCACTACAGCCCCGGGTATTCGCTGTGGGATATTGCGGAACAAACCCCATTGCTGCATCTGGTCGAATGGCGGTCGACGTTGCCGGGCCCTCTGGAGACTCTCGATTCCGGCGCTCTTCGGCCGAAAAAATCGCAACTGGCGGTGTTCGGTTCGACGCGCTCGGTCGATCGCGTGGCCAGGCTTACCGATCTCGTTCCGTGCCAGAACTGCTCGTTCGCAGACTGCCAGTTCCGCCGCGTTCCCTACCGGCGCATTCCGACAGCCGCCGCCTATTCCGTCAATACCAGGGCGCTGGCGCGATGGGCCGCGGAGCGGCTCTCTCTCCGAACGCGCGCCGATGGAGCGATTGAAGCTCGTTTCCGCTACGATGGAACCACCTGCACCAACATGGGCCGCGCGCTGGCGTTTCAATACGACGTTCTCCTGGGCCCGCCCGAGGACGGTTACCAGATCCGCGAGGAGCGTTGCGCCCCCGCGCCCGGCGACACCGGCCACACCGCCATGTGCCAGTACCTCGCCAACGCCGGACCGTTGATGGCGACCATCGAATTCGAAAAGCCCCTGCTCGGACAGCCGCTCGAAAGCGTGCTGGCGTGGCATCGCGAATCCAGCCCCGCGGGCTGCTATTGCGACGCGGCAAGCCGCCAACACAAATGGGGCCTGGTGCTCGAAACCATTCACTACGCGTTGCACCAATCTGCACAAAAATGACCACTCACGGCAAATCCCGACTGCTCGACGCGCTGGCGAAGCGTCCTCTGCTGGCGGATGGCGCCATGGGCACGCAACTGATGCTTGCGGGCCTGGAACAGGGTAACTGCGGCGAGGCCTGGAATCTCACGCATCCGGAAAAGGTGCTGGCCATCCAGCGGAGTTACGCGGAGGCGGGCGCGGATTGCATCCTCAGCAACACTTTCGGCGGTTCGCGAATCATGCTGAACCGCCACGCGCACGCCGATCGCGCAGCGGACATCAACCAGGCCGGAGTACGCATCGCACGCCAGGCTTTCGGCGGGCGGCCCGGATTCGTCATCGGCGACATCGGCCCGTTCGGCGGTCTGCTCGAACCCTACGGCGATTTCACCGAGAAGCAGGTGCGCGAGACGTTCAACGAGCAGGCGCAAGCCCTCGTGGAGGCCGGCGCCGACGCGATCATTGTAGAGACGCAGACCTCGCTCGAAGAACTGCTGCTGGGAATTGAAGCCGCGAAGCGCGCGGGCGCGCCATGCGTTATCGGCTCGATGGCCTACGACGTAACGCGCGATGGCTCGACTTTCCGCACCATGATGGGCGTCGACCCCGAACGCGCCGCGAAGTTCATGCAGGCCAACGGCGTGGACATTGTGGCGCTGAATTGCGGCACGGGCATGGATATGGAGCGCGCGCGGGCAGCGGTCGAGCGTTACCGCCAAACTACCGGCCTGCCGGTGATGGTGCAGCCGAACGCCGGCCAGCCCAAGTTGGTGAACCTGAAAGTCTGCTACGACGAGACGCCGGAACAGATGGTGACCGGCGTGGTTCCGCTGCTCGAAGCCGGCGCCGGCATCATCGGCGGCTGCTGCGGCAGCACGCCCGCGCACATTCGCGCGTTCCGCCAGGCCATTGACGAATACCTGCTCGCAAAGGGAATAATTCATGAAGACCAAACTGTGTGATCTTGATCCAGCCGCGCCCTCGCGCCTTCCCGCGCACACCGACGACAAGTCGGGCGTCGGCGTCCACTACGTGGACGCATACCTCAAGCCGATGAACACCAAACTGCCGGATGGCACGGCAGTCAAGTGCAAGCGCCGCGGACTGAAAATCACCCTGGCCGTGGGCTCGAAGAAAGGCGAGGGCCTGATGCGCCGCCTCGACACCGGCCCCGACCCCGTGGTGATGCTCGATGCCGCTCTACAGGAAGCCGCCAGGGCCGCTGGCGTGGAACTGAGCGTGGAAGACGGCGCGGTGTATTTGAGCGCGTAGAAAGGACCCTCCAAATGGCGCGACAGTTCGTGCAGGCGTGCGTGACTCTATCCCTGGCCTTGTCTCTTGCGGGTCAGACCACCGACCCTCCGGCGTATCGCAACCCCGGTCTGGCTCCGGAAAAGCGCGCCGCCGATCTCGTGAGCCGCATGACGCTCGAAGAAAAGGTGCGCCAGATGCAGGACCAGGCGCCGGCCATCGAGCGGCTCGGCATCCCTGCCTACGGCTGGTGGAACGAAGCGCTGCACGGCGTCGCGCGGAACGGAGAAGCCACGGTTTTTCCGCAAGCCATCGGCCTCGCCGCCACCTGGGACACCGGTCTCGAACAGCGCATCGGCGACATCATCTCCACCGAAGCGCGCGCCAAGTATAACGACGCGATCAGCCGCAACAATCATGGCCGCTACGCGGGCCTCACGTTCTGGTCGCCGAACATCAATATCTTTCGCGATCCTCGCTGGGGGCGGGGGCAGGAAACGTTCGGCGAAGATCCGTATCTCACCGGACGCATCGCCGTGGCGTTCATTCGCGGCGTGCAGGGCAACGACCCGCATTACTTCAAGGCCATCGCCACGGCCAAGCATTACGCTGTGCACAGCGGGCCGGAACCCGTGCGGCATCGCTTCGACGTGCATCCCAGCGAGCGCGACCTGAACGGCACCTACCTCGCGGCGTTCCGCGCCGCCGTGCGCGACGGCCACGTGGATTCCATCATGTGCGCCTACAACGCCGTGGACGGCAAGCCGGCTTGCGCCAATACCGACCTGTTGCAGAAGGACCTGAAGTCCTGGGGTTTCGACGGCTATATCGTCAGCGATTGCGGCGCGATCAGCGATTTCTACAGCCCCATTGGGCACAAGTTCAGCCCATCGGCGGCGGAGGCTTCGGCGGCCGGCGTCAAGGCAGGCACCGATCTCACCTGCGGTACGGAATACGCCCGCGGATTGCCCGACGCCGTGAAAAACGGGCTCATCCAGGAATCGGAAATCGATGCCGCGCTGGTGCGGCTCTTCACGGCGCGCATGAAACTCGGCATGTTCGATCCGCCGGAGCGCGTGCCGTTCAACCAGATCACGCTCGCGGAGAACGACAACGAAGAGCACCGCAAAGTGGCTCTGGAAGCGGCGCGGAAGTCCATCGTGCTGCTGAAAAATGCGAATCAGACGCTCCCGCTGAAGCCATCAGTGAAAAAGATTGCGGTCATCGGCCCCTCGGCGGACGATCCCGTCGCGCTGCTCGGCAACTACAACGGATTTTCCAAGAGGCAAGTGGCGCCGCTCCAGGGCATGGAAACCGTGTTCGCCGGAAAGGCACAGATCCGCTATTCCATGGGCAGCCCGTACGTGCCCGGCAGTACTGCCTTGGTGCCGGTTACCGCGTTGACTCCGCCGAACGGTCAGGGGTACGGACTGCTGGCCGAGTATTTCGACAATGCGGACGCGAACGGCACGCCCAAGTTGTCGCGCGTGGAGCCGCGCGTCTTCATGCAGCCAGGGTTTATCGATCCGGCGATCGCGGCGGCGATTCCGTCCGGCCCCGCGTCCGCGCGCTGGACCGGCACCTTGACCGCGCCGTTCACCGGGGATTATCTGATGAGCGGCCGCGGCGGCGGATTCGGCCCGTCCGCGCGCATTTTCCTCGACGACAAGGAATTGGTTGCGACCACTTCCACCGTCGAAACGCCTGCTCCCGCGCGCGGGCGGGG
>Ga0335078_10001897_pt1 | contig 31667 bp, 23 predicted proteins | sample Lox_Sample_32_FD_206711 | JGI IMG/M metagenome (GOLD analysis project Ga0335078, IMG submission 206711) | Soil microbial communities from Loxahatchee National Wildlife Refuge, Florida, United States - Lox_Sample_3.2 | ecosystem: Environmental > Terrestrial > Soil > Wetlands | place: USA... | reverse complement strand
TTTCGGGATAGGTGATGCCCAAGCGGCAGCCGCGATGGCCGAGCATCGGATTGAATTCGTGCAGCTCTTCGACGCGGCGGAGCAGATCGGGCACCACGGTTTTAAGCGTCTTCACTTCCGCGCCGAACCGTTTGTACTTCTCGACCATTTCCTTTTTCTTTTTGATATCGGCGTAGGGCAGCACGGCGATATCCACCATCAGCTCTTCGCGCTTCGGCAGGAACTCGTGCAGCGGCGGATCGAGCGTGCGGATCATGACCGGATATCCGTCCATGGCTTCGAACAGACCGGCGAAATCCCTGCGCTGGAACGGCAGTAGTTTCGCCAGGGCTTTGCGCCGGGACTTTTCGTCGCGCGCCAGAATCATGGCCTGCATGTGCTCGATGCGGTCTTCGGCGAAGAACATGTGCTCGGTGCGGCACAGTCCGATGCCCTGGGCGCCGAATTTGCGCGCAACTTTGGCGTCGCGCGGGATGTCGGCATTGGCGCGCACGCCGAACTTGCCGCGGAACTCATCGGCCCAGCCCATGAAGGTGGCCAGGATGCCGGAAGTAGGATCGGCTTCGAGCGTGTTGGCTTTGCCGCCGAAAACCTGGCCGGTCGAGCCGTCCAACGACAGCCAGTCGCCTTCCTTGAGCGTCAGCTCCTTGCCGCCGACGGAAACGCTGACCGTCTTCTTTTTTTCGTCCACTGCAACCGCTTCCGCGCCCGCCACGCACGGCGTACCCATGCCGCGGCAAACCACGGCCGCGTGGCTGGTCATACCGCCGCGCGAGGTGAGAATGCCCTTGGCAACTTCCATGCCGTGGATATCGTCCGGAACGGTTTCCTTGCGAACCAGGATGACCGGGGCTTTCTTCGAAGCTTCGACGGCTTCATCCGCGGTGAACACGATGGTGCCGACCGCCGCGCCAGGCGATGCCGGCAGTCCGGTCGCCAACTGCGTGAGGGACTTCTTCGACGCCGGGTCGAGCACGGGGTGCAGCAACTGATCGAGCTGCTGCGGATCGACTCGCAGGATGGCTTCTTCCTTGTTGATCAGCCCTTCCTCGACCATCTCGACGGCGATGCGAACGGCTGCCGGACCGGTGCGCTTGCCATTGCGCGTTTGCAGCATGTACAGCTTGCCATCCTGCACGGTGTATTCGAAATCCTGCACGTCGCGATAGTGCTTCTCGAGCATGGAGGTGATCTCGTGAAGCTGCTTGTAAACGTCGGGATTCCACTTTTGGAGATCGGAGATCGGGTGCGGCGTACGGATGCCCGCCACCACGTCTTCGCCCTGCGCGTTCTCCAGGAATTCACCGTAAAACACCTTTTCGCCGGTAGCGGGATTCCGCGTGAAGCCAACGCCGGTGGCCGATGTCTCGCCGAGATTTCCGAACACCATGGCCTGCACGTTAACCGCGGTCCCCAGGTTGTCGGGAATCTGGTTCATTTTGCGGTAGTGCTTGGCGCGGTCGTTGAACCAGGAGCGGAAGACGGCATCGCGGGCGCCCTGCAACTGCACCATCGCTTCCTGCGGGAACGGCTTGCCGGTCTTCTTTTCGACCAGCTTCTTATAGCCTTCGATGACCTGCTGCAGATCTTCCGCCGTGAGCTCGGTATCCAGCTTGGCCTTGGCCTTCTTCTTCTGCGCTTCGAAAATGGCGTCGAAATCGTGCTTGGAAATCTCCAGGACTACATTGCCGTACATCTGGATGAAGCGCCGGTAGCAGTCGTAGGCGAAGCGCGGATTCTTGCTCTTGGCCACCAGGGCTTTCACGGTCTCGTCGTTCAAACCGAGGTTCAGAATGGTGTCCATCATTCCCGGCATCGAGAACTTGGCGCCCGAGCGGACGCTCACCAGCAACGGATTGTGGACGTCGCCGAGTTTCTGCCCCATGCGCTCTTCGAGCTGCGCGAGAGCCTGCATCATCTCCTGGTTGACCTCGCCCGGGACGGAATTGCCATTTTCAAAAAAGATGTTGCATACCGCGGTGGAAATGGTGAATCCGGGCGGCACGGGGAGCTTCGCCCGGCTCATTTCCGCCAGCCCGGCTCCTTTCCCGCCGAGGATATCCTTCATTTTTCCGTCGCCGTCGGCCGTTCCGTTGCCGAACGAATAGACTTGCTTGCTCATTCTTCTTCGCTCCTATGATGAAGTAACGATTTCTGAAAAATCCGCCACTTTGGAGAACTCTCTCCGCAGTTCGAACAGCAGCTTCAGGCGATTCAGGCGAACCGCCTCGTCAGGCGCGTTAACCAGCACCTTGTCGAAAAATAGATCTACTTTCGGACGCAGCTGCGAAATCACGGTCTCGATGGGTTGACCCTGGATACCCCGATATTCCGTATACAATCCGCGCTCCGGCTCTTCTGCCAGCAGGTCTTCGCGAAATTCCGCGGCGCCGTCGAATTTCGCCTGCTCCAGAATGTTGCGGATGCGCTTGAAACTGGCTGCCAGAGGCTCAAAATCGGGCGAGGAGCGCAGCGCGCGGATGCGATCGAGGCGCGATTCCAGGTCGGGCAGGTTGCTCCACCCCGCCGCCATGGCCGCGTTCACCTCGTCGTACTGAAAGCCCTTCACATCCTTGAAATAGAATTTCACGCGATCCTCGAAGAACGCGGTCAATTCCGCGTTGCCCTCGAGCAGATCGGCGAGCGGCAGCTCCATTTTCCCTTCCGCCAGAATTTTCACCACGCCCTGAGCGGCGCGCCGCAGCGCGAACGGATCCTTCGAGCCGGTGGGGATGAGACCGACGCGGAAACAGCCGCGCAGGGTGTCCAACTTATCGGCCAGCGCCACAATGCGTCCGGTCTTGTGGCGCGGGATGGAATCCTCCATGCTGACGGGCTTGTAATGATCGTAGATCGCCTGCCAGACTTCCTCGCGTTCGCCTTGCGCCCGCGCATACAAGCCGCCCACGACGCCTTGAAGCTCGGTAAACTCCTTCACCAGCTCGGTGGTGAGATCACATTTGCAGAGCTCGGCCGCGCGCGCCGCCGATGCCTTGCCGCCCAATTCCTTGACCAGCGCCTTCATGCGCCTGGCTTTATCTTTGTAAGAGCCCAGCTTGGCCTGAAACGTGACATGCGCCAGGTCGGCGCGGCGATCCGCCAGCTTCTTCTTCTGATCGGTCTCCCAGAAGAACCGCGCGTCGTTGAACCGGGCGCGCAGCACGCGCTCGTTGCCGCGCTTGACGAAGCCTTCGGGGTCGGAGCCGATGTTCATCACCGCCACGAATTTCGGCAGTAGTTTGCCTTCGCCGTCCTCCACCGAAAAGTACCGCTGGTGATGCCGCATGACAGTCACCAGCACCTCTGCCGGCAATTCCAGGAACTGCGGATCGAACGAGCCTTCGATGGTTGTCGGGAACTCGGTGAGGTAGACCAGGGTTTCGAGCAGCCCTTCGTCCGCCTTGGCCGCGCCCAAACCGCTCAGAATACGCTCGCGGCGCTCGCCGGCCGAGAGAATCACGCCATGATCGCGCAGGCGCTGCTCGTAATCCCGCGAGCTCACCACGATTTCGCGCGCGCCCAGACGGCGGTGACCCGAAGTGAGATTTCCGCTGCGCACGCCGCCGATTTCAAACGGCACGATGTCGTCGCCCAGCAGAGCAACCAGCCAGCGAATCGGGCGGATGAAGCGCGGCCCGTCCTTTCCGGTCCAGTACATCGTCTTGGGAAAGTAAATTCCCAGGACGATTCCCGGCAGCGCGTCGGCCAGCAGATCCTTGGTCGGGCGGCCGGCGACTTTCTTGTGGAAGACGTAGTAATCGCCTTTAGGGGTGGTCTCGATTGTCAGATCGGCCGCGGTCACTCCCTGCTTGCGGGCAAAACCCTCGACCGCTTGGGGCGGCGCGCTCTTCGAGGGGCCTTGAATGCGCTCGATGGTGTCCGCCTGCCGTTCCTCCAAACCCCACGCGCGCAAAACCAGGCGGCGCGGCGTGGCGTCCAACTGGATCCGTTCATGCGGCAGCGCCAGCTTCTCGAATCCCGCGCGCAGGTCGTTCAGCGCGGACTTGATCATCCAGTCGGGAATCTCTTCGGAGCCGATCTCGAGCAGGAAGGGCAGGCTCATCGCATCGCCTCCATGCGGAGCAGGCTGGAAGCCTGCGGCGGGTTGGAAACCCGCCCTGGAAGTCGAAGGTGGGCCAGGGCGGACTGCCAGTCCGCCGCAGGCTGCCAGCCTGCCCCACGAAACATCATTGCGCCACCTCCGGCTGTTGCTGATCCATCCAGGCTTGGGCCACGCCGACCGCCATCTTCCGCACTCTCTGAATCACCCCCACCCGCTCGGTGACGCTGATGGCGCCGCGCGCATCCAGCGTATTGAACAGGTTCGAGCATTTGAGCACGTGGTCGTAAGTTGGTAGCAGCGGAAACCGCTTCTTCTCGGGCGATTTCGGATCGTACAGCTTCAACAGCCGCGCGGCCTCGCCTTCATGCAGATCGAAAAGCTTCCAAAGCGTTCGGATTTCGGCCATTTCGAAGTTGTAAACCGAATACTGCAACTCGTCTTTGTAGCGGACATCGCCGTAAGAGAATCCGGGCGCCCACTCGATGTCGTACACGCTGTCCCTCACCTGCAGGAATGCAGTGAGACGTTCGAGTCCGTAGGTCAGTTCCGCCGGCACGAGGTCCAGGTCGATTCCGCCGCACTGTTGGAAATACGTGAACTGCGAGATTTCCAGCCCGTCCAGCATGACCTGCCAGCCGATCCCCCAGGCGCCCAGGGTCGGCGCTTCCCAGTTGTCCTCTTCGAGCTTGAGATCGTGCTGCTTCAGGTCGATCCCGATGGCCTCCAGACTGCCCAGGTATTGCTCGATGATGTCGTCGGGCGATGGCTTGAGAATCACCTGCAACTGCGAGTGCTTAAAAAGACGATTCGGGTTGTCGCCATACCGGCCGTCGGCCGGCCTGCGGCTGGGCTGCACATAGGCGACCCGGTAGGGATCGGGACCGAGCACACGAAGAAACGTCTCCGGACACATGGTTCCGGCTCCCACTTCCACGTCGTAGGGTTCCTGAATGATGCAACCGCGGTCCGCCCAGTACTGCTTCAGCTTGAAGATGATCTCTTGAAAAGATTGCATTCTGTCACTCGGCTTCCAACAGGGGAACCGTTATTAACCGCCGTTCTACGTGCGCTTCAATCTGCTGCGACAAAAACCGCCGCAAGTCCGCCGCTTTTTCCCGATGCCACGGCGTCTGCGCGGCCTGAGCCACCGGGAGGCGCGTGATCTCCCGCGCCACCGTGCGCGATTCCGCGCTCAACTCCCATGAATTCGCGACCCCCAAGGCCCTGCGGCAATCGCGGCACATCAAGCCGGCGCGCCCGCGGCTGAAAAATGCGCGCTCGGGAGTTTCCGGATCGTCCAGCAAACTGCCGCATTCCAGGCACACGTGCAAATCCGGAAGCCATCCCGAAAGCCGCGCCGCCCAAAATGAAAAGTACGTTACAGCGCACCATACCGACGGCGGCCCCTGGCTCCGCAGGACGTCCAGCACGGCCAGCAGGAGCCGGAAAAACTTCTCATTCGGTTCTGCAGCGGGCAACAACTGATCGGAAACCTCCGCGAAATAATCCAGGGCTACTCCCACCTGATAATCGGAAACCAGCCCGAATTGGGAATGGATCAATTCGCAGGAATCCAGGTTTACCAGCTCGCGGGTTTCACGCTGGAAATACGCCATACGCACGTGCGATAACCGTTCCAGCCCCGATCCGAAGCCGCTCTTCGGACGACGCGCCCGCTTAGCCACGCCCCGCAACTTACCTTGATCCCGTGTAAAGAAGCTGACGACGAGGTCGGCCTCTTTCAGCGGGTACGTACGTAGAACGAGAGCTTCGCTGACACACGCTGGCACACGTGGAAATTTCAGAGTAACACAGATGATTTCTGAGAGCGGACTCCGGTTCGCGCGGAGCTGTAGGCTCCGCGCTGGAGTCCGTCAAGGTGGGTTCGGATGAATGGAGATTGCGGGGCGGCGGTCAGCGGCCTGTACGCATGCGAACCATCCGGCCGCTCAACAACAACAACCCCACACCCAGGATGGCGAAGGTGCCCGGTTCCGGAGTGGCATTGATGGCGCCGAAAAGGCCGCCATTCTCGTCGTCAGGGCCGGCGGTGAAGAACAGCGTGTTCGTGGAACCGCCATTGGCCGTGCCGTTGCCGAACTGCAGACCCCAAAGCCCATCGATGACAACCGGCTGGCCGTTGGTGTTGGTGAGGGTTCCGGCCATGTTGCCATTCGAAAGATTGAACGCATTGATGGTTCAGTCTCCGAAATTCCCCACCAGCAGATCGCCGCCGAAATTGCCGAATCCCGCGGGCGCGATGACCATACCCCATGGAGCATCCAACGCTCCTCCCGACGTCACGCGGCCAACAAAATTGCCCTGCAAATCGAACTTGTCGATTACACCAAGTCCGGCGCCATCCACCTCATCCCCCGTCGCGGTGTTGACCACCGCATAGGCAACATAAATGAATCCATTCAGAACCTGAACGTTGAACGGCGCATAGCCCGCGGGCAGATTAGGATCGACGAAATTGCCGGTGAGATTCGGAGCCGCCGCCTGGCCCTTCATGACGTCGACGTCCCCCGTCTCGAAGTTCGCGAGATATGCATAATCGGAGCCGCTGATATCGGTCACCGCCAATCCTTTATATTCGTTGGCGCTGTTGGGCGGCGCCAGCGTTTCCGCCATCGTATTGCCGGCAGGCGAGTTGCGCCATCCGTAAACGCCACCGTCTTCGGCATCGAACAGGAAAAGGTCGCCATTGAATCCGGTGCCGCTGTTGAACCCGATGCCGGTGACGGGAGATGAGTTGGGAATGGTAACGGTGAGTGCCAGCTTGGATCCGCTGCCGGTATATACCACGGATGTGCCGGTGCCGTTGTCGGCGATCCACAAGGGAGTGGATGGCCCCGCCGTGATTCCCCAGGAATTCACCAGGTTTGGATCCGATGAGTTGGTGGCGAAGGTAGTGGTCGTAAACCCAACCGGGCTCGCGGCAGCCATCGAGGCGGCGCCGGCCAGGACAAGTACAACGCGTTGGAACCTTTGCATGTCGTAGTCCTCCGAGAGTGCTGTTGACCGGAGCATAGCGGAGAACGCGGATATGAAGTTGTTAATAATCAGATTGCTGAGTCTGAATTGCCACAATCCCGCGAATCCAGGTGAGTGTTCACACGTTGGAGATGGGGCGTGAATTCACGCGTCCGCGCCGTTGTACCATGGCCCCATGACGCGAAGCCTGCCGTTCCTGCTAACCTTTCTGGTAGTCGCTATGGCTGCCGATCTGCCCACCAAAAAATACCTGAACCTTGCCGCCATTAAGACCATGGTCGCGGCCGCCGAACAGGAGGCCCAGCACCGCAATGTGCACGTGACCATGGTGATCGTCGATGAAAGCGGCAATCTCCTTTTCCTGCAAAAGGCCGACGGTGTCTCGCTGAACACCATCGAATTCGCGCAAAAGAAAGCCCGCTATGCCGCGATCTATGGGCGCCCCTCGGCGGTGGCGGCCGATGCTCTGAAGAACGGCGATCTGGGCGTTCTGGTGAATCCCGACAGTTTTCCCAATCGCGGCGGCGTGCCCATCAAGGTCGACGGCGTCACCATCGGCGCGATGGCGTGCAGTGGGGCCGCTTCGGAGGTCGACGAAGCGATCGCCCAGGCCGGGATTGCCGCCATTTTGAAATAGTTGTACCGGCGGGACATTTTGTCCCGAACATCTTTCGCGCCCAGTGAAAACACGCGATTTATCGGTTCAGGCCGGGACATTTTGTCCCGGTTCGGCCGCGTCTACTGTCCGGCGCCGCCTCGTCCGCCGCGGCCCTCGCCGGGCTTCGGCATCGGCTTGCGCGGCAGCATCTCCGGGCGAACCGCGGTATTGTAGGCGAACCAGGCCATGATGGCCGATGCCTGCTCCAGGTCGCTGGCCTGCAAACGGTCGTAGAGATCCATGTTGGAGTGATGGGTGCGGCTGCCGTAATCCAAGGGATCCTGAATGAACTGGAAGCCGTCGAGACCCACGCGATCGAACGACACATGATCGGTGCTGCCGGTGTTGCGGATGGTCAGCGTGCCGGCGCCGAGATCGCTGAACGGCGCCAGCCAGGCTTCAAAGATCGGCCGCACCTGGTCGTTGTCCTGCATATAGACGCCGCGGATCTTGCCGCTGCCGTTGTCCAGGTTGTAATAGGCGGAGAGCCTGGCGTGCTCCGGCTTGGGTTTCATGTCGGCGGGATCGGCGAAATGTTCGGTAACATATGCGCGCGATCCCAGGATTCCCTGCTCTTCGCCGGTCCACAGCGCGATGCGCACCGTGCGCCGCATCTTCAGATCGAGCGCTTTCAAAATGCGAGCGGCTTCCATGGCCGCCGCGGAGCCGGCGCAGTTGTCGGTGGCCCCGGTGCCTCCGGTCCAGGAATCGAAATGGCCGCCGACCATGACCAGGCCGGCATTGGGGTCGGTCCCGGGAATCTCGGCGGTAATGTTGAAGGAATTGGCGGGGTCCGTGAATTGCGCCTGGATATCGAATTCCAGCGTCACCTTGATGTTCTTTTCCAGCAGGCGGGCGATGCGATTGTAGTGTTCGTTGGCAATGGCGGCGGACGGCGGCGGACCCTCCTGGTCCTGACTCGGCGACCCGGCCGACTGGCCCATGATGGTGCCGCCATCGGCGGTGCCGCCGCCCGGCGTCAGCATCACGAGCACGCCCTCATCCTTCAGAAACTTGTTGAGAGTGGCCTGAAAGCCGCGTCCACCCGCCCGTCCGCCGGCGCCGCGGCCGTCCGCCCCGCGGCCCGGAGTTCCCGCTCCACGGCCGCCGGCGGCGGCGGGAGCCGAAAGCCGGTTGAAGCCGAGCGGCAGGATCGAAGGATTGCCGGAGGCCGGATCGGGAGCGAGCGCCGCCGCGGCTAATTCCGAATCGGTGAGGCGCACCGCCAGAGGCTCGACGGGAAGTTGGTCGGCGTGCGGCGCGGCGGACAGCACGATTTTGCCTTTCAGCTTGCCGCGCCACTTCTCCATATCCTCGGCGTTGCCGATCACCGCCAGGACTGCTTCGCCGGTCACGTCGCCATTGGTGCCGGGCGACCACGGCCGCGCGAATCCGATGATCGGTTGGAATCCCGGATCCTTCATCATGGCCACGAAGCGCGTGCAGCTCCATCCCCGCCCGAACGTGCCGGTCCCGCCATTCCACGGCTCCAGCCTGGCGTTGCTCAAACCCCACTCGGTCATCTTCTTCACGGCCCAATCGGCGGCGGTTTTGATTTGCGGCGATCCCGTGAGGCGCGGCCCGTAGACATCGGTGAGATAGAACGCCGTGTCCATCACCCGGGAATGCGTCCCGAAGGCCTCATCGCGGATGCGATGGGCGACTCCCAAATCGACGGTTTCCCGGGTATCGGCGGGCGGACCGGCCTCCAGCCAGAGGCCGAGGACCAGGACGGCGAAAGTGCCAACGAGAGCTTTGCGCATGTGCGCGACTGTATCACGCACGGAAGCGGGCTTTCAACGGCCGCCGCGCCCGGCTGGCTGTCTCAGATCGACGCCGGCTGCTTTCAACACCTCCGACGCTCCGACGTAATCCAGCTTCGGCGCCAGCTTGCGGATGCCGTCGAAGACGAAAAACCGCGCGCCCTCATCGATGCCGACCCGGCCGGCGGTGACGCCGCGGTCCTTCAACGCCTCCACGATCCGTTCGTAGGGGCTCTCATCCTCCTGCCAGACGCGAAGATCATCGCCGGCATGGATCAGCTCGCGCGCCCGCATCTCTTCGAATCCCGGAAGCACCCAGACGGGCTCGCCCCTGGCCGGCAGAACGACGGCAAAAGTCCGCTCGCTTTTGCCCCAGCGGACACCGGTCAGGTACAGCATGGCCGGTCCGGGTTCGAGCACTACCGCCTGCACGCCCGACTCCCTCATGGCGGCGTTCAACCTGGCGATGCGCGCGCGGAACTCCAAAGTGGAATCGCTGGTCTGTTGCATTTTGTCTACCCGAAGGGCTGGTCGATGGCCGGGCTCTGCCTGGTGAACATGCGCGCGCCGTCTTCGGTAATGTGCATGCAGTCCTCCAGGCGCACGCCGAACTCGCCGTAGATGGCGATCATCGGCTCGTCGCTGAAACACATCCCGGGCTCCAGCCGGGTCTTGTTGCCCTTCACCAGATACGTCCACTCGTGGCCGTCGAGCCCGATTCCGTGGCCGGCGCGATGCGGCAGCCCCGGCACCTTGTAGCCCGGGCCGAAGCCGGCGTCGGTAATCACCTTGCGCGCCGCGGCGTCCACCGATTCGCAAGCGGAGCCGGGTTTGGCCGCGGCCAAAGCGGCATCCTGCGCTTTGCGCTCGAGGGCCCAGACGTCCCGCTGCCGCTGCGTCGGCTTGCCGAAGATGAACGTGCGCGTGATATCCGACTGGTAGCCTTCCACCGAGCAGCCATCGTCCATCAGCACGAAATCGCCTTCCTTGAGCATCTGCTCTTCGATGCTGCCGTGCGGAAAGGCCGTGTACTTGCCGAAGCTCACCAGGGCCGCGCCGCTCACGCCCAGCGCATGGTAGGCGGCCGCGATGTTGCCGCGGACATCGGCGGTGGTCATGCCCTCGCGCAGCGTCTCGTAGACGGCGCGATAGCAGGCGATAGTGATCTCGTTGGCGCGCTGCATGAGCGCGATTTCGGCCGGCGATTTGATCACGCGGCAGCCCACCGTGACCGGATCGGCGCTGACGTAATCGGCCGCCGAGGCGAACTGGCGCAAGCCCAGGTAGACGCCAAAGCGGACGCGCTCTTCGATTCCGACGCGCCCGGAAGCGGCTCCGCGATCCCGCAGAGCGTCCGCCGCGAGGGCGTAGGGACTTTCTCCGGCGCCATAGTGCCGGACATCTCCGCCGCCGCGAATCGCCGCCGTAGCGCGCGTGTCGGCATCCGCAACGATCCACGTCAGCTCACCCTTGGCGGGCAGCACCGCCACGCCCGGCGGATCGGACGGCATCAGGCGCGTCCCGGTAAAGTAAAACAGGCTCGAACCGCCTTCGAGCACGATCGCGCCCAGCCGGTTCTCCCGCATCAGGCGGCGCGCCTTTTCGATGCGATCCTGGCGTTCCGCGTCGGAGATCGGCTGCACCCCGTCCAGCATCGGACGCAGCTTGCGAATCGCCTCCGGTACGTTGCCGGCATTGGCCGAGGGTTCACGCTGGGCTCGAGCCGCGCCGGCGATTCCGGCGGCGGCCGCCACGAGAAATGTCCTGCGCTCCATCTGGCGTCTCACACACCTAGTGTAGGCGGATTTTTCTTGTGCCAGTCGGTGGCTTGCTCATAAGCCAAAGCCACACGCAGCGGCGACCCCTCATCGTAGATCTTGCCGAGGAAGCCGATTTCCAGCGGCCGGTCGTTGACGAATCCGCATTTCAGGACCACCTCGGGGTTGCCGGTGAGGTTGGTCGTGGTGAGGAACGACTGCGGCGGAATCACCACCACGTCCCAGTTCGCCATGAACTTTTCGAAGCGTTCGATGACCTCGGTTCGGGCCCGCTGCGCGCGGATGTATTCGACCGCCGGAATCAGGCGGGCGCTGCGGAAGGTATTCGGCCAGTCGCTGGCGGCATGGCCTTTGAGCGTGCGCACCTGCCCGTCGCGCGTGATGTCGTCGAAGGCTTCGGCGCCTTCGGCTTCGAGCAGGAATCGCAACGCCGGCAGATTCTCGTCGTAGTCCACCTCGGTCATGGTGACGCCGGCGTGTTTGAGATCGTCCAGGGCCTGGGCGTAGACCTTCTTGCGCTGCTCGGCGATCTGCTGGAACTGCGGGTTGCCGCCTCCGCGGCCGCCGAATCCGCCGCCGCTCTCGAATCCTTTCTGATACACCCCGACCCGGAGGCGCTGGAGCGGCTTGCGCGGCTCCCAATGAAACGGGTCGGCGCCCACGCTGCGGTCGTGGCCATCGGGGCCATACACCGCGTTCAATACGATGGCGCAATCCTCCACGCCGCGGCAGATCGGGCCGATTTTGTCCATGGTCCAACTCAAGGCCATGGCGCCGTGGCGGCTGATGCGGCCGTACGTGGGACGCAGCCCGGTGACGCCGCAGACGCCGCTCGGCGACACGATCGAGCCGAGCGTTTCCGTTCCGAGCGAGAACCCTACCAGCCCGGCCGACGTAGCCGAGGCCGAGCCGGCCGACGAGCCGCTCGATCCCTGGGTATAGTCGCTGGTCTTTTCGTCCCAGCTCCAGGGGTTTTTGGTGCGGCCCTGGAACCACAAATCGCCCTGCGCCAGCGCCCCCATCGAAAGCTTGCCGATCAGAACCGCACCGGCTTTGCGGAGCCGCTCGATAACCGTCGAGTCGTAGGCAGGAACGCGCTTCATGAACGGTTCGGCGCCCCAGGTAGTCGGAATATCTTTGGTGTCAAACAGGTCTTTCACACCGAAGGGGATTCCATGCAGCGGCCCGCGGTAACGGCCGGTCTTGATCTCCCGATCGGCATCCGCCGCCTGCTGCATGGCCAGGTCTTCCGTCAGGGTGACAAGACATAGCAGCTTGGGCGAATACTTTTTCATCCGCGTGAGGTACATTTTGGCCAGTTCGGTGGAGCTGACGGCGCGCGAGCGGATGAGCGGCGCCAGTTCCGAGACTGGAAGAAATGCCAGATCCTCCAGATTTGACGGGGCCTTGGCCGTCGCCGCGGCGGGGATGGTGGTTTCGAATCGCTGCGGCCCTTTGATGGGCACCCGATCGGGCAGGCCGGGATGGAACGTGAATGCAGGCTCGACGTCGTAGGGAACGTCGGTTTTCCGCAATCCTTCGTAACTGCCGAGGGCGTTATCGACGTTGCGCAGCATCATCTCGATCTCGGCATCTTCGAACGTCAGGCCGAGAATCGCCAGCGCGGCTTTCACCTGATCCTGGGTGACTCTCAGCGGGCGCTGCGCGCGGCCCTGTCCCCGTCCACCCGCGGCGGGCTGGGGCGTGGCGGGTGGTTGTGCCGATTGCGGAAAACCCGGACGGGCGGCGGCCAGGAGGCTGATGAGTTGGCACCAGGTTCGTCGATCCATAAGGACCCTATGATATCCGATCGGCCCGGCGGGCTGGCATCGGAAGTCTGTGAAATCTCGACACATAGGGCAAATGCCCGATTCACCCGCCGCGCGCTTGCGGGCGGAATCCTCTGTAAGTGAAAGATTAGCTTCCTTTTTTGTTTGTTGAAAATCTCATTTGGGGTTACACTGCGATTGCTAACCAAGAACGTCAATGGCTTTCGACATTGTAATTGTCGACGATCATAGAGTAGTGCGTGACGGAATAAAGTCGATTCTTGCACGGGAACCCGAATTCCGGGTTGTAGGAGAAGCCGATGACGGGGCGGGAGCGCTCCAGATTTGCCAGCAGGTGAACCCCCATCTGGTTCTGATGGATATCAACCTGCCCGGAGTGAACGGAATTGAGGCCACCGCGCAATTAGTCCGTGCGTGCCCCGAAGCCAAGGTAGTGATTCTCTCGATGTACGACGACGAGCGATCGGTGATGGGCGCAATCCGCGCCGGTGCTCGCGGATTCGTCTTGAAACAGTCGTCCTTTTCCGAGGTGCTCAATGCCCTGCGGGTAGTGGCGCGCGGCGGCACGTACTTGAGCACAGCCATTTCCGGCCGGCTGGTGGACCGTCTGCAGCGCGGTTCGGTGGAAGAAACCCACGGGAGTCCCGTGGAGGCGCTATCGCCGCGCGAACTTCAGGTACTGCGGCTGGTGGCGGAAGGAAAAAGCAGCAAGGAAGTCGCCAGCATTCTCCACCTGGAACACAGCACGATCCGCAGCTACCGTAAGACCATGATGAAGAAACTGGGCGTCACGAATCTAGCCGGCCTGATCCAAATTGCTGTCGCGGCGGGAATTACGTTGCCGCGCGGACCCGCCTGAATAGCGGCGGGCGCCGGCCTTGTGCCGGCGCCAACGCAGTCTCTATCTTACTGATCTCCGCCCCTTCCGCCGCCGCGGCCACCGCGCCCGCCACGGCCACCCTGTTGCTGCTGCTGCTGGTTTCCCTGCGCCGGCCGCGGTGTTTTATCGGCCTGGGGCTGTTCGCGGTTCAACTCCCACATGTCGACGCTCTGGTCGAAATCGCCGAGCAGGTACTTGCAGAAATAATCGGCCCGGATCCAGGAAAAGTACTCCTGATCGGTGCCGTAGCCATGCCGCTGGCCCGGCAGGATCACCATATCGAAGCGTTTGTGGGCGCGAATCAGCGCATCGGCCAGGCGGAACGTATTGGCGGGATGGACGTTGTTGTCGATGTCGCCGGTGGAGAGCAGCAGATGGCCCTTCAGGTTCTTGGCGATCTCGGAATTCTTATCGATTGAATATTCGAATGTGACCTTGCCATCTTTATCGGTCACTTCCTTCAATCCATGGTGTTTCTCACTCCAGGTATTGTTATAAATGTTATTCTCATGGTTGCCTGATTCGGACACGGCTACCTTAAAGAAATCGGGATAGATCAGCATGGCGGCGGTGGACATGAACCCGCCGCCCGAGTGTCCCGTGATGCCCACCCGTTCGATATCGATGAACGGGTAGCGCTCCGCCAATTCCTCTACGGCACGCTTCTTATCGGCCAGGCCGTAATCCCGGAGATTTCCGTATCCGAAGGTGTGATACCACTTGGACCGGTGCGGGTTGCCGCCGCGATTGCCGACCTCGACTACGATGAATCCCAGGTTCGCCAGCATCACGTTGCCGCTGCGGGGAGTGAACGTCTGCGTCACGCTTTCCGTCTGCGGGCCCGGGTAAACATATTCGATGATGGGGTATTTCCGGCTGGGATCGAAGTCGAACGGTTTGTACATTACGCCGTATAGATCGGTGATGCCGTCGTCCGCCTTCACTTTGAACGGCTCCGGGAACTTGAAGCCGGCCTGGGTGAGAGGCGTCAGGTCGACTTTCTCCAGCGGCATCACCTCCGTCCCCTGACCGTCATAAAGGACCGCTTGCGGCGCCGAATTCACTCGCGAGCTGTTGTCGACGAAGAACTTTCCGTCGTCGCTCATGAGCCATGTCGGGCCGGCAAACTGTCCGCCGCCGCCGCCCTGTCCCGCGCCGCCGCCCTGCACGGAATGCGATGCGTCGCCGGGGTCGAGGAGCTTCATGCCGTTGCCATCCAGCCCGGCGCGGTAGAAATGCATGTAATAGGGATTCTCGCCGTCTTCGTGGCCGCTGGCGCTCAGGTACATCTGGCGCGCCTTGTCATCGACATAGGCAATGTCTTCGGCTACGAACTCTCCCTTGGTGATCTGGTTCTTCAGCGTGCCGTTGGTGTCGTAGAGATAGTAATGGCCCCAACCGTCGCGCTCGCTCCACCAGATCATCTCGGTGCCGTTGTTGATGATGCGCACGGGCTTAGTCTCGATGTAGACGTTCATGCGCTCCTGGATGAGCGGTTTCACCTCGCCCGAAGTGGTATCGATGGTGCAAAGGTCCACGCGGTGCAGATCGCGGCTGGTGCGCGTGAAGTACAGCTTGTCCGACCCCGCGCCCACCCACAGGCCTTCGGTCTTTTCGTGTGCTTCGCGCTGATGCGCCGTGGGGCGCTCCACTTCGATTGAAAGCGACTCATCCTTGAACGCGTCCGCCTTGAAAATCTTGCGATCCTTGGTGGCGACTTCGAAAACCTCGAGTTGGGCTTGCGGCACATTGGGCTCGCCGGGCATGGCGTAGCGATAGGTTTCCAGAGTCGGGCGCGGGTTGGCCAGCGAGTTGATCACCCACAGCTTCTCGACCTTGGTGGCATCGCGGCGGACGAGGGCGAACTTTTTCGAGTCGCGCGACCAGGAAATATTCGCCGGGCCGCGCTGGCGCTGGGAGTTGGCCTGATCGCCCGAGCCGGTATCGTTCTGCTGCTGCTCCTGCTGTTCCTGCTGCTGGCCGCCCATGCCGCGTCCGCCGCCGTAGCTGAAGTCCTCGATGCCATCGGTGGTGAGCTGGGTCTCGACGATGCTGCTGTCGTTGGCGTCCTTGAGCGCCTTGGCATAGTTGGCGTCGTCCATCATGTAGAGGTTGTGGTTGCGCGTAAAAACGATCCACTTGCCATCGGGCGAAATACTGGCCCAGGCCGGCTTGCGCACCGGCGGTTCATCGAGCAGGGTCAGTTTCGCGGTGGTCAATTCGAGCTCAAACGCCAACTGCTTCTGGTTGCCCGCGGCGGCGCCGCCGCGGCCGCCTCGCCCGCCCTGCTGCTGCTGCGCCTGGCTGTCGTCCATCTCGTCATCGTCGTTCTGGCGTCCGTTGTTCTCGTTGGTCGAGACGGTGGAGGCGCCGGAATTGGTCTTCTTTTCCCCCGGGATCACGGCGTCGCGCGGCACGCTGATTTCGAATTCGATGGAACCGTCGTTCTTGACGAAGCGGATGTTGTTGATCGGCAGGTGAGGAGAATCGTAAGGAAGGCCCGTAGCCAGCGTCAATTGAGAAGCGAGCTTGGCCGGGTCGAAGACATAGGTGCGCGTTTTCTTGACCGGGTCCACCAGCCAGAACTTGCGCCCTTTGGCGTCTTCGAAGGAATACCAGAACCGGTCGCCGGTCTCGAGCCAGTGCGGCGTGACGCTGGTATCGAAGACCAGCCTTCCGACCTTCGATGTAGTCCACTCCGCGGCCAGTTCGTAATTGGCTTTGGCGTGCCTGGCGGACGCGGACGTGACCGCGTCATCGCTCAAACAGGGCAGGCTGAGCGCGAACAGGGCGAGAATTCCGATGCCAATCAGGGTATAGCGGGTCCGGACGGACGAGTGGTTCGTTTTTCGCATGCGAAACTCCTTCTGAGGTCTGTCCAGATACTATATCGAACCGCAAGGTGGTTTGTGGCGAGACCCCCGACCCGAGGTGCTATCATTCGAAATTCCGGTCAGGCTAAATGAAAGAATCCAAAACCGCGGCCTTCGATGCCTCGGGTTTTCTTCCCGCATTGCTGCTGCTGTTCGCCGGCAGCGGCTGTTCGGCGCTGATTTACGAAATCGTCTGGTACCAGTTGCTGCAACTGGTCATCGGGTCCACGGCCGTGTCGCTCGGGGTGCTGCTGGCGACGTTCATGGGGGGCTTGTGCCTGGGCAGCCTGCTGCTGCCGCGCGTCCTGGCCCGCCGCTGGCATCACCCGCTGCGCATCTACGCCGTGATCGAGGCCGGCGTCGGCGTCTTTGGGATTCTGGTGCTGCTGGCGATGCCGCTGGTGGACAGGATTTATACCGCGGCGGTCGGGCACGGCATGCCGGCCATTCTGTTTCGCGCCGTAATCAGCGCCATCTGCCTGATGCCGCCCACGCTGCTCATGGGGGCGTCGCTGCCCGCCATCGCGCGCTGGATCGAAACATCCCCGCGCGGGGTTGCCTGGCTGGGCCTGCTCTACGGCGCCAATACCGTCGGCGCGGTGACGGGGTGTCTGCTGGCCGGATTCTACCTGCTGCGTGTTTTCGATATGGCCACCGCGACTTTCGTGGCCGCTGCCATTAACGGGCTGGTGGCGCTGGTGAGTTGGACGGCGGCGGGCCGGACGCCCGAACGCGCTCCCGCCGAGACTCCCGAGGAAGCCGCCACGGCAAAAACGGCCGGTCCTGCGGACGAGCGGCGTTACTGGCCGGCCTATGTGACCATCGCGCTCTCGGGCGCGTCGGCGCTGGGGGCCGAAGTCGTCTGGACGCGATTGCTCGGCCTGTTGTTCGGCGCGACGGTTTACACCTTTTCTATCATCCTGGCGATTTTTCTGGCGGGAATCGCCGCCGGGAGCGCGGTGGGGTCGATGCTTTCGCGAGCCGTTCGGCCGCGCTACGCCCTAGGCCTTTGCCAATTCCTGCTGGCTGCCGGTATTGCCTGGACGGCCATCACGCTCTCCAAATCGCTGCCGTATTGGCCGGTCAACCCGCTGCTCTCGGAAAGCCCGTGGATCACCTTTCAGGTGGATATGGCCCGCGCGATCTGGACCATCCTGCCCGCCACTCTCTTCTGGGGCGCGAGCTTTCCGCTGGCACTGGCCGCGGCCGGCGCGCGCAAGGACGATCCGGGGCAGCTGGTCGGCAGCGTGTACGCAGCCAACACGGCGGGCGCTATCGTGGGAGCCCTGGCCTTCAGCATGATCCTGATTCCGGCCCTGGGGACGCAGCAGTGCGAGCGCGTGCTCATCGTGCTGGCGGCGGTGAGCGCGATCTTCATGCTGGGACCGGCGGTCTGGCGGGCCAGCTCGAAAATCGGCATTGCCGCAACCGTCGCCGCATTAGCGTTGGCCGGATACCTCACCGCCGAAGTCACTCCCGTTCCGGGCAACCTGATCGCGTACGGGCGGCGCATGATCACGTCCGCTTCCAGTTCGGACCTGCTGTACGTCGGGGAAGGCATGAATGCATCCATCGCCATTACGCGATGGAACGACGGCGCGCTGCAATTCCACGTGAGCGGCAAGGTGGAAGCTTCCACCGAGCCTTACGATATGCGTTTGCAGCGGATGCTCGGACATATGCCGGCGCTGGTCCATCCCGATCCGAAATCGGTGCTGGTGGTCGGGTTCGGCGCGGGGGTGACCGCCGGCACCTTCGTGGTGCATCCCACCATCCAGAGGATCGTCATCTGCGAAATGGAGCCGATGATTCCGCCGGTCGCCACCAAGTACTTCGGCCGCGAGAACTACAACGTGATGAACGATCCGCGCACGACCATTTACTACGACGATGCGCGCCACTTCGTGCTCACCACGCGCGACAGGTTCGACATCATCACCAGCGATCCCATCCATCCGTGGGTCAAAGGCAGCGCCACGCTGTACTCGCAGGAGTATTTTCAGATGGTCAAGGACCATCTGAACCCCGGCGGCGTCGTGACCCAATGGGTGCCTTTATACGAGAGCAGCCCCGAGGTGGTGAAGAGCGAACTGGCAACTTTTTTCAGCGTCTTTCCGAACGGCTCGGTATGGGCCAACGAGCTGAACGGCGGCGGCTACGACGTGTTCCTGCTGGGGCAGGCGGAACCGGCCAAAATCGACGTGGACGCCATGCAGGCGCGGCTCGACCGTCCGGAATATGCCCGCGTGGTGGAATCGCTGCGCGAAGTCGGCCTGGGATCGGCGGTACAACTGCTTTCCGTCTATGCCGGGCAGGACAAGGACCTGCAACCATGGCTGCAAGGCGCCGAGATCAATCGCGACGGCAACCTCAGGCTGCAATATATGGCTGGGATGGCCGTGAATTCGAACGCCGAGCAATCCATTTATACCGACATGCTCCGCTACCGGCAATTTCCGTACGACCTGTTCGCCGGTTCGCCGCAGACCTTGCAGCTATTGGCGTCGGCAATCGGCGGACCGCACGGACAATAGCGCGCCGCCATCGAATCCTCACCGAATATTGACCGGGTTGAAAAACGGTCCTGGTAGTCTGGACGCCATGCAGCCGCGACTTATCGCCTTGACTCTGTGCGTCCTCGCACCTTTGTGCGCCCAGGACAAACCGCAGCCGATCCCCGGCGGATTTGCGCTTCCCAACGGCTGGCGCCTGACGCCGCTCGGGAAATCGATTCCCACCGAAGACCTGGTGCTCGATACCGTGGCTTCACCCGACGGCCGCGTGGTGGTCGCCCTCAACGCCGGATACAACCAGCACGGGCTGACGGTGATCGACACGCGAACCGAGGAAGCCGTCCAGCATATTGCGCTCGAGACCGCCTGGCACGGGATGGCGTGGAGCCCGGACGGCAAAAAGCTCTATGTCTCGGGCGGGAACGCCACCGGGAAACGCACCCATTACCGCGCGCCCATCTACGTCTTTGAATATCGCGACGGCCGCCTCTCCGATAAGCCGGCCGCCAGGCTCGAAGAGACCATCGACATGGCGGACCTGTATTGGTCCGGGATGGCGCACCACCCGCGCAAGAACCTGCTTTATGCAGCCAACCTGGGGACGGGGTCGGTGCGCGGATCGGTTACGGTCTTCGACACGGCCGCCGGCAAAATTCGGGAGCGCATTTACGTCGATATGAACCCATACGACCTGGTGCTCAGTCCCGACGGATCTCGCCTGTACGTGTCGAACTGGGCAAGCGAATCGGTGAGCGTGATCGACACCGAGTCCTCGAAAGTTATCGGCGCCATCGCGGTCGGTCCCAATCCGAATGCCATGGTCCTGGGGCCGGATGGGCGGTTGTACGTTTCCTGCGCCAACGACAATACGGTCGCGATGGTGGATACCACGGAGCGCCGGGTGGTGGAGCGTGTCTCGACCGCGCTGACCCCGCGCGCGCCCGAGGGATCCACGCCCAATGCCATGGTTCTCGATGCGGCTCGCCACCATCTGCTGGTCGCCAATGCCGACAACAACGACGTCGCGGTGATCAACGTAAAGGAGCGAGGCGAGAGCAAAGTGCTCGGATTCCTTCCGACGGGATGGTATCCCTCGGCGCTGGCGCTGGCGGGCGGCGGCAGAAAGCTCTACGTCGGAAACAGCAAAGGCCGCGAGTCGCACTCCGATGTTTACGGACCGGACAGCCCGCTGCCGTCCAAGCCGGAAGAACGCGGGACCATCAAGACCCTGCAAAAAGGCGACGTCGAGATCATCGAAATCGGCAACATGGACAAAGAGCTTGCCGGTTGGACCAGGCAGGTGTATGCCAACACGCCGTATCGCGATGAACAGCTCACCCTGGCGCGCCAGAAATCGGTGGATTCCATCGTTCCGCGCGAGGTGGGAGCGGGCTCGCCCATACATCACGTGATCTACATCATCAAGGAAAACCGGACTTACGACCAGGTGTTCGGCGACCTGCCGCGGGGAAACGGCGATGCCCGTCTCACCATCTTCGGACGCAATGTGACGCCCAACCAGCACGCGCTGGCGGACAGCTTCGTATTGTTCGACAACCTCTATTGCGACGGCGAGGTGAGCGAGGACGGCCACTCGTGGTCGAATTCCGCGTACGCCACCGATTACAACGAAAAGACCTGGCCGGCCAGCTATGGCGGGCAGAGCAGCGCCGGACGAACCGCCGCCTGGAGACCCTCGGGCGGCACGCTTTGGGACCTGGCGCTGCGCAAAGGGTTGACCTATCGCAGTTACGGAGAATATGGCGCCCGCGCCAGCGACGGCAGCGGCATGACCGCCGCCCCGGGCGCCGGCGTGCTCCTGGGACACATCTCGCCCGACTATAAACGCGACATGGCCGGCACGCGCGACACCGACAACGCCAAGGTCTTCATACGCGAGTTCGACGATTACGAAAGGAACTTCGACAGCCCGAACGCCGGTTCGCGGCTGCCCAACCTGATCGTGATGAGCATGCCCGAAGACCATACCCGCGGCACCGCGGTGGGCGCTTATACGCCGGTGGCGATGGTGGCCAACAACGACCTGGCGATCGGCCAAATCGTGGAGCGGGTGACGCACAGCAAATATTGGCCGGAGACCGCCATCTTCATCATCGAGGACGACGCGCAGGACGGTCCGGACCACGTGGACGAGCACCGCACGGTGGGACTGGCGATCAGCCCATATATTCGCCGGCACACCGTCGATTCAACGCTCTACACCACCAGTTCCATGGTTCGCACCATCGAATTGCTGCTTGGCTTTCCCCCGATGAGCCAATACGACGCCGCCGCCATGCCGATGTACGCATCGTTTGGAGTGAACCCGGACCTGACGCCGTACGCCGCGGTTTCCGCCGAAGTCGATTTGAACGCGAAGAATGGGCGCGGCGCCTACGGATCGCGGGACTCGGGCCGTATGGACTTCTCGGACGTGGATCGCGCCCCGGCGCAGCGTCTCAACGAGATTCTGTGGAAGAGCATCAAGGGAGGGGATTCGGCGATGCCGCCGCCGGTGAGGCGGTATTGACCGGGGAGCGACGGCCGCGGTTCTTCCCGGCAGCGATACTATTAAAGGTTGATGGAGGGCTCGCGGAGTCGTTTCGTCCTGATCGCCGGGTTCGGAGGTCTGCTGCTTCTGATGGCATTTACCGGGGTGGACAGTATTTTTACCCTCCGGCAGATCCAATCAGCTAACAACGACATACGCGAGGATTTTGTCCGCCGGACGCGCATCCTGGAACAGATCCGCGGCGATGTCTATGTTTCGGGCACCGATGTGCGCGACTATCTCCTCGAGCCCGAGCCCGGCAAAGCCGAAGCGCACCGCGCCAGTCTGCAGCAGGTTCGCGCGGACATGGATTCGGCCCTGCTCCGCTACCGCGCGATTCTCACACCGCGCGAATCGCAGCCGTTCGCGGTGCTCAGCGGTGAATTGAACGAATACTGGCGCGTTCTGGAGCCGGTTTTCACGTGGGATGCGGCCCAGCGCAAGCGGGCGGGATATCCTTTTCTTCGCGACGAGGTCTATCCGCGGCGCGTGGCCATGCTGGGAATCGCCGACCAGATCGGAGCCATCAACGAATCGCAGATTCAGGCCGGCAAGGAACGCGTCGAGAACACGTTTTCGCGATTGACGGAGCGGGTAGCTGTAACCATTGTGCTGACCATCGGCCTCGGCCTGCTGCTGGCGGCGTTCACCACGCGCAGAATCCTGGGCCTGGAATCGTCCACCACCGCCAACCTGGTCGAGATCTCCCGCGCCCGCCAGGAATTGCAGCGGCTTTCCGCCAGCATCGTCGCCGCGCAAGAGAACGAACGGCGGTCGATCTCGCGCGAACTGCACGACGAGGTTGGCCAGGCGCTGACGGGCGTGCTGGTAGAGTTGGCCAACCTGTCGGTGCTGATCCGCGGCGCCGACCGGGAAACGCTCAGCAGCAAGACCGCCGAGATCAAACGCGAAGTGGAGAGCTCGATTGGGGTTGTGCGGAATATGGCGTTGCTGCTCCGCCCATCGATGCTCGACGATCTCGGCCTGGTCCCGGCCTTGCAGTGGCAGGCGCGCGAAGTTTCCAAGCGCACCGGGATTTGGGTCAAGGTGTCGGCCGATGGCGTGGACGAACTTCCCGAGGAGCACAAGACCTGCGTCTATCGGGTGGTGCAGGAGGCCCTTCACAATGCCGTGCAGCACGCGGCGGCGCGCAATGTCACAGTAACGGTGGGCCAGCAGGACTCTCATCTGCGGCTGGCCATCGAGGACGATGGAAAGGGTTTTCAGACGCAGCTCACGAAAGGGATGGGAATTCTGGGCATGGAAGAGCGCGTGAGCCACCTGGGCGGGGCGTTCTCGATCGATTCGGAACCGGGCCGCGGGACCGTCGTCAATGTCGATCTTCCGCTGGCGGCCGCGGCGGCGCCGGCGGCGGTGGTGCAGGAGCGCGCGTGAACAACATTCGCATTTTGCTGGCGGACGATCACACAGTGGTCCGCAAGGGACTCCGTCTGCTGCTGGAAAGCCAGCCGGGATTTCATGTGGTCGCCGATGCGTCGGACGGGCGCGAAGCGGTCGCCCTGGCGGCCGAGCATTCCCCCGACGTGGTGGTGATGGATGTCGCCATGCCCGGGCTGAACGGCATCGAAGCCGCGCGCCAGATTCTCGCCAAACGGCCGGAGACTTCGGTCGTCTTCCTCAGCATGCACTCCGATGAAGGCTATGTGCTGAAAGCGCTCAAAGCCGGAGCGCGCGGATACCTTCTCAAAGATTCCGCCGATCACGACCTCATCAACGCGGTGAAAGTGGTTACCGAAGGCAAGGCATTTTTCAGCCCGGCCATCAGCAAAATGCTGGTTGAGGATTACGTCCGACAGATGCGCGAGCGGTCGGTGGAGGACAGTTTCGACCTGCTCACCACCCGCGAGCGCGAAGTCTTACAACTGCTGGCCGAAGGAAAGAACAACAAAGAAGTGGCCACGCTGCTGAATCTGAGCCTGTACACCGTGGAGACGCATCGCGGCAATATCTTTCAAAAGCTCAATCTCCACAGCGGCGCCGAGCTGATCCTGTATGCGATCCGCAAAGGCGTGATCAGCTGAGCCGGGATGGGGCCGGACGGCTGTATCAAGCGGCCGGAGTTATGGGGGAGGCTTCTGCAATCCCTTCGAGATCAGGCCGGCCAGGCCGAATCCTCCCTGGCGGGCGATGGCGACGGCCAGTTGCTCTTCGGCAAAATCCGACGCGCAGCCACTCGAGGAATCTTCGCCGGCTCCCAGCCAGCCGCCGCCCTCGTGCGCCATCTGTAACACCTGGGTGAGAAGCAGCGCTTCGAACTGCTGCGCCGCATCGCGAATTCTGGAGGGATCGTCGTTTCTGCCGGCTTTGGGCGCAAAGCCCGCGAGGGACGGGACCGGGGAAAGATTTACCGCCGCCATGCTTACATCACCTCGACGTCCGCTTCCAGGGCCCCGGCGCTGCGCAAGCTCTGCAGGATGGCGATCACGTCCCTGGGGGTCGAACCGATGGCGGCCAGAGCGTGAACCAGGTCCTCGACGGTGGCGCCTTCCTTGAGAAGCACATTGCGCGCCTTGTCTTCTTTCACGGTGACATTGGTATCCGGCACGACTTCGGTGGCGCCTTTCGAGAGCGCCGGGGGCTGAGAGACGGCGAAGGTCGTCTGGATCTCGACATTCAGGTTCCCGTGCAGAATCGCCACCGGAGCGATGTGGACTTCCTTGCCGAAGACGATGGTGCCGGTGCGCTCGTTGATCACCACGCGCGCCGGCCGGTCGGCGTTCACGGTGAGATTCTCCAGTTCCGACAAAAAGGCGGTGGTGCGGTCGGCATACGACGGAGGAATAGTGACGCTTACGAGTCCCGAATTCTCCGCCAGCGCGGGTCCCGGCTTGGCGGGAGCGCTGTTCGGGAATTTCAGATTGATGGCATCGGCGATGCGCGTGGCGGTGGTGAAATCGGCCTGCTGGAGTTGGAGGCGCACGACCGATTTGGGTGCGACCGACGGCGCCGGCCGTTCGATGCTGGCCCCGTTGGGGGCGCGTCCGACGGTCGGATGGTTGACCATTTGCGTGGCCGCGCCGCGTCCGGCGGCAAAGCCTCCGGTCACGACCGGTCCCTGCGCCACGGCGTATACCTGGCCATCGGCGCCGCGAAGGGATGTCATGACCAGAATCCCGCCCTGCAGGTTGCTGGCATCGCCCATGGCGGCGACAGTGGCGTCGATGTGCGTACCGGGCTGCGCGAATGGCGGAAGGGTCGCCGTCACCATCACCGCGGCGGTGTTCTTGACGAGAATGCCGGCCGGGTTTACGGAAACTCCCATCCGCTCGAGGAGGTTGGTGAGACTCTGGTTGGAGAAGACGGTTTGCTGGCGGTCGCCGGTCCCGGCGAGGCCGACGACGACGCCATAACCAACCAACTGGTTGTCGCGCACGCCTTCAATCGAAACCAGATCCTTCAGACGGGCGGCCGGCGCAACCCCGGATGCGAGGGCGAGCAGGCTGAAAACCGGCACAATCGCGGGGCGCAACATAATCAGAATGGCAGGATCCCGAGCAGCAATCGATACAGGAGGTTGGGCCGCTTCACGGCATCGCCGACGACGCCTTTGCCGTTGACGTGAACTTCCAGTTCCGCAAGGCGGTTGGACTGCACGCTGTTGGTGGTATCGATATCGGCGGGACGGATCACACCGCGAACCGTAATCGTCTGGTTCTCGCTGTTGATCTGGATATCCTTGGCGGCCTCGACCACGAGGCCGCCATTAGGCAGCACGCGGATGACGCGCGCGGTCACGGTAGTCGACAGAGTCGTGGTGCGGCTGGTCGTGCCCTGGCCGTTCAACTGCGTATTGCCGGAGAGATTGAGAAGATTGGGGAGAGCCGCGGTAGCCTTGGGGACGCCGGCGAGGGCGGTGACGGAGTTGGACGCGGTCGAGGCGCGTTGGGTCTTGGTGACGCCGGTTGAAACCGCCGACGCCTGCTCGGCCACCACGATAGTGAGCACATCGTCGACCTGGCTGGCGCGAATGTCGCGGGCGGAATCGGCCAGCCGCGATCCCGGCTGCCAGATGGCGCCGGGCGTGGCGGGCGGCGCGGCCGCCGAGCGTGCTTCGGCTTCGGTTACGTACCGGTCCAGCGGGGTTTGTTGCGTGGCCGCGGCCTTTTTCTTCCTGGCGGCAGATCCGGAAGCAGCCATCGCCAGCAGCAAGACGCAGATCAGACCTCTCATGGCTTCCCTCCAATCGGCGTGGGTGCGGCGTTCACGGAAACCCGTCCCTTGCCTTCCACGCGCGCGCGGAATATCTTCCGCGACTCGGGATTGAGAATGAAGACGCTGTCGCCGATGGATCCGGAGTCTTGAGCGACCGCCTCGAAAGCCAGCCGGGCAGCGCCGTTATGAACTTCCACAAAGACGGTTTGTCCCCGCATCACTTCCCTGGGCGCGGTCAACTCGTCGACGCGAACCGGCGAGCCGGCGCGGATGGACAGGCGCGGCCACCGTCCGGCTGCTTCGCCGATGGTTTCCACGTAACGGGCGGTGGAAGGGAAGCTCTCCCGGGTTTGGGCAATGAGTTGCGCGGCATCGATCGGCTGGCCGGGGTGCAAGTCAACGGCGGCGACCACGCGGCTGACAAGTTGGGCGGCCTTCACTTTGGCCCAGATACCGAACCGCCGCGAACCGGCGTAACGCACGTCGCCGGTCCAGAAGCCGGTCTGGACATTATTGGCCGCGGCGTGCAGGTTGATCAACGGGAACTCGATTTCCCCCTCGGGCGCCGGCTGGTGCGAGAACTCCAGGATCTCGAGGCGGGCATCCGGCAAGGAGCGCCGCATCGCCGCCAGCAAGCCCGAGACGTCCAATGGGATCACGCGGCGCGCGACGCAAAACGGCTGCACGGCGGCAGTGTCTTCGATATGAAATCTCGCGGCCAGGAGCCGCAGGTCGTTCGCCCGAAAGACGCGTGCAGCGCCGGGAGCGGGCGCCGGAGCGATCTCCGCGGCGGGATCGATGGCTGCGATGGCCGGAAACGCGGAAGCGATGTCGCGGGCGAGGATACGATCGGACTGCGGCGCGACGGCGATGCAGGCGGCCAGCGAGAGTGCGATGGATGCAGTCATACGCAGGTCTCAATGGCTGACGTTATTGACCTGCTGGTACATGTTGTCGGCCGCGGTTACGACTTTGGAATTAGCCTCGTAACCGCGCTGCGCCTGAATGAGGTTGATGAATTCATCGACGATCGAGACGTTCGACTGTTCGATATAGCCTTGCAGCAGCGAGCCCAGCCCTTCCGGCCCACCGGGCGCGCCAACGGTGGCGTCTCCGGAAGCATCCGTGGGGGTGTAGAGCCCGTTGCCAAGGCTGTTGAGCCCGGCCGGATTCTGGAAATTGGCAAGCTGAATTTGTCCGGCCTGCTGCGCCGCCGGCTGGTTGGGCAAGGTGTAGGTCACGGTGCCATCGGAAGCGATGGAAACGGCTTGGGCATCGGCCGGGATCACGATCTGCGGCTGGATGGGATTGCCCTCCGAAGTGACCAGGTTGCCGTTCTTGTCGAGCTGGAATTGACCGGAGCGGGTGTAGGCCAACTGGCCGCTGGGCAGCGTCACCTGGAAGAAGCCCTTTCCCTGAATCACGACATCGAGGGGATTGTCGGTTTCGGAAAATGCCCCCTGGGTGAAGACGATTTCATTGGAGGTGGGACGAGTTCCGAGGCCGAGCTGCAATCCCGCGGGCACGATGGTTTGCTGGCCGGCGGCCGTACCCGGCTGCAACACGCTTTGATACATAAGATCCTGGAATTGCGCGCGGCGGCTCTTGTACCCTGCGGTGTTCGCATTGGCCAGGTTGTTGGCGATATTGTCCACGTTCATTTCCTGCGCGCGCATGCCGCTGGCCGCGCTATAAAGTGCCCGAATCATTGCGAATCCTCTGTATCCGCCGGCCATCGCCGGCTTCGGTTTACGAACCCACTTTGGCGACCTGTTCAATCGCCTGCCGGCTCATGTCGTTGCCGAGCGACATGGCTTTCTGCAGCATTTCGAACTGTCGCATGATGCTGACCAGCCGCACCGCCGCCTCCGCCGTGCCGCTGTTGGAAGCCTCCAGGCGGCCCTGCTGAACGGCCGCCCCGCCGGCCGGCGAAGGCTGCACCGCCGGCCCGGACGGACGAAAGTAATTGTTGCCCTGCTTGCTCAAAGCGCCCTCGCTGGTAAAATCGACCACTTGCAGTTTTCCGATTACAGTACCTTCCTGAGAAACCGTTCCATCGCTCGATATCTCGATCGGCCGCGATCCATTCAGCGTCAGAGCGGCGCCGCCATTGCCGAGCACCGGGTAGCCGTCGGCGGTGACCAATTTGCCGTCGGCAGCCAGTTGGAAGTTGCCGCTCCTGGTATAGAGCGCGCCGCGCGGGGACTGCACGGTGAAGAAACCCTTGCCGTTCAAAGCCAGGTCCAGGGGATTGCCGGTCGGCTGGATGATGCCCTGCGAGAAATCTGTCCAGGGCTTGTCGATGACCGGCATGGTAGAAGGCGTATCGGCATCGCCGGCCTCCGGCGCGACATACAGGCTATAGAACTCGCGATCGGCCTTATACCCGCCGGTCTGGGAATTGGCCACGTTGTTGGCGAGGAGATCGAGCGACTCCATGCGGGCACGCATGCCGCTGGCGGCGAGCGCCGTGAGTGGATCCATGGCGCGGAAGCAGGTGCAAGCGGCATGCCAGGAAGAGAAGCAGAGAAGGAAGACTGAATTTCATCGGTTTGCTGCCGATGAGGTTAGGTGAGCGGCAGCCTGGCGCGCTAATTTCTTGCCGCAAAGCGCCTCGCGAGCCAGTTTTCCGTCACGCCAGAGCCGCAAGTCATTGACGCCCGGCGGCTGGCGATTTGGCGTCGCATCTGCAATTGTCGCGGATGTGAATGCTGCTCGCACCCGTGCCGAATTGCCGGATATTCTCTCCCTGCTGGCGATGCCGCCGGTGTCGGCGAAGCCGCGATTGCAGGCGAATTCGCCGCGGCCCACTGCCGCCACGTCTTCCGCGCGCAGCTCATTTCCCGAGTTGCTCGGCGGGTTGCGCGAGGAGAATTCCGAACCTGCGAATGCAACCGCTCCCGATCCCACGGCCGGCCGCGCTGCCACCATGCCAGCGGAAGGACCGCCATGGATGGAGACGCAACTCCCGGCTGCCCGCGAGACGCCGACCGCGGCTGCAAATCGGCCAGTTGCGGAGCGCGTTCTCGGGCCGAGCCCGCGAGAGTTTCCAACTGCGCCGGCGGCCGGATCGCTACAGGCGATTCCTTCCGTTACGGGTCTCGAGACGTGGCCCCCGACGCCGCCGGCGGCTTCAACCGTGAAAGACACGCGCGAAATCGGACCAAAAGCCGACCATGACCAGGCACACAGGCCCATCTCTCCAATGCCCTTACTTCGTCGTGATACCGCCAATCCGCAATCCGGCCGGTCGAGGAAACAGGCGGTTGGGGAAACCGGGCAGCCCGCGCGGCAACCAGCCGAAAGCGGAAGCGTCCCCACGGAGCAGACTGCGGCCCGGGTCCCCATCACGCTGCCCGAACCGGTCGCACCCGGCTCACCGAGGGACAACAGCACCGGGGGAAACGAAACCGCCAGCTTAGTGCCATCGCGCCCACCGGATCCTCCGGCTCAGACGAGGTCATCGGCTGGGGCCGTTTCGCAGACCGGGGTGGCGCCGCCAGCCTATGTTCCGGCGGCGGTCCCTCCCGGCCACGCCGGGAAACCGAATGACAAACCATCCGCCCGCAGTTTACTCGAGTCCTCGCACATTTCAGTGAACTCCGCATCAGGGCGATGGGCGCCAAAACAAACGGCCATCGATCCAGTGCCCGGTGCCTGGCCGGCCGCGCAGGTTCACCACAGCCAGTCTGGCGGCACGCCACAGGCATCCGCGGAACCAGGTCGGTGCCTCGGCGGCGGGCAGGATCAGGCTCCGATTCCGGCAGCCGGACCAGATCGGGCGAGCGTGGAACAGCCCAGCGGTTCCGAAACCACGGCGGCGGCAAGACCGAAGGTTCTCACATCCGAAGCGGGCGTCCAGACGCCGACAGCGTCGGGGGAACCAAACTCCGCGGCCGCACCGGAGCCACGCCTTCGTATCCCGGCCGAGACTCGATCGGCGCCGCACGCACAGCAGCCGGCTCGCAGCCCGGGGATGCATGAGGAGCCGGCGGGCAGTTCGCATCCTGCCGTGACCCCGCAGCCCGAGCGGCCGGCACAGGATCGCCCGCAAGACGCCATCGCTGCCGCGCCACCATCCACGGCTCCGGCGCAGTTGCCGGCGGTCTCGCCTTCGTCATCGGAGGAAGCCAGCGCTGCCGCCGCGCGCCTGGCGCCGCCTACGGACAACCGAACAGTGCCGGCTTCGCGCGCCGCTGTCCAAACCGGCTCGGGCAACGCTACCGGGAACGAACCTGCGGGCGCCGGCGTGGCAGAGGCGACGGCTCCGGAAGCGGATCGTCCTGCCGCCGGAGGGATCGCATTTGAAGCGCTGCTGGCGCCCGATCCGGCGCGACCGCAGGAGAAGGGTGAGCGGGTTCAGCCGGACCGTACGGCTTCGCCGGCAACCAGCGCGAGCGCTCCGCCCGCCCGCGGACCGGATCGAACGCAGGTTGGGACCGAGATGCGAGACGGCGCACCATCCGTCTCCGAACGCTATCCGTCGAGCCCGGCGGCCAAGCCGCATACGGAAGCGCGCCGGGAAGAATCCGACGCTCGAACACCCGCGCCTTCTCCACAGAAGCCGACGGCCGCGCCCGCGCCCGCAGCAGATCCAGCGCCCGATTCCTCCAACGCGTCCGCCGGCCGCGTGGCGGCGGTTCAGGGCGTGGTGACGCAATCGACACCGCGGGATGATTCCGCCCCTCCCGCGGCCGAACCGGCTGCCATTCCGCCCGCCCGGATTCCCCAGGAGCCGCATAGATCCGGCGTCGCCGGCGACCTGCATTTTGCGTTGGGCGGGGGCGAGCAACGCGTGGATGTGCACGTAGCCGATCGCAGCGGCGAGGTTCGTGTCGCGGTGCGAACTCCCGACCAGCGGCTGGCCGGCGCGCTGCGCGACGATTTGCCCTCATTGGAGTCGCGGCTGGAAACTGTCGGACTGCGCGCCCAGGCCTGGGGACCCGCGGCCTCCAGTGCGGAACGCGGCCGGATCGAGACTTCGGCCCGGGTCCTGTCCCAGAACTCTCAGGAGCAGCCCGGGCAATCGGGACACCGAAAAAACGACGATCCTCCGCCGCAGCGACCGCGAAAAGATGTTCCCGCGTCTTCAACCAAACAGGACCGAAAGGACTTCCAATGGCTGTTCAATTCTCTTCGATGATCTCACCCTACCCCGCCGTCCGCGCCAGTGCGCGGCCGATCATCTCGCGAACCATCCCGAACCGTACCACGGGTGCCTCGACGGACGCGCCCAACCCACCCGCGGCCTCATCCGGTAATGCAACCTCGGCGCCGTCCACGGCTGCGGCCGGGGCGTCGTCCACAACCGGAAACAATTCATCTTCCGCGGTGAATTCGCTGTTCCCGGTCAATACCGCAACCCTGCCGGCAACCACCGCTCCCGCCGACCCGGTTCCGACGGCGCAGTCGGTGTTCGGGGCGAGTCCCTGGCTGGCCAATCCGACCGGCACGGGTCCGACGGGAACCTATACCTACAACCCCTACTACTTCGCCACGCCGCAGACCGCCGCGACCGTAGCCAGCATGGTGGGCGGAAAGGTGGTGAGCATGAACGCCGTTTCGAGCGGCGGCCGCTTCGTGCAGGATCAGCCCAACGAAATGGTGCAGCTGCCGAACGGCGCATTG
>Ga0335078_10001895_pt1 | contig 31684 bp, 30 predicted proteins | sample Lox_Sample_32_FD_206711 | JGI IMG/M metagenome (GOLD analysis project Ga0335078, IMG submission 206711) | Soil microbial communities from Loxahatchee National Wildlife Refuge, Florida, United States - Lox_Sample_3.2 | ecosystem: Environmental > Terrestrial > Soil > Wetlands | place: USA... | reverse complement strand
CGGTTCACCACCCCGGCCAGCCAGTGCCCGATCATCGCGCCGGAGTGGGACGACCCGGCCGGCGTGCCGATCTCGGCGATCCTGTTCGGCGGCCGCCGCGCCAGCACCGTGCCGCTGGTGACCGAGTCCTTCGACTGGGACCACGGCGTGTTCCTCGGCGCCACCATCGCCTCGGAGAAGACGGCGGCGGCCGACGGGAACGTGGGGGAACTGCGCCGTGACCCGTTCGCGATGCTGCCGTTCTGCGGCTACAACATGGGCGATTACTTCGCCCACTGGCTGAAGATCGGCCGTTCGGCAGACACCGGCAAGCTGCCGCGGATCTATTTCGTGAACTGGTTCAGGAAGGATGAATCCGGCCGGTTCCTGTGGCCCGGTTTCGGCGAGAACATCCGCGTGCTCAAGTGGATCATCGAACGGCTCACCGGCGACGCCGAGGCGGATCCCAGCCCGATCGGTATGGTCCCGGCGCGGGGTTCCCTCGACACCGCCGGGCTGGACATCAACGAGGACGATCTTGACCGCCTGCTCTCCGTCGACACCGGGACGTGGCGGCGGGAGGCCGTGCTGATCGCCGAGCACCTGGACATGTTCGGCAGCCACCTGCCAGGCACGTTCTGGGATCAGCACCGCGATCTGCTCGGCCGGCTCAGCTGAGCCGGCCGAAGACCGGGCCTGCCGTGGCCGCCCCCGGGCGTGGCCGCGGCAGGCCCGTCCGCGATGGGAGCAGGTGGCTGGCGGATTACCGGGGGGTGAGCCGGAACGCCCGGGCGCCTGCGGCCCACGCCAGGTGAAGGTCGTCCGGTTCCGGGTTACCGGCCTGGTCAAAGCCGATCTTGTTGAACCGGGCGAACTGGTGGTTGTCGCGCGCCATGATCGCGTAGTTCTCGGTCACGCCGGCCTCGTCGGTGACAACGTCGACGTCGGCCGCTACCCGCTTGCCCTTGAGCCGGATGTCGACGGGACTGCCGGTGCGGAGGTTGCGTCCCCAGCCGAACGGCGTTCCGGCCAGCAGTGTCCCCTCGTGGCGGGTGTAGGCGACGGGCACGGCGTACCGGCGGCCGGACTTGCGGCCCACGACGTATATCGTGATCAGCCGGGTGCCGACGGCGCGGCACAGCAGCGGCGTGCGCAGCAGGCCGCGCATCATCCGGTTGGCCGCCCCCTGCAGCGCCAGGGTCTGCGCCCGCGGCTCGGGCTTCGGGGCGGCTGGGCGATCCAGCGGCTGGGCGGCCGTCGGGCGCCCGGATGAGTTCCTCGGCAGCGGCGATGATGCGGCCATGGCAGATCTCCTCACGCTGGGCGGGGCCGGCGGCGCGGCGTGCCGCGCCGCCCGGTCACCCGTATGACGCGGTCCGGCGGCCAAACGTGACACCCGCGCCGCGGATCTGGGTGAGACGACGGATGACCTGGTGCGGTACATGACCGAGGTGCTCACGTCGATGTGTGCGCGGCTGTATGGCCGCCGCGGTGCCCGCTACCGTGCGATGATTCCTGGGGCGTCCGTTATACCGCCAAGGCGAAGACCGTATGGTTCCGCCGGCTGCTGCCCGCGGCCGGTACGCCCTCCGCCGGGCCCCCGGTCACGGGGCAGACCGCGATCGGGCCGATGACCGGGAAGAGCGCCCAGGAGACCCGGCCGGAGCTGGCCAGGATCCTGGCGAACTCCTCGCTCAGCGGCGGCTTCCCTGACGGGGCTGCTCGATAGCCTGAGCCGCCAGGTGGCATCCGCTCTCGACCATGCCCGCGGCCATCGGCGCGACACCCTGACCAGCCGGGTCCTGCAGCAGTCGCTGCGGCCGGCGACGCATCCACTGCCGCTGCTGCTGCGCGCGGCCCGGCCGGCGGAGCCGGTGGGCGAGCCGCAGGTGCTGCTCGGCGTCCTGCCGGACCCGGGTTATCAGGCCAGCGTGATCGAGCTGGCCCCCGGCGACGCACTGATATGCGTCACCGACGGGGTCACCGAGCGCACGGACGGCGTCCGGCAGCTCGATGATGGCGACGGGCTGGCCCGGCTGGTCAGCGGGTGGGCGGGACTGCCCGCGGCCGACATCGTGGGCCGGCTCCACGCCGCGGTGCACGATTTCACCGCTGAGCCGCCGCGCGACGACATCGCGATGTTGGTGCTCGCCGCGCGCCCGGACGACGCCGCCGCTCAGTCCCGGTAGTTCTCCTCCATGAGCAGCACGACGCCGTCGCCGTCGGCGTCGCTGGCGCCGTCGCGGTCGCTGGCGCCGTCCAGCGGGGAACACGTCACCAGGCATGTCATGGCCCGGCCGATGCGGTTGATCGCGGCTACCTGGATCGGCGCGGTCTGGTGTCCGGAGGCCAGGCACTGCTGCACGATGCCGCGGATGCTGGCGGTCGGCAAGCCGAAATCGAGGGCGAAGAAGTTCTTGTTGCGCACCTCCCCGGCGCGCAGCCCCCAGAGCTCTTCCGCTCCCTTGTTCCAGGTCCGGACGCGCAGTTCCGAGTCCAGCACCACGATCCCGGCGCCGACACTGGACAGCACCCCCTCCAGGAAGCCGCGCGCCTCATTGAGTTCCCCGGTACGCAGCCGCATCTCCTCGTTCATGGTTTCCAGTTCCTCGTTACCGGACTGGAGTTCCTCGTTGGTGGTTTCCAGTTCCTCGTTCGTGGACTGGAGTTCCTCGTTGGTGGTTTCCAGTTCCTCGATGCTGGACTGGAGTTCCTCGTTGGTGGTCTCCAGTTCCTCGTTCGTGGACTGCAGCTCCTCGTATGCGGTCTCCAGTTCCTGCTTGTTGCGCTGGACCTCCATCTGCAGCCGGGTGGTGAGCGTGGTGTCGATGAACATCACCACGACCCCGGCGCCCATACCGTCCGAACCCCACAGCGGCCGGATGTGAATGTCCAGGTATTGCGTCCCGCCTGCGCCGATGGTGCGCTCGACGGCGTTGAGCCGGACCATCCGGTGCTCGGCGGAGGACTGCTCGATGAGCGACCGCAGCTCGACCGGGCGGTAGGAGATCTCCAGGTCGCGGAAGGGCCGGCCCACATCGTGGGACGTCAGCCCGAACATGGTCCGCATCTGGCCGTTGACCAGCGCGACGACGCCGTCGGCGTCGACGCCGATCGCGGCGAACGGTGCCGCTTCCAGCGCCAGGTCCGCTAGCTGGCGTTTCCGGCTCACCCCGCGAACTTCGGCGCCCGCGCCGATGTCGATCTTCGCCAGGGCGGACGGGTACCGGGCCGCGGCCGCGCCGGGCCGCCGCCTGAATATCCGCTGGCGCATGGTCGCCACTTCGAACCGGTCACCATCGGACAGCAGCATCTCGGCCTTGCCCAGAAACAGGTACCCGTTCTCCCGGAGGGCGAAATGGAACCGGTCGATAACCTGCGATTGCGTCTCGACGTTGAAGTACATCAGCGTGTTACGGCAGACCAGCAGGTCGAGCCGGGAGATCGGGGCGTCACGGGTGATGTCGTGCCGGCCGAAGATCACCCGCCGGCGCAGATCCGGGCAGAACGTGAACTGGGCGCCGCTATGCTCGAAATACTTGCTCCTCAGCTCGGCCGGAAGCGGCTCCAGGGCCCTGGCCGGGTACAGGCCCGCGCGTGCGTCGCCGAGGGCCTCCTCAGCGACGTCGGTGCCGTAGATCTTGACCCGTTTCGCGCACTCCTCGATGCCCAGCGCCTCGGCGAACACGATCGCCAGCGAGTAGGCCTCCTGGCCGCTGGCACAGCCGGCGCTCCACACCCGGATCTCTTCGCTGCCTTCCCTGCCGGCGATCAAGTCGGGCATGACCTCATGCTGGAGCCACTGCCACGCTTCGGGATCCCGGAAAAAGCTGGTGACATTGATCAGGATCGTATTGAACAGGAAACCGAACTCCTCGGCGCTGCTCTCCAGCCGGTCGCAGTAGTCCAGATAGCCGGCTACCCCGACCTCGTTCATGCGCTTGCGGATGCGGCGAGCGAGCGACGAGCGCTTGTACCCGGTGAAGTCGAAGCCGCGGGACTCGCGGATGAAGATCAGCAGGTTCTCCAGGTCGTTGCCGGTGTCGGCGTCGGCGGTGTCGGCCACGTCCTCCGTCATGCTCTCCTCGCCTCCACGAGACCGCGGATGACCGCGGCTATCTCGTCGAGCGGCAGCGTGTAATCCACCGCCCCGGATGCCACGGCCGCCTCCGGCATGCCCTTGAACTCGGCGAGTTCCGGGTCTTCGGCGATCACCGTGCCGCCGCGCGACTTGACCGCCGAAACGCCCATGGCCCCGTCGCTGCCCGAGCCGGTCAGCACGCAGGCGATCGCTCTCGGCCCGTAGCTGCCGGCCACCGACTCGAACAGCAGGTCGGCGGACGGGCGGACGAAATGCACGAGCTCACTGCTGGACAGCGACAGCATTCCCGCCGCGCCGACCAGCAGGTGCCGGTCCGGCGGCGCGATGTAGACCGTGCCCGGCTCGGCCTGCTCGCCCTCCTGCGCGAGCCGCACCGGCAGCTTGGCCCGGCGGCCCAGCACCTCGGCGATGATCGTCCGATGGCGGGGGTCCAGGTGCTGGACGACGACCACCGGAACCGGGAAGTCGGCCGGCAGTTCGCTCAGCACGTTTTTCAGCGCGGTGATGCCCCCGGCAGATGCCGCGATGGCCACGATCTCGTACGGGGCGTCCACGGCGTCGTTGCCGCGCTCCGTGTGGTTCATGGTGACGGGGGGACCGGCGGATAGGCATCCATCCGCAAAGCCTAGCGGCTTCGCGGATGGCTCGTCATAGGCTGGCATGCTCCAGGCCGGGTTGACTGGCCGCGTCAGGATGCTCCCGTTGCCGACCTGCCGGCCAGCGGGATAGACATGTTCCTCAGCCGCTGCACCGCCAGCGACGACACCCGGACCACTACCGGACGCCGACCCTCGGCGGAAGCTCGGGCAGCCCTGTCTTCAGCACGGCATGGCAGGTGATCGCCCTGCACCATGCGGGCCGGCCGAACATGCCCCGGCTGCAGGGTCGGCCCGGTACCTACGAAGCCAGCGAGGGCATCTGGCTGGAGCGCATCAGGGCGTGCCTCGCCACGGACCTGGGGGGCGGCCGGGAAGCCGGATATCTCCCTTGACTGTGTTTGGGTCCGGAAAGTCCGGGTAGCGACGTTCTGCTGTCAACGGTGTACAGAAGGTACACCGCAAAGTGATCGCGCCCCCGGCGACGCGGGGTTGGGGGGAGGGAAGCCGTGCCACCAGGAGGCCGGAGCACCGGGCCGTCGTCGTCGGGGCTGGCCGACGTCATTGACACCATCCTGGACAAGGGGCTGGTCATCGACGCCTATATACGGGTGTCCCTGGTCGGCATCGAGTTGCTGACGATCGACGCGCGCATCGTGGTGGCGAGCGTGGACACGTACCTGCGTTTCGCCGAAGCAGTCAGCCGGCTGGACATCTCCTCGGAGAAGGAAGGACTGCCGGGGCTGGTCAGCGGGGTCAAGGAGAGCGGCGCGAAGCGCGTAACCAAGGGAGTGCTCGAAGGGGTGGGGGACAAGCTCCGCGACTTCGCCGAATCCGGAAGCCAGCGCCCTTCCGGCCGCCGGTCCTGACCCCCTCCCGGCGGGGGCACGGAGTCACCGGCCGGGAAGCCCAGAGCGAGGCATGCCGAAAACAGTCAGTAGCAGCTCAGTTATTCAGGGGCGCCATGCGCCCGTCCCGGCCGGTGCCGCGCCGACCACCTGCCGGTCAAGAAAATTGTTTCACCTGGAACGATGCCCGGCTCGGGCGCTTGCCGCCCAGGACAGGAGGACGGCCCCGGCCCGCAATGGTTACCGGCTCACATCAGCGTGGTTTTGCCCCGCGGACTGAGGGTAGTCGTGGACAACGGACCGGAACGTGGACATGTCGGCCGCCGCGAAGAGCAGGCGGGATAGCAAAAGGCGTTCCTGAGAAGACAGACAGATCCAGTTCGCTGCGGCCGGCACCGTTGAGCCGGCCACCAGGCCTGGTAGCTGGGAAGGGGAAGTCATGAAAGGTGGCGCACAGGCAGCGCTCGCCATCGCGGTCGGTTACGCGCTCGGCCGGCGGCGCAAGATGCGCCTGGCGACGATGCTCGCGGTCGGAGCCGCCACGGGCGGCATCGGCAGGTTCGGCCCGGTCGCCATGCGGCGCGGGGCCAAGTATCTCGGCTCGGCGGACATCCTCGGCGCGCTCGGCCCTCAGGTGGGTGAGCAGGTCGGGGACATCGTCTCGACCGTCCGGGGCGAGTTGCTCGACGCGAGCAAGGCTGCGGCCGTCGCCGCGGTGAGCAGCCGGATCGAGTCGCTGAGCGACAACCTGCACGACCGCGCCGAATCCCTGCGCAACCCCGAGGCCGCCGTCGCCGACGTCGGCGACCAGGTCGGCGACACCGTTGGCCGGGCTGGCGAGACGGTCGGCGGGGCTGGTGGCACGGCAGGCCGGGCTGCTGGTGACACGGTCGGCCGGGCTGGTGAGACCGTCGGCAGGCTGCGGCGGCGCCGGCCGGCCCGTGAGGAGGAAGATGCCGGGCCGGAGCTGGACGAGGAGCGGGACAGCGATAACGGGGACGGCCCCCGGGCCAGCCGCAGCCGGGGCCGGGCGCGGCGAGCCCCGCAGCCGGAGCCGGAGGAGGCCGAGGAGCCGCTGGACGAGTACGAAGACGAGGAGCCGTACGAGGACGAGCCGGAGGGCGAAGCCGACGACCTCGCCGAGGACGAGGAAGACGCCGAGGAGCCTGCCCCTCCCCGCAGGAGAAGCTCGCGTTCGCCGGTGACCCGGACCAGGAGGTGACCCGCGTGGCCGAAGAATCATCCGGATCCAGGAGCGGGGCGACGGAGCGGCTCAAGAAGGAGGCAGGCGGCCTCCTGAAGGCGCTCGGCGGCAAGGCCCTCTCCTCGGTAGAGGACAAGGTGAAGGAAACGGCCGGCCGCCTGACCGACTACGTCGAAGGCGGCGGCGGCCCCGGCGTCATGGCCGCCGTCACCGGGGCGAAGAGCCTGGCCGAGGGCAAGTCCCCGCTGCGGTCGATGTTCGGCGCGGGGTTTGCCGGGGCCAAGGAAAAGGCCAAGGGCATGTTCGGCAGGGGCGGCAAGGGCGGCGGGGGCCGCAAGATCAAGGTGACGAACATCGTTGAGTCGATCGACGTCGGCGCCCCGCTCAGTCTGACCTACAACCAGTGGACGCAGTGGAGCGACTTCCCGAAGTTCATGAAGAAGGTCGAGAACGTCGACCAGCCCAAAGAGGAGCAGACCAAGACCAGCTGGAAGGCGCAGGTGTTCTGGTCACACCGCGTCTGGGAGTCCACCATCCGGGAACAGGTGCCCGACGGCAAGGTCATCTGGCGCTCGAAAGGCGCGAAGGGCTGGGTCGACGGCGCCGTGACCTTCCACGAGCTGGCGCCCAACCTGACCCGGCTCCTGGTGGTCCTCGAATACCACCCGCAGGGCATGTTCGAGCGCACCGGGAACCTCTGGCGGGCGCAGGGCAGGCGGGCCCGGCTGGAGCTGAAGCATTTCCGGCGGCACATGATGAGCGAGGTCCTGCTGAACCCGGACGACATCGAAGGCTGGCGCGGCACGGTCCACGACGGCGAAGTGGTGGAGAGCCACGAGGATGCGATCGCGCGGGAAGAGAAGGAGCGTTCCCAGCAGTCCGGTGACGGGCGAGCCGAGAGCGCCGCGGACGGCAGCGCCGAGGAGAGCAGCGAGGCGACGGCCGGCGAGGACGAGGACCGCGACGGGCGCGACGAGGAAACAGGCGAGGAAGCAGCAGCTGTCGGCCATGAGGACCGCGAGGAAGACGAGAGTCAGGACGAGAAGTCCGGGGATGGCCGGGCCCGGGCCGCATCGGCGCGGGCCGGGGCGGGCACGCCGGGCCGCGGCCGCCGTCCCGCCCGGGAGAGGGCTGCGGATCCGGAAGAAAGTCCCGAAAGCACCGGCAACGGACGGCGGCGGCAGCGAGCAGCCGCGGCGCGGCGAGGAGGCAGCACATGACCACGGCGGTACAGGCGGGCGGTGGCAGCGCGGCCAGGCCGCAGTCCTCGGGACTGGCCGACGTTATCGACACGATTCTGGACAAAGGCCTCGTCATCGACGCCTACGTGCGGCTGTCGCTGGTCGGCATCGAACTGGTCACCATCGACGCGCGCGTCGTGATCGCGAGCGTGGACACCTACCTCCGTTTCGCCCAGGCGGTCAACCGCCTGGACATCAGCGACGAGAAGGAGGGCCTGCCGGGACTGGTCGGCGACATGACGCAGGGCGGGGCCCGGCACAAGACCAAGGGCGCGCTGGAAGGAGCCGGGCAGAAACTCAAGGGCATCGTGGAGGACGTCGGTGAGGAGGAGCCGGCAGGCTCGCGCCGCAGCCGCCGGAGGGAGGACTGAGATGACAACGGTGCCATCGGATACACAGCCCACAGCCGATTCCGGCCAGCAGGCGGGCTGTTACGTGTACGGGATTCTCCCGGGAGACGCGGAACTGACCGAGGAGGTCTACGGGGTCGGGGACCGCGGGGTCAAGCTGGTACGCAGCGGCGAACTCGCCGCCTTGGTCAGCGAGGTGGACCTCGCCGCGCCGCTCGGCACCCCGCGGGACTTCCAGGCGCACAAGGAACTGCTGGACTCGATCATCACCGGCTCCCCGGTGCTCCCGCTGCGCTTCGGAGCGGTCCTGACGGGCGAGGATGCGGTCGGGGAGGAACTCCTCGACCCGCACCACGACGAGTTCGTCAAGGTCCTTGAAGAACTTGACGGGCAACTCCAGTACGTAGTCAAGGGCCGTTACGCGGAACAGGCCATACTGCAGGAGATCTTGTCCGGAAACCCCGAGGCCGCCGAGCTGCGGGAGCAGATACGCGGCAAGGATCCCGACGCCACCCGCGAGGAGCGGATCCGGCTCGGCGAGATCATCAACAGCGCGGTCGCGGCGATGCGCGAGGAAGACACCAACGCGATGCTGTCCCGGATGGAGGGGCACTGCACCGCCAGCTTCGTCCGGGACCCGACGCACGAACTCGACGCCGCCCACGTCGCGTTCCTCGTGGCGGAGGGCGAAGCCGATGAGGCGGAGCAGGTCGTCGATGATGTGGCGGCTGACTGGGAAGGGCGGATCGACGTGCGTCTGCTCGGCCCGATGGCTCCCTACGATTTCGTCAGTACCAGCCAGCCAGGCTCCGAGCCGGCATGAGCCTGCTGACATTCCCGTTCAAGCTACCGTTGCTCCCGGTGCACGCGGTCGTGCGGCTGGCACAGGTTATCCAGGACGAGGCCGAACGGACGCTCGCCGATCCTGCCACGCTCCGGCGCGAGCTGGAGCAAATCGAGCAGGCCCGGGCGTCCGGCGAGATATCCGAGGAGGAAGCCTCTGAACTGGAGACGGAGGCTCTCGCCCGCTTCACGCAGCTGCGCCGTGGTGGAACGGTGGCGGTCGGCGGCGAGGACTGACGGACATGGCAGACAGAGGCAGGAGCCGCAGGGTGCCAGGTGATGACGGCCGTCCAGGCGGGCGGCGGCGTGCCGGCCGGGGCGCGCCGGAGGCTGCCCTGCGGACCCGCGAGCCCGGCCCGGCCGGGGACGAGGAGTACGGCGCGGCCGGGGATGACCTCGGCCCGGCCGGGGACGAGGAGTACGGCGCGGCCGGGGATGACCTCGGCCCGGCCGGGGACGACGACGAAGCCCGGGAGGATCAGCCCGGGCAGGCCCGCGCGGGCGGGCGCGCGGCCGGCGGGAGAGTGGACGGGAGACCGCGCCGCGGGCCGCAGCACGGCTCCGCCCGCACGGCCCGGCAGGCGGCGAGGGCCGCTGTGCGCCAGGTCATGGAGCTGACCGGCCGGGAAGCCGAGACCATCACGAAGCTGGAACGCAGGGAGGACGGCTGGATGATCGGCATCGAGGTGGTCGAGGACCACCGTATCCCTTCCTCCGCCGACATCCTCGCCACCTACGAGGCCACCGTCGACCAGGACGGCGAGCTGATCTCGTACCGGCGAGTGAGCAGATACGCCAGAGGCCGCGGTGACAGCGACGGAAGGTCATGACATGACCTCAGGGAACCTGGTCAGCTCCTCCCGGGGAGGCATGTCAGGCGGCGGCATGGGCAATGGTCACCAGCCCACCAACCTCGGTGACATCCTGGAGCGGGTACTCGACAAAGGGCTTGTGATCGCCGGTGACATCAGGGTCAACCTGCTCGATATCGAGCTGCTCACCATCAAGCTTCGGCTGATCATCGCCTCGCTCGACACGGCACGGCAGGTGGGCATCAACTGGTGGGAGAGCGACCCGTGGCTCAACGCCGGCGCGGCGGAACGGTCCCGGAGCCAGGAACTGGAGGAGGGGTCCCGGGGCCGGGAACTGGAGGAAGAAAACCGCAGGCTGCGCCGCCGGATCGAACAGCTTGAACTGGACCGGGGCGATGGCGGCTGAGGATCACTGCCTCTGGCTGTACGCGGTAGCCGGCGACTCCGGCGGCCCGTTCCCCGCCGATGTGGCCGGCGTCGGCCGGGCCGCGGCACGCCCGCTCGGCGCGGAGGGGCTGGTGGCGATTGTCGCGGACGTGGCGCAGCCGGAATTCGGTGCGGCCGGGCTGCGCCGCAATCTGGAGGATCTCGACTGGCTGGAGCGGACGGCCAGAGCTCATCACGCCGTGATCGAGGCGATGGCCGGACGGTACCCGGTGGTCCCCGCGCGCCTGGCCACCGTGTACAGCTCCGAGGAAGCGGTGAAGGCGATGCTGCACGAACGCGCGGCCGACTTCCGCGAGGCCATGGCCCGGATCGCCGAGCGCAGCGAATGGGGCGTCAAGACATTCGCGGCCGCACCGGCCGGCCCGGAAGGGGCGGCCGGGTCTCCGGCGGCCCGACCTGCCCGCCCGGCCGCCGGTGCGGGGGCGGCCTACCTGCAACGGCGCCGGGAGCAGCTGACCGCCCGCGAGCAGGCCCGCCGGGAAGCGGTCGTCAGCGCGCGGACGGTGGACGAGGACCTGTCCCGGCTGTCGGTGGCCGCGCGCCGCTACCCGCCTCAGGCCCCGGACCTGGCGGGACGGGCGGCCACGATGGTGCTCAACGCGGCCTACCTGGTGGCGGACGAGCGAGCCGGTGAGTTCGCGGCGTCGGTGCGCAAGCTGGCCGCGCTGCACCCGGCCGTTGAGCTCACGCTGACGGGGCCGTGGCCCGCCTACTCCTTCGCCTCCCCGGGCGGCGAGGGCGACGAAGCGCGATGAGCGCGCAGCAGGACGGCCTGCCGATGGGTCAGCAGGACTTCCTGGACGCGGCCGGGAATGGCTACGGCCCGGAGATCCGGGGAGAACGCATCGCCCTGGTGGACCTGCTGGACCGGGTACTGGCCGGCGGGGTGGTCATCGCCGGGGACGTCACCTTGACCATCGCCGACGTCGACCTGGTCACGGTCAACGTGCGTGCGCTCATCACCTCGGTCAGCAACCTGGTGGGGCCGCCACCTGCTGCGGCGGAGCGGAACCAGTGACGCCCGGCGGCGACGCGCGTGAGCCTGACGGTCCCGGAGCCGGTGACCCCGGTGACGGCACGCCGGGCCGCTCAGAAAACACGGAGCTGGCCAGGCAGCACGGGCCCAGGCAGCGGATCCGGCTTGACGCCGATCCGGAGACGGTACAGCGAGACCTGGTGGCCCTGGTGCTCACCATCGTCGAATTGCTGCGCCAGCTGATGGAACGCCAGGCGCTGCGGAGAGCCGATGACGGGACGCTCACCGATGCGCAGATCGAGAACATCGGGTCGACGCTGATGGCACTGGACGAGAGGATGGCCGAGCTCAGGGACCATTTCGGGCTTGCCCCCCAGGACCTGAACCTGGACCTGGGCCCGCTCGGCCCGCTCCTGTCCTACGACTGAGCGGCCAGCGGCCACGCGCCGGGCACTACGCTCGGGGTGATGAGCCAGCGTGCTGCGCCGGGCCCCGAACCTGGCGGGCAAACGCCACTGAGCGGCTCGCCCGCACGGGATGGCCGCGCCGGCCGCGGCCGGGCAAACAGGGCATTCCCTGGCGGCTCCGGTGCCGGCCGTGGGTTCTCCCGCCGGGAACCGGAGTGTAACGGCGGTAAACCGGGCTCAACGGCCTATGCTGCTGCGCGGCGCTACCCGGGCGCGTTCCTTGCTGCGCTGCGACCGGAATGGCCGGCGCGTTAGCCGGGGCGCGCCGGCCGCCTTGCTTCATCCGCGGCGCTTTTCCTGCAACGATGTCAGCATTTCAGCTGATAACGCCCATCCCGGGGACTCTGCCTGACCGAAGGCGCCGCGGTCACCGGCGGGAAGGGGGGATATGGACGCGATTTCCGGCTGCCGGGATGATGGTGACGGACACACCACGAGGGCCAGAAACGATGCCTGACGCCATGGTGCCCGCGGGCTCCCGCGCCATCCTGATCGGTGTCTCGGCGTACGAGTCGGGACCTGATCCGGGAGGGCCTGCCGGGCCGCGCGCCGTGGCTGACGTTCGGTGATCTCTACCCGGTGCTGCGTAAGCGCCTGCTCGCCCGCGGGCTGCCCGCGGTCGCTCAGGAAATCGCGGTGGCCTGCTCGGGTGCCGCCGCGGCCTGCCGGTGCCGGTATGTCCCGCGGCGCAGCGCGGGGAGCGCGACCGGCCGGGTGGGCAGCGAGATGGTCGCTTCCAGGGTGGCGAGCCGCCGCAGGAACGCGTACGCGAACCAGGTGGGGGACCACGCGATGCTGCGCCACTGCCGGGACTTGATGGCATACGGCAGGCTCACCGCCAGCGGCAGGGTGCCGGCCAGCGCGTACAGGAACGCGAACGTCGCCACGTTCTGCCGGTAGCTGGGATGCGTCATCACCAGCTCGGCCATGAAGATCGGCGCGACCATCCCGGCCTGCAGCGAGAACCAGGAGAATCCGCGCCGCATGGTCCACAGCCAGACGCGCGGCCCCGCTGACCCGCTGCGGAACGGGACGTGCCGGGCGAAGGTGTGGATGCCGGCCCGTGCCCAGCGCGTGCGCTGCTCCACGAAGTCACCCGCGCTGCGCGGCACGTCCTCGAACGAGCGGACCCGCGGATCGATGGCCACCCGGTAGCCGAGCCGGCCGATGTGCATGGTGAGGTCGCTGTCCTCGCCGTTCATCCCCTGCGGGAAACCGCCGATCGCCATCGCCGGCGCACGCCGGAAGGCGGTGAACGTCCCGGGAACCACCACGATCCCGTCGACGACGCTCTGCCCGAGGCGGGCGAACCTGAACTGGAACAGGGTCTCCAGCACGCGCAGGCGGTGAAACCACGTCCAGTGTTCGGCCCAGGGCTCTTCCATCGCGCCGACGGAGCCGATGTCTGGGTCAGCGAACCAGGGAACGCAGTAGCGCAGCGCGTCCGGGCCCATGACGCAGTCCGCGTCGATCCGCACTACCACGGGGGCGCTGCTCACCGCCAGTGCGCGGTTGAGCGCCACGGCCTGCCGGCCGTTCGGCCCGGACACGACCTCGCCGAACGCGTGCCGGAAGTGCGCCATCTCCATGTCCGCGATGGTCGCGGTGTCGTCGGTGGAACCGTCGTCCGATACCAGCACCCGCACCGGGCCGCCGTACCGGCCGGCCGCGATATCGACCGAGGCGAGCAGGCGCGAGATGTTGCTGCCTTCGTTGTATGCGGGAATGATCACGTCGACCGGCGGCCGGAACTCGCCCGGGACGGGGAGCCTCCGGCCGGTCCACCAGCTCAGCGACAGCGGGGCGCACGCCAGCGCGAACAAGATGCTCAGCGCGTACAGCGGCACGAAGACCTGCCAGATGCTGGTCGAGTTGGCGGGCAGGGCGATGAATCCGTACAGGATCAGCAGCACGCAGGAGACGGTGAGCACGGCGCATCCGGCGAGCGCACTGTCCCAGGCCCGTCCCCGCCGCCGTTTTCTCACCGTGGTGGCGCGGGGCAAGATAAACGTCGTGAACGTGATGCGCATCACGACCAGGCCGCCGACCAGCAGGTTGGCGACCGTCGCCTCGATCCCGAGCGGGGCGACGGCCCAGCCGGTCGAGAGCGCGCCCACCACCATGATCACGTTCAGCAGCGTCGACATCGCCGCGTAGAGCACCGCGTGCGCCAGCACCGCCAGCCGCCGGGCCAGGCTGGCCCGCAACGCCACCGTGATCCCGGAGATATAGGCCACGCCGAGAAATTGCGTGGCCGGGCGAAGGCGCGTCACATAGCCATTGACGCTTACCGGATCCCGGGTAATAGCGGTCGCGACAGCGCGTATCAGATCGGCATAAAGACCAGGCGGCGACGGTCGCTGCCAGCCCAGGAACAAAAGTCCCAGAAATGCGGTTACGCCGAGAAATGCCCAGGTGCGCGGCCGGGACGATGATGTCTTGACGGGCCGCGGTATGACCACCTGACCTTGCCCGTCGCCCAGGTCATCGCCGGTGTCCGCGGCGACGGGCAGCACGCACAGATAAACCAGGGCCAGGAAAAGGCCGATTGTCACGGCAAGAAGCAGAATGTCCACAATGACCCCCCACCCGGGGTGCGCGCAGAACGCACCAGGCAATGTGAATACGCCGAACGATATGCCACCACCGGCGCAGAACGTAGCCGGCCTTCAGGAAGCTTCGTCTCTGGCGAGGGCTATTTGTGCACGTTTACGAACAGCGAAGTGGAGGACCGTGTGTATGATCACAGCTGGCTACTGTTTTATCACTATCTGCTTCCATGGGTGCCGCGGCAAGTGAAGCGCGCCTGGCCCAGGGGGCAGACATAACGACAGGGACTGGTATGGAAGCTGACACGATCACCCTGCCGGCTATCGTCACCAGCCACGTGCCCAGCGCGGATGAGCGCCCCGGGCCGGTGACGGCCGGCGGCCGGCGCCGCCAGCCCTGGGGCCCGCGCATGGCCACGCTGCTGGCCGCCGTGGCCTGCCTCGTCGCGGCCGCGTGGTACATCCCCTATGTCGCCCGGCAAAACAGCCAGCTGTTCACGGGCATCGTGACCAGCAGCGGCGTCGTCAACCTGAACTTCCAGAAGTCCGGCTACCTGGTCAGCATCCCGGTCCAGATGGGCGAGACGGTGCACAAGGGCCAGGTGCTGGCCGCAGAGTACGCACCGGCCGCCCAGGCCCTGGTGGCCGCGGACCGGGCGACCATCGCCTCCGACAAGGCCCGGCTGGCCGAGCTGAATGCCCAGCCCGTCTCCGGCCAGCAGGCCGCCGTGGCCGCGGCCAGGGCGCAGGAGGCCAAGGACACGGCGCAACTGCAATCGGACCGCGCCACCGCGGCGGCCTCCCAGATTCAGGCGCCTTCGGCGGGTACGGTGGTCGCGGTCAACGGCCAGGCGGGTGAAACCGTCACCGCGGGCGGCATCCGGATCGGCGCGTCCGCCGCGCAGATGGCGCAGTCGGCGCAGGGTCCGCTGTTCTCGTTGCTGCCCGAAGGACCCCAGGCCAGCGGCAGGACGGGCGAGGCCGGCAGCGGGCTGCTGCCGGTGATCGCGTTGCGGACCACGGCGACCTGGCACGTCGTGGCGCTGATCCCGGAGAATGAGGTATCGCACATCAGGGCCGGGCAGCGGGCGTCGATCACGGTCCCGGCCGCCGGGCTCAGCGGCATCCGCGGCAGCATCGAGGACATCCTGCCCATGCCGGTCTCCACCTCATCCGGCATCGCCTACCAGGCCGTGGTGGCCGTGACCGGGCACACCAAGACGCTCCCGATGGACGATATGGCCGCTAACATCCGATTCGGCCGGTCAGGGGGGTGAGTGACGGTACCCGGGTGACCGGCGGGAGCGGCGGCGGCCCGCCGTCACGCCAGCGTGCGGGCCCGCTGGCGCCCGCGCTGACCGCGTTCACCGCGCTCGCCGCCGCCGCGGTATGCCTGCTGGCGGCCTGCACGGCGCGGACACCCGCTCCTCGTACCTCGTCTCCATCTCCTCGCCTGTCCCCTGGCTCATCTCCTCCCGCTTCCGGGGCGACCCAGCCCGCTCCCGCCCTGCGCGGCATCACCTGGATGATGACCCGGGCCGCGCTGGCCGGCATCCTGGCCGACCCGGCGCTGCGCGGCCGCCTGAGCGGCTCGGCGATCTATGAGATCCTCCAGCCTGGCCAGCAGCTCCTGCCGGGCGTCGCGGCCGAGCCGGTGCTGGCGTTCCCGTCGGTCAGCGGCCTGACCGACGCGGTGCGCCAGGACCAGATCCCGGCCGGCACCTACGGCCTGCTCTACGATCCGGAGGCCTGGGCGTCCACGCCCGCCGCCGAGCAGCGCGATCCGGTGGCCGCCGCCACCCAGGCGGCGCGGATCACGCACGCCCGCGGGCTCCGCTTCATCGTCGCGCCCGCCCTCAACCTGACCACGGTCCTGGCGCCGGGCAGCTCCCCGCCGCGCTGGGAGCGTTTCCTCGCCCTGAACCTGCTGGCCAGCCTGGCCAAGACCGCCGACGCCATCGAACTGCAGGCGCAGAGCCTCGAACGGGACACCGGCACCTACCAGGCCTTCGTGCGCCAGGCCGCCGGCCAGGCCCGCTCGGCGAACTCGCAGATCACCCTGCTGGCGGGGCTGTCCAGCAACCCGCCCGGCGCCCCGGTCACCAGCCAGCACCTGCTGGATGCCGTCACCGCCACCTCGGCGCTCGTGGACGGCTACTGGCTGAACATCCCCGGATCCGGGCCGCTCTGCCCCACCTGCAACGCCCGCCAGCCCACGGTCGCCATGCAGCTGCTGCAGGGCCTGCGCGAGTAACCGCGCCGCCGCGGCGCGCGTAAACCGCGCCGCCGCCCTCGTCCCACTCTTCTCCGCGGCGAGCCGTATCTGGCCCCTGCGCCGTTCGCTGCCCCTTCCCCGTCCCCGTCCCCCGCAATCCCGTGCGGCCGTGGGATGCACCGGCATTCATCGGGCATGCCGGACCAATCAGTTTCTGAAGTTAACGATTGTGTCACTGCGCTAGATGTGGCGCAATGGGCTCTGATAGCCTTGCCATGGCATTGAGGCTTATGGTGCACACCGGGGGGAATGGCGCCCTCTCTTTGCCGAGCTTGCTGGCACAGCCGTGAGTGGACTCTGTCCGCCTGCGCGGCCCCCGGCGCTGCAAGATCATGAGGAGCAGTCATGGGGGGAGCGCGCGGGGGGCGCCGGCCGAACGCAGCACCCAGAACGCGCCGGCTGGCCCGGCTGGCCGCCCTGGTGGCCGCGGTCACCGTGGCCATGTCCGGCCTGGGCGGGGCCGTGCGGCTCGCCGATCCGGCCAAGCCCGGCCCGGTGGCAGCCGCTGCGGTGCACGCCGGTTCCAGCGCCAGCCTGACCGCGGCCGGGCAGGCGCCGGGCGCCCCCCCGCGTTCGCAGGCAGGAGGGGCACCCGGCGGGGGAAGCTTCCCGGCGGCCGCCCCCGGGAAGCTTCCCCCGCCGGCGGTCAACGCGATGAACCGCGCTCGCCAGACCCTGCACCCGGTCACCTCGTCGGCCGCGGGCCGGTTCAACGTCGGCCAAACCCACTCGCCGCGGCTGCTGCGCGAGCTGGCCGGCGGCCCCGGCGGCCCCGGACGGCCCAGCCCGCCCGCACCAGCCACGCCCGCCACGGCGGACCCGGCCGGTTCCGCTACCCCGGTGCCTTCCGGTTCCGCCGCCCCGGCGCCCGCCATCAGCAGTTCCGCGCAGCCCATCACGGCCGCCGTGATCAGGCCCGCTGCGCGGGCCGTACCCGCCGCCGTCACCATGCCGCAGGGCGTCGATGTGGCGTCCTACCAGCACCCGGACGGCGCCGCCATTGGCTGGCCGCAGGTCGCCGCGGCGGGCTACAAGTTCGCCTCGGTCAAGGTCACCGAGGGGAACTACTACGTCAACCCCTACTACGCCGGCGACATCGCGGCCGCCCGCGCGGCCGGCCTGTACGTCGCCGGCTACCACTTCGCCATCCCGAACGGCAGCAGCGGGACCAACCAGGCCGATTACGCCGTGGCGAACGCACACTACGCCAGCGACGGCCACACGCTGCCGCTGGAACTGGACATCGAATACGACCCGTATACGGCCACCGACCACACCAACGAGTGCTACGGCCTGAGCACCAGCGCGATGGTGTCCTGGATCAGCGCGTTCAGCGTAGAGGTGCAGCGCCTGACCGGCCAGCTGCCGGCCATCTACTCGACCACCGACTGGTGGAGGACCTGCACCGGGAACAGCGGCGCCTTCGGCGCCAGCCCGCTGTGGATCGCGCAATGGTCCACAGCGGGCCCGACGCTGCCCGCCGGCTGGTCGACGTGGACGCTCTGGCAGTACACGAGCACCGGCTCCGTGTCCGGCATCCCCGGCAACACGGACCTCAGCTACTTCAACACCGGCCTGGCCGACCCCATCAACCCGGGCATCCAGCGGAACTCCGCCGGCTCCGCGGTCTCCGTGCAGATCAACTCGCTGAACGCGACCGCCGGCCAGGCGCTCAGCTTCACCGCCTCCGGCCTCCCGGCCGGCCTGTCGATCAGCGCCACCGGCCGCATCACCGGCACGATCAAGGCATCATCCGGCGCGTACAACGTGGTCGTCAGGGCCACGGGCCCGTCGGCGGGCGCGGGCTCGGTCAGCTTCGTCTGGGAGGTCACCGGCGGCGTGTCGGTGCCGTCGCCGGGCAACCAGACGACGGTCACCGGCAGCCCCGTCAGCCTGCAACTGTCCGCGACCGACAGCGCGCCGGGATACGTTCCCTACTTCACCGCGACCGGGCTGCCGCCCGGGCTGGTGATCAGCGGCACCGGCCAGATCACCGGCTGGCCATACGGAACGGGGACCTACCACGTCACGGTGACCGCGACCGACGCGCTCAATGTATCCGGATCGGCGGCTTTCACCTGGACCGTCACCACCGCGCCCGATCAGGGCCCCGCGGGCCCGGTCGTGCTCCAGAACGGCGGCTCGTGCGTGGATGACCCGGGCGGCCATACCGCCAGCGGCACCCGGGTGCAGATCTGGAGCTGCTGGGGCGGCGCGAACCAGCGGTGGACGGTGGCGCAGGACGGGACCCTGCGGACGGCCGGAGTGTGCCTCGCCGAATCCGGTGCGGATAACAGCGCGGCCGTCGTCCTGGCCACCTGCGACGGGAGCTCCTCCCAGCAGTGGCAGGTCGGCACGAACGCCGAGCTGGTCAACGCGGCCTCCGGCGAGTGCCTGGATGACACCGGCGCGCAAACGGCCAACGGCACGCTCCTCGACATCTGGCCCTGCACCGGCCTGGTCAACCAGCACTGGACCCCGGCGGCTGCGCCGGTCATGTCCGGGATTCCCGGCAAATGCATGGACGACCCGGCCTTCAACACCACCGGCGGCGTCCTGCTCCAGATATACGACTGCACCGGCGGCGGCAACCAGGACTGGACCGTCCAGCCGGACGGCACCATCCAGCTGGCCGGCAAGTGCCTCGACGTGCTCGGCGGCCGCACCGCTGACGGCACATCGGTCGACCTGTATACCTGCAACGGCGGCGGCAACCAGCACTGGATCCTCCAGCCCGAAGGCCCGGTCGGCAGCGAGGTGATCAACCCGGCCTCCGGCGACTGCCTCGCCGATCCGTGCGCCGCCATAGGCAACGGCACCACGCTGGCCATCGAGCCCTGCTCATCCCAGGATCCAGCCACCGTCTGGCACGTCCAATAGCTGGCCCATCGTGGACTGCAATACCGTAATTCTGCACCCGCGGCGTCCGGGACAGCCGCGGCGGGCCGGGGACAGCGAGCGTCTAGGGATGGCCGGCGTGGGGTGCGGGCTGGCTGGGCGCCGCGAGCAGCTGGCCGGTCCAATCCGGGCCGTCGCTCATCGCCGCCTGCATCCCGTGCCATTCCGCGGCCGCGATGAACAGCGTCCTGCCATCTTCGCCGCCGAGCATGCAGGCAAAGCACCCTCGGTCGACGGGAACGGTGTTGAGTACCTCGCCGCCCTCCCGCACGCGCACGCAACGCCGGCCGGGAACGCTCGCGACCCACACCGCGCCGTCCGCGTCCGCGCAGATGCCGTCGGGCGCGTGCTCAAGATCAGCCCAGACGCGGCGGCTGGCGAGGGTGCCGTCGCGGGCCACCTCGAACGCGACGAGCTGCTGGGTGTGCGAATCAGCGACGATGAGCAAACGGCCATCGTCGGCCAGCGCCATGCCGTTGGGCCACTGCAGGCCGTCCGCGACCTCGCGCATGCTGCCGTCCGGCTGGACACACACGATTCCCGGCCCTCCGTTGACGTAGGCGTTCCCGGTTGCGCCGATCACGAGCTCATTGAACGGCGGGCGGCCAAGAGCGGTCAGGTCCGCTACGGTGCCCAGCGTTCCGTCCGGCTCCTGACGCAGCAGCCTGCCCTGTGGCCCGTCGACGACGAGCATGCGCCCGTCGGGAAGCCAGTCAATGCTGAGCGGAATGGTCTGCGGCGCGAGACGAGTGATCACCTCGCGCCGGCCGTCACTGCTCACGGCCAGTACCTCGCCGGCACCCCAGTTGCACAGCCAGGCGCGTCCGTCGTGCCATCGGGCCGACTCCGGAAAACCCAGGCCGTCAGCCACAACGCGGGTCTCGCTCACCCCACCATCTCCTCTGCTCCCCAGCACGCCTTCCAGATGAGACTCAATGGCAGCCCAGCTGCCCACGCAGCAGCATCGGTGTCACGAACGCGGCAGTCCTCCGCCGCCCGCACGTCACGCCATCCGACACCCCACACGCCGTCGCCGCGCCAAATGCTGGGTGAACGTCGCCCACACAACCTTGCCCGTTTCGTCCGGCGTGGTGTACCCCCAGTTATCGCTGAGCGCGTGGATGATGTGCAGCCCGCGGCCGGCCTCTGCGAGGGAACCCGGGGTCCGCGGCACCGGCACCGCCCGGCTGGGGTCGGAGACCGCGCACAGCACCCAGGGCCCGGGCTTCAGCAGGCCCAGCCGGATCGCCCGCCGCGGCTCGCCGTCGCTGAGCACCGGCAGCGCGTGCCGCAGCGCGTTGGTCAGCAGCTCCGACACGACGATCGTGATGTCGTCGCTGCGCTCCGCGACCCCCCACCGGCGCACGGTGGCGACGGTGAACTCGCGCGCGACCCGGACCGGTCCCGCGTCCGCACCGGGCGCCCAGCTGGTGATGTCTGGCAGACAGGCCCAGCCCGCTGGGACCGGATCTGGCAGCAACCGCCAGTCGCCGGCCACCGAGTCGGCGAGGGCCGGGGCGAGCGCCGGCCAGGTACAGCCGGCGCGTTCCCGTATCATCGTGCCCTCTCTGATCTCATGCGGCGGTACCCGGGCGGCGGTAACCGGGTGCCGGGCGGCGGCCGGATACGGGGCGGTAACCGGGTGCCGGGCGGTAACCGGGTGCCGGGCGGTAACCGGGTGCCGGGCGGTAACCGGGTGCGGCAGCCGCCCGGGCGGCCATCATGATGGCGGTGGCCCGGTCCCACAACACAACGGGGCGGGTGGCGCGGAACACAGTAGACGTCTGCTGGCAACGCGGGCAGGTCAGCCGTCCAAGGGCGTCGACCCGCCAGCCGTCGCTGATCGCCCGGGCACGGGCGTCCGCCTCCCCGAGGGCCGACGGATCGGCGTGCCAGGAGATGCACGGCCCGATCTCGCACCACATGATCGGCATCCGCAGTTCGTCGCCGATGATCGCGCGGACAGGTTCGTCGGCGGGGCTCCCGGCCCGTGCCTCGGGACGGCCTTCGGCCCGTGCCTCGGGACGGCCTTCCGTCCGTGCCTCGGGACGGCCTTCCGTCCGTGCCTCGGGACGGCCTTCGGCCCGTGCCTCCGCGGGGGCCCCGCTCCCCGCTCCGGATCGGGCCCCGGTCCAGGCCCCGACGTGGCCGTATTCCCTCCCCGTGGGACCGTGAGCGGCCGTCCCCGCATGACCGTGACCGGCCGCTCCCGCGTCGCCGTCCTCGGGTATCCCCGCACGCTCGTTACCGGCTGTGCCCGTGTGGGCGTAACCGGCTGTGCCCGTGTGGGCGTAACCGGCTGTGCCCGCACGGTCGTAACCGGCTGTGCCCGCATGGCCGTGACCGGCTGTGCCTGCGCGGTCGGCTGGCGTGCCGGTACCGGCCGCGGCCGGTTCTCCGCCGTCCGCATCCGGCTCGCCGTGGCCGTCGTCCGACGGCCCGGCCTGGCCGTCCTCCCGCAACTCGGCGAGCCAGTCGCTCATCGCGGTCCATTCGTTAGTACCCGGCGCGGCGGCGCCGTCCACCCGGCTTCTGATCTTCATGTCAGGACCTCCCGTTCAGCTAAAGGTGAGCGGCGCCCAGCTGTCGCCGGCCCGTTCCCCGCCAATTGATAGCCCCTTTCTCGCTGGGGTTTCGTCGGCATGAATCTTTTACGGTCCAGATTTTTGATAACAGCGGAATAAAGTTAAGGTAGCTGTTTGGCTTATTTCTTAGCTGCGTCGGCGCGTAATGTTAACGTTTTGATCTCGGCTAATTCACAGCCTGTGGTAAGTGCATCTTTGCAGGTGACAGCGCCTGTGACCGTTAATCCACAGCGCCGGTGTCCCCAGCCTTTTCGTACGTTGCGCACAGCCTAAGCGATGTTGTGCACACATCGTCCACAGCTTTGCGCACAAAAAAAGCGGGCCCGTGTGCATGGGTGTGCGTCGCGCGTTGCTAACCAGTCGCAGTGCGTTATTCCGTCACCATGTGCGATATTGACATCGCAGTAAGACGATCAATGCCAACTGGTGGGAAATTACCGGGAAGCCCCGTCCGCGGGATCGGACGCCGGAGCCAAGGAAGGAGGCCGGAAGGCGGCGAACGGGTTGGTGACGATCAGCCGCCGGGTCGCGAACCGGTAAAGCGTGGCCGGCCGGCCTCCGGCGGCCGTCGGCCTGGCCGCGGCTCGCGTGGCCTCGATGACACCCCGGCGGGTCAGGATGCGTTGCAGGTTGGTAGCGGAGATCGGGTGGCCGGCGGAGGCGGCGTAGATGTCGCGGAGCTGGGCGATGGTAAAGGTCTCCGGCGCCAGGGCGAAACCGATGTTGGTGTAGGACAGCTTGGCCCGCAGCCGCTCGCGTCCCGATTCGGCGATCGAGCCGTGGTCGAACGCGGTTGGCGGCAGATCGTCGACGCGGTGCCAGGCGGTGTCCGGCGGAATGCACGGCTCGGCGTCGGAGGAGACCAGCGCCAGGTAGGCCGTGGCGAGGATGCGGCCGCGCGGATCCCGCGCCGGGTCGCTGCGGGTTTCCAGCTGCTCCATGTGCGCGATGCGCCCGAGGTCGACCTTGGTGGCCAGGTGCCGGCCCAGCGACGTGCCCAGCCGCTCATCCGCGGCGAGCGGGCCGCCCGGCAACGCCCACATGCCCTCGAACGGCGGCTCGGCCCGCTGCCAGAGCAGGACGTGCATCTTCTTGCGGCGGACCTGGAGGACCACGGCCAGCACCTCATGCGCGAACGTCGGCTCATCCATCGGCACGCTCGCATGGTACTGATCCAAAAGTTTTAGACTTTCAGGCGAAAACATTTTAGACTCCAATTCTAAAACCGCTCGCGGTGAGAGGAGCCCGCCATGAGAAGCACCGGAGCAGCCGTGGGGGAGCGAACCGAAGCAGTCGTGCCGGACCGGTCGGCGGTGCAGGCCGACGCGGCCTGGGCGGCCGGGATCCGGAGGCTGGCGGCCGAACGCGACGCCGTGATCCTCGCGCACAACTATCAGGTGCCGGAGATCCAGGATGTCGCCGATCACGTCGGCGATTCCCTCGCCCTTTCCCGCCTCGCCGCGAAGAGCAGCGCGAGCGTCATCGTTTTCGCTGGTGTCTTCTTCATGGCCGAGACCGCCAAGATCCTCGCTCCGGACCGGACTGTGCTGATCCCTGAGCCGCAGGCCGGCTGCTCGCTGGCCGACACCATTACAGCGCCGCAGCTCCGCGAGTGGAAGGCCGCGCACCCCGGTGCCGCGGTCGTCGCGTACGTGAACACCAGCGCCGAGGTCAAGGCGGAAGCCGACCTGTGCTGCACCTCCGCGAACGCGGCACAGATCGTCGCGTCGATCCCGGCGGACCGCGAGGTCCTGTTCCTGCCGGACCAGTTCCTGGGCGCCTACGTGCAGCGGGCCACCGGCCGCGCCAACATGCACATCTGGATGGGCGAATGCCACGTGCACGCGGGAATCAGCCCGGCTGAGCTGCGCCGCAAGGCGCACGCCGAGCCGGCTGCCGAGCTGTTCATCCATCCTGAATGCGGCTGCTCGACGGCCGCCCTGTGGCAGGCCCAGGAGGGTGACCTCCCCGCGGGCCGCACCCGGGTGCTGTCCACCGGCGGCATGCTGCAAGCCGCCCGGGCCACGGCCGCGCCCGCGGTCCTGGTCGCGACCGAGACCGGCATGCTGCATCAGCTGCGGCGGGCCAACCCGGCGGTGCGGTGGGAGCCGGTCAACCCCGGCGCCGTCTGCCGGTACATGAAGATGACGACCCCGCAGTCGCTGCTTCGCTGCCTGCGTGACGGGGTGCACGAGGTGACCGTGCCCGCCGGGATCGCCGCCCGGGCCCGGCAGGCCGTCCAGGCCATGGTCGACGTGGGCGGGCCCGCGGGCGCCACTCCCGCGGGCCCAGGGAGGGCGGAATGACCGGGCCGGAGATTCGCCGGCTGCCGGCGTCGCGGGTGTGCTGGGAACTGGCCGCCGACGTGGCCGTCGTGGGATCGGGCGCCGCGGGGATGACGGCGGCGCTGACCGCCGCGCGCCACGGCCGCCGCGTGCTGCTGCTCAGCAAGGATGATCTCGGTGGCGGATCGACCCCGCTGGCCCAGGGCGGCATGGCCGCGGCCATCGGCCCCGGCGACGGCCCGGCCCGGCATGCGGAGGACACGCTGAACGCGGGAGCGGGCCTGTGCGACCCGGCGTCCGTCGCGGCGCTGACCGCCGCGGCCCCCGGGGAGATCGCCTGGCTCATCGAGCTGGGCGCCCGGCTGAACCGGGCCGTGCTGCACCTGGAGGGCGGCCACAGCCGCAAGCGCATCGTGCACTCCGGCGGCGACGCGATCGGCGCGGAGGTCCACCGGGTGCTGCTGGCGGCGCTGCTGGCCAGCCCGGTGGAGGTGCTGACCCGCTGCGTGGTCCTGGACGCCTTGCTGGATGAGCGGGGCGCGGCCTGCGGCGTGCTGGCCGGGATGACCGGAGACGACGGCAGCCTGAGGACCGGGACGGTGACCGCGCGCGCGGTCGTGCTGGCGACCGGCGGGTACGGCCAGGCCTACGCGACCACCACCAATCCTGCCGGGGTGACCGGCGACGGCCTGGCGCTGGCCGCCCGCGCCGGAGCCGAACTGCGGGACGTGGAGTTCGTGCAGTTCCATCCGACCGTGCTGTGGCGGCCGGCGGCCCTCGGCCAATGCCCGCTGCTCACCGAGGCGCTGCGCGGCGCGGGCGCGGTGCTGGTGGATCTGGCCGGCCGCCCTGTCATGGCCGGCTGCCACCCCCTCGGCGACCTGGCTCCGCGCGACGTCGTGTCCGCGGAGATGCAGCGGCGGATGGCCCGCGGCGACGGGCCCGCCGACCACCTGTGGCTGGACGCCACCGTCCTGGGCCGGGCCACGCTGGAACGGGATTTCCCTACCGTGACCGCCGCCTGCCGGGCCCGCGGCATGGACCCGGTGACCGACCCGGTGCCCGTCGCGCCCGGCGCGCACTACGCGTGCGGGGGCGTCCGCGCCGACATGGCCGGGCGAACCTCGGTGGCCGGGCTGTTCGCCGTCGGGGAAACCGCCTCGACGGGCGTGCACGGCGCCAACCGGCTCGCGTCCAACTCGCTGACCGAGGCGCTGATCACCGGGCGGCGGGCCGGAGAGCTGCTCGGGCGGGAACGGCTGGGGGCGGCCGCCGCCCCCCGGCCGCCCGGCGCGGGGCCGGGAGTGGACCCGGCGGCCCGCCTGGCCCTGGCCGCAGCCATGTCCCGCGACGCCGGCGTGCTGCGTGACCGGGACGGCGTGGCGCGCCTGTGGGGGCGGCTCGGGCAGGCCCCGCCGGCCGCACCCGGGCCGGACCTGGCCACGGTCGAGGCGACCAACCTGCACACGGTGTCGGTCCTGGTCACCTGGGCCGCGCTGGCGCGTGCGGAAAGCCGCGGCTGCCACCGCTGGCGGGACACCCCGCCCATCACATCGGCCGAACGCGCCCGCCACACGGTCCTGCAGGTGACCGGGGACCAGGTGCACGCGGCCGTCGGCATCGAGACCGCAGGAGTAGCCGTATGACGCTGAATGCGCTGGTCGCCAAGCAACTGCTCGCCGCGGGCCTCGATCCGGACGACACCGAGCGGGTCGTCCGCGGGGCGCTGGATGAGGACCTCCGCTACGGCCCCGACATCACGTCGGCCGCCACGGCGGCGCCGGGGGCCCGCGCCGTGGCCGGCGTCGTGGCGCGTGAGCCGGGCGTGCTGGCCGGCCTCCCGGTCGCGCTGGCCGTCCTCGACGCCGCCGGGATCCCGCCCGAGGCCGCCGAGCCGCGGCATCGTGACGGGGACCGGATCGCCGCGGCCGCCGAGGTCCTGCGGATCAGCGCTCCGCTGCGCGAGCTGCTGGGCGCCGAGCGGACCCTGCTCAACGTGCTCACCCACCTGTCCGGCATCGCCACCGCGACCCGGGCCTGGGCCGACGCGCTGTCCGGCACCGGCTGCGCCGTCCGCGACACCCGCAAGACCCTGCCGGGCCTGCGCCAGCTGCAGAAGTACGCGGTACGGTGCGGCGGCGGCCAGAACCACCGCATGGGCCTCGGCGACGCCGCGCTGATCAAGGACAACCACGTGGCCGCGGCGGGCGGGATCGCCAACGCCATCGAAGCGGTCCGCGCGGCCGCCCCCGGGCTCCCGCTGGAAGTGGAGTGCGACACGCTCGCCCAGGTGAGCGAGGCCCTGGCGGCTGGCGCCGAGCTGATCCTGCTCGACAATATGGGCCTCGCCGAGCTGCGCGCCGCGGTGGGCCTGGCGGCCCCGCACCCGCGGGTCCGGCTGGAAGCCAGCGGCGGCCTGCGGCTCGGCACCGCGGGGGCCGTCGCGGAAACCGGCGTGCATTACGTCTCCGCCGGCGCCCTCACCCACTCCGCCCCCGCACTCGATTTGGGGCTGGACGTACTGACCGGCTGAAGGAGAGGCTGGCCGGTAGGTATCGCTGCGAGGGAGGAGCGCGATGACACGTACGCCGGAAGAAGTGTTCGCCCACCATGCCCAGGCCCTCGGCGCGGGCGACCTGGACGGGAGCGACAGCCGCTCGCGCAGCACGTATTTCATGACCTTCCCGGAGCCGGTCCCCGGCAGCGTGTCCGCCCGGCTCCAGATCCTGGGAACCTTGTGCGAGGCGAGCCGCTGCCGGCAGAAGGCCAGCTCGTCATCGGAGACGGGTGCGCGCATCCGCAGCACGTCGCCGGCCTGCTCGCCCCAGTAGTCGCCGGGCAGGCCAAGCACGGCCGCCCCGGCGATGCCGGGATGGCCGGCCAGGACCTGCTCGATCTCCCACGGGATGCGCGAGCGGGACAAGGACTTCTACGGCCGGCTGGAAAAAGTCGGCTACGGCCATGACTGGGGGACGACGGCTCCGGGCTGTTCATGAAGTACCTGCGCCGCGGCTCCGGCTACTACATCGGCGTCGGCGCCGCCGACCTGGTCGCCAACGGGGACGTCAAGCTGGCCCGGGGCCAGGTCGACCACCTGAGGTTCACCACCGTAGCTGATCGGGTTCCGGTCCGTGCCGCGGGCCGCTAGCGGCCGTCCGCATTCGGGCGCGGGTACCGTTGAGCGGCCCGTGTGACCGCGGCCAGGGTTCGTGCCCACGGCCTGGTTGGCGGCTGTGCCGTGGCCGGGCCGCCGTCCGCGCCTTCGCCGCGTCCGTATCCTCATGGGCTCGTCGCTGGCTGGTTGCGGTCCGGTCGCAAGATGAATAAGTATGTCCGTAACAGGCGGCTCCGTGGCGAGGGCTCCTGCGGTCCCCGGCAACCCGGCCGTGGGCCGGCCAAGATTGGTGACGGTCCCGCCGGCTAGGCCGGCCGAGGAGGTGCAGGCGTCGTGACCGGGGGAGAACGCCCGGATCCGGGCGACTTCACCGTTGGCTCGGTGGTCGCGGGGTACCGGCTGGAGGAGCAGATCGGCCAGGGCGGGATGGCGGTCGTCTACCGGGCCCGCGACGTCCAGCTCGGCCGCAACGTCGCGCTGAAGCTGCTCTCCCCGGTGCTGGCGCTCGACAACGCGTTCCGCCAGCGCTTCATCCGTGAGTCGCGGGCCGCGGCCGCGGTCGACCACCCGTACATCATCCCCATCTTCGCCGCCGGGGAGAGCGACGGGGTGCTGTTCATCGCCATGCGCTACGTGCAGGGCGGCGACGTGCGCACGCTGCTGGACAACCAGGGGCCGCTGCCCCCGGACCGGGCCGCCGGCATCATCACCCAGGTGGCGCTCGCGCTGGACGCCGCCCACCTGCACGGGCTGGTGCACCGGGACATCAAGCCGGCGAACATGCTGCTGGATCCGGTGTCCGGCGGCGATCAGCGCGATCACGTCTACCTGGCCGACTTCGGGCTGAGCAAGCGGTCGCTGTCGGTGACCGGTCTCACGTCGATCGGCCAGTTCGTCGGCACCCCGGCGTACGTCGCGCCGGAGCAGGTGGAGGGGCGGCCGGTGGACAGCCGCGCCGATCAGTACGCGCTGGCGTGCGCCGCCTTCGAGATCCTCAGCGGCGTCCCGCCCTACGAGCGGGACGACGACCTGGCGATCATGTGGGCGCACGTGTCGGCGCCGCCGCCGTCCCTGGCCGGCGCGCGCCCCGGGCTGCCCGAGGCGGTCGACGCGGTGATAGCCCAGGCGATGGCCAAGTCCCCGGCCGATCGCTTCCCGACCTGTATCGCCTTTGCTATGGCACTGCGGCAGGCGCTCGGCGCGCAGATCCACCCGCACGACCTGGCGGCGGCCAGGTCCGCACCGCCCACAGCCGATCCGGGGATGCCCGCCGGTGCCGCGGGCGAGGCTGCCCCCGGGGACGCTGCCGAGCGGCCCCCGCCGCGCCCGCACCCGGCAACCGAGATCTCCTGGCCGCGGGGAAGCCAGGGCGCTGACCCGGCCGCCGCGGCCGGCCGGGGACCGGCCGGCCCGGCCGATGGCGAGTTCCCGCCCACCATGGACTGGGAGGCCGCCCCGCCGGCCGGTCCGGTGCCCCAGGACTTCGGCCAGCCCGCCGAGCCCGGACCGCCCGGCCGTCCGGAACCGCCCGCGCCCGCCGGGTACGGGCCCCCGGCGGCCGCCCCCGGCGACGGCCCCGCGGCTCCGCAGGAACCGCCGCCTGAGGCGTATGAGCCGCCCCCTGCGGCGTACGAGCCGCCGACCGAGGATGGCTGGCTGCCGCCGCTGCGCGGCGGCGGCTGGGTGGCCGCCAGATCGGGTACGGCGGGCGGTGGCCGGGGCGCGCCGCCCTGGCCGGAATCGCGCGGCGGCGCGACCCCGCCCGGCGCGCCGCCCAGCGGCACCGACACGCCGTCCCGGCAGCCGCCCCCGGGCGGTGCGCGCAAGCGCTCATTCTGGTGGCCGCGCGGTGCCGTCATCATCGGCTGCGCGGCCGCGGCGGGGATCGCCATCGGCGCCGTGATCGGCCTGACCGGCGGCGACGCGGCCCCGACGGCGGGCGCTCCCGGCACCGCGGGCCAGGCGGGAGCGCCGCTGGCCGTGCCGGGCTGCCGGACCGCGGTCGCCGCGGCCAGAACGCTGACCGGGGTCCGGTCCGCTCGCGCCGGTGCGGGCAATCAGCCGTTCGGCGTGGTCACCACCGCCGATGGCGCGTTCTCGTTCGTCACGGCCGCTAACTCCGTCTCCGTGCTCAGCAACGGGCCTGCTCACGGCGGCGGGCTGGCCCCCACGCTCATCCACGTGCTGCCCGCGCCGGGGGCCAACGGCAGCTTGCAGCTCACCCACGACGGCAGATACCTGCTGGTGGCGGCGAACAGCGGCGCGATCGTGATGAACGTGGCCAACGCGGAGGCGGGCGCCGCGGCCACGGTCGGCGAGCTCACCAGCCCGTTCGGCAGCGGGGCGGTCGAGGTGGCGATCTCGGCCGATGACCGATTCGCGTTCATCACCCTCGAGAACAGTGCCGCGCTGGTCGTGTTCAACCTGCAGAATGCGCTGGCCAGCGGCTTCGGGCCGGGCGATGTGGTGGGCGAGATCCCGCTCAGCCCGCAGCCCATCGGGATGGCGATCTCGCCGGATGGCCGCTGGCTATACGCGACGAGCCGAATGCGGACCAGCACGGCGGCCGCGTCGGAGGGCACGATCAGCGTCATCGACCTGGCCCGCGCCGAGACCGCGCCGTCGTCGGCGGCCATCGTGTCGACGGTCACGGCCGGGTGCAGCCCGGTCCGGATCATCACCTCACCGGACGGCAGCGAGGTGTGGGTCACCAGCCGGGAGAGCAACGCGCTGCTGGGTTTTTCCGCGGCCGCGATGCGCAGCAAGCCCGCTCAGGCGCTGATCGCGCGGGCCGACGTCGGCGCGGCCCCGATCGGCCTGGCCATGGTCAAGAACGGCAGCCGCATCCTGGTGGCCAACTCCAACCTCAACGGGCCGTCGAGCGCGGCCACCAGCATCTCGGTGATCAGCACGTCCGCGGCACTGGCCCGGGGTAACGCGCTGCTCGGCCAGATCAGCACGGGCCTGCTGCCCCGGGAGTTCAGCGTGGCGCCGGACGGCAAGACCGCACTGGTGACGAACAACGGCTCGGGGCAGGTGCAGGCCATCGATCTCGGCACGCTGCCGTTACCCAGGCAGGGAGGGCCGGCGGGAAAGAAGGGCCGGAAGCAGCGCCGGCCCGGCCGCAGCCGGCTTACTGCTGCCGGTCGCGCCGCAGCAGGTCCAGCACCGGGCCGGGATTGTCCGCGCTGACCCGGATCATCGCGCGCATGGCGTCCGCCAGCGGGATACGCGGCACCTCAAGTTCCACCGCGGCGCCGTCGGCCCACTGGGTGAGCTGCCGGTACAGCTCCGGGCTCAGGTCCAGGGTGATCCGGACCGGCTTGGACCGGATGGCGGTCTTGCCCGCCGGGCCCGCGTCCGGCTGGGTGCGGCGCGCGGCCGCGGCGGCCATCTGTGCCTTGCGCTGCTCCCGCTGAGACGTCATGACCGTACCGAGCACAGCGGGGAGCACCGCTTGACCAGTTCGTGCGCCACCTGGCGCCATACGTCGTGTTCGGAGATCCGGAGCGGCATCCCGAAGCTCTGCGCGTAGACCTCCAGCCGGGGCACCGCGGTATCCAGCACGTCGTAGCCGAGCCCGCGCAGCGCCTCCCGCGCGTCGCCGGTGGAGTGCGCGCGGGAGATGCAGCGGTTGAGCAGCACGGCCGAGCGGGCCGGCGTGTCCCGCAGCGACGCCACCTCGGCGATCTCCTCCCTTACCGGCGTGGTGCGGTTGATCTCGATGGGGCTCGGCGCGCACGGGATGATGATCTCGTCGACGTAGCGGAGGGCCGACCGCGCGATCGCGGCGTGGTCTTCGAGCTGCGGTGTGTCGATGATGACCACGTCGTCGTCCTGGGCGATGTCCGGCACCCGGTGGTGCACCTCGCGGGACGGCAGGGCGACGATCCGGAACGGGAACGCCGCCTCCGGCTCGACGACCGGATCCAGCGCGGCGAGATCGGACCATTCCAGCGCGCTGCCGGACGGGTCGGCGTCCACTAGGAGCACGCTGTTGCCCGCCTGGGCGAAGACATGGGCCAGCCAGACGGCGGACGTGGTCTTGCCCGTGCCCGGCTTGAGGTTCGCCAGGGCAAGGGTTAGACCAGTCATCCAGGCATTATCGCAGC
>Ga0335078_10001894_pt1 | contig 31705 bp, 27 predicted proteins | sample Lox_Sample_32_FD_206711 | JGI IMG/M metagenome (GOLD analysis project Ga0335078, IMG submission 206711) | Soil microbial communities from Loxahatchee National Wildlife Refuge, Florida, United States - Lox_Sample_3.2 | ecosystem: Environmental > Terrestrial > Soil > Wetlands | place: USA... | reverse complement strand
AGGCAGTCCTGCCACAGCTGCGGTACCCTGATTTCTCGATGGTTCTGACAAAGCAGTCCTATAGCTTCCGAGAACGAGTTCGTGCGCGCGATGGACAATGCATTATATCACATCTTAACACCTCGCTACTTTCGTTTATGGGCCTGCAGGCCGCTCATATAATTCCTCGGAGTCATTATAGTCACGTAGATATATTACTATTCACGAAACGACACTGACTTGGACTAGTGGACAGCCAATCACTTGTATCAATTTCTCGAGCCTCAGAATTCAGCAATTAATGAAGGTCCAAGCCGCATTGATAGTGTGCAAAATGGACTCCTCTTACGCTCTGATTTACATAGCTATTGGGACGGCTGGATAATGTCAATCAGCCCGGTACGTTTTACTCTAAACTGGCAATGTTTACTGACCACCAGTGGACTAGCCGTGTAGTATTCTTTGCAAACGATGGCCAGGCTCAACCCATGTTCGACGGTCGCATTGTTCAATTTAACTCAAGCCCTGAGCTTCCAGCACCACCACGGAGATTCCTATACGAGCATTTCAAGCAAGCAGTCTTAGCAAACATGAAAGGCGCCGGACAACCGAGAGATTTTGATTTTGATGAGACGGAAGATGCTCAACGAATGTCTGTTTTTGAAACTGGATTCGGAAAGGAGTGGCTCGAAACCAAATTGGCCGACCGACTCTTACCATACTTGGAAGATAATCAGGATTCACGGAATGGCGACTTGAAGCAACCTAAGAGATGTCAGTTCGATATGAATGAAAATGCTTAAATACCACGAGGTACCCTAGTGCGGACTTCCTTTGTATGAACTGCTTTAGTGTGTGTCTTTGTGCCTTGTTCAACATCCAGGACAGGCAATGGTTTCGTGCAGGGTTTTTTTGAATGTCCAACATCCATACACCTAGAGCAATGGAAAGGACGCTTCTCTCGTGCCTCGTGATCAGCTCGAATCCGACGTTTTTTGGGTCTTCCCGGTGGCCGTCATGTTACTGGAGGAAGGACCAATTCATCTGCGTCTTCATCCAATTTACTTTTGTTTATTAAATTGAGCAAACGAATAGCATCACCGTTGATATTTGTAAGATCAAGAGGGAAAAGCAGTTGCTCATAAGTCTTTTGGTAGGCGGCAATAGTAAAATATTCCTCCGTATAGTGGTGAGGATCTTGTTTTAGATTGAGAATAATCGAGATGGCATGTCCGCAAGGATGACCGGAGGTTTCCCAAGCCAAACGGGAACACGTATGCTTGGATAAGTCGACAACATCATTGCAAAGAGTTTCCATGGAGAGAACTGCATATACTGTCGCCGCAATGAAAGGGTGGCAACGATATCGCCGTCCTCGATTGTTTGTCACTTCTTGAAGTTCCGCAGATTTAGCGACAAGCAGTCCCACTGTGCGATCTTCTGAATTCCAATGGGCTGCAATCCAATCCATTAGACGATGACGAATCTGCCCTAACATCGCGATTCGTGAGCTTCTAAAAGCCAAGCGTTCAGAGATTCTGCGATGTTCGATGTAAGATGACCATATTGACGTCCAGGAAAGTAGAGTTCCGCCCGATGTTCAGGTTTTGTGTGTGTTTCAAGCTATATAGGAGCCTTTGAATTGATTTCCCCTATCTCTTCGAGCGCTGCATCATATTCGGTTTGTGTCGTTGCTCGTGCAACTTTCCAAAGGAATGGTAGAAGTAGCTTGTTCTTGAATTCTTTGTGGAAGTTGGCTTCGAGATGCTTTAGGCATCGTCATCATCATCATTATTCATGTTATACTCGCATGCGAGCTATTGCCCATGACGAGTGCGCTAGTCTACTGGTACATCTCTAATCATGCTCCAAAGTATCTCAGCTACATAGTTTAACTAATATCATCCACAATGCTTCCCAAAAAAGATAGAGCAACATATTAAACTTAATCAAGTCTCCCGTGCTATTGATAACCTCCATCGTATGCTTGATTGCCTTCTTGTCTCCTAATAGATATCTCGCTTTCATGCCTTTGAAGCCAACTCTCTTTTCTCAATATTTTTCTTTCTTCCGTATATCTCTTGCAAGCTAGTAAGAAATGTTCCGCTGTCTCTTTTCCTTCGCATTCTGCACTCTCCACAATATTGAAGCGATATAGGTATGAATTGAGTCTGCAGTGTCCCCGTCCTGAGTTGAGCAAACTTGGCAGTTGTTGATCGCCCGTAGCCATGGTAAAGCTTAGGTCCGTTTGTGACTTTGGCATCTCGCCTAATTCGTCAGAGATGGCAGGCAGTTGCTGTTTGTGTTTCGAACTAGTATGTTGTCCATTTAGCGATAATATTGGAGCAGATGAGCTGTTTGAGGGAGGGCTTTAGAGGGTAATGATGGGTTGCCGGCTCACTGGACGATTGTTGTTGGCAGTGATGTGGGTTTTTGGCTACGTATTTGGCTGCCTTGTCTGCTTGTTCGTTCCTGTATATGTTGCAGTGGCCTGGAACCCAAGTTATCTGCAGTTGATGAGATGGATGGTTTTGGAGGGTGCGGTCGAGGCAATTGAGGATTTCTTCGATGCGACTCTGTCCTGATTGCCGGTGGGAATGGGATACTGCGATACAGGCAGCCTATCGGTAAAGATATGGCAATGTGGGTATTCCCTTTCTCAGATATATGTATTATCAAAAGTAACATACATACAATACCTTGTTTTTAGAGTGTGAGAAGAATGTTTGTACGATACTTTTTACGGTTCGCCACGACGCGACGTGACGCGACTCCCTCAACATCATTCATCGGTCGAGTCGCATCGGGGTCCGGGGATTGACTGAGTTGAGTCGTCCGACTCGACTCAAAATTGACGAAATCCCAGATCGCACCGTGATGAACCGCGCCGCATCGAACCGAACCCGAATGAGTCGCGTCGACGGTCAGTCTGATTGTCTCATCATTTCAGCACAAGCTTCGAGGCAGGCCCCACCCCCGCGGGTGTCCCTAGTTTATAACCCCCAGCAGGCGTAGCCGTCGCTGTTTCGCTTTCCTGACTCATCCCGCACGCCATAACCACCAGCTGTCGGTCTTAGCGATCTTCTCGCCCTTGGTCGCTATCCTGATGAAATTTCAGACCATGGATCGGTATTGGGAATCACATTCTTCTGGAATATTCTGTCTTCCGGTTATACACTGAGGTCGAGGCTTTTGGGGATGGCGGGCGGGACATCGCGGGTTAGATAGAGCATTAATGTGAGAGATTAAGTAGCATATACTATTTACAGTATGAATATTTGGGAGACCCAAACGGTTGTCATGATTAAAGGATCGTCATTTGCGTTTCGCGTGATCGTGATCGTGATCGTGCTCCTGCTCCCACTTTTCCAGCAGCTCGACCACGGCCCCGTGCCCGTTCTCCGCCGCCCCATGCAACGCCGTCCATCCCTCCTTACTCTGCGCGTTGGCGTCCGCGTTTGCGAGCAACAATTGCTCGACCACGTCCTTCTGCCCCCTCCCCGCCCTCGTCCTGCGCGTTGACGTCCGCGTTTGCGAGCAACAATTGCTCGACCACGTCCTTCTGCCCCTTCCACGCCGCCCAATGCAACGCTGTCCATCCCCGCTTATCCTGCGCGTTGACGTCCGCGTTTGCGAGCAACAATTGCTCGACCACGTCCTTCTGCCCCGTCCCCACCGCCTCATGCAACGCCGTGCGGCCGCCCTCGTCCTGCGCGTTGACGTCCGCGTTTGCGAGCAACAATTGCTCGACCACGTCCTTGTGCCCGTTCCGCGCCGCCCAATGCAACGCTGTCGATCCCTCCTTATCCTGAGCGTTGACGTCCGCGTTTGCGAGCAACAATTGATCGGCCACGTCCTTCTGCCCGCGCCCCGCCGTCCAATGCAACGCCGTCATGCCCTGCTCACTCTGCGCGTTGACGTCCGCGTTTGCGAGCAACAATTGCTCGACCACGTCCGTGTGCCCGTTCAACGCCGCCCAATGCAACGCTGTCCATCCCCCCTTATCCTGCGCGTTGACGTCCGCGTTTGCGAGCAACAATTGCTCGACCACGTCCTTCTGCCCCTTCCCCACCGCCTCATGCAACGCCGTGCGGCCGCCCTCGTCCTGCGCATTGACGTCCGTGTTTGCGAGCAACAATTGCTCGACCACGTCCTTGTGCCCGTTCTCCGCCGCGCAACCCACCGGCGTCCGCCCGTAACTATCTCTTAATTCAATAGTTCCCATATAAACATTCTGGAAATTAAGATCATTGTCCAAGGCATATATATTATTGGCTTCGCCAATTGAATCCTTTTTTTGAGCGGCAAAAATAATAGTACACAATGCCACTAATCCTTCATTTGCGATAATATGGATTGGCATCCACATCGATAAAAGCGGCGCTGACAACTCCCATATTTCATCATGTTTCCGTGTCGGCGTCTGCATCAATAGCTGTTGTTGACGGAGTGCAGCACGTATCGATGACGACTTGAATAATCTCAACAATGCATTCTGAACATCAGGATCCTCTTCTGTTCTACCTCTCGTGTAAGATGCCCAAAATTGAACAGCATACTCGTAAAATGTGTGCATCTTCACTCGTTGGTTCAGCGATTCTTTGTCAGAGCAAGGGCCTTGTTCAAAGACATCGAATGTGAGGTACGTTAGACATACTTTTGCGATGTCCACTTCCGACAGCAGATTGTCCAAATACTTCTGCTGAAGGAATTCTTGGACTGTGAAATGGGTGAATCTGACGATCTCGCTGCCTTGGTCAAACTCGACGAGACCCTGGCAAGTTTGAACAAGCGACTCAGGAGGATTTGTGAAGTAGTCTGGATCTAGTGCTTTGTCTGGCGGTCTGGTTTGAATGGTAATAACCTCGACAAGCTCGCAAAGGCGCAAATGCCGCCGTGCATGATACACCCAGGACAAAACTTTCAGAGCTGTAGTCCGCGCTTTGTCCTTCTCAATTCTGTCCAATGTATCTCCATATGCGGATTCCATATCCGTCGGAAGATTATCGAGTGAGTTGATCGCATTTCGTGGATCCTCATGACTCAAAACATGGTCTAGCTGAAATTTGGCCAGAAGAAATCTACAGTGAGAAAGTAATTCAGCTGTGAGACTCACTTTCCCTTGGCGCCGCTGGCCAAACGATCAATGATTTTGATTTTAAGACGTTCCGCATACGGCCAATTACTCAACACAGTCGACACATAATTCTCAATGTCCTGGTCCTTAGCTTCAATTGGCAAAATAGCCGTTGTATCGAGTCGTTTCGCGAGGTCGGTCAGATGAGGGCGACTTGTGCACAGTCCTTTGGCGCCTGCTTCTTTCAATTGACAAATGAGAGTAATAACGAAGTCTCGAACTTTCGTGCTGCCACATTCATCGAGAGCATCGAAGACGATAAAAACATTCCCAGAATTGGAAGCGGCAACCAGCTGCAGCAGACGTGTGAAAGTTAATGTATCAGGATCTTTAAATTGCTTTCGGGCATCATTATAGACTGATTCGACCTCTTGGGGTATTACGATTGATGCACAGAGAAGTTGTTTTAACAGGCTTCGAATGACATTATCCACACTTTGCGCGTCCGAATCCTTATAATCGAAATATATGTATGCGACGGAGACATTTGATTTGCTTGTTATGTCGTCGATAACTAGAGATCTTCCATCAGAAATGTCCATGAGGAACTCACGTAAGAAACGTCTTCCCGGCACCGGCTGCATCCAAAGGTTAGTTCCATGAATGTAAATATATCTTACGCATCCCTTGGCAGCATAACACATTTGAAGTTTTGCAATTGAGCCAGTTTTGGTAAATGTCATGTCGCAAAAACCACGTCCCAGAATTAGGCACTCGATCGTTTAGTATAGCCTTATGGCGGCTGCGAAAGTCTCCGGGAAAAATCCAGTCCAAAATTTTTTGCCGTTTTTCTGTACCCATCTTTAGTATCGAATGGCAGGATTACAAATTACCATCTATAGGCATTAGCGTCAAGCTGAACATACATACCTAGTCCCATTTGGTGAAGATCCTGAGCGAAGCCCTCGACTCGTTGGAGGTGGTCCCCAATGTCTTCGAGTTTCTGACTACCGGGTTATTCAAAGTTCTTGAAAAAGAGAGATACGTGTGAAGAGCATCCCATGCCAAATTAAATGTGTTCTTGAACCGTTCGAGTCTAGATAAGTATATCGCATTCTCTTTCTCTGTAAAGGGCCATTGAAGCCTCTTTTTAATATCGCGTTTCTGGACTTCTGTACGAGCGGCCATTTCCTTGATCAACCCGGCAAAGTCGTCGAGAAGGCCCGTCAATGAGGTATTTGCTGTTGGGAGCCCATAGGACCCAGTTTCTAAGTTTGATTTGAGGTCTCCGAGAACATCGGAAACAAGCAAGAGCTCAGCTTTGAGTTCTCTAGATCTCTTGGGGGCATTCTTAACGGCCTGCAAATAGTGCTTTAGGGTGTCCAAGACGCGCAAAGCATCACCCGCAAATTGAGCTGCCGCAGCTGCCACACCAAGCGCCGACACGGGGTCCATGTAGACACAAAGAGACGAGGAGAGACGGAGGAGCTACAGATAAGTGAGTTCTTGATTATTAATGGATTCGGCAGCGATAAGTGATGAAAACCTTGATGGATGGATTCGATCGGTCAGGACGGGTGATGGCAAGTGAGGTGGATTGCTGCGAAGGATAAGCCGCTAGTTTAATCTTCCCGGCGGATACAGTCTCGTTCGAAACTTGACGTCAAAACCAACTTTTAAATGATCGCACTTTTTGAAATTACATTTTCATAGAACACAACTCCCACAAAGCAGATCTTACCAGACTGAATATGCAGAAACCTTACACTTCAAACCTGAATATCCATTACATAATTCATTTGGCATAGGGTCTATGTTAATATATTATTTGAAGGGACTTCCAAAAATATACAAATTAACCATGGGCCACCAAATTCATAGGGGTTAGGGCTTCAAGCATTATTTCAATCGCAACTGGCATTTTTGAAGAAATGCAAACTACTTAATTACTCTCACAATATCTATCGAAAACATGTCTAATTAGTTATATGAGTTATAACTTTCATTACACTATTGTCAAGAGTGTCGTAGACTGGCACGATAACGAGGAGGAAAGGTGCGTGCAAAGCGGATGGCTTGGGAAAGCGATGGAAATCGATGAAACGATAGAGATACAGGAGGATAAAGTTGATAGCTGAGGATGCGGCAGAGGTCTGCGCGCTCTATATACGTACAGGAATATGTCCGGTCCATGACACCTATTTGTTAATATCTTAGGGACTTAGAGATATGAGCTGGTTATGGTGCTTTGAGGAAAAATGTAGTTCAGAAAGGCTAATTATTTAAAAGTTAGTTTTGATATTCAGTGAACCAAAGTTTTAAATGAGATTGTAAGCCTTATGAAATAAACAATTGTGAAACCTAGGCCTCTTTAATATCATGGAAAAGGCTTGTACCCTTCAATTTTATAGATTTTTGACATATAGACAGTTTCTCTAGGCTCTGAGATCTCGAGGCATGGTAATAAGCAAAGCTGTGATTAAAAAATGTATAATCAAACCATTTATATATGGGGATGTATCTACGTACAGCTTTAAAATCATAGAACTATGTCCAAAAGCTTTACGAGTAGTCTTTGTTCATTGTCAATTTTGTATCTGCTTTGACTTTGATGATAACCCAACAAAGCCTCTTCATAGACAAGTGCATAAAACTATAAATATAACATGGACAAATCTTTCGATATAATAATTATTGACATCATCATGATACACAACATATTTTAAAGTAATATGAATATCAAATGTATTCTTTCAAAGAGAAATCTCATTTCCTTCATCAAATTGTCATGGGTTAGATATATTTCTATATGTATATAAAGTGCACATATGTTTGCCACATCCTCAGCTATCAACTTTATTCTCTTGTATACTTATTGTCCTTCAGAGTTCCATCACTATTCATCTCTATCCACCTTATACATACCTTTCCTATCGCAATTACATCTAATCTATAACATCCTTAACATGTGTGCAATGAATGCATATGATGATCTTCCTCCGCTTAGCTTAGCCGTATTAGGAAGTCCTATCCAGACTATATATAGCTCTAAGAAGCTAATGAGAATTCAGTCCTGTTGATCTCTGTGCCCACAATAAGTCATTTTCCTTCAAAAGTTATACGTTTGCTTCACTTTTTTTTCAACAACAACTCGAACAGCCTTGTCCATTGCCTCGTATACTTAGTCAATGTCCCTAGAACCATTGAACCCAGAAACCAGCGAATTGGCTGCCAAATCATCAGTTATCCCTGGAAGTGAAAAATTTTTCACTTTGCCTCTGAACCTCTGAATCCCAACGATTCATCATCGTCGCGAGCATCCTCAAAGCCTCGCACCCCTAGAACCTAGTCACGATACCTCCCAAAAGGAGAAACAACCCGCGGACCGCGTCTGCTACATCTTTATCACGTTAACCCAGCGCATCAGAATCGCTCCCAACCTTAACCGTCGACCCGGATTCAGAACAAGAATTAGCCGAGAGCTCCACTTTATCTGACATCCCAACTTCAACCGAAGCGCCTAGATAGGAAGACCATTACAGATTACGAATGGCTTTGAAACCCTCGAAACCCGTGATCTTCGATGACACCGATGTGACCCATACCTTGGTACGTAACTGGATGTTCAGCATCCAAGAATATATGGATCTGGCTGAGGTCCCTGAGAATAAACGGACTCGTTTGATGGGTACCTATCTCTCAGGCATCGCCAAAAGCTGGTACATCAATAAGTATGCCGACGTGACTCCACTCCCTTCCCTCGCCGATTTCTTGGCCAACTTCAAGAAGCATCATACCCATACTGATAATGCCGTCACTGTCATCCGCCGTATCGAAACCATGAAGCAAGGCCATCGCCCAGCTGCTGACTATGAAACCGAGTTTGAGTCGCTTGTCACGGAACTCGGTAATACAGATACCCGCTGGGTCCACGAACATTTCCTCTGGGGCCTCGATGACGCTACTCACATTGCCCTCGCCCCAGCACTCCTCGGCGATGAAGATCTTGACTCCCTTATCGCCAGAGCTAACAATGTTTCCCGTGCCCTAAAGCAAGCTCGTCCCCACACGACGACGACTCATACCATGACTCATGCCCCTGCTAGCTCCTCCCAGCCTTCGCAATCCAACTTCAGCTCCAGCCCATCTGCCCCTGCCAACCTTAAGAAGCTCACAGAAATGGAACGAGAGTACCTTCACAACAATCGTGGCTGTTTTCGCTGTCGCAAAACTAACGTGGACCACATAGCATCGACTTGCCCCGAGACGTCTGGAGGAAAGCCAAGCACACCGGTTATCAAGAAAGAGGCGGCCATAGATGCTATAGTTACCCTCGATATAGCAGGAAATGAATACAATGGCGCTTATCTTCACCCCAATCATGTGTGACGTAGCCCTATCAAGATCCCTATTGCAGTCCAGAATACGAAAGCATCGGCCCTTGTCGATACCGGAGCAACCATCAATGCCATCTCTGAGGCATTGGTGGAAGAAAATAAGATTCCCACGACTCCATGCCCACCTATCCAGATTAAACAGACGTTGCATAATAAGGCCAGCACTGCGATACAGAAGGTAAAATCCAAAGTCAGTATACCCTCCAAGGAATGGACCAGTCAATCTAGCCATAGCCTCATTGTCGCCCCATTCAACACCCACGATATCATTCTAGGAATGCCGTTCTTGGTCGATGAGAAAGCAAAAATCAATCTAGATAGAGGCACCTTGACATTGCAGTCCACAAAACCGGATATCCCTGCTAAATCCTCGAATTTGACATCTTCATCGCCCGTCGATATCAGAATCAAACACATGACCCATACAGAATGGAAGCCAACAATCGATCCAGATGAGGCATCCAAACTATTTCAATGTATGCTTAACGAATATGCTGACGTCTTCGCCGATAAGCTACCGAATAAGCCTCCACATCCCAAAGCTCCGCTCTATCGCATTTGGCTCAAAGACGAATCCAAATCGATCAATGGTCACGCCTATAGAATACCAGAAATGTACCTCAATAAAATGCTGAATTTCATCGAGGAACAGTTAGCGGCGGGACGTATCCGACTCTCCTCTAGCAACATGTCAGCAGGCACATTGATGGTCGCAAAGAATGCCCAAGGCGTGATCGACCCGAATGGAGAAAGATGCGTAGTTCATGATTATCGAGCACTCAATGAGAATACCATCCCCAATCATACTCCATTGCCTTGCTAAGATGAGATCATGACCGCCGCCGCTAAAGGAAGAATCCGAGGGAAGATTGACATGGTTAGCGCCTACTTTCAACTCGGAATGGACCCCAATGACATCTTTAAAACAGCTTTCAAGACACCTTTCGGTATGTTCGAGTGGCTGGTGATGCCTCAAGGACTATGCAATGGCCCCGCCTCATGCCAACGGTACATGAACTATGTCCTCCGCAAATATATAGGTCGATTTTGCTACGTATACCTTGATGACATTGTATTTTGGTCAGATTCCATAGAGGAACATACCGAGCATCTCCACCTTATCCTCAGCGCACTCCGAGAACATGGAATCATAGCATCGATCAAGAAGTCAATTCTATACGCTGACGCCATCGCCTTCTTGGGTCATATTATATCCTCACGAGGAATCGAAGTCGCTAATGATAAAGTGGATAAAATCCTTGCATCACATGAACCTAAGTCTGCCCAAAACGTCAAGGAATTCAATGACCTGGTCAACTACATCGGGCAGTTCATCCCCAGCCTTGCTCACTGGTCCACTGTGCTCTCTGACCTCACGAAAAAGAGCATTGAATTCAAATGGGAACCCCGTCATCAAAAAGCTTTCGATAACATTAAGCTCCTTGTCAAGAACACGCCAATCTGCAAGCCTATAGACTATATGAACCCAGATCCTATCATGGTTGTCGCTGATGCTAGTAACTGCGCAGTGGGAGGATACTATGGTCAAGGCAAGGACTACAAGACGATGACTCCTGCAGGCTTCCACTCTCGCGGTCTAAACCCAGCTGAACAGAACTATCCGACACACGATAAAGAAATGCTCGCCATTATTGACTGCCTAAAGAAGTGGGAACCTCATTTAATGGGAACATGCTTCGAGATCTTAACCGACCATGCCCCTTTGACACACTGGAAGACTCAATGAGATTTATCGCCACGTCAAGTTCAATGGAACGAGACATTGATGAGATTTGACACCGATATTCATCACATCCCTGGAATCAGTAACTCTGCCACCGACGCCCTGTCAAGATACCCCTACGCCCAAGATCCCGAGAAATCCAGTGCCCACGAGCCCATTACTCCCTTTGTCAACGCAACCTCCATCGTAGAATTCGACAAAGACGTCCTAGCTTCCATCGCGAAACACTATGAAGATGACGGTTTCTTCGGTCCAGTAATCCGGAACCCTGAACGATACCCCTTATACGAATTCAAAGATGGTTTGATCTTCTTCGAAGGACGTCTAGCTATCCCTGCCAATGACTGCTCCTCACGCAACGCCTTGCTCAATGTGCATCATAACGCTCAGAACCATTTCGGTACTGCCAAAACGATCCGTACGATCAATCGGGATTACTTCTGGCCAGGTCTTTCCCGCGACGTGGAACTATATATCAAATCCTGCATCCCCTGCTCTAGGAATAAGTCATCCACGCAAGTCCCCGCTGGATTCCTTCACCCAATGCCCATTCCTGATCAATGGTTTCACGAGCTGGCTATGGACTTCGTCGGTCCCCTGCCAAAAGCTAAAGGCTTCGACACCATCCTCGTAATGACCGATCGCCTCACCAACTACATTAAGATAGAACCCACTGTACGCACTGCCACTGCCCCAATGATTGCAACTTTGGTATATCAGTCCTGGTGCCAGCAATTCGGATTGCCAGCAGCCATTACGTCAGATCGCGACAAGCTCTTTGTCAGTAAATTTTGGAAAGAACTATTCAAGAAACTCGATATACAACTCCGCATGTCGACTGCCTACCATCCCAAGACTGACGGATCATCGGAACGATCTAACAAAATGATCATAGAATCCTTACGGCAATACGTCAATGCGTGACAATCTGATTGACCAGATCACCTCATCCACGTGGAAATCGCAATGAACAACTCGGTCAATGCTACAACGGGCAAAACGCCTACCGAACTACTTTATGGATGCCCGATTCGCTTGTTCCCCGCACCAGTCGCTAAAGACGATATCACGATACCAGCCACCGCAGACTATATTGCCAAGATTAAAGATTCCATTGTTAGCGCTAGGGATCGCCATGCGGAAGCAAAGACTCGTCAAGTGACTCAAGCAAATAAGCACAGGAGAGAGGAACCAGAATATCAAATTGAAGATCGTGTCTATCTGGATACAGAACACCTTCATTTAGGTATCAAACAGAAAGGCCGGAGTGCCAAGTTCTATCCTCGCTTTGCAGGCGCTTTGAGATCATCGATGCCAAACCCAAGACGTCAACATACAAGCTTCAACTACTGCCCGAATACAGTACAACGCATCCCACGTTTCACGCCAAACGATTAAAACTCGCTATTGACAATGACAATGACCTATTCCCAGCCCGCACAATGCCTAAACTACCCCCTGTGATCGATGGAGCTGACGACGAATATGAGATCGAGTACATCTGAGACCATCGAGACACTGCGCGCGGCCGGCAATACCTTGTTCACTGGCTAGGATATGAAGATACGGATGATGAATGGATTCATGAGGGGAATATTGATGCGCGAGAACTGATCAAGGAATATTTGAGCGAACTAGAGGAAAACGAACAGTGATGAGGACGTCTAAAGGAGGGAGGGGTGCAATGAATGCATATGACAATCTTCCTCCGCTTAGCTTAGCCGCATTAGGAAGTCCTATCCGGACTATATATAGCTCTAAGAAGCCAATGAGAATTCAGTCCTGTTGATCTCTGTACCCACAACAAGTCATTTTCCTTCAAAAGTTACACGTTCGCTCCAATGTGCTCATTTAACTATAGTATCAATAAGCGAAGGTATTATTCATTATCTCTCACTTCTCCAGTTTCACATTCCAATAGGCCCGAAGCATCATCTCTAACCTCTATCACCCCCTTCACAGAGATTACCTCACATTCAAGTCCTTTCTTAAAGTAGTATATTTCAATTGTACTTACTAAATCACTACAATGAATAAGATCTCCTCCCTATACTAAACAAAATCGGCTGCTATATACGCCTCTAAATTCATATTCCTAGTCAATACCTTGAACCTCGATAATAATATAAAGCTCCTTTAGTTTCAATAAGTGCTATCTCTTAAGCTAAAGAAATTTCTAATAATCTTCAGTATCTCCCTGACCATTTTCGAGACTTACATGCAATGAGTAATCGAAATCAACTAAGGAACCTTCTTAACTAGTAAGTTCAACCAATAGTTTGTTGACAAACCCTTATCCTTTAGCAATTCTTCGACTTTTAATTATAGTTAAAGGAACTATGCCTCATCTTTAGCCCCTGCTAGAAACCTCAAGCTTAGTACCTTACAACCTTAGTAAAAACATTACTTCAATAATAAGCCTTGCCTATACTGTACAGATCTCGAACATTTCACAAACCAATGCCTAAAGAGGAACAAACCGAGTGGCTTTAAACAAGTTCCTATTCTTCGATAGACCTCTGTCCCAATATCATCTCTAAAAAATACTTAATCTCAAGGCTTGAGAGACTAACTCTTTGAAATGAGTTCATATCTTGGTATCACTCATTTATCTATCCACTCTATTATATCTATCAGTTTCACTATCTAATCTCTTTCTCATATATTAGATGCTATTAGACTCTAGAGCCGCTATCGACCTCATTTATCAAGATGTCATATAGTCTCTTTACCTCAAAACATCTGAAATTTCAGAACTCTTATAAATCTTAATAGCAAATGGAAAGATACTATTGATTGTAATACATTAAGTTACTCTACGATATACCATCACTAAAATCCCTTATAAAGACACCTTTGTAGTCACTCCTATTGGCATATACTCCCTGATCCTTGGCATACCATTTCTGAAATGTACTAATGCCCTTATCAAGTGGAAGGAGTAATCTACTCACTTCTCTTCTACCTTTAAACCTATTAATGATCCTCTAACCATCTCTCTTATTTGTAACTCTCAGGTCACTACCTCTAAGCCCATTCACCTTATTAAGTAAAAGAAGTGAAACTCACATTGTATAAAATGACCTCCTATAGCTACCTCAAGCCTTATAATGTATTGACATACATAAGTATATAATATAGAAATGAATAAAAAATGCTAAAAGAATTCTATAGAAATTACTGAAAGAATTTTAAAAAGAGACAGAAAATACTGAAAAGATTCTAAAGAAAAAAAGAAGAAAAAAAGAAGATTCCGAAAGATGCTTAGAAGGATTGAATTTATAATCATGGTTACACAGAAGAAGTTTGAAATAAGTATAAATAGATAGGCTATTCCTTCAGAAGTAAATAGATTTCACCTTAGAATTTAAAATACAGATTTCTCACCCTTTGAACCCTAAACCTCGATCCCTTGAACCTTAGATACCTGTTGAATTAAGATTAAGACTCTAAACTTAATAAAGTAAGAGTACTTTACATCTTCCATCATAATTACATCCAATTCATATCACTTCTAATATTGAAAATATATAAAATATCATACAATACGAGACACGTAAACAGAATTACCAAACCAAACTTAATTTTCATACATACACCTACCTCTAAATTCGACACAACCATATACCATCATGACGACTGCTAGTAAAGCTAGAGTCAAAGGGGAGCATCTTACCAATATCGACATTGCTAAAATACTTGGGCTCGATAAGGCGGACCAATCTCAGCGAGAAATCGTGAAGCATATGAAGTGTAGTCAAAAAGCAGTTCAAAATATGCTTGCTAATTACCAAAGTGGGTATCTTCGGCATACGCTTCAGAGATCTTCCTCCTGAAGGTATCATCGAGCTCCAAGAGTGACGTAGAGTTAACTTCTTGAACATTGAATCCATTCACTGTCTCAATTTCATCAAGCTTCTCCTTTAATTCATAGGCTCTTTAATCTTCCTCTGAGATTCGTATAGCCTACGATCGTAATCGTGATAAAGCATCTGCCATAATGTTCTCAACCCCCTTGACATACTTTACCTCAAGGTTATGCCAGTACTGAGAAAGTAGCAATGTCCAATTTGCCAGGCGCAGGTTACTTTTCTCAGGGGATGATGTTTACAATGACATCATTTTGGCAATGGCTTTACATGCCTTGTGGTCCATATATGCAATGACCTTGGATCCTTCGATGATATAAATAAGCTTCTTTATTGCCCAGATTAATCCGCCCACCTCGAGCTCCGTAGGCCAATATCATTTTTCAGCACTTTTTAACTCACGAGAGGAACATCACTGGCTTATAGTGTAAGCGTCCTGTTTCTTTTGACTCTAGATCCTCCTAGTATACAGCTATACTATAACCATAGCGTGAGGTGTCTATATACCAGTAGAATTCCCTATCGTAGTCGGGGTGTCTCATCGTCTGTCTAGAGCCAATAATAGATTTGATCAGGTCAAAGGCTTTCTTTTATGCTGAAGTCGGGGGAGGCAGCTTGAAGGCTTCAGTGAACTTCTTTCCTGCACGCCCAGATCTTAGAGCTCCTTTGAAGCTCCTTATCTTGAGACTTTGCAATGGGCTAGTGATCTAAGCATAATAAGGCACTAGGTGACGGTTATAGCCACAGGCATCTAAGAAGGTTTTGAGCTGATCTAAGGTTTCCGGATAAGTTTGCTTGAGGATCGCTTCTGCTCATTCTTCAGTCATTGTGAGCTCAAGCCAGTCTACCAGCTGACCGAGGAGTTTTAACGAATGATAGCCCTCAAGGCCCTTATATAGTTGGACTGTCAGTCCCGATTCCTCCAAGACAGTAAGAACATCATCTAGATCTCGTAGATGGTTCTCAAAGGTATCTGAGAAAATAGTAATATCGTCGATGAAGCAACAAGCAATTCGCCATCTGAACTTATGAAGGACCTTGTCCATATATCGTTATTGATGCGCTATCGATATGCAGAGACCCATAGAAGTCGCTGTAAAGGCTTCTAGCCCACGATGAGTCGCGATCGCAAGCTTCCACCAATCGTCAAGGTGTACTCTTCTCTAGTAGTAGGCTGAGCAAATGTCGAATACAAACAATCAGTATTTGCCTCTCAGCACAGCTACAATTTCATCCTGATGTGGAAGCGGGTATGCATCCGGCATGATCAATCGGTTGAGCCTTCTTAGATTTACTACGGGACGCCATTTAGCTCCCTTTTTAACAAAAAATACTGGCCAACCTACTGGAGACTTTGGACAATCGATCAATCATCCTTGGCTCCTTTGCTCGTCAAACACTTCATCGACAAGCTTCTTCTCCTTGGGACCCAGATGATAAGGCCTTTTCAGCTTAATTTCTCGCTCTGCTCCTGGAAAAAGTGTGATGCACATCCAGTCTTCCTCGGGCTCCTTAGCCAATCCGAGCTTGTTAGAAAAAAGTGCTTCATGCTTCTCAAGGATCTTTCACAATGCATACACTTGTTCAGAGGTAATGTCATCTGTGGTGTTGATGTTTACCACAGCAGACTCAGTTGGCTTGATTCTCACTTTTTCCTTAATCTTCTCTTTAGCTGTTGATACCGCCTGTCCCACTTTGTGCACAAAAGACGTGAGGGCTGATGAAGAAACTGAAATCAGCGGTTTTCTGAGGATATATCCTTCAAGGGCGACAATACCCAAATGTGAAGCTAGATCATCTGTAGCTGTTTGCTAGAATTTAACTGAGGTATAGTTGTGAAAGGATTCCATCGTCCCAATGCACATATTTTTGTAAATCTTCACTGCTTCATCTGTGACGTTCGTTACCAAAATGTCGGTTTGGTTCCCAGTTATTATACTACGAAGCACATAGTACCCAGGGAAAAGGTATACGTTTCCTTTGAAAGGCTTAAAAATGTAATTTTGATTGAACAGGAGTTTAGCATATCGAATTGTAACCCATGCTGACATCTGAGCTGCGATTTCAATCGTCACAGCACATCTTACTTGGTGCTTTGTAATCTTCTTCTTAGGGGTAACATGTAGGTTGCAAGCAAAATTTTTGCATGAGCCGATTGTAGCTCTCTTTTTCGCTGTATCGATAATGATTTTTTCAAGAGTAATGATATCGTTACCAAAAATAATGCCACAATCTAGGGTCGGCACGATATGAAATTCCCGTGTGACCTTAGCGAGTCTCTGACCAGTCTTGTCTGAGAAGTACACATCAAATGTGGCTGCTTCATGGGTTTGTGAAGCATCTTGTCCCATACCTTGGACTTCAACAGGCTCTTTCAGGAACGTTCTCTGAGTCCATGGAAGCTGTGATAGTACACCTTCATTAATGAGAGACATGGAGCTACCAAAGTCTAGACATCCCCAGTCTTCTAGATGTTTAGGTGAAAGGCAATATTTGATTTCTGTAAACTGGTGATCCCGGAATGCATATCCGGTCTCAACCTTTTCATTAGGAGCATCAGACTCGATGACTTCAATTTCATTAGAGGAGAGTGTCATTTTAGCCTTCTTTTGGTGTTTGCTTGTTCGCAAATGGGCAAACAGCTTGTTTTGCATAGCAAATTCTTTTCTACAGGATTTGCATGCACAGGCCATTGTGGTATTCACGTGCATCACACGACCAAAGACTTTGGCACAGAAATGCTCCTTTGACACAGCGTCAAAAATAGAGTTCATGCTTTGGGACTCGTAATAATCATTGGACTCTTCATTACTATAGACTTCAGAAACATCATCATTTTCCTCCTCTTCCCCAGAGGAGTCATTTCCAGCAATATTAAAAACTTTTACTTGAAGCAATTCATATTCTTGCTCAGCTGCCTCATAAGCTTCTTCAGCAATATTCAAATGATAACAATGGTAAGCGGAGACGCTCACCTTAGAGCGATTGTAATTACAATCGCGATCCCAATGATTACCTCCACAGAATCGACACGGTCTAGGAGGCCTCTCCGACGCAGATGCAGTAATCGCAAGTTGCTCTGATGTATGACCACCTCCTGCACCTCGACTATGCATAACCCCACAACGAGGAGCCTTTCCTTTTTTGTCTTTGTCTTGTGTAGGAGAGCGCCTTTCATTGTGGAAATCGCGGGAGAGACTCGCATCGCTTCTATTCGCCCTGCAGGCACCACCATGATGGAGCTGAAATTGAGAACGAGGAGGAGGGGGCACACGTTGGTTCTTTTACCATAGGGACTTGGCATCATTTTCCATGTCAATAAGCTCTTGACGGAGCCATGCCATCGAATTATCTACTCCATGGAGCCTAATGAGAGACCATAGCTTAGGATCTTTAATTCCATCTTTGATTTCATGACACTGTATGTCCTCCTCTTCGACGCCAGAGATGTATAAGCAAGCAATTTTTCGGTCGAAGTAATTAAGGACAGCACGACCCTAAGAGAAAGAGAATTTCTCATGTGCAGCCAACTGTTTTGCCCTAAATGGCTTGATGCCAAAATCCCTTTTCAACACATCCTTCCAACCTTGTGTGGATGCACGCATATTATTCTTATCCCTATTAGATAAAGAAGCGTACCACATCCTTGCTCTTTCATTTTTAAGGCATGAAACAAGGGAAGGAAGGATTTGTCCCTCATCATATTGAGCAACCATATCATTGATCCGTTCTATGAAAAAGTGGTAGGACATATCGTCTGAAGAATCAGCAGGCGAGAAATCATAGATATATTTGGCTCGCACTGGACGATTGTCTTACGCAGGTGCTGTCTGTTGTATGTTGCCAGCATTTTCCTCTTGAGCTTCGAGGAGACGAGTAATATTATCAAGTTGCACTTGTTGATTTTGAATGATAGTTTGTACCCACGTGGGAATTGAAGAAGACTCCAACATGTCGCTAGTTTCTTCAAATAATTCTTCTTCGATGGGCTCTGCAGGTTCTTCCACTTCTTAGAAGTATTTCGGTTCTTCCTCAGCTAGCAAGGTGAGACATTCGAAGAGAGGACATCTGTTATTCTCGATAAGCTCTTGTCTCTCCTTCTCTGAGAATTGCAATAAAAGGAGACAATGGCGAAATTCGCTTTCCGATAGATTATTGAGCAAGGTAAGGCGTCGCTTTTGTTCCGCCCTTGAATACTGTGTGTATTCGATAAAGAATTCGTCATTGGTTACAGGTTTTTTGACTTGTGTTTGAGTTGTGGTAATTATGTGAGGTCTTTGTCTTGGCGTGCTCGTCAGAGTTTTGCTAGTTGTTATTTGTTTTTCTTTTCCCTTTGGAGGTGCCGTGATGATAAGAGGTGAGGTCAACGCCGAGATTTATATCTCTGGCACCATAAATCAGAGTAAAAAGTTGGACGTGGTGTGGAATAGCCTGGAATTCCACGAGGGATGTATGGAAGAGAATGAAGAGCTTGCATTTGCATTTAAGGACTTGGAGGACTTGAACGGCTGTCTTCGACAGACCAAGGATTCCCTTGTGTAAGAATTTGGATTCGAGTTTCGAGAGTAGGGGGTTCGAGAGAGATTCTTGAGTTTAGACTCTATGTAGATGTCTACACTTGAGCTGCTGTGCCCACGATTAAAATTTGGAGGATAGGAGTAGTAGGTAAGTATGTCAAGGAGATTTCCGACGATGGAGTTGATTCACCAGAAAATTGTTTCTTATAGCAGACTCCTTGAGAACGTTGATTGACCGTTGCTTCTACAACGGGCTCTTGTATTGGGGGCGGAATGTAAGGAAATCGAATAGGAGATCAGAGATGAGGTCTCTGAGGTGAATAGCAAGGGGAATAATGGCTCGATTGATGGGGGCGAGAGAAAGAATAAGATGTCCAATTAGCGGAACGATTAGCAGAATAAACTGGAGTTTCTCGCCTCCTTGGTGAAGGGTCAAACTTAATGAGATCTCTTTGGATCTCCACGTTAAGGACAGTGGCTTATTGATTTAGCTGGTTCATGCAAACCAAGCGTTAAATGATACTTTCTCTGCTTCAAAGCTGATGATGTAGATCTGCAACCCTCTGGCGAGATCTTTCGAAACGTCTTAAATGACGTTGGCTGTTAGAGGCCTTTGCCAGGCTAACGACACTGGCAGACAGAAAGATCTGTCCTCGATAGCTGTTACTCCAATGAAAGAGAGATCGATGGAAGAGGAGGAGCGATGAAAAGTAAAGATGGGGATGTTCTAAAAATAGCACTTGAAGATGGTGATGTCTTAGACAGACACAAAGGAAACGAAATGTAAAGGGCGAGAGCTGCGCACTTCACTGAATCTTTAATGGTGTACTGTTGCGAGAACTACACAATACAGATTTGGTTGACTTGAAGAGACACGACTTGTAGTCTCTACCACCTATCACGGTACGGGATGTATGTATATGAGAGGAAGAACAGTCTGATTCGCTATAGTGTCGGATCCTATATATAGACTATCTAGCCCTAGCCCTAAGCAAGAGATCACGTAGCAAAATCTATATCAAATCTCTCTTTATTTCTAACTACTACCTTTTACTATCTTCATTATTATTAACTATAAAAGTATTTTCAGCAATAAGAACTTATTTAAGGATAAACTATTAACAAAAGTTTGAAATAATTCATTTAGAACCAGCGAGGGTGGCTCCTAAATGCATCAAGTCCTTAATTTCATAGTATTCATAATCACCACTGCTAAAAGTCCAAATGATGCTAATATAAAAAGTACAAAATTATACATTTCACTATTGAAAGGGATTTGCAACTAATTTATGGTTGGCAGATATACAATTTCAGCACAATGCACATTATTTACACAGGTGGTATACATTCCCAACACATTTAAGGTCTTGCGGGGCCTGCATGGCATCGCGGATCGGTTAACGCAATTGCTTGCGATAACGGTAAGAATATCGCTCCCGCTTATAACGTGAGCGAGTATCCATCATAGTGTGGAGTGCTATTCATTATTTCAATCAAATACGAAACCCGCACAGATATATTATGACTGGCTCCAAAATGAGCTTAATACTATTCCGTTCCGGAATTGTCGGTGGAGAGCCCAAGTCGCTAAGCTGCGGTAGAATATATTTTTGGCCATGAGACTGTATTTCTATGGGTGCAAAACAGATTCACAAATGGTCATGAGACTGCATTTCCGTGGGGGCCGCAAACCCAATTCACGCGCACAATATATATATTTTTGTGGGATCCAAGCGCAGAATGTGCATCTTTCATGCAATGCACCCGTCGTACATCATGCATGCGTAGTGCATGCAGTGTTACCACACATGCAGTGTTTACCCAGCGAAATTCATGTCAGTAGGAAGCCCGAGGTGTGATGCCAGTCCGGGTCGGTTTTGGTAATTGTTTGATTGGCAGCTCTTCCCTTGGTGACAGGCAAACGGGAACCTTAAATGCACCAAACGTCCTCCACCTCACTAGACACCAAGGAAGCACTAGACATGGGGGGCTTTGCGTACTAAAACGTAAGTCACCGCTTTTAACATCGCAGAGTCATGTGCAAGTACACTCCATACACCGTCATCTATAAGGAATGTGAGCAAGTTCCGAAGCATACAGACGAAAGGACCTACTGGGAGTACTGTTCTTATATTCCTGGAACGTATACACACTGTCCGGACCCCACTCTTGATGACACCTGAGTTGTTGGCTCCAGTCGCATCAAGGGAGACTGTCCGGTATGCGCCGCTGCCGTAGAAGAACAGGTTGATGAAGTCGAGGAAACAGAGGACGATGCCAATGAAGGGGGAGAAGAGCAAGCGACCTCTTGGTAAACCCCGCTTTTTTGAGATTTAATCTACAATAGAGTCTGAGAGCTGGAAATAACTCGGGATTAATTAGTATCGTATGTGCCAGCTGCTTTGTAGGCAATGCACACAACTATAAACTCAAGATTATTTGCGCAGCGATTATAATGCTCATGCCATGCATAGGTCGCGATGTGGCCTTGTCGGGGAACTATGTATCCACTGAGAGTTCGTAGCCCTAAGTGTCGTGCTTAAGTGACGAAAAGGATGAATATTTCGTGAAGTCAATGCTCGCCGGGTGGCTACCGTTGATGGTGAACCACTATCAAGCTGGAACCATATGGGAAATCCACTTAATTAAACCTCAATATATTGACCATTCGTACCCTTGATCTCTCACAACACCATAGCGACATATTCCAGTAATAACTAAGGAAGTCTATATCTTTCAAGCTCTTTTATGAACGCAACTCGGGAGAATTAGGTAAACTTTTTGCGAGAATTTAGTGCATTTTGTCTCATTTGTTCATTTCCTACCATTAGCAAGGCCCCTGTCGTTAGATAGGTACCATCTCCAACTCTCACTTCACTTTTTCGACAGTTTCAAATTTTCCTTTCCAACAATCAAGTATCACATTGCCGCCTCGAAGATTTACTGTTTCGGGAAATTGTAACTCCTTGAATCGATTCTCGGCTTCGTCGCTGGAGATGTCACTATAGGGTGGCGAATCGGTCAGAATCTCATACATAGCCGAGCCCAAGGCAAAAATGTCGGTGTGAAAAGACGGCAACTTGGTCTCTTGTATCATGGAGGGGCAACTGTAATGAGCCTCTTCCACTACCAACCCATCTGCCTCTAGAGCAGCCGAACCGCCAAAATCGATAAGTTTTGCATCCAATGATGAGGTAACGATAATATTCCGACAGGAAATATCGCAATGGATGAAAGAATGAGCATGTAGATGTACCAACCCGGAAATAAGCTGGAAAATCCAGCGCCAGCGTGTCATCGAGTCCTTTAGCACCTTATCGGGTAGTTCAACTTTGCCTTGAAGAATAGCTCTGATCGTGTCGTATTCGGCCCTTTCAAGCCATAAGCCATGTGCGCCGCCGTCGTTGTCCATTGGAATAGGATCAAAGTATTCGAGAATACTAGTATGAGTGCCCAGAGCTTCGTATATTTTGCGCTCGCGGATAAGTGCCTTGATGGATGGCTGAGACGGCACGAAGTTTACTCTCAGCTCACAGTGAGTCTTTAAGACTCTACCCTTTGTGTAGGTAATGACTGCTGTCATTGTACCGCGATTTAGGATGATCTGTTCCGCTAGCAGGACTATTGGAGGCATCGAATACTATTTTGCATTTCAAATTCAACCAAAAAGAAAGGATCCTAGTTTTGACACCTATTGTCAGTTGCGATTTCATTGGATGAGCTTACATAACCCTCACCATTGATAAATATCAATGACACACTATGCCTTTACTCTGTGAACCACTGATGTTGGCTAATGATTGATTGCTATGCCATTTCAGAGAGTATCACAAGAGACTAAATTTGCCACAGTCTACTTAGGATCTAGTCAAAAGTCCATTTTTCAAAGTCTGGACATTAATATATTAATAGTTTAAACTTGGACAAAATAAAATATTCATAAGTAAAGCACGATAGTCTCTTCAAGTCTTCCTATCCATTCCTTTAGTGATTTACCTTTACAAAGAGACATATTACCTTCTAAATACTTAGGAATGTGTTGAACACAACCTGCAGCCACCTGAAAAAAGGAAATAATTAAAAAAAACTTAAATTGTATATTATAAAGCCATGTGACAAAAGTCTCTGACACCTCACTTTTCACCATCAACGTTCGCTTATTCAAACGTCAATTACTACACGTACAGCCTGTATTAGCCCTAATCATCGCTATGCTGACTTCTTTAGATCTATTCCATTCAATATGCTATGTACCAGCCCTTCGCCTCCCATAATGTGTTCACCCTTCGCGGCATACTCTCAATCAAGGCATTTAGCACCTCCGCTCCAATGCTCCACCATACCTCCATCAATCGTGGAATTAATATGCATTTAAATGTGTCAGGGCTTCCATGAAGGCTCGATGTATCGGGGTATTGACGATGCAGCTCAAGTTTCAAGTGTGCCCATAGATTCTCAATCAATGACATATCAGGCGAATTTGGCAGCCAAATCATCAACTCAATTCCACGTTCTTTTAGCTACTTCTCCATCCACGCTCGAGTTCTCTTAGCGGTATGGGGTGTGGCATTGTCTTGTTGGAAGATAATATTCATTGCACCATCGTTAATAAGAGCATCGAGATAAGAAAGGAAGTTCAATCGTAGTAATTCGATACATTTGTCGGAGTTTATTTTTCCATCGATGAACATGATTGAACCTAGCTTATTGCTCCCAAAGCATCCCCAGATCATCTGATATACATCGCCGCCTTTGCTCTTTCTAAGAATATTCATGGGCGCATATTTTTCCCACTTGTTTTGATGCCAAAATACCCACATTTGACGAGGGTCACTATTCTTCTGAACAGCACATTCATCAGACCATATAACATGCTTCCAATCATCGACAGTCCATCCATGATGCTTCCTGGCTCAATTCAATCGCTTCTTTGCATGCTCTTCTGTCAATAATGCACGGATTACAGCTCTCCATTTGCAAAGATGATCTTCCTGAAGGCGTCATTGAATTGTTCATATAGACACATGTGTATTCATAATATCACGTAACCGTGTGAATGGAATACGAGTATTAGCTTCTGCTGTTCAAATCATATAATGATCTTGGCACACTGACGTTGCCCTTGGTCTTCTTGACCATGGCAAGTTGTCGATGGATTTACGACGTAATGCTCAGTCTAGGAAAGTCACGATCGTGGAACAAGGAATGCTCAATTGCACATGAATTTGAGTGGGCATCTTGCCTAATGCTCTAGCTTCAAGAATCTGTGCCTTTTGGTACAGAGTGAGTTCTGTTCGTTAGCTAGATAGACAATGAACTTGAGGTGCGTCGACGGGCATTATTGATTGTCGAAAACTTTTGTCATGTGGCTTTATCTCCGACACCTCGCTTTTCACCATCAATGTTCGCTTATTCAAACGTCAATTGCCATGCGCACAGCCTGCATTGGCCCTAATTATCGCTATGCTGACTTCTCTAGATCTATTCCATTCAATATGCTGTATACCAGCTCTTCATTTCTCATAATGCGTTCACCCTTCGTGGCATACTCTCAATCAAGGCATTTAGCACCTCCGCTCCAATGCTCCATCATACCTCCATCAATCGTGGAATTAATATGCATTTAAATGTGTCAGGGCCTCCATGAAGGCTCGATGTATCGAGGTATCGGCAATGCAGCTCAAGTTTTAGGTGTGCCCATAGATTCTCGATCGGTGACATATCAGGTGAATTTGGCGGTCAAATCATTAACTCAATTCCACGTTCTTTTAGTTCCTTCTCCATCCATGCTCGAGTTCTCCTAGCAGTATGGGGTGTGGCATTGTCTTATTGGAAGGTAATATTCGTTGCACCATCGTTAATGAGGGTATCGACATAGAGAAGGAAGTTCGAGCGTAATAATTCGATATATTTGTCGGAGTTTATTTTTCCATCAATAAACATGATTGAACCTAGCTTATCGCTCCCAAAGCATCCCTAGATCATTTGGTATACATCGCCATCTTTGCTCCTTCCATGAATATTTGTGGGTGCATATTTTTCCCGCTTGTTTTGATGCCGAAATACCTACATTTGACGAGGGTCACTATCCTTCTGAACAGCACATTCATCAGACCATATAACATGCTTCCAATCATCGACAGTCCATCTACGATGCTTCCTAGCCCAATTCAATCGCTTTTTTACATGCTCTTCTGTCAATAATGCATGCGTTACAGCTCTCCATTTGCGAAGATGATCTTCCTAAAGGCGTCGTTGAATTGTTCATATAGATACATGTATATTCATAATATCGCGTAACTCTGTGAATGAAATACGAGTATTGGCCTCTGCTGTTCAAATCATATAATGATCTTGGCGCACTGACGTTACTCTTGGTCTTTCTGACTATAGCAAGTTGTCGATGGATTTACGGCGTAATGCTCAGTCTAGGAAAGTCACGATCGTGGAATGAGGAATGCCCAATTGCACATGAATTTGGGTGGGCGTCTTGCCTAATGCTCTAGCTTCAAGAATCTGTACCTTTTGGTACGGAGTAAGTTCTGTTCATTGGCTAGATAGATGATGAATTTAAGGTGCGTCGACGGGCATTGTTGATTGTCGGAAACTTTTGTCACATGGCCTTACATTTGAAATTTATCCATAGTAGAGGTTACATAAGCTCATCCAATGAAATCGCAACTAACAATAATCCTAACTATACTAAGGTTCAAATGGCGTTAAAAAAAAATGCTATTTGATTAGGTAATAAGTAGCATATGATTCTCAGACAGTATTTATGTTAAGACTTCATATAGAAACAACATATGAGATGCCACTTATGAAATTATTACTCTTCAGTCTTAAGAGAATATGTTTCAATATTAAACCTTATAATTTATATATGCCGTGATGTCAAGAGCATTGAAGACTGAACGCAATTGCTATTAAGGATGTTAAGGACTAAATACAATTGTAATGGAAAAGGTGTATGTAAAGCAGATGGCAGGAGATAGCGATGGAATTCGATAGGAATGATAAGTATATAGAAGAATAAAGTTGATAGCTAAGGATGTAGTAGATGTGTACACACTCTATATACATATAAGAATATGTCTGGCCTATAACAGTACCTCCCTCTTCAGGGGCGAGTCCACGAGCCTTATTGATACATGCAAGTCTAAAATAAAGATGTTTCAATGCAAAATGCTAATACAAAATGCAAGGCACAAATGTATGATGTGAATGTAAAGATATCTAAGTGAATTTCTAAAAAACCAAAAACTAATAACAAAAGTATAAAGTGAAAAGTGATGAGGTGGAGTCTAGGATCAACATCATTTTTTATGAGTTAGAGAGAGAGTGGAAGTATATATAAGAGCAAGGGCAAGTTTGGTGAGGTGTTTCTCATAGAAAGTCCACATGAGATTGAGGAAATGTTTCAAGTTCTTTGTAAGTTCCTAAGAGTTTTCAGATACAGGATAACCTTTCCATTTGACGAGGTACAGGAGCTTTTTAACAGGAGATCTTAGAGTCGAGGACTTTTTCAACTTTATACTCAATTTCTTCATCAATAGTGATAGGGAGTAGAAGAGGCTGGATTTGATTGAAGATAATATTTTCATAATAGGGCTCCAATAAGGTAATGTGAAAAACAAGGTGGACATTCATAGATGTGAGGAGTTGGAGCCGATATGCTTGGAGGCTGATTTTCTTAGTGATGGTAAAGGGTCTGATGTGCTTCCAATCGAGTTTCTTACTAGGTCACTTAATGCATAAGTTCGTGAACCTTAGCTATACTTTATTGCCGATACTGAATTCGATTTGTTTATGCTTAGCATCATAGTATTTTGCTTGAGTGTCTTAAGTAGACTTGATAGACTCGACTAGTTGTTCATAGAAGGCCTTAAGCTTCTCAACGAGGTCTTGGGCAGCCGAGACAATGAGTCTTGAAGGAGAGGAAGTAGAGGCTAAGACTGTAATAATGAATTTGAGGTGGTAGCTATAGTTCACATAGAATGGTGATATCTTGATTGATTCTTAGCAAGAGTTATTGATAGAGAACTCAGTGAGGGGTAGGAGAGTTGACCAATCATTCTGTTGGTAGTTGCAATAGATGCACAAATATTGCTCAATAATTTAGTTCATTCTTTTAGTTTGGCCATCAGTCTAAGAATGAAACACGGTTGACAGGTGGGGATTGACTCTTAAGAGAATCGACAGGGATTTTCAAAATCACGACATGAAGACAAAGGTACAGTTGAAGACAAGGGAATCAAGGAGGCTATGAAGGGCGATTATGCACTCGAGGAAGAGTTGGGCGAACTGAGGGGCATTAATAGTCTTATTATAAGAGATTAGGTGATACATCTTAGTGAGATGATCGACAAAAATGAGGATAGCATCATAGTTGCTAGATTCGAGAAGATTAATAATGAAGTTACAAGAGATACCCCTCTAAGGGATATCAGAAACAGTGATAGATGTAAGCTTACTCACACATTGGTATTGAAGTGGCTTCGTCCAAGAGCAGAGATCATAGGAGGTAATATACTATTTGACAAACTTATATATACTAGGAAAGTGATAGTTTTTAGAAAGCAGCTCTATGATTTTTATTATGCTGAGATGTCCTGTTAATGCCATATTATGGTAGTTCCTCACCATGCAAAGGCACAGATTGTTGATGTCAGAGAGATACAGAAGTCCATTATGAAGGAGGTAACCATCCTTTTAAGACTAATGATATACAGGTTCATTCTTAAGCTTCAATGCCAAGGGGTCAGATTTAAGACCGGAGAGAATTTTGTTATACAAATCTTATAGGATCCCCAAGTTGGTCTACAGCTCAATAAAGTTACTTAACAAGATAGGTGTTTCAAAAATTCCTTCCGCTTGAAGAGGTGGCTGGAGCGAACGTGTAACTTTTGAAGGAAAATGACTTATTGTGGGCACAGAGATCAATAGGACTGAATTCTCATTGGCTTCTTAGAGCTATATATAGTCCGGATAGGACTTCCTAATGTGGCTAAGCTAAGCGGAGGAAGATCGTCATATGCATTCATTGCACCTCTCCCTTCTTTAGACATTCTCATCACTGTTCGTTTTCCTTTAGTTCGCTCAAATATTCCTTGATCAGTTCTCACGCATCAATATTCCCCTCATAAATCCATTCATCATCCATATCTGGGTATCCTAGCCAGTGAACAAGGTATTGCCAGCTGCGCGCAGTGTCCCGATGGTCTCGGATGTACTCGATCTCATATTCATCGTCAGCTCCGTCGATCACAGGGGGTGGTTTAGGCATTGTGCGGGCTGGGAATAGATCATTGTCGTTGTCAATGGCGAGTTTTAATCGTTTGGCGTGAAACATGGGATGCGTTGTACTGTATTCGGGCGGTAGTTGAAGCTTGTATATTGACGTCTTGGGTTTGGTGTCGATAATCTCAAAGGGGCCTGTAAAGCGAGGATAGAACTTGGCACTCCGGCCTTTCTGTTTGATACCTAAACGAAGGTGTTCTATATCCAGATAGACGCGATCTCCAATTTGATATTCTGGTTCCTCTCTCCTATGCTTATTTGCTTGAGTCGCTTGATGAGTCTTTGCTTCCGCATGGCGATCCCTGGCGCTGGCAATGGAATCTTCAATCTTGGCAATATAGTCCGTGATGGCTGGTATCGTGATATCGTCTTTAGCGACTGGTGTGGGGAACAAGCGAATTGGGCATCCATAAAGTAGTTTGGTAGGCATTTTGCCCGTCGTAGCGTTGGCCGAGTTGTTCATTGCGATTTCCATATGGATGAGGTGATCTGGCCAATCAGATTGTCGCGCATTGACGTATTGCCGTAAGGATTCTATGATCGTTTTGTTAGATCATTCCGACGATCCGTCAGTCTTGGGATGGTAGGCAGTCGACATGTAGAGTTGTATATCGAGTTTCTTAAATAGTTCTTTCCAAAATTTACTGACAAAGAGCTTGTCGCGATCTGACGTAATGGCTGCTGGCAATCCGAATTGCCGGCACCAGGACTGATATACCAAAGTTGCGATCATTGGGGCGGTGGCAGTGTGTACGGTGGGTTCTATCTTAATGTAATTGGTAAGGCAATCGGTCATTACGAGGATGGTGTCGAAGCCTTTAGCTTTTGGCAGGGGACCGACAAAGTCCATAGCCAGCTCATGGAACCGTTGATCAGGGATGGGCATTGGGTGAAGGAATCTAGCAGGGGCTTGCATGGATGACTTATTCCTAGAGCAGGGGATGCAGGATTTGATATATAGTTCCACATCGCGGGAAAGACCTGGCCAGAAGTAATCCCGATTGATCGTACGGATCGTTTTGGCGGTACCGAAATGGTTCTGAGCGTCATGATGCACATTGAGCAAGGCGTTGCGTGAGGAGCAGTCATTGGCAGGGATAGCTAGACATCCTTCGAAGAAGATCAAACCATCTTTGAATTCATATAAGGGGTATCGTTTAGGGTTCCGGATTACCGGACCGAAGAAACCGTCATCTTTATAGTGTTTTGCGATGGAAGCTAGGATGTCTTTGTCGAATTCTACGATAGAGGTTGCATTGACAAAGGGAGTAATGGGCTCGTGGGCACTGGATTTCTCGGGATCTTGGGCGTAGGGGTATCTTGACAGGGCGTCGGCGGCGGAGTTACTGATTCCAGGGATGTGATGAATATCGGTGTCAAATCTCATCAATGTCTCGTTCCATCGAACTTGACATGGCAATAAATCTCATTGAGTCTTCCAGTGTGTTAAAGGGGCGTAGTTGGTTAAGATCTCGAAGCGCGTTCCCATTAAATGAGGTTCCCACTTCTTTAAGTAGTCAATAATGGCGAGCATTTCTTTATCGTGTGTCGGATAGTTGTATTCAGCTGGGTTTAGGCCGCGAGAGTGGAAGCCTGCAGGAGTCATCGTCTTGTAGTCCTTGCCTTGACCATAGTATCCTTCCACTACGTAGTTACTGGCATCAGCGACAACCATGATAGGATCTGGGTTCATATAGTCTATAGGCTTGCAGATTGGCGTGTTCTTGACAAGGAGCTTGATATTATCAAAAGCTTTTTGATGATGGGGTTCCCATTTGAATTCAATGCCCTTTTTCGTGAGGTCAGAGAGGACGGTGGACCAGTGAGCAAGGCCAGGGATGAACTGCCCGATGTAGTTGACCAGGCCATTGAATTCCTTGATCTTCTGGGCGAACTTAGGTTCATGTGATGTAAGGATTTTGTCCACCTTGTCATCAGCGACTTCAATTCCTCGTGAGGATATAATATGACCCAAGAAGGCGATGGCATCAGCGTATAGAATTGACTTCTTGATCGATGCTATGATTCCATGTTCTCGGAGTGCGCTGAGGATAAGGTGGAGATGCTCGGTATGTTCCTCTATGGAATCTGACCAAAATACAATGTCATCAAGGTATATGTAGCAAAATCGACCTATATATTTGCGGAGGACATAGTTCATGTACTGTTGGCATGAGGTGGGGCCATTGCATAGTCCTTGAGGCATCACCAGCCACTCAAATATACCGAAAGGTGTCTTGAAAGCTGTTTTAAAGATGTCATTGGGGTCCATTCCGAGTTGAGAGTAGGTGCTAACCATGTCAATCTTCCCTCGGATTCTTCCTTTAGCAGCGGCGGTCATGATCTCATCTTAGCGAGGCAATGGAATATGATCGGGGATGGTATTCTCGCTGAGTGCTCGATAATCATGAACTACGTGTCTTTCTCCATTCGGGTCGATCACGCCTTGGGCGTTCTTCTTTGCGACCATCAATGTGCCTGCTGACATGTTGCTAGAGGAGGGTCAGATACGTCCCGGCGCTAACTGTTCCTCGATGAAATTCAGCATTTTATTGAGGTACATTCCTAGTATTCTATAGGCGTGGCCATTGATCGATTTGGATTCGTCTTTGAGCTGAATGCGATGAAGCGGAGCTTTGGGATGTGGAGGCTTGTTCGGTAGCTTATCGGCGAAGACGTCGGCATATTCGTTAAGCATACGTTGAGATAGTTTGGATGCCTCATCTGGATCGATTGTTGGCTTCCATTCTGTATGGGTCATGTGTTCGATTCTGATGTCGACGGGCGATGAAGATGTCAAATTCGGGGATTTAGCAGGGATA
>Ga0335078_10001893_pt1 | contig 31709 bp, 28 predicted proteins | sample Lox_Sample_32_FD_206711 | JGI IMG/M metagenome (GOLD analysis project Ga0335078, IMG submission 206711) | Soil microbial communities from Loxahatchee National Wildlife Refuge, Florida, United States - Lox_Sample_3.2 | ecosystem: Environmental > Terrestrial > Soil > Wetlands | place: USA... | reverse complement strand
CTGCCCCGCTGGCTCCGCCTGCCCCGCTGGCTCCGCCTGCCCCGCTGGCTCCGCCTGCCCCGCTGGCTCCGCCTGCCCCGCTGGCTCCGCCTGCCCCGCTGGCTCCGCCTGCCCCGCTGGCTCCGCCGGCTCCGCCTGCCCCGCCGGCTCCGCCTGCCCCGCCTGCCCCGTCGGCTCCGCCTGCCCGCCGCGGCGGGCCGGCGCCCCGGCCGGCTCCGGCCCGCCGCCGGGCTCGAAGCAGGCGATGTCGCGGATGTGGCCCGCCGGCCGCTCCGCCCACCGCGGCCGGACCCGCAGCCCGGTCCGCATCGCGCCCGGCGACCCGGCGTCGACGGCGTGCAGCATCGCCGTATCCGCGCCGTCGAGGCGGATCAGGGCCCAGGCGAACGGATGGGCCAGCGGCTGGCCCTCGATCGGCTGCGGCATCCAGGACCAGCTCATGACCGTGCCCTCGGGCCCGACCGGCACCAGCTCGGCCGGCGGGGCGAGCGTGACCGGGTCGTACTCGAACGGCGGGGCGTGCACGCGGCCGTCGGCGGCCCGCGCGCCGAGGATGCGCCGCTCGGCCAGGGCCGACATGAACCGGCTCAGCGTCGGGCCGAGCGAGCGGGTGTAATCGAAGCCGATCTCCAGGGGAGCGCTCAGCGGCTGGTTCACGGTTCTCCAGTGAAACATGTTTCGTTACCGGCGGGCAACAAGCCGGGGATAGCGTGGCCAGCATGGTGCTGCCCGCCGGTAGAACTTGTTCTAGGTTGATGGCCGGGTCAGGCCGGCCGCGGGTCAGGCCGGGCCGCGGCGGTCAGACATTGCCGAGCAACGGCCCGACCGCCGCGCAGGCGGGCTGGAATCCGGCCGCGTCCGGGCCCAGGGCGTTGATCACGTCCTGCAGGGCGTTCGAGTCATAGCCGATCGACAGGTGGTCGCTGGCGTCCTGCGGGCACTGGCTCTGCAGCGTGATGTTCTCCACGTTGGGCCCGGCCGGCAGGAACGCGTTCGTGTAGGGCGTCACTACCTCGTCATCGGCGGTCTCGATCACGACGTACCGGACGCCGGGCGCGGTGGGCGCCTGGTTCAGGCTGGTCAGGAACGACGATCCCTGCACTTGCTGCACGCAGGCCTCGCAGGCGACGGACAGCAGGGCGGTGGTGACGCCGAGCAGGCCGAGGTCGGAGATCAGGGTGGCCAGGCCGTCCAGCGTGGTGCCGTAGTTGGACGGCGCCAGGCCGACCAGCATGTTCACCTTCGCCGCCCCGCCGAGATCGTTGATGTAGTAGCGCGGCATCATGCCGCCCTGCGACCAGCCGACGAGGTCGACCTTGCTGGCCCCGGTCTTGGCCAGCACCTGGTTGACCTCCGCGGACAACTCGGCCGCCGACGTGGCGATGTTGCCCATCGCGTAGAACCCGGTGAACGGAATCGTCTGGCCGTAGTTGAACGCATAGACACAGTAGCCGTTATCGGCCAGGTCGGGCGAGAGCGCGCCGAAGCTGTTGTACATGCTCGAAAAGGTGCCCTCGACAAGTACCACCGGATAGGGATGGGCCGCGGACGGCGTGCAGCGCTCATTCGCGCCTGGCGGCGGTGCGCTGTAGTTCCAGATAAACGTCGAGTTGATGAAGGCGGACGCCTCGCCCTCCAGCGGCAGCGAGGCCGCGGCCTGGGCCGGAACCGAGGTGGCGGCCAGGACGGCCATCACGGTCGCGACGAGCGCGGGCGCGCCGAGAAGCTTGTGCCATCGCCGGTATGTCATTGTCCCTCGCTGGGTAGTGCCGGGCCAGGCACCCCCCGCCCCTGCCTGACGGAAATGGGCGGTGTCGCGTCATTGCGACAAAAGCGAATACGGCACCGCGGGCGGTGCGGAAAACCGCGCGGCCCGGTTTATCCCTCGAGGTTACTGACGAGTATGAACTCGCCGGCATTGGCTGTCAATGCGACGAGGGCGACGAGCGGCCGGGACGACAATGGCGGGACGGCCGCGCCGGGCCCGGGCGGCCGAGGCGGTCCGCCGAGCAGGAGGGCGGCGGCCGAGGCGGCGCCGGCCCCGCGGGCCGGCCCGGCGCATAGGGCCCGGAACCGGGCGAACCCCGCCGTATCAGGAGCCGCATGGGTTTTGGCCGGCCCCCGGCCGGGCAGCGATGTGCCAGGCAGACGCGCAGAGCGCGGGCGGGCGCGGACGAGGCGCGGGGTGATCGCGATGAATCCGGTCGAGCGGGTGATCCGCCGGGTCGACGCCGGGCAGCGGCGGTTCACTCCGGCGGCGTTCGTCTTCGGCGTGGTCAAGAAGTACGGGGACGACAACGGCGGCGTGCTGGTCAGCAACCTCGCCTACTCCGGGTTCGTCTCCCTGTTCCCGCTGCTGCTGATCCTGGTGACGATCCTGGGCCTGGTTGCCGCTTATAACCCGAGTTTCCGCCAGGACGCCATCAACGCCGTGGCCAACCAGGTCCCGCTGATCGGCCACCAGCTGACCGGTAACGTGCACGAGCTCCAGCGCTCCAGCATGATCGGGCTGATCATCGGCCTGGTGGTGCTGATCTGGGGCGTGACCGGGCTGGCCCAGGCCGGGCTGTTCACGATGAATCAGGTCTGGAACCTGCCCGGGCCCGCCCGGCCCGGCTACGCGCAGCGGCTCGGCCGGTCGCTCCTGTTCCTGGCCCTGCTCGGCGGGGGCGTGATCGTGACCACCGGCCTGGCGAGCCTGAACACCTACGGGCACAACTCCGTCATCCTCGCCGTCCTCGCGCAGGTCCTGGCCGTGGCGGTCAACGTCGGCATGTACCTCGGCGCGTTCCGGGCGCTGACCCCGAAGGGGGTGCCGACCCGCAACCTGCTGGCGGGGTCGGTCGTCGGCGGGATCGCCTGGACGCTGCTGCAGATCCTCGGCACCTACCTGGTGCACCACTTCCTGCACAGCGCCTCGGCCTACGGGGTGTTCGCGACCGTGCTCGGCCTGCTGGCCTGGATCTACCTGGCCGTGAACGTCACCGTGTACGCCGCCGAGATCAACGTCGTCCTGGCCCGGCGGCTGTGGCCGCGGTCGATCGTGCAGCCGCCGCTGACCGAGGCCGACCGGGTCAGCATGGCGCTGCAGGCGCTGCAGAACCAGCGGCGCCAGGAGCAGCAGGTCGAGGTGCTGTTCGACGACCGTAAGCCCGGCGTGCCCGCGCCGCTCAGCACGCCGCAGACCCCCGACGAGGTCACGCCGCCCGGCCGGCCCCGGCACCGGAGGCGGCGCGGCCCGGCCGCTAACGATCCCGGAACTCGGGGCGGCGCTTCTCGGTAAAGGCGCGCGGGCCCTCCCTCGCGTCCTCGCTGGCGAACACCGCCATGCCGATGCGCGCCTCCAGCGCGAACGCGTCGTTCTCGGCCATGCCCTCGGTCTCGCGGATCGTGCGCAGGATGGCCCGGACCGCGACCGGCCCGTTGGTCGCGATCGTGTCCGCGATCTCCAGCGCCCTGGCCAGGGCCTGGCCGTCCGGCACGACATGGCCGATCAGGCCGATCGCCAGGGCCTCGGCCGCGCCGATGTGCCGCCCGGTCAGCAGCAGGTCGGCCGCGATCGTGTACGGGACCTGCCGCGGCAGCCGCACCGCCGAGCCGCCCAGCGGGAACAGGCCCCAGCGCGCCTCGGAGATGCCGAACCGGGCGCTGGAGCCCGCGACCCGGATGTCGGTGGCCTGCAGGATCTCGGTACCGCCGGCGATGGCCGGCCCCTCCACGGCAGCGATCAGCGGCTTGGTCAGCCGCCGGCCCTTGAGCAGGGGCTCGATCACCGACAGGTCGGCGGGGCCGCCGCGGAACGCATCACCCGGGTGCGAGATGGTCATCGCCTTCAGGTCGGCGCCCGCGCAGAACGCGCCGCCGGCCCCGGTCAGCACGCAGACCCGGATGCCGGGGTCACGGTCCGCCTCGTCCCAGGCCTGGCGCATCAGGGCCAGCATCGGCCCGCTCAGCGCGTTGCGGGCCTCGGGCCGGTTCATCGTCACGATCAGGACGTGGCCCCGACGCTCGATCAGCGCATGGGGCGGCCCGGCGTCGGGCGCGGGCCCTGGTGTGACGGACATGGCAGATATTCCCCTCACGAAAGCCCGGCATAGGGTTGCCCGAAACGATAACACGTTCTACTTTCGTTCCCATGGCTCTGCAATTCGCGGACCTCTTCGAGCACGGGGCGGACGCTTTTCCCGACCGGATCGCGGTGGCCTGCGGCGATAACCAGGTGAGCTATCGCGAGCTAGACGAGCGCGTGAACCGGCTCGCGCACCATCTGGCCGGGATCGGGGTCGGGCCCGGGGACCACGTCGGGCTCTACGCCCGCAATTCCATCGAGGCGATCGAGACCCTGCTCGCGTGCTGCAAGCTCCGCGCCGCCGCGGTCAACATCAACTACCGGTACGTGGAGAGCGAACTGCGCTACATGTTCGCCGACTCCGGCCTGGTCGCGCTGGTCTACGACCGGCAGTTCGCGCCGCGGGTCGCCGCCGTGGCCCAGGCCGCCCCCGGGCTGCGCGGCACGGTGGTGATCGACGACGGCAGCGGGGCCGGCATCGCCGAGGGCACCGGGTACGCGGCCGCGCTGGCGGCGGCGTCGCCGGAGCGCGACTTCCCGCCGCGCTCGGCCGACGACGTCTACATCATCTACACCGGCGGGACGACCGGCTACCCCAAGGGCGTCATGTGGCGCCACGAGGACATCTGGCGCACCCTGGCCGGCGGCATCGATTTCGTCACCGGCGTCCCGCTGGCCGACGAGTGGGAGCAGTCCCGCCGCGGCCGGGAAAGTCCCGGCCTGGTGAAGCTCTGCGCGGCACCGCTCATCCACGGCAACGCGCAGGTGGCCGCGCTGGCCGGGCTGTTCTCCGGGGAGACGATCGTGCTGGTGCCGCAGTTCGACGCGCACGAGATCTGGCGGGTGGTCGAGCGCCGCAAGGTCAACCTGCTGGTGATCATCGGGGACGCGATGGCGCGGCCGCTGATCGAGGCCTACCAGGCGGGCGGCTATGACGCCTCCTCGCTGATCTCGTTCTCCTCCAGCGCCGCGCTGTTCTCCCCGGCCGTCAAGGACGCCTGCCTGGCGGCCCTGCCGGGCGTGTTCATCACCGAGGCGATCGGCTCCACCGAGACCGGCTTCACCGGCCTGAGCCTGGTCAGCGCGGGAGCCGAGCAGCACGGCGGCCCGAACGTCAGGCCCGGCCCCGACGTCCTGGTGCTGGACGAGTTCGACCGGCCGGCGGCACCGGGCGAGGTAGGCCGGCTGGCCCGCGGCGGGCATGTCCCGCTGGGCTACTACAACGACCCGGCCAGGACCGCGCGGATGCTGGTCGAGGTGGGCGGGAGGCGGTACGCGGTGCCGGGCGACCTGGCCCGGGTCGAGGCCGACGGCACCGTGACCCTCCTCGGCCGCGGGAACACCTGCGTGAACACCGGCGGGGAGAAGGTCTTCCCCGAGGAGGTCGAGGGAGCGCTGAAGTCGTACCCGGACGTCTTCGACGCGCTGGTCATCGGCGTCCCCGACGAGCGGCTCGGGCAGAGCGTCGCCGCCCTGGTCGAGCCACGGGAGGGCGCCGCGCTCGACCTGGCCGCGCTCGAGGCGCACCTGCGCCGCCAGATCGCCGGCTACAAGATCCCGCGCAGCACCTGGGTGGTCGACGCCATCGGCCGCACCGTGTCCGGCAAGGCCGACTACGCCTGGGCGCACCGCCACGCGGCCAGCCACCCGCCCGCGAGCCGCGAGCGCCCCGCCGCCGGCTCCCCGGTGGCGTGAGGAGGGGACATGCGAACCCCGCTGTGCCCGCTGCTCGGCATCGAGCACCCGATCGTCGGATTCACGCCGTCCGAGCATGTCGCCGCGGCGATCAGCCGGGCCGGCGGGCTGGGCGTGCTTGGCTGCGTGCGGTTCAACGACCCGGACGAACTGGACGCCGTCCTGCACTGGATGGACGCCAACACCGGGGGGCGGCCGTACGGGGTCGACGTCGTGATGCCGGCCAAGGTCCCCGCCGAGGTCGCTCAGCTCAACCTGGACGAGCTGATCCCGCGGGAACACCGGGAGTTCGTGGCGCAGACGCTGACCAGGCTCGGCGTGCCGCCGCTGCCGGACGGCTCGCCCGCCGGCGACGGCGTGCTGGGCTGGCTCCACTCGGTGGCCAGGCAGCACGTCGAGGTGGCGCTGGCGCACCCCGCGCGGCTGATCGCCAACGCGCTCGGGCCGCCGCCGCCGGACGTGATCTCACGCGCCCACGAGCGGGGCATGCTGGTGGCGGCGCTGGCCGGGAAGCCGGAGCACGCCCGCCAGCACGTGGCCGGGGGCGTGGACATCGTCGTGGCCCAGGGCTACGAGGCGGGCGGCCACACCGGCGAGATCGCGACGATGGTGCTGGTGCCCGAGATCGCGGACGCGGTCGGCCCGCGGGTGCCGGTGCTCGCGGCGGGCGGGATCGGCTGCGGCCGCCAGATCGCCGCCGCGCTCGCGCTCGGCGCGGTCGGCGTGTGGATGGGCTCGGCCTGGCTCACCACCGAGGAGTACACGCTCGGCACGGCCGTGCCGGCCCTGCGCGAGGCCCTGCTCGCGGCCACGTCGTCGGACACGGTGCGCTCGCGGATCTACAGCGGCAAGCCGGCCCGGCTGCTCCGCAACCGCTGGACGCAAGCCTGGGCCGAGCCGGGCGCCCCGGACCCGCTGCCGATGCCGTTGCAGAACCTGCTGGTCAGCGAGGCGCACCAGCGCCTGATGCGTTCCGGCCAGCCGGACGTGCTGCCGATGCCGGTGGGCCAGGTCGTGGGCCGGATGAACGAGGTCCGCCCGGTCGCCGAGGTGATCGCCGCGCTGCTGCGCGAGGCCGACGAGACCCTGGACCGCCTGAACGACCTGCGCCGCAGAGCCTGAAAGGCCAGGTCCTGGAGTTAAGGCGGTGCGGGAGTGCTACCCGTGGTGAGAAACGCAGTCGGCACTGACCCGCGCTATAGCGGAAGCCACGCGGTTGTGATCGACCTGCAGCGCAGACGGCGACGGCAGTGGCCCGGCGGGATTCTCGTATCGCTGGACAGCTTGCTGCAGGGCCTCCAGGTCGCCGGCCAGGATGCGGTCGGATCCCTGGCTGGCCGCGGCGACGCTGAAGTTCAGCAGCATGATGTTGCTGGAACCCGTGTTCCCGGGGGTCGACCATGCGGAGAAGGTCTGGCACGCCAACATGTCGGGACCTGGGCGCGCGTGCGCCACCACCGCCGCACCCAGCACCGCCACCGCCGCCACGCCTGCCGCGACCATCGCGCCGGCACCGGATTTGACCACCTTGCCCAGGGGCGGCCGGGTCTGCGCCGGGGCGGGCGCGGCCTCTGCTGGCCGGGCGGGGATGTCGGCGGTGAGCGCGCCCAGTTGCGCGTAGGTCTTGGCGGTGAACGCCTGGCCCGCCCGCACGTCGAGCTCGTCCCTGGTTAGCCGGCCCTGCACGAATGCGGCCTTGAGCACGTCTACCACGTGCTCGCGGTCGGCGTGGGATGCCCTCAGCTGGCCGTGGGCACCCGCGGCGGCTGCTATCTCGTCCCCGTGGTCCGTCCTCACCGGCGCCCCCAATCAAATCACGGCGCAGCAATAGCCTACTGCGTTCCGCCGCGTGGCGGCCGAGGCGGGGATCGCCTAGCCGCAGGCCTGACCCGCGCGCCGGAGGCGGCCCGAGCCTGGCCCTGGCGCCGCTGGCGCAGGGCGGCGCGGCCCGGGCGGCCCGGTCCCGGCGTGCGCCATACTGCTGCCATGGCCGATCGCAACGTGCTGGGCGGGGATCTGGAGCCGTGCGGCAACGACCCGGTCACCGGGTTCTACCGGGACGGCTGCTGCCGCACCGGGCCCGAGGACATCGGCAGCCACACGATCTGCGCGGTGGTGACCGCGGAGTTCCTCGAGCATCAGCGGCGGATCGGCAATGACCTGTCCACCCCGGCGCCGCAGTACCGGTTCCCGGGCCTGGTGCCGGGCGACCGGTGGTGCGTGACCGCGGCGAACTGGCTGCGCGCCCACCGCGACGGCGCCGCCGCCTACGTGGTGCTCGCCTCGACCCACGAGCGGGCTCTGCAAATCGTGCCCCTGGCCACGCTCCGGGAGCATGCGATCGACGTCCCCGCCAGCCCCGAGGCGCTGGGGGGCTGAACGCTCCGTCCGCCACCGGATCGCGCCGCCACGCTGAGGCGCCGCAAGGAGGTACCCAATGTCATCTCGTGTCGAATCGGTCCAGACGCCGGACGGATCGTTCGCCCTGCCCGTGTGGCTGCCCGCGGCCGGCACGGGCCCCGGGCTGCTGCTGATCCAGGAGATCTTCGGCATCAGCGACTACATCCAGGAGGTCGCCGAGGACCTGGCCGGCCTCGGCTACGTGGTCGCCGCCCCGGACCTGTTCTGGCGGCTCGAGCCCGGCTTCCAGGCCAGCCACGATCAGGAGGGCCTGACCAGGTCGCTGGAGATGGGCCAGCGGTTCGACGCCGAGCAGGGCGTGGCCGACTCGGTCGCCGCCCTTGACCACCTGGCCGAACTGCCCGAGGTCGACGGCGGCCTCGGGGTCATCGGGTTCTGCCTGGGCGGCACGATCGCGTACTTCGTGGCCGGGCAGACCGAGGTCGCCGCCGTGGTCTCCTTCTACGGCTCGGGCGTGCCGGACAGCCTGGACACGCTGGACCGGATCAAGGTCCCGGTCCAGTTCCACTTCGGCGGGAACGACCCCTATATCCCCCGCGAGCAGGTCGCGAAGGTGCAGGAGGCCGCCGCGGGCAAGCCGAACGTGGAGGTGCACGTCGAGGAGGAGGCCGGCCACGCGTTCCACAACCGCAAGTCCGCGATGTTCCACATGCCCGAGCCGGCCGCCCGCGCCTGGCAGCGCACCGAGGAGTTCCTGCGGCGCCACCTGCCCGCCCGCGATCACCAGGAGGCCGGCAGTTCCTGAGCCGCCGGGCCGCGAGCGCCCGCCGGCGGAATCACCGGGCCCCGGCGGGCGCTGTAACCGGTAGACCATGACGCTCATCGACCACCTCCCGCAGACCTCCGCCCCCGACGATCTCTTCGACGCCTTCGCGGCCTGGGCCAAGCTGGCCGGCCTGTCGCTGTACCCGCACCAGGAAGAGGCGCTGATCGAGATCGTGTCGGGGGCCAACGTGATCCTGGGCACCCCGACCGGCTCGGGCAAGAGCCTGGTCGCGGCCGGGGCGCACTTCGCCGCGCTGGCCCGGGGCGAGCGCTCCTTCTACACCGCGCCGGTCAAGGCGCTGGTGTCGGAGAAGTTCTTCGCGCTGTGCGAGGAGTTCGGCCGCACACGCGTCGGCATGATGACCGGCGACGCCAGCGTCAACGCCGGGGCCCCGATCATCTGCTGCACCGCGGAAATCCTGGCCAACATCGCGCTGCGCGACGGCGAGCACGCCGACGTCGGCCAGGTGATCATGGACGAGTTCCACTTCTACGCCGACCCCGACCGGGGCTGGGCCTGGCAGGTGCCGCTGATCGAGCTGCCGCGGGCTCAGTTCCTGCTGATGTCGGCGACGCTCGGCGACGTCAGCCGGTTCGAGCGGGACCTGACCCGGCGCACCGGCCGGCCGACAGCGGTGGTCCGCTCGGCCACCCGGCCGGTGCCGCTGCTGTTCTCCTACGTGACCACGCCGCTGCACGAGACCCTGGAGGAACTGCTGGCCACCCGGCAGGCGCCGGTGTACATCGTGCACTTCACCCAGGCCGCCGCGATCGAGCAGGCCCAGGCGCTGATGAGCGTGAACGTGTGCACCCGCGAGGAGAAGGACGCGATCGCGGACCTGATCGGCAACTTCCGCTTCACCGCCGGGTTCGGCAAGACCCTGTCCCGGCTGGTCCGGCACGGCATCGGGGTGCACCACGCCGGGATGCTGCCCCGGTACCGGCGGCTGGTCGAGACCCTGGCCCAGGCCGGCCTGCTGAAGGTGATCTGCGGCACCGACACCCTCGGCGTGGGCATCAACGTGCCGATCCGCACGGTGCTGTTCACCGCGCTGTCCAAGTACGACGGCAGCCGCAGCCGCCTGCTGCAGGCGCGCGAGTTCCACCAGATCGCCGGGCGGGCGGGCCGGGCCGGCTTCGACACCACCGGGTACGTGGTGGTCCAGGCGCCCGAGCACGTGATCGAGACCGAGCGCGCCCTGGCCAAGGCCGGGGACGACCCGAAGAAGCGGCGCAAGGTGGTGCGCAAGAAGCCGCCGCCGGGGTTCGTGTCCTGGGGCAAGCCCACTTTCGAGCGGCTGGTCGCCGCCGAGCCCGAGCCGCTGCAGTCCAGCTTCGCGGTGAGCCACGCGATGCTGCTCAACGTGATCGGGCGGCCCGGCGACGCCTTCGCGGCCATGCGCCACCTGCTGACCGACAACCACGAGGACCCCGTCGCGCAGCGCCGCCACATCCGGCGGGCCTTCGCCATCTACCGCGCGCTGCTGGCCGGCGGCGTGGTGGAGCGGCTGGCCGAGCCCGATGAGCAGGGCCGGCGATGGCGGCTGACCGTCGACCTGCAGGCCGACTTCGCGCTCAACCAGCCGCTGTCGCCGCTCGCGCTGGCCGCCATCGGGCTGCTCGACCGGGAATCCCCCGAGTACCCGCTGGACGTGCTCTCGGTCATCGAGGCCACCCTCGACGACCCGCGCCAGGTGCTGGCCGCGCAGCTGTTCAAGGCGCGCGGCGAGGCCGTGGCCCAGATGAAGGCCGACGGCGTCGAGTACGAGGAGCGGATGGAGCGGCTCGACTCGGTCACCTACCCCATGCCCCTGGCCGACCTGCTCGACGGCGCCTACGAGATCTACCGGCGCGGCCACCCGTGGGTCGCTGACCATCAGCTCTCGCCGAAGTCGGTGGCCCGGGACATGTACGAGCGGGCGATGACGTTCACCGAGTACGTCGGGTTCTACGGGCTGCCGCGGTGCGAGGGCGTGGTGCTGCGCTACCTGGCCCAGGCCTACCGGGCGCTGCGGCAGACCGTGCCGGAGGAGGCCAGGACCGAGGAGCTCACCGACCTGATCGAGTGGCTTGGCGAGCTGGTCCGCCAGACCGACTCCAGCCTCATCGACGAATGGGAGAAGCTGCGCGACCCGGCCGAGGAGCCCGCGGCCCCGGTCGACGAGCGGCCGCCCGCGGTCACCGGGAACCCCCGGGCGTTCCGCGTCCTGGTCCGCAACGCCCTGTTCCGCCGGGTCGAGCTGGCCGCGCTGCGCCGGTACGACGATCTGGGAGAGCTCGACGCCGCAGCTGGCTGGGACGCCGGGGCCTGGGCGGATGCGCTGGAGCCGTACTTCGGGCAGCACGCCGACATCGGCACCGGGGCCGACGCGCGCGGGCCCGCGCTGCTGATCATCGAGAAGGAGCGCAACTACTGGTCGGTGCGCCAGATCCTCGACGACCCGGCGGGCGACCACGACTGGGGCATCAGCGCCCTGGTTGACCTGGACGCCTCGGACGAGGCCGGGGCGGCCGTGCTCCGCATCACCGACGTCGGCCAGCTGTAGCCGCGGCACCCGCCGCGCTGGTGACCAGGCTGCCGCCGGGCCCGGCCCTGGCCGAGGCCGACGAAGCGGTGCTGTCCGACGCGGCGCTCGACGAGATCCTGCGCGCCGTGCTCCGGCTGGCGGGGCGGTGCCGGTGCCGGGCGGCTTCGGCGTGGTCGAGGCGGGCCTGATCGCGGGCCTGACCAGCGCCGGCGTGCCCCAGGATCAGGCCGTCGCGGCGGTGTTCATCCAGCGGCTGTTCACTGCCTACCTGCCCCCGGCCTGGGGCTGGCTGACCCTGCTCTGGATGCGCCGCCGCGAGTACGTGTGACCGGCCCGGCCGGCCTCACAGCCCGCCCCAGACCTCCTGCGCGGTCTCGACGATCAGCCGGAGCTTCGCCCACTGCTGCTCCTGGGTGAGGTCGTTGCCCTCCTTGGTAGAGGAGAACCCGCACTGCGGGGACAGGCACAGCTGGCCGAGGTCGACGAACCGCGCGGCGTCGTCGATCCGCCGCTTCAGGTCGTCCTTGCTCTCCAGCTCGCCGCGCTTGGTCGTGACCAGCCCGAGCACGACCCGCTTGCCCTCCGGCACGAAGCGCAGCGGCTCGAACCCGCCCGAGCGCTCGTCGTCCCACTCGCAGAAGAACCCGTCCACCTCGAGCCCGTTGAACAGCGCCTCGGCCACAAACTCGTAGCCGCCCTCGGCCGCCCACATGCTCTGGTTGTTGCCGCGGCACATGTGCGTGGTCACCGCGAGATCGGCCGGGCGCTTGGCCAGCGCCCGGTTGATGTTCGCGATGTAGTGCTCGTGCTGGTGCTCTGGGTCGCCGCCGATCTCGGCGACGTGCCGGCGCTGGGCCGGGTCGTTCATGTACGCCAGGCTCGTGTCGTCGAACTGCAGGTAACGGCAGCCGAGGTCGTAGACCCGCTGCACCTCCTCGGCGTAGGCGGCCGCCAGGTCGGCCCAGAACTGGTCCAGGTCGGGGTACACGGACGCGTCGATCGCCGAGCGCCCGCCGCGGTAGTGCACCATGCTCAGCGACGGGATCGTGAGCTTCGGCGTCGCCGTGGTGACCGTGCTGGCCAGGAACGAGAACGCGTCGCCGAAGATCGTGTGCTCCAGCGTCACCGGCGCGACGATGTGCGCGGACGGCGGGGCCCACTCGTAGGTCTTCCGGTCGTTGTGGAACGCGACCCGGATCGTGTCGTCCTGCACCTTCTGGATGCCGCCGAGCTGGTAGATGAAGTCCATGTGCCAGGTCTCGCGGCGCAGCTCACCGTCGGTCGCGGCCCGCAGGCCGGCCTCTTCCTGCCGGCGCACCGCCTCGCGGATGGCCGCGTCCTCGACGCCCCGCAGCTCATCGGCGTCGATCCGCCCGGCCGCGAAGTCCTCGCGGGCCTTCAGCAGCCCGGGCGGGCGCAGCAGGCTGCCCACGTGGTCGGCGCGGAACGGCGGCCGCCCGTCCGGCGCGGCGGGCGGGGCAGACTGGGGCTGGGCGCTCTGGGGCTCGGGCACGGGCCGCCTCCTGTTCCACGGATCGTTGACGGAATTGTAGACAATAGCCGGGACGGCCGCGTTAGCGGGCCCGGGCCAGCGCGGCGCCGATCCGGCGCAGCTGGACGGTGGCCCCGCCCAGCTCGACCTCGGCCCGCTTGGCCGCGGTGAAGTAGCGGTGCACCGGGTAGCCGGTGTCGATGCCCACCCCGCCGTGCACGTGCACGGCGGTGTGCGCGACCCGGTGGCCCGCGTCGGCGGCCCAGAACTTGGCCGTGGCCACCTCGGTCTCGGCGGGCAGGCCGGCCGAGAGGAGCCACGCCGCCTGCCACATGGTGAGCCGGACCGCCTCGACGTCGATGTAGGCGTCGGCCAGGCGCTGCGCCACCGCCTGGAAGCTGCCGATCGGCCGGCCGAACTGCACCCGGGTCCGGGCGTACGAGGCGGTCAGTTCCAGGGCCCGCTCGAGGATGCCCAGCTGCAGCGCGCACAGCCCGACGGTGGCCCGCGAGACCAGCCAGTCCGCGGCCCGCGCGCCGGCCCCCGGGCTGCCCAGCACCCGCTCGTCCGGCACCTGCACCCCGGCCAGCTCGAGGCGTCCCGCGAGGTCCCCGTCGACCAGCCGCTGCGGCGCGACGCTGACCCCCGGGTCGGAGCGTGACAGGAGGAAAACCAGGACCCCCGGCCCGGTCGCCGCGGGCAGCAGCGTCAGGTCGGCCCGCGTCGCCGCGGGCACCGCCGTCCGCGTGCCGTCCAGCCGCCAGCCCCCGTTCACGCGCTCCGCGGTGGCCGGCGGGGCGCCGTCCTCCCCGGCCAGGGCCGCGGTGAGGATGAGCTCGCCGCGGCCGGCCGGCGCCGCCCACCGCTGCTGCTGGCCCGGCGTGCCGAACCGGGCCAGCGCGCCCGCGCCGAGCACGGCCGAGGCCAGGTAGGGGACCGGGGCGACCGCGCGCCCGAGCTCGGCCAGCACCGAGCACTGCTCGAGGAGGCCGAACCCGGCCCCGCCCAGCGTCTCGGGCAGGGCCGCGGACAGGATCCCGGCCGCGGCCAGGTCCGCCCAGAGCACGGGGTCGAACCGGTCCCCGGCCGCCTCGACCTCGCGCATCCGCTCCGGGGTGGCCCGGTCGGCCAGGATGCGGCGGGTCAGCGCGGCCAGTTCCTGCTGGGCCTCGCCCGGGGTGAAGTCCATGGCTCCTCGGTTCAGCGGCGGGTGTAGGGCAGCCCGAGGCCCGCGGCGGCGATGATGTCGCGCTGCACCTCGTTCGTGCCGCCGCCGAAGGTCAGGATCAGGCAGGCCCGGTGCATCCGCTCGATCCGGCCGGACAGGACCGCTCCCGCCGACCCGTCGCGGACGTGCGCGTTCGCGCCGAGCACCTCCATCAGCAGCCGGTAGGCCTCGGTCGCGAACTCGGTGCCGAAGACCTTGGTCGCCGAGGCCGCCGCCGGGCCGAGCCCGGCCTGATCCGCCTCGGCCGCGATCCGCCAGTTGACCAGCTTGAGGAACTCGGCCTTGGCGTGCACCCGGGCCAGGTTGAGCCGGACCCACTCCTGGTCGATGACCCGCTCGCCGCTGGCCAGCTTGGTCGCGGCGGCCCAGTCGGCGACCTCGCGCAGCGCGTTGGTGACCGGGGCCGCCGAGGTCAGCGCGACCCGCTCGTGGTTGAGCTGGTTGGTGATCAGCGGCCAGCCCCGGTTCTGTTCGCCGACCAGGGCGGAGACGGGCACCCGGACATCGCAGTAGTAGGTGGCGCTGGTCGTCGGCCCGGCCATCGTGCGCACCGGGGTCCAGGAGAACCCGGGCGCGTCGGTCGGCACGATGAGGATCGACAGGCCGCGGTGCCGCGGTGCCTCGGGGTCGGTGCGGCAGGCCAGCCAGACGAAGTCCGCGTACTGGATCAGGCTGGTCCACATCTTCTGGCCGTTGATGACGTAATCCTGGCCGTCCCGGACAGCCCGGGTGCGCAGCGCGGCCAGGTCGGTGCCGGCCTCGGGCTCGGAGTAGCCGATGGAGAAGTGGATCTCGCCGGCCGCGATCCGCGGCAGGTAGCGCTCCTTCTGCTCCGCGGTGCCGAACCGCATGATCGTCGGGCCGACGGTGTTGATGGTCAGGAACGGCACGGGCACCCCGGCCGCCGACGCCTCGTCGGTGAAGATGAGCTGGTCAAGCATGGAGCCGCCGCGCCCGCCGTGCTCCCGCGGCCAGCCCAGGACGAGCCAGCCGTCCCGGCCGAGCTGGCGCACGATCGCGCGGTAGGCCTCCCCGTCGCCGTAGTCGCCGCCCGGGTCAGCCAGGCTGCGGCGTGCCTCCGGGGTCATCAGGCCGGCGAAGTAGCCGCGCAGTTCCCGGCGCAGGTGCTCCTGCTCACGGGTGTAGGCCAGGTGCATCCGCCCTCCGCGGCCGGTATAAATAGAACGTGTTCTAGCATTTTACAACCTGGAGGCGTGGCCATGGCCGAGGCGTTCCTGGTCGACGCCGTCCGGACCCCGGTGGGACGGCGCGGTGGCGGCCTGGCCGGCGTGCATCCCGCCGACCTGGGCGCGCACGTCATCCGGGCCCTGATCGACCGGGCCGGCGTGGATCCGCTGGCCGTGGACGACGTGGTGTTCGGGTGCGTGGACACGATCGGGCCGCAGGCCGGGGACATCGCGCGGACCGCGTGGCTGGCGGCCGGGCTGCCCGAGGCCGTGCCCGGCGTCACCGTGGACCGCCAGTGCGGCTCGTCCCAGCAGGCGCTGCACTTCGCCGCGCAGGCGGTGATGAGCGAGACCGCGGACCTGGTGATCGCGGGCGGGGTGCAGAACATGAGCCAGATCCCGATCGCGGCGGCGATGCTGGCCGGCCGGGCCTACGGCTTCGACGACCCGTTCACCGGGTCGGCGGGCTGGCGCGAACGGTACGGCACCGAGGAGATCTCGCAGTTCCGGGCGGCCGACATGATCGCCGCCACGTGGGGGATCGGCCGCGCCGAGATGGAGCAGTACGCGCTGGCCAGCCACCAGCGCGCGGTCGCCGCGATCGACGCCGGCGCGTTCGAGGACGAGATCGTGCCCTGGGGCGCGGTCACGGCCGATGAGGGGCCGCGCCGGGACACCTCGGCGGCGAAGATGGCCGCGCTGGCGCCGCTGCGCGAGGGCGGGCTGATCACCGCCGCGCTGGCCAGCCAGATCGCGGATGCCTCGGCCGCGCTGCTGGTCGCCTCGGCCCGCGCGGTGCGCGAGCATGGCCTGCGCCCCCGGGCCCGGGTCCGCCACCTGTCCGCCCGCGGCGACGATCCGGTGCTGATGCTCACCGCGCCGGTCGCGGCCACCGGGCACGCCTTGCGCCGGGCCGGGATGACCCTGGACCAGATCGACCTGATCGAGATCAACGAGGCGTTCGCCAGCGTGGTGCTGGCCTGGCTGCGGGAGACCGGGGCCGACCCGGCCCGGGTCAACCCGTGCGGCGGCGCGATCGCGCTCGGCCATCCGCTCGGCGCGACCGGCGCCCGCTTGCTGACCACCCTGCTGCACGCCCTCGAACGCACCGGCGGACGCTTCGGCCTGGTCACGATGTGCGAGGGCGGCGGCCAGGCCAACGTCACCATCATCGAGCGGCTGTGATGCCCGCGGGACCCTCGCCAGGTGCCGCAGGCCCGCTTCACGAGCCCTGGTAGCGTGCGCCGTCAGAGGGCAGGCGTTTCAGATGCATGAGGAGGGCTTGATGTCATTACGCCATCGATCTGCGATCGTCGCGGCCGGGGCCTCGTGCGCGGCCGCGCTGGCCGGACTGGTGATCGCCACGACGCCGGTCGCGACCGTGCAGCGGCTCGGCACGGCCGGGACCACTCAGGCGTCCGCGCAAGCACACGCCGTCATTGCTCCGCGCCCGCCGCTGGGGCGGCCGGCCCCGTCGGGGGCGACGCCGGATCTGCGCCCCGCGGACACCGCGGGCACGGCGTCATCACCCTGGACGCCGCTGGCGAACCCGCCGCCGTTCGGGACGCCCGGCACGATGCTCCTCGAGAGCGACGGGACCGTGCTCGTTCACAATGAGCCAGACAACAACACCACGGGCGGCACGAACGAGTGGTGGAAGCTCACCCCGGCCGCGAACGGCAGCTACATCGACGGGACCTGGAGCCAGATCGCGTCGATGCCGGCCTCGTACTCGCCGCTGTATTTCGCGTCGGCGATCCTGCCCGACGGGCGCATGATCGTCGAGGGCGGCGAGTACATCGGGGAAAACGCGGTGTGGTCGAGCCAGGGAGAGATCTACAACCCGGTGACCAACACCTGGCGCTCGGTCGCGCCGCCGCCGGGCTGGACGAACATCGGGGACGCCGCGAGCGAGGTACTGGACAACGGCACCTTCATGCTCCAGCAGTCCTGCAACACCTGCCTCACGAATCCGGATCCCGTTGTCGATCAGGCGCTCCTCAACGCGAGGACCCTGACGTGGAAGGTGATCCCGGGGACGGGCAAGGAAGAGCCCAACGACGAAGAGGGCTGGACTCTCATGCCGAGCGGCCAGGTGCTGACCCTTGACGTCTGGGAGGGTATCGGCGGGACCCAGTTCTTCAACCCGGGCAGCAATACCTGGTCGTTCGCCGGAGACACGGCCCTGGGCGGCGATCCTGTCGACCTGTGGCCGGTCGTCGAGATCGGGCCGCAGGCCGGGATGCCGGGCGGCAACGTGTTCGTGGTCGGGGCCGGCACAAGCACCCAGGAGCCGCCGACGGCGTGCACCACGGACGTGCCGACCCAGACCGCGCTCTACGACAGCCAGTCGGCCACGTGGACCGCGGGGCCGCAGATCCCGGCCATCGACGGCCAGGAGATGGACGCCACCGACGGGCCGGCGGCGACCCTGCCGGACGGGAACGTGCTGTTCGACGTGAGCGCGTGCGTGTACAACGCGCCGACTCACTTCTTCCTCTACAACGCGAGCTCGAGCACGCTGACCCAGATCCCGGACGTGCCCAACGCGCCGAACGACACCTCGTACGCCACGCGGTTCCTGGACCTGCCGAACGGCCAGGTGCTGTTCGACGACGGCAGCAACCAGATGGAGGTCTACACGGCCGGCGGGACGCCGAACCCGTCGTGGGCGCCTTCGATCACGTCCCTGAGCTCCACGAGGCTGGCCCCCGGGAGCACCTACACCCTGTCCGGCCGGCAGCTCGCCGGGCTGGACCAGGGAGCCGTCTACGGTGATGACGTCCAGGAGAGCACCAACTTCCCCGTGGTGCGCATCACCAACTCCGCTACCGGCGTGGTGACCTACGCCCGCACCAGCGACTGGACCTCGGTATCGGTCGCCGCCGGCACCTCATCCTCGACCAGGTTCACCCTTCCGCCGGGCACGCCGGCGGGCAAGAGCACGCTGGTCGTGGTGGCCAACGGGATCGCCTCACCGCCTTCGACGGTGACGATCTCCTGAGGCCGGCCTAAGTGCCTGGCCCGCCTGGACCGCCGAGCCGGCCCAGGCGGGCCAGGCACTGCTCGGCCTCGGTCATGATCCGGCCGATCAGCTCCGCGCACGACGGCAGGTCGCCGATCAGGCCCGCCACCTGGCCGCAGGACATCAGGCCCAGGTCGGGCCGGCCGTCCGCCATCGCCGCGCGCAGCAGCACCGGCGTGTTCGCCGCCATCAGCACCTGACCCCAGGTCAGCTCGGTGCCGCGGCGCATGGCCCGGCCCTGGCTGATCAGGTCCGGCCAGCTCAGCCCGGACAGGCTGCGGAACGCCGCGGCGTTGCGGGCCGCCCGGGCCAGGCCGCGCAGCGGCCCGGCCCGGTCCAGCCGCTCGACCAGCGGCGTGCGCAGCACCCGGTGCGGCACCCCGTCGACCCGGGTGGTGACCACCGTGCCGGTGACGTCGCTGGCCAGGTAGAGCCGTTTGACCGCGTCCGGCACCGGGCTGTCGCTGGTCAGCAGGAACCGGGTGCCCATCGCGATCCCGGCCGCGCCGTAGGCGAGCGCCGCGACCAGCCCGCGCCCGTCGAAGTACCCGCCCGCGGCCACCACCGGGATGTCCACCGCGTCCACGACCTGCGGGATCAGCAGGCTGGTCGGGACCGGGCCGGTGTGCCCGCCGGCCTCGCTGCCCGCGGCGATGACCGCGTCGGCGCCCCAGCCGGCCACCTTCTCCGCGTGCCGGCGCGCGCCCACCGAGGGCATCACCACGACCCCGGCGTCCTTGAGCCTGGTGATCAGGTCGCGCCGCGGGGCCAGCGCGAACGAGGCGACCCGCACCCCCTCGGCGATGATCAGCGCGGCCCGCTCGGCCGCGTCGGGCGCGTCGGACCGCAGGTTGACCCCGAACGGCGCGTCGGTGCGGTCCTTGACTTCGCCGATGACCGAGCGCAACTGCTCGAGGGTCAGCGTGGCCGACGCGATGATGCCGAGCCCGCCGGCCTCCGAGGTGGCCGCGGTCAGCCTGGCCCCGGACACGTAGCCCATGCCGGTCGCCACGATCGGGTGGCTGATGCCCAGCAGGCCGGTCAGCGGCGTGCTGATCACGCCAGCTCCTGCTCGCGCCGGCCCTCCGGGTCCAGCCGGCCGCGGATCAGGGCCAGCTCCCGCGGCGTCGGCGACCGGGTCACGGGCACCCGGTCCGGGACGGCCAGCGGGAAGCCGGTGGCCGCCACGACCTCCGCCGCGGTCACCCCGGGGTGCACCGAGCGCAGCCGCATGGCGTGCCCGGGACCCCGGAAGTCCAGCACCGCGAGGTTGGTGACCACCAGGCGCAGCTCATGGAACCGGGCGGCGCCGGGCGGCAGGCCCGCCGCCCGGTCGTAGCCGATGCCGCAGACCATGTCGACCGCCTCGACGAACACCCGGCGCGAGTGCCGGGGCACCCAGTAGCTGACCGGGTGGTTGACCGTGTTGCCGGGCGCGCCGCGCACCCCGAGCAGCTGGGCCTTGGGCCGGGCCCAGTCGCCGATGCAGGAGATGTTCTGGTTCCCGTACCGGTCAAGCTGGGCCGCCCCCATCATCACGTGCCGGCGTCCGGCGGCCACGAGCGTGAACACCGACCGGTACGGCAGCCAGCCCTCGATCAGGCCGCCGGCGTCCTCCAGGTACGCCTCACCGTCGGCCAAGAGCAGGTCGGGCGCGAACGTGAGCCGGGCCAGGCGGGCCCCGAGCCCGGGGATCAGGCCCATCGGGCTGGCCAGGATCGCGCCGTCGCCGCGCCAGGCCTCGGCGCACGCGACCACGCAGACTTCGGCCCGGGTCGCCTCGCCTGCGGTCATGCCGGGGCCGCCCGCGCGGCCCGGAAGCGCCCGACCGCCGCTTGGTACGCGGTCTCGTCACCGGACAGGTACGCGTCCCGGAACCGCTGCCAGGCCTGCGGGCTGGCCGCCGACGCCACGTACTCGGCCTGGAACGCCTCGTCGCGACCGTAGTCGGGGACGCAGCTGGTGAAGTGGGCGCCGCCCGGCGCCTCCACCACACCGTCGACCAGCGCGCGGCTGATCAGCAGGCTCTGCACCGGGCCCGCGGCCAGCAGCTCGGCGGCCGGCACGATGCGCTCGCAGGACAGGAAGCTCCGCTCGGCCGCCTGGCAGAACAGGTCGTCGAAGTACGGGTCCGGGCCCAGGTACTGCCCGTTGCCGAGCGGGTCGGCCCGGTTGAGGTGGACCATGGCCACGTCGAGCCGCAGCGCGGGCATGGCGATGAGCTCCTCGCCGTCGGCGTACGGCGACCGCACCGTGCGCAGGTCCGGGTTGACCCGCGGCACGTCCGAGCCGAGGCCGGCCCGGATCGGCAGGAACGGCAGCCGGTGCGCGGCCGCGAGCAGGCCCCAGTGCAGCATCCCCTCGTCCAGCTCGGTGAGCTCGATGGTCCCGGCCTGGCGGCCCAGCCGGAAGTGCGGCTCGAGCGGGATCGAGTCCAGGGTGACGAAACCGCAGACGACCCGGCGCACCCGGCCCGCAGCGACCAGCAGGCCGACGTCGGGACCGCCGTAGGAGACGACCGTCAGGCCGGTCACCGGCGACCGGAGGATGGCCCGGACCAGGGCCATCGGCTTGCGCCGCGATCCCCAGCCGCCGATCCCGACCGTCATGCCCGAGCGCAGCTCGCCGGCCACGTCGTCGGCGCTCATCAGCCGGGCGGTCACGGCGCGGGCCCGTCTCCGAACGCCTGGCGGGCCTGGTCAGAAACCCCGGTCAGGTTGAGCTCGAACGTGAACCCCTGCTCGTACCGGTAGCTGCGCCGGACGTCGACCGGGTCGATGCCGTTCAGGGACTGCTTGGCCAGCCGGATGACCTCGGGGTTCTTGGCGGCGACCTGGCCGGCCACCGCCCGGGCGGCCGCCCGCAGCTCCGGGGCCTCCACCACGTCGAGCACCGAGCCGAAGCCCAGCAGCTGCTCGGCCTGCACGGTGCGGCAGGTGTAGACCATCGCGCGCATCAGGTGCTGCGGCACCAGCCGGGACAGGTGCGTGGCCGCGCCGAGCGCGCCGCGGTCGACCTCGGGCAGGCCGAACGCGGCGCCCCGGGCGGCGATGACGATGTCGGCGTTGCCGGCCAGGCCCACGCCCCCGCCCAGGCAGAAGCCGTGCACGGCGGCGATCACCGGCACCGGGCACTCGTAGACGGCCGCGAACGCGGCGAAGCAGCCGCGGTTCGCGCCGACCAGGGCCTCGTGGCCCGGCGCCCGCTGCATCTCCTTGATGTCCACGCCCGCGCAGAACCCGCGGCCCTCGGCGGCCAGGATGACCGCCCGGACACCCGGGTCGTCTCCGGCGGCGGCCAGCGCGCCCGCCAGCTCGAACCAGCCGGCCACGGGCAGCGCGTTGACCGGCGGGAAATCGATGATCACCTCGGCGACGCCGTCACTGCTGCGCAGCTGGATCCCCATCGGCGCTTTCCTGTCGACCTAGCGCTTGCTCGGGCAGCCTAACCCCGCCTAGCCGGCGTCGGCTAGGCCGGCACCGGCCCGGTATCGTCCCGTTCAGTCACCGGGAGGGGAATCCGCCATGCGGCTGAGCACCGATCGCATCCTGACCACGCACACCGGGAGCCTGCCGCGGCCGGCCGGGCTGCCGCTGGCCGCCGCGGACCGCAGCGCCGCGCAGCTGGCCGAGGCCGTCCGGTCGGTGGTCCGGTCGCAGGCCGACGCGGGTGTCGACGTGGTCAACGACGGCGAGGTGAGCAAGCCCAGCTACGCCACCTACGTGACCGAGCGGCTGACCGGGTTCGGCGGCGAGGGGGAGCCGCTGCGGCCCAAGGACTACGACGCCTTCCCGGCCTGGGGCGAGCGGATGATGGCGGAGCGGGGCCGGAGCCGGCGGCTGACCAACCTGGCCTGCACCGGGCCCGTGGTCTACACCGACCCCGCCGCGGTGCGGGCCGACATCGGCAACCTGCGGCAGGCCACGGCCGGCCAGGACGTCGCCGACGTGTTCATGTCGGCCGCGTCGCCCGGCGTGATCGCGGTCTTCCATTCCAACCGGTACTACCCGAGCGACGAGGAGTACATCGCCGCGCTCGCCGACGCGATGAAGACCGAGTACGACGAGATCCACGCGGCCGGCCTGGTGCTCCAGCTCGACTGCCCGGACCTGGCCATGGGCTGGAACGTGTCCGGGCTCGGCGGCACCCAGGAGGGCTTCCTGGCCGAGGTCGGCCGCCGGGTGGCGGCGATCAACCACGCCACCCGGGACATCCCGCCCGAGGCGATGCGGCTGCACCTGTGCTGGGGCAATTATGAGGGCCCGCACACCAGCGACATCCCGCTGCGCACCATCATCGGCGAGGTGCTCAGGGCCCGGCCGGCGGCGATCTCCTTCGAGGGCGCCAACCCCCGCCACGAGCACGAGTGGACGGTGTTCGAGGACGTCAGGCTGCCGGACGGCAAGGTCATCATCCCGGGCGTGATCGACTCCACGACCAACTACGTGGAGCATCCCGAGCTGGTGGCGCAGCGGATCGAGCGCTACGCGCGGCTGGCCGGCCGCCGGAACGTGCTGGCGGGCAGCGACTGCGGTTTCGCCACGTTCGCCACCTCCGCCACGGTCGACCCGCAGGTCACCTGGGCCAAGCTCGCGGCGATGGCCGAGGGCGCGCGGCTGGCCAGCCAGGCGCTCTGGACCTGACGCCCTGCCCCGAACCCGGGCCCCCGGCCCCTGGCCAGGGTGACGAAGGTCCCTATGACCCGGCGGTCACCCTAACCAGGCTGGTCCTAAGGGCGTCCGGGCCCAGGATGCCAGGGAGACAGCCATGAAAGAGATCCTTGAGGCGATACTCAACCCCGACACCACGCCAGCGGAGTTCGCCGCGCTGCCGGTGCCCGATTCGTACCGGGCCGTCACCTTGCACCGGGATGAAGAGCATATGTTCGACGGTGTCGACGCCCGTGACCGGGACCCGCGCAAGTCCCTGCACGTGGACGACGTGCCGGTCCCCGAGCTCGCCTGGGGTGAGGCGCTGATCGCGGTGATGGCCAGCGCGGTCAACTACAACACCGTGTGGAGCTCGCTGTTCTCGCCGGTGTCCACGTTCGCGTTCCTGCGCCGCTACGGGAAGCTCTCCCAGCTCACCGCGCGGCACGACCTGCCCTACCACGTGGTCGGCTCGGACCTGGCCGGCGTGGTGCTGCGCACCGGTCCGGGCGTGAACGTCTGGAAGCCCGGTGAGGAGGTCGTCGCGCACTGCCTGTCGGTGGAGCTGGAGAGCTCCGACGGCCACAACGACACGATGCTCGACCCGGAGCAGCGCATCTGGGGCTACGAGACCAACTTCGGCGGCCTGGCCGAGCTGGCCCTGGTCAAGACCAACCAGCTGATGCCCAAGCCCAAGCACCTGACCTGGGAGGAGGCCGCCACGCCGGGCCTGGTGAACTCCACCGCGTTCCGGCAGCTGGTCTCGGACAACGGGGCCAGCCTGAAGCAAGGCGAGAACGTGCTGATCTGGGGGGCCAGCGGCGGCCTCGGCGCGTACGCCACCCAGTACGTGCTGGCGGGCGGCTCCATCCCGATCTGCGTCGTCTCCAGCCCGGCCAAGGCCGAGCTGTGCCGGTCGATGGGCGCCGAGCTGATCATCGACCGCAAGGCCGAGGGGTACCAGTTCTGGAAGGACGAGCACACCCAGGACCCGAAGGAATGGAAGCGGTTCGGCGCGCGGATCCGCGACCTGACCGGCGGCGAGGACGTGGACGTCGTCTTCGAGCACCCGGGCCGGGAGACCTTCGGCGCCTCGGTGTACGTGACCCGCCGCGGCGGCACGATCGTGACCTGCGCCTCCACGTCCGGTTACATGCACGAGTACGACAACCGCTACCTGTGGATGAGCCTCAAGCGGATCATCGGCTCGCACTTCGCGAACTACCGCGAGGCATGGCAGGCCAACCGCCTGGTCGCCAAGGGCATGATCCACCCGACCATGTCCGTGGTCTACCCGCTGGAGGACACCGGCCAGGCCGCGCTGGACGTGCACCACAACCTGCACCACGGCAAGGTCGGCGTGCTCTGCCTGGCCCCGCACGAGGGTCTCGGCGTGCGCGACCCCGAACTGCGGGCCAAGCACCTGACGGAGATCAACCGCTTCCGGAACGTGTGAGAACGGGCGCGGGCATGACGGAGTCGAGCCAGCCGCCGCGGGCCGCCCGGGACCGGCCCTGGCTGCTGCGGACCTACGCCGGGCACTCGTCGGCGGCCGGGTCCAACGCGCTCTACCGGCGCAACCTGGCCAAGGGCCAGACCGGCCTGTCGGTCGCGTTCGACCTGCCCACCCAGACCGGCTACGACGCCGACCACCCCCTCGCCCGCGGCGAGGTCGGCCGGGTCGGCGTGCCGGTCGGGCACCTGGGCGACATGCGGGCCCTCTTCGAGGGGATCCCGCTGGAGCAGACCAACACCTCGATGACGATCAACGCCACGGCCATGTGGCTGATGGCGCTCTACCAGGTCGTCGCGCAGGAACAGGGTGCCGACCTGGCCAGGCTCACCGGAACCACCCAGAACGACATCATCAAGGAGTACCTGTCCCGCGGCACCTACGTGTTCCCGCCCGGGCCGTCGCTGCGGCTGACCACTGACCTGATCGCCTACACGGTCCGCCACCTGCCCAAGTGGAACCCGATCAACGTGTGCAGCTACCACCTGCAGGAGGCGGGGGCCACCCCGGTCCAGGAGATCGCGTTCGCGCTGTGCACCGCGATCTGCGTCCTGGACGCGGTGCGGGACTCCGGGCAGGTGCCCCCCGAGCGGATGGCCGACGTGGTCGCGCGGATCTCCTTCTTCGTCAACGCCGGCGTGCGCTTCGTCGAGGAGATGTGCAAGATGCGGGCGTTCGCCCGGCTCTGGGACCAGCTGACCCGGGAGCGGTACCAGATCGCCGACCCCGCCTGCCGCCGGTTCCGCTACGGCGTGCAGGTCAACTCGCTGGGCCTGACCGAGGAGCAGCCGGAGAACAACATCCAGCGGATCGTGCTGGAGATGCTGGCCGTCACGCTGTCCAGGGACGCGCGGGCCCGGGCCGTGCAGCTGCCGGCCTGGAACGAGGCGCTGGGCCTGCCGCGGCCCTGGGACCAGCAGTGGAGCCTGCGCATCCAGCAGGTGCTGGCCTACGAGTCGGACCTGCTCGAGTACGGCGACCTGTTCAACGGCTCGCCGGTGGTGGAGGCCAAGACCGCGCAGCTGATGGCGGGCGCCGAGGCGGAGATCGCCAAGGTGCTGGCCATGGGCGGGGCGATACCGGCCGTGGAGTCCGGCTACCTCAAGGCCCAGCTGGTCGGCTCGCTCGCGGCCCGGCGGGCCCGGATCGAGTCCGGCGAGGACAAGGTCGTCGGCGTCAACTGCTTCACGGCCACCGAGCCCAGCCCGCTCACCGCCGACCTGGAGGCGGCGGTACAGCGCGTCGACCCGGCCGCCGAGCAGGACGTCCGGGCCCGGCTGGCGCGCTGGCGGGAGCAGCGCGACGAGGGCGCCGTGGCGGCCGCGCTCGGCCGGCTGCGGGCCGATGCCGAGGCCGGTGGCGTCAACCTGATGCCGGCCAGCCTGGCCTGCGCCCGGGCGGGGGTGACCACGGGCGAGTGGGCCTTCGCGCTGCGGGAGGTGTTCGGCGAGTACCGCGCCCCCACTGGCGTCGGCGCCGCCCCGCTGACCGCGGGCCAGCCGGGCGGGGAACTGGCGGCGGTGCGCGCCGCCGCGGCGCGGACCGCGGCCGAGCTCGGTACGGCGCGGCTGCGGCTGCTGGTGGGCAAGCCCGGCATGGACGGGCATTCCAACGGCGCCGAGCAGGTCGCGCTGCGCGCCCGTGACGCCGGGTTCGAGGTGATCTACCAGGGCATCCGGCTCACCCCCGAGCAGATCGCGGCCGCCGCGGTGGCCGAGGACGTGCACTGCGTGGGGCTGTCCGTGCTGTCCGGTGCGCACGGCGAGCTCGTGCCCGAGGTGCTGCGCCTGCTGCGCCAGGCCGGCGCGCACGACGTGCCGGTGGTGGCCGGCGGGATCATCCCGCCCGCCGACGCGGCCGCCCTGCGCGCCCGGGGCGTGGCCGCCGTGTTCACCCCGAGGGACTTTGACCTCACCGCGATCATCGGCCGTATCGTCGAGGAGATCCGGCTCGCTCACCACCTCAAGCCCAAGGATGACGTGACCTGACATGACCACCGCGCCTGCTGCCACCATCAACCGCCTGCGCCCGCGCCGCTCCTGCCTGGCCGTCCCCGGCAGCAGCCCGCGGTTCCTGGAGAAAGCCCAGGGGCTGCCCGCGGACCAGGTGTTCCTTGACCTCGAGGACGCTTGCGCCCCGCTGGTCAAGGAGAGCGCCCGGCACATGATCGTCGACGCGCTGAACACGGGGGACTGGTCCGGCAAGACCCGGGTGGTCCGGGTCAACGACTGGACCACCCACTGGACCTACCGGGATGTGATCACCGTGGTCGAGGGCGCGGGCCAGAACCTGGACTGCGTCATGCTGCCGAAGGTGCAGGACGCCGAGCAGGTCGTCGCGCTGGACCTGCTGCTGACCCAGATCGAGAAGACGATGGGGCTGCAGCCCGGCCGGATCGGCATCGAGGCCCAGATCGAGAACGCCCGGGGGCTGGTGAACGTGGACGCGATCGCGGCCGCCTCGCCCCGGACCGAGACCATCATCTTCGGCCCGGCCGACTTCATGGCCTCGATCAACATGAAGTCGCTGGTCGTCGGGGAGCAGCCGCCCGGCTACCCGGCCGACGCCTACCACTACATCCTGATGCGCATCCTGATGGCCGCCCGCAGCCACGACCTGCAGGCCATCGACGGCCCGTACCTGCAGATCCGCAATCACGAGGGCTACCAGGAGGTGGCCAGGCGGTCGGCCGCGCTGGGCTACGACGGCAAGTGGGTGCTGCATCCCGACCAGATCGCCGCCGCCAACGAGATCTACTCGCCGTCCCAGGAGGACTACGACCACGCCGAGCTGATCCTGGACGCCTACGACTGGTGCACGTCGGAGGCGGGCGGGGCCAAGGGCTCGGCCATGCTGGGCGACGAGATGATCGACGAGGCGTCACGCAAGATGGCCCTGGTGATCGCGGGCAAGGGCCGGGCGGCGGGCCTGCAGCGGACGTCGAAATTCGAGCCGCCCGCCTAGAGAGCACGTCGAGGCAAAGGACACGGCCATGCAGTTCGGACGGACCTACGAGGAGTTCGAGGTCGGCGCGGTGTACAAGCACTGGCCGGGCAAGACGGTGACCGAGTACGACGACCACCTGTTCTGCCTGCTCACCATGAACCACCACCCGCTGCACCTGGACGCGAACTACGCCGAGCGGACCACCGACTTCGGCCGGAACGTGGTCGTGGGCAACTACATCTACTCGCTGCTGCTCGGCATGTCGGTGCCGGACGTGTCCGGCCAGGCCATCGCCAACCTGGAGGTCGAATCGCTGCGGCACGTGGCGCCGACCTTCCACGGCGACACCATCTACGGCGAGACCACCGTGCTGGACAAGCGGCCCTCGGCGTCCAAGAACGACCGGGGCATCGTGCACGTCGAGACCCGCGGCTACAAGCAGGACGGCACCCTGGTCTGCGTGTTCCGCCGGAAGGTGATGGTGCCGACCGCGGCCTACGTCAAAGAGCGCGGCGGGGAGCAGCCCGGCCGCCCCGAGCCGATGGGGTGATCGCCATGGGACGCCTGGCCCGCACCGACGGCCTGACCGAGATCCAGCGGGACATCCTCGCCACCGTGCACGACTTCGTCGAGAAGGAGATCATCCCGGTCGCCACCGAGCTCGAGCACGCCGACACCTACCCCGGGCAGATCGTTGACGGGATGCGCCAGCTGGGCCTGTTCGGGCTGACCATCCCGGAGGCGTACGGTGGTCTCGGCGAGTCCCTGCTCACCTACGCGCTGGTGGTGGAGGAGATCGCCCGCGGCTGGATGTCGGTGTCCGGCATCGTCAACACCCACTTCATCGTGGCCCACATGATCGCTCAGCACGGCACGCCGGAGCAGAAGGACTACTTCCTGCCGAAGATGGCCGCGGGCGACGTGCGCGGGGCGTTCTCCATGTCCGAGCCGGGCCTGGGCTCGGACGTCGCGGCGATCCAGACCCGGGCGGTGCGCGACGGGGAAAGCTACGTGATCAACGGCCAGAAGATGTGGCTGACCAACGGGGCCACCGCGAACCTGGTCGCGCTGCTGGCCCGGACCGACGAGGGCCACGCCGCGCCGCACCGGAACCTGACCGCGTTCCTGATCGAGAAGCAGCCGGGCTTCGGCACCAACCCGGCGGTGCCGGGCCTGACCGTGCCCGGCAAGATCGAGAAGATGGGCTACAAGGGCGTCGACACCACCGAGCTGATTCTCGAGGACGTCCGCGTCCCGGCCGGGCGGGTGCTGGGCGGCGATCCCGGCCGGGGTTTCTACCAGATGATGGACGGCGTCGAGGTCGGCCGGGTCAACGTGGCCGCGCGCGGCTGCGGGGTCGCGCTGCGCGCCTTCGAGCTGGGCGTCGAGTACGCGCAGCGGCGGCACACGTTCGGCCGGCCGATCGCCGAGCACCAGGCGATCTTGTTCAAGCTGGCCGAGATGGCGACCAAGGTCGAGGCCGCGCACCAGATGATGGTGATGGCGGCGCGCACCAAGGACTCGGGCCGCCGCAACGACCTGGAGGCCGGCATGGCCAAGTACCTCGCCTCCGAGTACTGCGTGCAGGTGGTCGAGGACTCGTTCCGCATCCACGGCGGCTACGGATTCTCCAAGGAGTACGAGATCGAGCGGCTGTACCGGGAGGCCCCGATGCTGCTGATCGGAGAGGGCACGGCGGAGATCCAGAAGATGATCGTGGGCCGCCGGCTGCTCGAGGAGTACCGGATCGCGCAGTGACGGGGCCCGGCTAGCTGCCGGAGGGGAGCAGCTTGCCGTGGTCCCAGGAGACCACCCGGGCCGGCTCCACGACGTAGCCGACCCGCTTGCGCGCGGCCCGGGCGACATAGTCCTCCAGCTCGCGGCCCGAGCCCGCGCCCGGGCCGCCCATCACCGCGGCGATCCGGCGCCCGATGGCCAGCACCCCGTCCGGGTCCTCGACGCACCGGGCCGTGCCCCGCACCTGGACGCCGCGCAGGTCGAAGTACTGCTCGCCGGTCTCCACCAGGCAGGTGAGCCGGGGGTCGCGGGACAGGTTGCGCGCCTTCTGCGAGGACCGGTAGGTCCAGAACGTGATCTTCCCGTCCAGCAGCGCGTAGTACATCGTGACCAGGTGCGGCGTGCCGTCCGGGTTGATCGTGGCCAGCTGCAGCTTGCGTGCCCCGGCCAGGAACTGCGCGACCTCGGCCGCGGACATCGTTATCTGGTCTCGCTGCTTCATGAACCCCGCTCCGGTGCGTTAAGGCTGATCCGACTGGACAGACGAGCCGAAGCCGATGGTTTCCGCGGCCAGCGGCAGCGTGTCCTCGCAGGCGAAGCCCGCCGACGGCGGGTCGCTGGCGGCCATCGGGCCCAGCGCGCTGGCCACGGCGGCCAGGGACCACATGCCGTCGGGCGAGCCGTGCTCGTGGGCCAGGAACACGGTGCGCACGCGCGGCGGCTCCATCACCGCCGCCACCCCGCCGTGCACCACGAACACCTCGCCGGTGATCCCGGCCGCCGCCGGGCTGGACAGGTACGTCACCAGCGGCGCCACGTGCTCGGCGGCGAGCGGGTCGGGCGCTCCCTCCGGGGCCGCGCCCATCAGGTCCGCGGTCATGTCGGTCCGCGCCCGGGGGCAGATCGCGTTCGCGCGCACGCCGTAGCGGCCGCAACTGCGGGCGGTGACCACGGTCAGCGCGACGATCCCGGCCTTGGCCGCCGCGTAGTTGGGCTGGCCGGGGGAGCCGAGCAGGAACGCCTCGGACGAGGTGTTCACGACCCGGGCGTACACCGGCCCGCCGGCCCGCTTGCTCGCCTCGCGCCAGTAGGCCGTGGCGTGCCGGGTGGTGATGAAGTGGCCGCGCAGGTGAACCCGCAGCACCAGGTCCCACTCGGCCTCGGACATCGTGAAGATCATCCGGTCGCGGAGCACCCCGGCGTTGTTCACCAGGATGTCCAGGCCGCCGAAGGATCCGGTCGCCGTCGCGATCAGGCGCTCGCCGGTCGACCACTCGCCGATGTCGCCCGCGCAGACCACGGCCTGGCCCCCGGCCGCGATGATCTCGTCCGCCGTGTCCTGCACCGCCGGGCCGGGCAGGTCGTTGAGCACCAGCCGGGCCCCGGCCCGGGCCAGCCCGATCGCCTCGGCCCGGCCCAGGCCCTGGCCCGCGCCGGTCACGATCGCGGTCCTGCCGTCCAGGGTCAGGGCGTCGGTCATGGCGATGACAGCTCCCTCTAGTAGCCAGGCCTGCTCAGGACCCCGCCGTCGGCGACGAACTCGCTGCCGGTCGAGTAGGACGAGTCATCGGAGGCGAGGAACGCGACGAGCCGGGAGATCTCGATCGGCTCGGCGAACCGCGCGATCGGCAGCGACCGGAGGAACGCCTCGCCGTCCACATGGTCGTAGGTACCGGCCTGCTCGAGGGTCATCCGGGTGAGCACCCCGCCGGGATGCACAGAGTTGACCCGGATGCCGTGCCGGCCGAGTTCCTGCGCGGCGACCTTGGTCATCCCGCGCACCGCGAACTTGCTGGCGCTGTAGGCGGACAGCCCGGGCGCCCCGGTGAACCCCTCGATCGAGGAGATGTTGACGATCGACCCGCCGCCGGCGGCCTTCATCGGCTCGATCACCGCCTTCATGCCGAGCCAGCAGCCCACCGCGTTCACCTCCAGGATCCGCCGGAAGTCGGCCAGGGGCATGTCGGCGATGCTGGCGAACGCCAGCACGCCCGCGTTGTTGACCAGCACGTCGAGCCGTCCGAACGTGCCGGTGGCCGCGGCCACCGCCGCCGCCCAGTCCGCCTCGGAGGTCACGTCGTGGTGCACGTAGCGGCAGGAGTCCGGGCCGAGGCCCGCGGCCACGTGCTCGCCCCGGTCGTCGAGGACGTCGCCGAGCACGACCCGCGCGCCCTCGGCGACGAAGTGCCGCACGTGCGACTTGCCCATGCCGCGGGCGCCGCCGGTGATCAGCGCGACCTTGCCGTCCAGCCTGCCCACGGTCTCCTCGTTCTCCGGACCAAAGTTCTCCGGACCAACGTTTCCCGGACTAACGTTTCCCGGACTAACGTTTCCCGGACTAACGTTTCCCGGACCAGCGTTTCCCGGACCAGCGTTTCCCGGACCAGCGTTTCCCGGACCAGCGTTTCCCGGACCAGCGTTTCCCGGACCAGCGTTTCCCGGACCAGCGTTTCC
>Ga0335078_10001892_pt1 | contig 31713 bp, 22 predicted proteins | sample Lox_Sample_32_FD_206711 | JGI IMG/M metagenome (GOLD analysis project Ga0335078, IMG submission 206711) | Soil microbial communities from Loxahatchee National Wildlife Refuge, Florida, United States - Lox_Sample_3.2 | ecosystem: Environmental > Terrestrial > Soil > Wetlands | place: USA... | reverse complement strand
GATCGCGCTCGCCGGCGGGATCATCTTCGACGCCACCGTCATCCGCGCCCTGCTCGTCCCCGCGCTCATGCGACTACTCGGCAACGCCAACTGGTGGATGCCGAGCTGGACACGCACGATCCTCCTGCTCCGCCGGCCGGCCAGCCGGCCAGGGTTGCGCCCAGAACTCACCGGCCGAAAAGCCTGACCAGTCGCAGACGGCCGGAAAGCGCCCGCCGGCTGCGATCCTCTCCGAGCCGGGTCCTGCGGGCCTTCGGGTGCGCAGGACCCGAGCTCTTTAGGCCGGCTCCCTTTCTCACAAGAAGGGAGTCCTCGGCAACCCATCGCAATGTCGACCCTTTACCACGCGCCCGGAACCTGGCCGGCGATCCTGATCAGCGCGGCGCGCAGATCACCCATTCGCACGCGGCATGGGCGCCACCCTGATCAGGCCCCCAATCGGAACAGAACGGCGGATATCGCGTGCCTTGCGACCCCGAGCTGTGACCGTCTGTCACATAACGGCAGCGCCTGGACAGGCAAGTCAAGTGTCCGGCGGACCCTGTCCCGGCCGGACAGGATCTCTATGCGGCGGTACAGCGTCATCCGGCTTCAGAACCCGTCATCCTCATCTGGATCCAGGGCCTGCCCAAGTCCGGGCACCATGATGACCGCCACGAACCCACGTTGATCGCGGCGGCCAGGTCCCAGATAACCGCGAGTTCCCCGCACGGCACCTTCAGTCAGGTGAACTCGCGGGCGACCGGGTGATAACGGACCGTTATCACTGCCACGGTCGTCGCGCCAAACTCTATAGACAGCTCACCGCTACTTTGCCGCTCGCCGTAGCAATAGGAGTTCCGGGCCATTCCCGCATTTTCAGCTACGAAAGTCGTCCCGCGTCGTCAGCTCCCAGCGGCGGCGGATGCCGAGCTTCTGGTAGACGTGGGCCAGGTGGGTCTGGACGGTGTTCACCGAAAGGTGCAGCTGCTGGGCGATCTCACGATTGGTGCGGCCCGCCCGGGCGAGCCGGGCCACGGCCGCCTCCTGCGGGCTCAGCTCGTCCGGCCCCCGGGCACGGCGGCGCCCGCCGGCCCGCCGCCAATCGGCGCGTGCCTGGCTCGCGTGCCACTCGGCCCCGCACGCCTCGGCGATGCGCACCGCCTCCGCCAGCAGCGGCCGGGCACGCGAGGTGGCGCCGCCGCGGTTCAGGAAGGCACCGTACGCGACCAGTGTCTGGACCCGCGCCAGCGGCATCCCGGTCTCCAGGCTGAGCGCCGAGGCGAACCTCTCCTCGGCCAGGGCCCGGTCGCCTGACCGTTCCGCAAGGGCCGCCCGGCCCAGAGCCGCGACCAGCTGCGGCCACCGGCTTGGCGCCGCTTCGGCCCGGGCCTCCAGCGATGCGATGACCCGCCGGGCATCAGCCTCGCGCCCGCTGGCCAGGTAGGCGTCGACGGCGTCCCCGGCCCACGGGATCTGGCAGGGGTCGCGCAGGCCCCAGGCGGCGGCCCGGTGCTCGAGCTCCGTAAAGCACCGGCAGGCCAGGGCGAGGTCTCCGGTACGCAGCGCTATAGCCCCGCGCAGCCGGACGCTGGTGCCCTCGGCCAGGTACAGCCTGCGGCCTCCGGCCGGCAGCGACTCCAGCCGCTCCAGCCAGCCCGAGGCCTCGTCCAGGCGGCCCATCTGCACCAGCACCATCGCCCGGCAGGCGGTTGACAGCGGGAGTATGAACGGCACCAGCTCCGCCAGCTCCACATGCTGGTCCGATACGCCGAGGGCGTCCTGCAGCCGGCCCTGGCGGCACAGGCAGTCCATCCAGGTGAAGGAGGCATTGGCAATCAGCATCGGCTCACCGCGCCGTTCGGCCCTGTCGAGGACCTCACGGAAAAGCCGCTCCGCCTCGGCGAACCGCTCTGTCCAGGTGCAGAGCTGAGCGTGGATGATGACCGGGTCCCAGGCCCAGTGCACGCCACCCGCGGCCGGGGTGGGCTTGAACCCGGCGCGCTCCGCGGCTTGTTCGGCCGCGGCGAGGCCTCGCCTGTCGCCGCACAAGTAGGCCATGGCGCCCCAGGCCGCTTCGGCGCAGGCTCCCAACGGCGCTGGCGCCTCGGCCGCCAGCCGCCGGGCGCGCTCCAGCAGCGGCAGCGGGGGCCCCGGGCCATCGGTCAGCCTGAAGAAGGCGTGGTCGAGCAGCGCCCGCAGCGCGAGATCGCGATGGCTTTCCTCGGCCAGGCCCACGGCGTTTTCGAAGCAGGTCTCCGCGAGCTCGACCTGTCCGCCGGTGAACGCTGCCCGGGCGAGCTGACCCAGCGCCGTGATTCGCGTCGCCTCGTCCAGGCCCGGGCGCAGCAGGAGCCGTTCGTGGACGCCGATCGCAGCCTGCGCGGCGCCGTCCGCGATCAGGGTCCTGCCGAGGTCCAGGAGCAGATCGGGGGTGGCGGCGTCGCCGGCCAGTTCACTGGCGGCCTCCAGGTGGCGGCGGGCGGTGCGCACCGCGCCTTGCCCGAGCGCCTCGCGTCCCGCCCGGCCCAGGATTGCCGCCGCCTCGGGATCACCGGCCAGGCGGGCGGCGATGGCGTGCTCGGCGGCCTCGGCCGGATGGGCCCCTCCGCGGGCCAGGGCGCGGAAGGCCGCCTCGTGCAGGCGCCTGCGCAGCGGCGGCGCCAGGTCTTCGTAGAAGGCCTGCCGGACCAGGGCGTGGGTGAACTCGGTCCATCCCTGACCGCCATCGCGCAGCAGGCCCGACTTGAACAGGCCGGGCAGCACACGGTGGATCTCATCTGGCGAGAGGGCGCCGATCTCCTCGGCGGTCGCTGCCTGGAACCGGGTGCCGAGGACGCTGGCCATCTGCAGGTAGTTCTGCCCGGTCTCGCCCAGGCCGGCGAAGCGGGCGATCGGGAAGAGCCTCTGCGCCTCCGGCAGGTCCTCGCCCCGGCGCAGGCCTGCGCCCGTGTATCGCAGCAGCAGCGGGTTGCCGCCGCACAGTCCCAGTGCGCGTTCGGCCACGGCATCATTGAGTGGCCTGCCGGCGGCGGCGAGGAGCAGGGCCCCGGCGGCGCCCGGGCTGAGCGGGTGGAGCTGCTCGACGGCGGCCAGTCCCTGGGCTGCCAGCTCCTGCGCCGACTCCAGAGCTTCGGCAGGCCATGGGCGGGCGGTGGCGATCATCGCCAGCGGGAGGGCAGCGAGGCGCCGGCACAGGAGATGGACGGCGGTGCGGGAGTCGGGATCGGCCCAGTGCAGGTCGTCGAAGGTGAGGAGCAGCGGCTGGGCGGCTGCCTCCCGGAAGCGCCGGAGGATGTCATAGAACCTGTCCTCGGCCCGCAGGTCCGGCGCGCCGGGTGCGCGACCCTGATGTCCCGAATCGGAGAGCGGTTCCAGCACCTGGCCGATCAGGCCGAAGGGCAGGGTTGCCTCCACCCGGTCGCCTCGGCCGACGGCAACCCGGAAGCGCCCGTCAGCCAGGCTCTGCGCGTATTCCAGCATCGTGGTCTTGCCCAGCCCGGCATCACCGACAATGAACAGCACGCTGCCTTGCCCGTCCGCGGCGCGGTCGAGCAGCTGGCGCACGGCGGCCCTTACACCGGTCCGCTCGACGATCGCCGCGCTCATGTGATGCTGGCACCGGCCCGGCCGGGCTTGAGCCGGCGGCGACAAGCGAGTGCCAACATGCTCACTACCCTCGCTACCTGGTGACTGTGGTTCCTATTCTCACTGGGACAGTGAGGACCGCGGCTGAGGGGCTGTCTCGGGCCGCCAGCCGCCCAGTTGCTTTCACTGGTGCTGGGGACGACACGAACCGTGTGCCCGTTGCAGTCTCGTTGGCATGGAAACCTTCGATGTCGCGCAAGACCGTGACCCCATCCGAACGGCCGGCGGCGGTAACCCAGCGGTCCTCAGCCCGTTATCGCCACAGGCCGTTCTGTTGTATCAAGCCCCCGTCAAGGCCGTCTACGCCAAGCTCGGGGCCGGCGGCCGGGCCGAGCTGACCGCCAAGCTGTTCCACGAGCACATCTTCCCGCAGCTGGACCCGCAGCCGGGGCAGCCAGCGGACCCGCGAATTCAGCCACGCCGACCTCGCCAACTGAGCCGCTGAGCCGTTGATACGCCGCCTGCGCACGGCACCAAGGAGACCGATCATGACCCTAGACCAGCTCCACGAAGACCACGCAGTCAGGCTGGCCGCTCCCGAGCGCTCGCCCGTCGAGACGATCATGGAACTCGCGCACGCCTATCTGCCGTCTTGCGCGCTGCACGTAGCAGCAAGGCTCGGCGTCGCCGACCTGCTGGCGGACGGGCCGCAAGCGGTCGAGGAGATCGCCTTGCGTGCGCACGTCCACGCCCCGTCGCTGGGGCGAGTCCTGCGGACACTCGCCATGTACGGCGTGTTCGCCGAGGACGCCGAAGGTCGCTACGGCCTGACGCCGGCGGCCGAGCTGCTGCGCACCGAGGCGCTTCGAGATGCGGTGACATTCTCCGCAGACGTCGCCGGCGATGGCTCATGGTGGAGCGCAGTCGGCCGCCTGGGTGACGCTGTCATCACGGGAACGCCCAGCTTTGAGCAACTCACCGGTACGAGCTTCTTCGATTACGCCGCTGAGCGGCCAGAGTGCGCTCGCTGGTTCAGTCGCGGGATGGCCAACTTCGCCGCCACGGAGAATCCCGCTATCGCAGCCGCCTATGACTTCTCGGGCGTCGCTCACATCCTTGATATCGGCGGCGGGCACGGCGGGTTCTTGGCCCAGATCCTCGCGCGCTGGCCCGAGAGCAGGGGGACACTGCTCGACCTACCCGAGGTCGTTGCCGACCCTGCGGACCTCGCGACCGTCGAGGAAGACCGCTGGGATGTGGTCGCCGGCGACTTCTTTGCATCAATTCCATCCGGGGCGGACGCCTATTTGCTCAAACGAGTCCTCCATGACTGGGATGACGATCGCGGTGTGAGCATCCTTCGCCATTGCCGCGCAGCACTCGGCGACCATGCGCGACTGCTGGTCATCGATGCGGTTGTGCCGCCCGGCAACCACCCTCACCCCGCGAAGGTGCTGGACATCCTGATGATGGCCGCTACACCGGGGCGTGAGCGAAGCGCATCCGAGTTTGCCGACCTGCTCGGGCGGGCCGGGCTGCAAGTCTCACGCATTCTGCCAACGCCAACCACCCTCTCAATCATCGAGGCGGACCCTCTGTGTTGACGGCCTGATTATCTGAGCGTCCCGGCTGGGTGCCCGACCCGTACCGGCCAGTATTCGAACCGATCCGGCTGCGCCGTCCGGTGCACCGCGAGCTGCCGGCCAGCTTCGTGGCGATGCGCGACGACCAGGCCATGCCCGCGCGGTTCTGGCATCCCGACATGACCGGCAGGCTGCCCGGCGCCCATCTCGCCGAGATCGACGGCGACCACGAGGTGATGCTCAGCGCACCCATCCGGCTGGCCGACGCGCGAAGTTATGAGTGCCGCAGCTCCAGTCAGACACGATGGTGTGGAGCACGGGCCAAGAGGTGGCTGCCGTCACCAGGGCGGGCACGGCATGAACTCGACGTGGGGATGACGACCATTGCCGGTCGGCGCGTCAGCCGGCGAAGCCCGCGCAGCGCTCGCTGCCGAGCTTCCGCTCGCGATCTAGCCCGCCGTGGAGAACTGGCCGTGGATGGGCGTGGCCAGTTCCGGTTCCGCCCGCCACGGCGGGTGCCGCGGGCGGCCGTATCCGTGGCTGCAGGCAGCAACGGATACGGACCTGATCGATGGTCGTACGGATCGCCGGCCGCGGGCCGGCCTCGGCTGGGCTGCCGTCCCGTCTCATCGTCCCTCAAGAACCGGCTGGGCCGGGTCGTCCACATCCACGCGGCCGAACCGCCAGTCCAGGCTGTACTCCGCGGGCACCAGTGCGATCTCGTATTCGACCGTGCCGGGACCGTGGCCGGCCAGGCAGGCGCCCAGCTTCCGGGCCAGCCCGGCTACCGCGGCGTTCTCCACGTCGGCCAGCGCGGTGAAGCGGTGGATGCCGGCCTGCCGGGCCTGGTCGGACAGCCGGGAGAGCAACTCGGTGCCCAGTCGCCGGCCCTGCCAGTCGTCCACGATGGTGACGGCGATCTCGGCGGCTTGCGGGTCGTCGGCGTCCCGGACGTAGCGGGCGATGCCCACGCCGCGCCCGTCGGCGGCGCTCAGTGCGCCGATCGCCTCGTGGTCGTGGTGGTCGACCTCCGTGTAGTAGCGCAGCTCGGCCGCGGACAGTGTGGTCTTGGGGCTCAGAAACCGCATCCAGCGGGACCGGGGGCTCAGCTGGGCGAAGCCGTCGGCCAGCAGCGGCGCGTCCGTGCTGCGGACCTGCCTGATCAGTACCGCCGACCCGTCGCGCAGGACGGCGGGTGTCCCCTCTGCGGCCAGCCGCGGCGGGGCGCCGGGCCGGAGGCTACGGCCTTGCAGCAAGGGCAGCAGCCGGCGCAGCGGCGTGGTGCGGGTACCGGGCGCGCGGCCCGGCTGGCGGTGCCTGCGGGCTTGCCTGGCCCGGCGGGCGGCCTCCGCCTCCGCCCGGAGGGTGCCAGACCGCTCGCGCGCCAGCGCGGCCAGGATATCGGGATGGATCATCATCGTAAGTTGCTCCTTTGAGGTTGTTGCTTCGGTGGTCACGAGCCGCAGGCAGATCTTGGGATTGGACAGATGCGTACTGCCGCGGATCTGCGGCTGGGCACCGGTGGCCAGGTCAGGGGTCTTTGCGGGATTGGTTGTTCGCTGCTGCGGTCTCAGACGAGATCACCCAGGCCCGGGGCGTTGGCCTTCGTTGTGTGCCGCGGGGCGGCAGCGGCGGCCGCTGTGGCCGGCCTGTCGGCGCCTAGCCGGGCGGGTGCGAGCAGCCCGGCGATCGAGCCAGCGAGCGTGAGGGCGGCGCAGCCCCCGGGCGCGGGGCCGGACCCCTCAACGAACGCCTGGGCGGACGGGCAGGAACCCGGCCAGGCGGGCGCCTGGTTATGGCCGGAGTTCGAGGACGACGTTGACCGGGGTCTGGGTGACCTGCCGGAACGAGCTGAAGCCAGCGTCGCCGGCCAGTTGCCGTACCGCTGCGGGGCCGGCCTGGGCGCCGAGCGCGACCCCGCCGGGCTGGGCCAGGGCGGCCGGCGTGCACTGGAACGTGGACGCCGCGTAGCTGAGCGCGGCCAGCGGACTGGCCAGGTTCGCTGCGTAGTCGTCGGCCGCGTTCGGTTCCACGACCAGGACGGCGCCGTCGGGGGCGAGGGCCTTGCGGGCGTGGGCCAGCGCGGCGGCCGGGTCACCGAGGTCGTGCAGGGTGTCCAGCAGGCAGATCAGGTCGAAGCCGCCGGCCGGGTAGCTGGTCGCGTCGAGCGGCTCGAACCGGATGCGGCCGCTCAGGCCGGCCCGGCCGGCCTGCTGCCGGGCGACCTGGATGGAGCGGTCGTGGAAGTCGTAGCCGTGCACGCTGGCCTGCGGGTAGGCGCGGGCCAGCAAGATGGCGGCCGCGCCGTGCCCGCAGCCGACGTCGGCGACCCGGCCGCCGGCGGCGAGCCGGCCGGCCACCCCGGGCAGGGCAGGGACCCACTCGGTGGTGAGGCTGGCGGTGTAGCCGGGGCGGAAGAACCGCTCGGTGCCCTCGAAGACAGCCGGGTCCTGCTCGTGCCAGGGGATGCCGGCGCCGGTGCGGAACGCCCCGCGCGCACCAGCCAGCCGGGGCAGTCACCGTGATGCGGTCCTGGTGGGACACGATGCCGTCCGCGTTCCGCGTCGCGCGGGACCCCGACGGGTCCCCCGCCGCGTTCCAGTGCCTGTGCGAGGCGACCTCCGTGCCGGCCCGGCTCCTCGCCGCAGACCCGGTAGCCGCCACCTGGCGCGAGCACCTGCGCACCCACCCGGTGCCGCGCAGCCAGCAGGTGCTCTTTCTGCGCCACATGCTGGCCGCTGATGGCGGCGAAGCCACGACGCCGGCCCGCGCCGCCCTGATCCTCGACCTCAAGCGGCGCTACCTGGAAATGCGGCCCAGGCTCCGGCGCATCTACTCGCTGGCCGCCGACCCCACCGCGGCGCTGCACCAGTTCGCGCCGCTCGGCTTCGCCCCTCTCCCGGACGGCGCCGCCGAGATCGGGGGAACCACCTACCATGCCCTCTACAACGACTTCGGGCCGTCCTCCATCGACGGCTGGCTGACCGACCTCGCCGCGCGGGAAATGCTCATTGACGACAACGCCCTGCTCGATCCCGACCGCCGCCAGCTCATCCTTGACGGCACCCGCGCCGATCTCACCAAGCTGGAATTCGACGTCCTTCAGTACCTGCACGAACGTGAAGGCCGGGTCGTCGGGCGGGCCGCGCTGCTGCGCGACGTCTGGGGCTACGGCTGGAGCGGCGGCAGCAACGTCGTCGAGGTCGTGATCAGCGCCCTGCGCCGCAAACTCGGTGACAGCGCCGGAAGCCTGCAAACGGTGCGCGGCGCCGGCTACCGCTTCACCGCCCCGCCCTGACCCGGCCAGGCACCAGCCACCGTACGACCCCGGCGGCGGTCAGCGTTGCCCTGGCAACCGCCGTCGCCTGCGCTTGCCCGATTTCATGATCAGATCATGAACATTCGCACGCGGGCGAGCCGCTGGCAAGGGCTGGAAGGTCCTAGCCACACGCGGCGCCAGTGCCTGGCTGACCCGATGTGACGGCGAGGCCAGCGACTGCACGGCGCAGATCGTCCGGTTCGGGCACGGCTCACGCCGCAGCGCCGACAACCCAAGCGCCATCCAGAACGGCGGGTACGCGCGCCCTAAGCCACGTCGGAAGTCACGCTATGTGATCAGGTTGCCTGCGATCCTCGCCGAGCTGTGCCGAATCGTCCACAGATAATTCAGCCGCTGGATGTTCAAATAGCGAGGGCGGTAACATCTGGCCCGGTCGCCGCTGCTGTCCGACGATGAGCAGAACCAGGACCGCAAGGACGGTGATGCGAGGCCGGGCTCCCCGCCCGCCGATACCCGGGGCGAGGAGCAGCGACAGCACGGGCCGCCGCACGCCGCACGGAGCTAGGGCCGCGCCGGCGCGCCTTTAATCCGGAGCCCTGCGGGCGCATGTGGCGGCGGTCGAACTGCCGCCAGTCCTCCCGGCCGTCGGGCCACCGGATCAGCGCGGCCCAGCCTCCCCGGTACCGCGCCCACGCGACGATCAGGCAGGGCCGCCAGCTGGTGTCGCTGTAGAGCACCTCGGCGGTCCGGCGCACGGGTGCCCGGCGCGGGCTGTCCATCAGCTCGCCCGCCGGCACCCGGGACAGCATCGGGACGGTTCCGACCGGAGGCGGATAGCCGTCAGAAGACGTTTTCCCAGCTCCCATGGCATAGACGATAACATGTTCGAGTCGCGTACCCTATGTCGCGTCCAGCGAACTTAGCTTCGTTACCGCGCTGCGGGCAGCTCTCATGCGATCAGTGAGGCGGCTCATACCAGGCTGGGGAAGGACGCCGCGGCCGCCGGGGCACGCGCGGGACCGACTAAAATGAACGTCTGGTGAATCTCAAGCGTCGCCAAGGTTTCGAGAAGATGGCCAGATGTCTCTGAAATCTGCCGCGGAGAGCGAGTCGGTGACCGCTGGCCGGGTAAGGCGATCACCATGGTTACGGACACCCGCGAAGTCGAGATGAAATACGAGGCCGGCCCGGAGACCGTGCTGCCGCCACTGGAAGATCTCCCCGACGTGGCCAGCGAGGCGGGACCGGACGAGGTCACGCTCGAAGCCGAATACTACGACACCGGGGATCTGCGGCTGCTGCGCGCCGGTGTCACGCTGCGGCGGCGCCGCGGCGGCAAGGACGCGGGCTGGCACCTCAAGCTGCCCGCCGGGCCGCAGACCCGCCGGGAGCTGCGGGCCCCGCTGGGCCACTCCGGCCAGGCGGTCCCCGCCGAGCTCGCCCGCCTGGTGCGCGCGTACACCCGGGGCGCCGCCCTCGTCCCCGTCGCCCGGATCGCCACCGTGCGCCGGATCAGGACGCTGGTCGATGAGGCCGGGACATCGCTGGCCGAGGTGGTCGCGGACGAGGTTTCCGCGCAGACACTCGGCGATTCCACCACCATCTCCAGCTGGCGGGAGGTGGAGGTCGAGCTGACCGGCGGCACCCGCCAGCTGCTGCGGGCCGCGGACAAGCGGCTGCGCCGCGGCGGCCTGCGCCCGGCCGGCCGCACGGCCAAGCTGGAGCGCGCGCTGGCCGATCAGCTGCCCGCCGGCGGCGGCGCCGAGCGCCCCGGTGACCGCGGATCGGCGGCCGACGTCGTGCGGGCCTACGCCGGACAGCAGGCCGCCCAACTGATGGCCCTCGACCCGATGGTGCGGCGCGACGAGCCGGACGCGGTGCACCAGATGCGAGTCACGACCCGCAGGTTGCGCAGCACGCTCCAGACGTTCGGCAAGGTGCTGCGGGCGGCCGACACCCGTCATCTGCAGGACGAGCTGCGCTGGCTGAGCCACGTGCTCGGCGACGCGCGGGACAGCGAGGTGCTCGCCGAGCACATCCAGGGCAACCTGTCGCATCTGCCGGTCGAGCTGGTGATGGGCCCGGTGCAGGCGCGGCTGCGGGAGCATTTCGCGCCGCTGGCCGCGCAGACGCGCAAGGCCGTGCTGGAGGCCCTGGACTCCGAGCGGTACTTCGCGCTGCTGAACGAGCTGGACCAGATCCTGGCCGACCCGCCGCTGGGCCCGGACGCCGCCCTTCCCCCGGAGCGGGCCCTGACCCGCGCGGTGGCCCGCGCCTACCGGCGGACGGACCGCCGGATGCGCCAGGCCAGGCGGGCCCACCCCGGGGAGGCGACGAACGTCGCTCTGCACGGCGCCCGCCGGGCCGCCAAGCGGACCCGGTACGCCGCCGAGGTGGCCGCCCCCGTCTGCGGCAAACCAGCCCGGCGGTTCGCCCAGCGCATGAAGGCCATGCAGACCACGCTGGGCACGCACCAGGACGCGGTGATCGCCCGGAACACGATCCGGGAGCTGGGCGTGCGGGTTCACCTGGAAGGCGAGAACGCGTTCACATTCGGGCTGCTGCACGAGCACAACACCGGCGCCGCCCGCGACTCGGAGCGCCGTGCATGGCGGGAATGGAAGCGCGCGTCCCGCCCCAAGTACCGCAGGTGGATGCGCTAACCGCACCGTACGGGACCCCGCGGGCGCCGCCGGCCTCGGCCTGGAAGACACCCCCGCCTGGGTCAAGGCGCTGCCCGGCGCCAGACGCCTGGATCACCTGGTACATCGGCGGCCTGGACAACCTCACCGGCTGGGAAATGACCACCCTTCCCCCGCGACGGCACCCGCGGGGCCTCGCCCATCTCGGCAATGAGCGATGAGGCTGGAGCGCCCGCCTCTCAGGTGATGGGCGGGAGGATCTGCGGGTCGTCCAGGACCGCGCGGAACGGGTCGCCGCGCCCGGCGAGGCGGCGGAAGATGGTGCGGGTCGTGAAGCCGTCCGGCCGGAGCGCGGGGTCATCCAGCTCCTCCCAGCCGATGGGCGCGGACACCGGGGCGCCGGCCGACGGCCGCGGGCTGTACGGCGCGACCAGCGTCTTGTGCCCTGCGTTCTGGGTGTAGTCCAGCCGGGCGTGCCCGCTGCGGTCACGCAGTTCCCACTTCCAGCTCACCAGCTCGGGGACGGCGTCGCCGACCGCCCGGGAGACCAGCTCGACCCAGCCGGTGATCTCGGCGGAGCTCGGGCCGGGAGCGATCGGGATCCAGACCTGGATACCGCGCCGGCCGGTCACCTTGGGCTGCCCGCGGACACCGAGATGCTCCAGCGCAGTGCGGTGCAGCCGGGCCAGGACGAGCACATCGTCCCAGCTTGTTGATGTTCCGGGATCGATGTCGATGAGCGCGTAGGTCGGCCGGTCCGGCGCATCCGTGCGTGCCGTCCAGGCGTGCCACTCCAGCGCGGCGAAGTTCGCCGCCCACACCAGCGCCGCGGGCTCGTCCACCACCAGGTACGTGGTGGTGCGGCCCAGGCTGGCGTCGGGATTGTGCCAGCGGGGCACCCAGCCGGGCGCGTGCGCGGGTAGCTGCTTGTGCCAGAAGCCCGCGGCGCCGGCCCCGTTCGGGTACCGGTTCATGTTCAGCGGGCGGCCCGCGAGGTAGGGCAGGATGACCGGCGCGATCCGCGCCGCGTACTGGATGAACTCGCGCTTGGTCACCGCCTCCTCGCCGGGACGGGCCGGGAACAGTTCCTTGTCCAGGTTCGTCAGCCGGACCCTGCGGCCGAATACCTCCCAGGTCCCGCCGTCCCCGAGGTCCGCCAGCGCGGCGAGCTCCGCGTCCGAAGGGCCGCCGGCCCCGGCGTCCTGACCGGCCGCGGCCTTCCCGCGGCCGGCGCGGCGCGGGGTGCGCCGGCCGCCGGCCCGGGCGCGTCCGCCGCTGCCTGCCTGCGCGGCGCCGGCCGCATGCACCGGGACGGACGCCTGCGACGGCGGCAGGTCGGACCGCCACATCCGGGCCGGGGCGGTCTTGACCTCCTCATTGGTCCGTCCGCTGAGCACCGACTCCGGGTAGTCCTCCGGGTTCCAGCCCTTGACGGCGTACTGGTCGTGCTTGTGCAGCAGCAGCCACTGCTCCTTGCCCGATCGGTCCTGCCCGCCGCGCCGGACCAGGATGAGCCGGCCACGCAGCTTCTGCCCCTCGATGTCGGCGTGGAAGTCGCCCGCCGCCACCGCGGCCGCCGGGTCATCGGTGGCGTGCGGCTGCCATGTCCCGGTGTCCCACACGATCACGTCGCCGCCGCCGTACTGGCCGGACGGGATCACGCCTTCGAAGTCGAGGTATTCGATGGGGTGGTCCTCGACGTGAATCGCCGCGTGCCGGACGTCCGGGTCGAGGGTGGGGCCCTTCGGCACGGCCCAGCTGACCAGCACCCCGTCGATCTCGAACCGCAGGTCGTAGTGCAGCCGGCGGGCCCGGTGCCGCTGCACGACAAAGCGCGGCCCGTTCCCGCCGTGGCCGCGGGGCGCCCCGGCCGTCTCGGCCGCGCGCCCGCGGCGGGACCGGCCGCCAGACCCGCCCGGCGGCTCCGGTGTCTGCGCGAAGTCGCGCTTCTTCTCGTACGGCGCGAGCCGATCCGCGGTCTTCTTCCCCGACGCCGGCATGATCACACGATTCCCCGGACGTGCTGCTCACACTCGCCCCGGACGCCGCGGAAACAGGGCTTCCTTGCGCACCCACGGCACGCCGCCCGTGACATGATGGCCGCATCGTTACCTTCGGCTCCGGGCTCGGGGGGCAGCCTCCCCGGCATCCGCTCGATCCGCTGGCGTCGGACGAGATCCGCCAGGCGGTGACGATCCCGCGCCGCGGCCGTGGTGTGGGCGAGCGGTTGCGGTTCGCCGGCATCGAGCGCGCGTGACAGCAGAGCCGGCCCGGGTCCCGCCGGGCGTCGACACGGGCCGGGCGAACATCGCCCGGGTGTACGACTACTGGCTCGGGGGCAGCAACAACTTCCAGGCCGACCGGGATCTGGCCCGGGCGCTGATCGCGGTCGAGCCGAACGTGCGGGCGATCGCCCGGGCCAACCGGGCCTGCCTCGGCCGGGCAGTCCGGTTCATGGCGGCCGAGGGCATCCGGCAGTTCCTCGACATTGGGTCGGGCATTCCGGCCGGGCAGAACGTGCACGAGGTGGCCGGGCGGGCCGCTCCCGGCGCCCGCGTGGTCTACGCCGACGCCGACGACGTCGCCGTGGCGCACAGCAGGCTGCTGCTGGCAGGACAGCCCGGCGCCGCGATCGTGCACGCCGACCTGCGCGAGCCGGACATGATCCTCAGCGATCCGCAGACCCGGCGGCTGATCGACTTCACCCAGCCGGTAGGGCTGCTGCTGATGGCCGTCCTGCAATTCGTCCCCGACGCCGACGACCCATGGCGCAGCGTCGCCACCATACGGGATCACCTCGCGCCCGGCAGCTACCTGGGGCTCTCACACATCACGACCGCGCGGACGGCCCAGGTCGGCCGGGCCTTCGAGACGGTGTACAACAGCAACACCGCCGGCCGCGTCGTGATCCGCGACCGGGCCGCGATCACGCGGTTCTTCGACGGCTTCACGCTGGCCGACCCCGGCGTGGTTTACATCCCGCAGTGGCGTCCGGACTCCCCCGGCGCCACGCCGGACGACCCCAGCTCGTTCTGGGGCCTGGCCGGGGTCGGCCGTCTCGGGCTGCCGCGCGGGTGAGCCCGGTGGGCGGGCCGCCATCCAGGCCGGCGGGCGGGCCGCCATCCAGCCCGGCGGGCGGGAGGATCCGGCGCCCCGGCTCGGGTGGCCAGGAGCCCGGGGACGGATCCGGACGGGCGTTACGGCGTGGCGTGCGCGGGACGGCGCCGGCAGCGCTCAGTCGTCGCCCAGGCCGGCTTCCCGCCTGATCGCCGCGAGCAGGCGACGATGCTCGGGACTGAGCCCACCCTGGTGCGGGTCGGCGAACGCCGCGGACCGGGCCAGTGCCCGCGTCGGGACCGCCTGCAAACTGACGTCCAGCAACGACCAGGACAGCTCGTCCAGGGCGGCGCGGATCACGTCCGGATCCCCGGTCGTGTCGCAGGCCTCCTCGAGCGCGGCCAGCAGCTTGATCGGCGCGGGGTCCGGCCGCATTTCCAGCGGGAACGCATCGACCATGTGGCAGGGCGACCCGGTCACCCGGGCGGCCTCGAAGGCGTTCAGCAGCGGGCTCACCTCGCCGGCGGTGGCGGGGTCGTACAACCCTGGGAACGGGATCTCCTCGTAGCCGCGGTCGTAACCGCTGATGTAGATCGGCGTGGCCGACTCGGCCGCGGCCAGCACGCCCACCGCGAGGTCAAGGAGGCCCACCGGCCAGCCGAGGTCGGTGATGGCGTGCACCCGGAACTCGCCGCGGACCCCACCGAGGCCCGCGATGAGCAGGAGCTGCGCCGACTCCAGCGCCGACTGGATGTAGAAGGCGATCTCGGTGCTGTGCAGCCGGACGACCCCGCCTCCGGCCCATTCGTGCAGCCGCTGGACGATGATCGAATTGTCGACGACGTGGGTGAATCTCCCGGCGGAACATCGCAGGCCGGCGGGCGTACAGGCGGCCGACGCCAGCCATTCGGCGGCCCGCTTGGACGCCGCGTAGACGTCCGGTGAGTACGGGCGCAGGGCCTTGCCGGTGGACGCGCACACCACCTGGGGCACGCCGACGTCAGCCGCGGCGGCCAGCACATTACGCGTGCCGAGCACATTCGTGGACACGGTGCGGTGCACCTCGACCTCGGCGAGGCCGGGGTTGCGCTGCGCGGCAACGTGGAAGATCACGTCGGGCCGGATGTCGCCGATCAGTATGTCCAGGCGCGGGCGGTCCCGGATGTCGGCCTGCACGTATTCGGCGCCGGGAAGCTGCGTGCGGCCGCTGGTGGCGCCCCGGCTCACACTGACCAGGCGGCCCGGGCCAAGCGCCGCGAGCTGCGCCATCAGCGTCGAGCCGATACAGCCGGTACCGCCGGTCACCAGGATGACCGAGCCCCGCAGCCATCCGCTCAGCAGCGAATCGGGCAGGCACAGCGCACGCTGCGTTATCGCCCGGAAACGCTCATACTCCTCGCTGGCGCCGCCCTTGGCGCTGATGAGCGATCCGGTGAGGTCCCGCAGTCGCCGTACCGCGTCCTCGCCGAGCTGCGACTGCCCCGGAGGCGCGGCCGCCCGCATCATCTCGATGATCTCCCGCTCGGACTCCATCCATTGACTCCTCCCGGGATCGCGGCGCCAGGTTTCGCCCGGTACCGGCTATTCCTGCCCAGATGGCCGCCCCGGCCGCGCCGGGCACCTGGTAAGCGCCGCAATCCTCCCAGTTACGTGTGTTGGATTGCGCAGCAACCTGAAAAATCCATTTTGCCGTGCCAGACGGGGGTTTTGGAGTGATACTTACCTACCGGAATGCGCCTCCCCTAGCGACTTCGGCCCCACCCCGCCCCCTGGCTCCGCCTGACCGAAGTCTCAGTCGGGCACAAACCCCGACATGAAACGGGAATGTTGACAAACGGTAATATCACCTCATCGGATGATAGATGGACCTATAGTGTGACCGTCCCGCTGCGCCCGCTTACGCCAGATTCAAGCTCCTGTCCGTGCAACCGCCGACACGCCCAGAGGGGGGTCTGTGACGAACGTCGTCGAGAGGCGGCCAGAGACCGAAACCGATACACCAGAGCAGGCAGAGGGCCAGGGTTCCGATGCGACCCGCCCCCTGGCCACCGCCTGGCCGCCACAGAGACACCGTCACCGGCGCGGAAACGTTGGAATCCGTTTCCATCGGACAGCCGGAGCGGAGGCCGCCGGTCCGGTTTCACCGGCGGCCGCACCGCCGCCGGTCACTGCCGCTGTTCCCGCCGCGGCCGCCGCGGCGCCACTGCGCGCCGCACGCGCGGCAGTCCCGCCGAAGGCTGCGCCCGGCGGCGCGGTACTGCCTGTCCCCCCTGATGACCGCGAAAAGTATAGCTACCTAAGGCGGCACTCGTGGCTGCTGACACTCGGCTCGCTGGCAAGCTTCCCGCTGCTGCTGTGGAGCCAGATGCGCCTGGTGGCGCAGTACCACTGGTTCTGGCTGTACGCCCCGTTCATCGTCATGGGTCTCCTGTTCCTGGCGTTGCCGCTGGTCACGGACGGCCTGAGCCGCGGTTTCGACTTCCGGGAGCACCGCCGGCTGGTGGACTCGTGGAAGCCGGAGCGGTATCCGTCCGTCGACGTCTTCCTGCCCGTGTGCGGCGAGCCAGCGGATGTGCTCCGCAACACCTGGCACTACGTGGCGCTGATGAGCGAGTACTATCCGGGGACGGTCACCGCGTACGTGCTGGACGACTCGGCCAGCACGCAGCTGAAGGCCATGGCTCGTGACTTCGGCTTCGCCTATGCGCGGCGGCCGAAGCGCGGCTGGTACAAGAAGTCCGGGAACCTGCTGTGGGGCTACGAGGTGTCCAACGGGGACTACATCCTGCTGCTGGACGCGGACTTCGCGCCCCGCTATGACCTGCTCAGCGAGACGCTTCCGCACCTGGAGGCGTACCCGGACACCGGCATCGTGCAGACCCCGCAGTTCTTCCGGGTCGAGGACAACCAGACCTGGGTCGAGCGCGGCGCCGGCGCGGTGCAGGAACTGTTCTACCGCTCCATTCAGACGGCGCGGGCGGAGAAAGGCGGCGCGATCTGCGTCGGCAGCTGCGCCATTTACCGCCGGGCCGCGCTGGCCGACAACGCGGGCATGACGCTCGCGGAGCATTCCGAGGACGTGCGCACCGGATTCGACCTGAACCGGCTCGGCTGGAAACTCCGGTACCTGCCGATCGCCGTTTCAACCGGCAACTGCCCGGATAATGTGCTCGCTTTCCTCAACCAGCAGTACCGCTGGTGCTCCGGCACCATCGGGCTGCTTTTCGGTAAAACGTTCTGGCAGGCGAAACTCAAGCTGTACACCCGGATGTGTTACATTTCCGGGTTCGTTTACTACGTCTACACGGCGATCTTCACGTTCATCATGCCGCTGCTGACGATCGCCCTGCTGATTTTCCTGCCGAACGTGCTCGTTTTCAAAAACATGATCTTCATCATCCCGGTCCTGCTGTACTCCGCGCTGGTCTACCCGCTATGGCATCACGCGCCGTACCGCCTGGAGACGTGGTCGGTCAAGCTGATCTCCAGCTGGGCGCACGTCTTCGCGTACTGGGACGCGATCCGGGGCAGGCGGCTGGGCTGGAAGCCATCCGGCGGCGACAAGAAAAAGCAGGACGGCCGGCGCCGTTTCTGGGTCTCGTTCCTGATCTGGAGCGTGGGCAGCAGCGTCGTGTGGACCGGGCTGGCCTTCTGGCGAATGGTGACCATGGATCCGGCCAACTTCATCGTGCTCTTCGTCCTTGGTGCTTTCGAGCTGATGATCGCGGCCCGCGTGCTGGTCCAGCCGTTGACCGGGACAGAAGGCGTGAGCCTGGGCAGCCGCATGTAAGCCAGGTCAACGAAGATAACCGCAAATCCGCGCCGCCGGCCGCCGAGGGCACACCAGCGAAGAACCGTCCGGCCGGCGGCACACCGGTCGCAGCCTGGGGGCAGCACCCGTCAATGGATGGACCAGAAAACGATCAGTATGAATGGTCGGATTGGTTTACAAAACCCAAGCCGGCCCGCACCGCAGCCGAGGCTCGTGAACCGGACAGGCCGCGACCCGGCCGTCCGGCCTTCGGCCGTGAGCAGACGCTGGCCATGGCGGCTCCCGATGAACTTGTGCCGCGGCGCACGCAGACGGCCGGCAAGCCCGCTCCCCCGCGGCCTCCGGCTCCGGGCGGGCCGGTACCGGACGAGGCCGGGCCGGCCGCGGCCGAAGCCGGGCCCGTCCCGGCCGGCCGGGACGCGGAGCTTGCCGGGCTCACCGCCGAGACTCAGATGATCGCGGCCATGACCGGGGCCCCGGCCAGCGAGCCACCCGTGGAAGCGCCGCCTGCCGGGCCCAGCCCCGTGACCGCGACCGCACCCGAGCCGGTCCAGGCCCCGGCGGCGACACGGGACGCGAACGCCACGGGCACCCCGGGCGCCGGGCCCAGTACCGCGGCGCCGACCGCACCCGAGCCTATTCAGGCCGCGGCGCCGGCATGGCACGCGAGGGCCGCCGGTGCGCGGCCCGGCACAGAGACCCAGCCGGTGATCCCGCCGTCGGCTGGAACGCGGTCCGCGGGTGCGCCGCCGGACCCCGCCGATCCGCCCGGGCCGTGGATCGACCAGTCCCCCACGACGTGCATGCCCATCGTGCGGCAGCCCGGCGGGTACCGGCCGGCCGCACCAGCCGGGCAGGCGGCGCCGGCCGGACAGGCAGCGCCGGCGCGGAAGGGCAGGACGGCCCGAAAGGCCGCGAAGGGCCGGCGCGGCCAGGCAGGTCACGCCGCGACCTACAAGGAGCCGGAGGTCGTGTCCGGCGCCGATACGGTAATGCTGCCCAAGCCCAGGCCACGGCAGGCTGCCGCGTCCGCCAGCGCGCCGGCCGCCACGAGGAAGGCCGCTGCCAGGGCCGGCGCCGGCGGGACGCAGACCGCCGGGCCGCCCAAGCTCGATGACCAGCCGACGACGATCATGCCGGCCCGGGCGATACCGCCGTCGGCGGCCGACCCGGCCCGGCCCGGGCAGCCCAACAGCCCGAACCAGCGGCGTAAGTGGATCAGCCGCGGCATCCTGCTGGCCATCCTGCTCATGCAGGCGGTGCTGTCCCTCCGGCTGCGCAATACGGCGTTCGAAGACGAGGCCCAGTACCTGTACGCGGGGCGGCTGGAAATCGCCCACCTCCTCCACGGCGCGCCGCTCCCGATCGATTTCGCCTCCTACTTCTCCGGGTCCCCGGTGCTCTACCCGGTGCTCGGCGCCGCCGCCAACAACGTCGGCGGTCTCGCGGCCGCCCGCGCCGTGAGCGTGCTGGAAATGCTGGCTGCCACGGCGCTGCTCTACGCGATCAGCCGGCGGCTGTTCAACGAACGGGTGGCCATTTGCGCAGCGTTGCTGTTCTCGGTCAGCGCCGCCGTGGAGTTCCTGGGCAACTTCGCCACGTTCGACGCGAGCTGCCTGTTCCTGCTCGCCCTGGCCGCCTGGATCATGGTCCGTACCGCGGTGTCGCGGTGGCCGCTGTTCCTGCTCGCCGCTCCGGTGGCTGCGCTCGCCGTGGCCACGAAATACGCGGGCCTGCTCTTCGTCCCCGCCATCGCGCTGCTGCCCGTGCTGGCCGCCTGGCCTTACCCGCGCCACCGGCGCGTCTGGGCTTACCCGGTCATCTTCGGCCTGGCCGTCGCCGGCCTGCTGTACGGCGCGCTGAAGTGGGGCGGCCATGCCTACCTGGCCGCGTTGCAGAGCACGACGACCTCGCGCGCACAGGGGACGACGCCCATCTCGCAGATCCTGTGGGAGAGCGTCAAGTGGGGTGGCCTCCAGTTCGGCATGGCCGTCCTCGGCACCATCGCCTACGCGTGGCGGGCCCGCACCGGCCCGCAGGAGGCGATCACCCCGGCCGGCAGCCGCCTGCGCCGGATCCTGCTCGGCCTCCTGCTGACCGGCACGGCCCTGCTGGCCCCGGCGTACCAGGCGCACCTGCACACCGACGTGTCCTTCCACAAGCACATCGGCTTCGGCCTGTTCTTCGCCGCCCCGATGGCCGGGGTCGGCCTGTCCCGGATCCTGGGTGATCACTTCCGCCGGCCGCAGCTCGGCATCGCCGTGTGGGGCGTGGCGCTCCTGCTGGGCATGACGCAAGCGTCGGTCCTGTTCGGTGGGTGGGGGAACTCCACCGGCCTCATCAAGGTCCTCGCCCGCCAGCTCAAGCCGGGCGCCCGGTACCTGGTTGAGGTCCCGGAGGTCCCGGTCTACTACCTGATGGGCCGGCCCGGGGCGCAGGTCACCCAGTTCCACTCCACGTTCGCGATCTTCTACGTCAATCCCCGGGGGCAGGCCCTGACCGGCATACCCGGGTTCGAATCCGCGATCACCAGCAACTACTTCCAGGTCGTCGCGTACGAGGGCACAATCACACCCGACGTAGACAACGTCCTGGCCAGCGAGCTGAAGCAAAACCCCGCCTACCGGCTGGCGGCGGTGGTCCCGGACAATACGGCGCACCACAGCGGGGCGTACTACGTCTGGGTCAAGAAGACATCCGGCGCCACCGGCAGCGGGAATGTCACGTCCGAGTCGGGCACCTGAGCGCAACCGCGGGGCCGGTGGGCCGCGGTGCCGCGAGCTGCGGGACCTTAATGCGCGTACACGGACACGTACCCGACACCCATCGGCGCGCCGGAGGTCGTGCTGGGCAATGGGCTGGTGCAGTCACAGCGCACATCGGGGAAACCGCCGCCTATCGCCACGTCCAGGATGATCGAGAAGCTATGGTCCACCGCCTGGGCCCACGCGGCCGCGCCGACCTGGCTCTCGTGCACGGTGAAGTACTGGTAACCGTTGATGTACCAGGAGACCGACTCGTCCGCGAGGTCGCGGCGGTCGATGACGAGGCTGTAGCGGTTGTAGGTGGACTGGCAATCCGGGCACGGCCGGAGCTGGCTGGTCAGGCCGGTGCCCTCGTGGCAGGGGCCGGTTGTGCCGTCCATGTTCCGTTCGGTCATGTTGCCGCAGTGCATGGTGCCGGCCACCTGGCGGGCGGCGTTGACGTCCTCCAGGATGTCGAACTCGCCCGTCTGCGGCCACGGGCCGGCCGGCGCGATGAGCCAGAAGCCGGGCCAGTAACCGGTCCCGTCCGCCGGGTTGGGCTGCACGATAGAGGCGGTGATCATCATCTCGCCGCCGGCCGGCGCGGCGAATTGCCTGGTGGTCTGGATCCGGCCGGACGTCCAGGTGGAACCCTGGAGAAGGGGCACGATATCCAGGCTGCCGTGCCCGTCGAGCCGGACGTTGGCGGCCGAGCTGGTGTTCTTCTCGACCTCACCGGTGCCGAACACGCCCTGCCCAAGGTCGTACTTCCAGTTCGCGGTGCTGGGCCCCTGGCCGGCCGGGCCGTTGAACGTGTCCGACCAGACCTGCGTCCACCGGGACCCGATGATCATCGCTGTGACGGGCCCGGCGGCCGGCCCGGGGCGCTGGCTCGGCCGCTGGCTGGCGGCGGTGGTCCGGTGCGGGCCCGGCGCGGCGGGCCGGGCGGACGAGCAGGCCAGTCCCGCCGTTGTCAGCAGCAGGCCGATCCCGGCCGCTAGCCAGCGTGACAGGCGTGGAGCACCGGCGCTCACGATCTTCCTCCTCAACGGGGTCCTGGCCCGTGATCCGCCGGTCAGATTGGCCGAATCGACATGATCCCGTGGATACCCCGGCGAAATGGTAGCCGGGTAGGCCCTGGCGTGGCGCGGGTTGAGAAATTCTGCCCGGCCAGGCGGGAACACCGGCCACAGCATGCCCACGGGATGGCCGATGTTGCAGGCACCCGGTCCCGGGGAAGGAATAGCGCCGTGGGGGAAGCTGGCCAAAGGCGGGCAGGCCAAGGCCTGACCGCAGCAGGGTTCAGCCCGCGGAACCGCCCGGTGCACCCGGCGGCCCCTCCGGGGACGCGCCCGGCGGCGGCAGGCCCAGGGCCCGGGCCACGAACGCCATCGTCTCGCGGAACACCGCGGGCGGCACCTGCTTGCTGTCACCCCAGAGAATCCAGCGCATGCCGACCATCTCACCGACGGCCATCAGCGCCCAGGCGGTAACCTCCGGGTCGTTGATGCCGATCTCGCCGCGCTCGCGGGCACGGCTCAGCCCGGCGATGTAGGCCTCGGCCACCCGCTCGTAGTGCAGCCGCAGCATCCGCGGCGAGACGGACTCCGCCTGGCGGATGATCCGGTACAGCGCCGGGTGCTCGGCGGTGAAGCGGAAGAAGGCCTCGAAGCCGAGCCGTTCCACCTCCAGCCGGGTGTTGCCCCGGCCCGACGCCTCGGCCATCGCGTGCCGGACCCGCCGGTTGAGATCTTCCACGAGTTCGTCGAAGATGGCCTGCTTGCCGGAGAAGTACAGGTAGAAGGTGCCCTGCGCCACCTCGGCCGCTTCGGTGATCTTGACGATCGACGCGTCGTGATAGCCAAGCTCGGCGAAGACCTGCTCGGCGGCCTCGAGCAGGCGGCGGCGGGTGCGCTCACCCTTGCGGCGCGGCCGTGCCGGCGGTTCGGCCTCCGGCGGGACGTCAGCAAACATCCGGTCTCCCGGGGCACGCGGGGCGATGCGGCGCGATCACGCTGATATCCTCCCGAATCTCCCCGCCAGGTGCGCCCCGGCCCGCGAGCCCGGCGATGCCGCCCCGGCGCGAACAGGATGACGATCGCCCCGAGCAGGAAGCCTGGCTGGGACAGCGGCGCCGGAGCGGAGCCGGGAGCGACCCGAAGGTCCGCTCGGCCGCCACCTTGAGCAGGTACTGCTGCGGGTACACGTAAACGATAGCGCCGACCACCGCGTCTCACCGGGTGCCGGCGCCACCGAGCACGCCGAGGGCGAAGCGCAGGCCGAGCACCTCCAGCGCGCCGGCCGAGTTCGGCACGCTCCCCGGGCGGGCAGGCGCGGCGGCTCAGGCGGGCGCCGCGGTCAGCGGCGCATCCTGCGCCCTGGCCGCGGGGGCCGTCAACGGCGAGCTAGGCGCGTGGGCACGACGGTCAGCGCGGAAGCCACGAGCCCCGCCAGCCCGTCCAGCCCGGTCAGGCCGGGCGGGAAGGGAGCGGGATCGGCCGGGACCGGCGGCAGGACAAGCGACCGCCAGCCGTCGCCGACGTGATCCAGGGCGGCGCCGGGCGCCAGGATGCCGTCCTTGAAGATCGCCACCTGGTCGGTCACCGCGTCATCCCAGCCGAGCTCGGCCAGGCTGCAGAGCATGCCGTGCGAGACTTCACCCCGGTAGCTGCGGCGGCGCATCTTCCGGCCGTTCGGCTTGCGCGGATCGGGCAACCGCGAGCCGGGCGGCGCGACAGGCACCAGGCTGCCCCGCTGGACTACCTTGCCGAGCCCGCCGAACACGATCTGCGCAGTGTCGCCGCTCGCGCCCAGCCGCATGTCAGCCAGCCAGATCTTGCTGGCACGCGGGTGATCCCGGACGTTGGCCACTTGGCCGAGGATGACACCACTCGTCGTCACAGAGCTGGACTTTACTCCCTCTCTAGCCCGAATATAGTCTGGCTTCGTTAACGATATTTCAACGAAACTTCCTAAAGTGGCTGGCCAGAGGCCCAGAGTGTCTCGAATGCCCGCTTGGCCCGCCGCAGATGCGTCGAATCGAGAACCATATCGCTATTGGAGTCCGGATTTGACCGGATCACGCAGCCGAACCAGTGGCTCTCATCCATGTCCTCGCTGAACTGCGTGTACAGGGCGGGCGCCTTCGCCTGCATGGCCTCGATGTCCAGCCGGTACAACACGACGCCGGTCAGCAGCGGCACGTCCGCGCGGCGGAACGAGCAGTATTCGTGCACCTGATCGCCGCCGATCTGCTCGGCCAGGAGCGAGCGGAAGGTGGCGACCTTCACGTCGGTCACCGACTCCTCGCTGGGCACGAGGAAGCGGTATTTCGTTTCGCCGAGGAGGTTGTCCGCGACGATCGACAGGAAGCGGCCCGCGGCCAGGCCGCCCTTGACCGGGATGACATCGAAGGCCAGGTCGAGGCTTACGACGTCGGCCTGCAGGCAGTAGTCCTCCAGCCGGAGCATCTCATCGTCCTGCACCAGGCCTTCCCGGATGGCCGTGGGCGCGCCCGCCAGTTCCTTCGCCACGTCGTCGATCCGGTCCGCGAGGACGCGGCCGATGCGCGCGACGATCGCCGAGTGCCGGCTGGTACGCGCCTGCACGTCCGAAAGCGCGAAGTCGACGAACCGGAGCGTGGGATTGTTGCTCGCCTCGTACTCGGACTTGGCCCGCGTGCCGTAGACCAGATAGTCCAGCGGCACGTCGAAGAACTCGGCCAGCGCGACAAGCTTGCCGAAGCTGGGCCGCGTCTGGTCGCGCACGTACTGTGACAGCGTGGCGGCGCTGATTTCGAGCTCTGTCAAGATCTTTTTTCGGTTGCGGGTGAATCCCCGCTCCTCGATCAGCCGTTCCAGCATCTGCCCGAGCTTGACCTCACGGTTATGCACTTCATCCCACCTCTGACTCTCGTGTCAGTAAGCGAACTACTGACCTAGAGAGTCATAGCCAGACTTAATGATCGTTAAGCGTCGCTCCTGGCGGGCCGTATAAGGCACGAACAAAACGGGAATGCTATCGCGTGAGTGAAGCTCAAGCGGTCAGCGTCGATCGACATCAACTTACACGTTCGGTCAGCCTGAAAAGCCGGCTGTAAGTAGGGAGAGCTAGATGCCGAGGACCACAGGACGAGTTCTGCGCAAGCGCGGAGGCGGACGTCAGGCCGAGAGCGGGCGGCACCATGGTCTACCGCTCTGACACCGGCCATCTGGACGGCCGCAAGCCGGCCGGATTCCATGACGAACTTCTGGCCATCTGCACGGACCCGGAGATCTGGCGGTTCGCGCTGCGCCGCGCGGGCCATCGCGATCTGGCCGAGGACGCCATCCAGGAGACCTATTACTCGGTCAGCCGCGTGAAGGACCCCGCGCACGTGACCGATCTGCGGGCCTTCTTCTGCAAGGCACTTGCGCGCGAGATCAGCCACCAGCGGGGGCAGCGGGCACCGGTGCCGGTCGAGACGCCCGGCGAGCACGCCGGGCCCGGCCAGCTGCCCGTGTGGGCCGGGGTGCCGCACGGCACCGTGGAGGGTGCTGCGCTGTGGTTCGCGCAGGCCCGTTCGTGGCTCGCCCGGTTCCAGCGCGAACGTGCCCGGCTCGAGGCGATGGTGGCGGGGCGGTCACCCGACCCGGGACGCTACCGCCGGGTGATCGTCACGGTCGCCGAGCAGGTCCTGTCCGCGGCCGGGGCCGGCTCGGTGAGCTGGGCGGACGGCAACGATGCGCTCCAGGCCCGCTACCCCGGATGGCTGTGCGAGCCGGGCTGTGACCTGGCCACCCGGTACCAGCGGCTCAGCCGGGCGCGCCAGGACGTCCGCCGGCTGCTGAAGGCCATCGTCAGCCGGGCGGACCTGGCACCCTGACCGGATCCGGGCGGCCCCAGGGCGGCCGGGCGGGGGCTGTCAGATTCCCCGGCCCGGCCGCTCTTCAGTTTCCAGCAGCCCCTGAAGGAGGCAGAAATGACGATGACCACGGTTGCGGGCCCGGATGACCCGGAACGTGAATATGATAATCCGCTGCAAGCCTTCTTTCCCGGACAGTGATCATGGCCAATGGACTCATTCCGGCCTACGAGAGCGAGACGGGCCAGGTCGTGCTGGAGGGCAGGCGGACGGGCGCCGCGGGAGGAGCCGCCCTGGTCCCGGTTTCCGGCCTGGAGCTGGTTTTCGACAACGCCGACGGCCGGCTGGCCAGGGTGGTCGTCGACGCCGCCGGGCCCGGCGGCGAGGTCAGGCTGGCGGATCCGGTCGCCGGCGCGCTGAAGAGCATGCTCGGATGGCGGGCTCCGGCCACGGTCGTCAAGGCGGCGGCCCGCCCAGGCGGCATCAAGCGGATGCTGGCCCCTAACCCGTCCCTCGCGGCCGTCTGGTCACGCCTGGCCCGGCTCGATTTCACCCAGGCCACGAGTCCCGTGCCGCCGGCCTCCCCGCTGTGGGCGGCTGAGGCGGCGCAGCTCGCCCGGAAAGGCGGCCTGCACACCCGGGCCCGCTCCGAGGCCAGGCGGGCGGCCGCGGGACTGGCGGAGATCCTTAAACTCGCCCCCATCTCCGCGTCGCTGGCCGAGATTGCGCTCGTCGTGGCCGACCTGGCCGAACCCGATCAGCCCGAGGCGGCGCGGCGGCTGCGGGACCGGGCCGTGCCGCGCACCGCCGGCCCGGGGGGCGCGGGTGCCCGACCGTCCTGGGCCGGCGATGCGGCACGGGCGGATCTGCCCGCCGACGGCGGTTACGCAGACGGGGAACTCTGCCTCGGGAAGGACCCGTTGCCGGACGTGGAGTGGGCGCTCGACCCGGGCGTCGTCCCGTCCGGCCTGTTCCAGGCCGGCCTGGCGCCGCTGTCGGATCTGTCGGTGTACCGCCCGGACGGGCGGGACCAGATCGTCGTCGAGGCCCTTCTGGCCCCCGGCCCGGACCGCGGCGCCCTGGGCCGCTGCCGGGCCCGCCTGGTCGATCCGCTGGCCCGCCGGGTCCTGGCCGCGGCCCCGTTCACGGCGCACGGCCCCCGGGCCCGGGCCCAGCTGGCGTTCCCGTTTCCCCTCGCCGAGCTCAGCGGGGCCTGGGTCGAGGTCGTGGACGACGAGCACCGCATGGTGCACAGCGAGCGGCTGCACCGGATCCGCCGCGCGCTTCGCTGGGCCGACGCCGCGCTGCGCGCGGAGCGGCGGCCGGCGGGGCTGATGTCATTGACCGCCGGCCAGGACTGGATGTCGCTGGCCGCCGCCGCCTGGGAACGCTGCCGCCTCGACTGGCAGGCGGCCGGCGACCCGGACCGGGCCTACCTCGCCGACCGGCGGTCCGCCGCCGTGGCGCCGGAGAACGGCATCCCGGGCGGGGCGCCGCCCCCGCTGCCTCCCTCCGGCTGGGCGGCCAGGCTGGCAGAATGGCCGCCGCTGAGCGAGCCGGCGTTCCTCGCCGAAACGGCAGCGCACTGAGCGCGCGGGCCGCCCGCCCTCATCACTGGGAAATGTTCTCATCAGCGGATCAGCACCGCGGCGGGATCACCGAGGCGGCGCGCGAACCCGGGCGGGATCACGATGTCGTCCCGGGTCAGTTCGGTGACGGCGGACCGGCCGAGGCCGAGCAGCACCGAGTCGATGCCGCCGCGCAGGATGTCCAGCACGTTCTCCACCCCGGCCTGGCCGTTGGCGGCCAGGCCCCACAGGTAGGCCCGGCCGATCATGACCGCCCGGGCGCCCAGGGCCACCGCCTTGACCACGTCGCTGCCGCGCCGGACCCCGCCGTCGAGCAGGATCTCGACGCTGTCGCCGACCGCTTCGGCGACAGCGGGCAGCGCGCGGATGCTCGCGGGCGTGCCGTCCAGGTTGTTGCCGCCGTGGTTGGACACCGAGATCGCGGTGACCCCGGCGTCGACGGCGCGGCGCGCGTCATCCACCCGCATCACGCCCTTGAGCATGAACGGCCCGTTCCACTGCTCGCGCAGCCACCGGACGTCGTCCCAGGTCGGCAGCGGCGTCTGCATCCACTGCCCGTAGGCGCCGAAGAACGTCGGCGGCGGCGCGCCCGGGTCGGCCAGGTTGGGCACGGTCAGGTCGGGGAAATGGCCGCTCCTCGCCCAGTTGAGCAGCCACGGCATCCGGGTCACGCATTCGGGCGCCAGCCGCAGGGCCGTCTTCAGGTCGGTCTTCTCCGGGATGATCGGGCTGCCCCAGTCACGACCGTTCGCGAACGACCAGTCGAGCGTGATGATCAGGCCGACCGCGCCGGCGGCGCGGGCCCGTTCCATCCGCTGCAGCAGCTGATCGCGGGTGCCGCACCAGAACATCTGGAAGAACGTCTGCGGGTTGGCGGCGGCCACGTCCTCGACGGGCATGCTGGCGAACGAGCTGAGGCCCATCACGGTGCCGCGTGCCGCGGCGGCCCGCGCGACCGCCACCTCGCCGTCCGGGTGCACCGCCTGCACCCCGGTCGGGGAGATGATCACGGGCAGCGAGATCGGCTGCCCCATCACGGTGGTGGACAGGTCACGCTGCGCTGCCAGCCCGGCCACGTGCGGCCCGAAGCCCAGTTCGGCGAAAGCCTTGATGTTGTCATCGACGGTGACGCCCTGCTCGGAACCGGCGACCAGGGCGCCGTACACCGACCTGGGCAGGTGCCTGCGCGCGCGGCGGTGGGCCTCCGCGACGGTCTCGAACCACTCACCCATCAGGCCGGGTCCCGTCGTGCGATGTGTTGTCCATGACTGCTCCTGCGGCTTGGGGAATGCGTGATTCCGGTGGGGGCCGGGGGCCGGGCCACCGGCCGGATACGGCCGGATACGGCCGGATATTTGTCACCGGGTGACGAATATGGCCACGGTAACCGGCGGCGACGGCGGGTACAAGAGTTACGGCACATGCCGATGCCGTCAGCCCGCTTTCTGTACCCGCCCGGCCCGGTACCTGTCCGTTTCGGCCAGGTCCGCTGCTGCCCGCGGAGGGGGACGGCGGAGCGCGAACGGAGGGTTTGCAATCCCCCTCCCGGGGGGACTCGCCGGGCGGCGGCAAGCGCCTTATGGTCAGGCTGTTGGCACGCCTCAGGAGGTTTACATGCAGGTCGATAAACTGCTCAAACCGTTCCCCATCAAGGAGTTCCATCCCTTCCCCCGGGCGATGCTCGGGCCCGGCGCGCACGAGATGATCGGCCCGGAGGCGCTCAAGATCGGCTTCCGGAAGACCCTGGTCATGACGACCGGCCTGCGCGGCAGTGACACCGTGCACAAGATCGTCGAGTCCATGCGCTACCACGGCATCGAGGTCGTGGTCTACGGCAAGGTGGAGTCCAACCCCAAGGACTACAACGTCATGGACGCCGTGACGATGTACCGGGAGAACAGCTGCGACTCGTTCGTGTCGATCGGCGGCGGCTCGGCCCACGACGCCTGCAAGGGCGCGCGGATCTCGGTGGCGCACGACGGCCGCAACGTGAACGAGTCCGAAGGGTTCAACAAGAGCGAGAACCCGAAGAACCCGCCGCACATCGCGGTCTCCACCACGGCCGGCACCGGCTCGGAGACGTCGTGGGCGTACGCCATCACCGACACCACCACCGACCCGGACAACCCCCACAAGTACGTGGCCTTCGACGACGCGTGCGTGACGACGCTCGCCATCGACGACCCGGTGCTGTATTACGACTGCCCGATCGACTACACGGCGCAGTGCGGTTTCGACGTGCTGGCGCACGCCAGCGAGCCGTATGTGTCCCGGCTGAACTTCCCGCCCTCCCTGGGCAACGCGCTGTACGCGATCAAGCTGACCAACGACAACCTGCGCCAGGCGACGTGGAACGGCCAGGACCTGCCCGGCCGCGAAGGCATGATGTACGCGCAGTACATCGCGGCGCAAGCGTTCAACTCCGGCGGTCTCGGCATCATCCACTCGATCTCGCACGCGATCAGCGCGTTCTACGACACCCACCACGGGCTGAACAACGCGATCGCGCTGCCCCGCGTCTGGGCGTTCAACATGCCAGCCACCTACCAGCGGTTCGCCGACATCGCCGGCCAGATGGGCGTCGACACGCACGGCATGACCGCCCCGCAGGCCGCCGACGCCGCCCTGGCCGCGGCCATCCGGCTGCTGCGCGACGTCGGCATCCCCGAACGGTTTGCCGACGTCAAACAGGACACCTACGCCAAGAACCGGCTCGGCCAGGGGCCAACGAAGTACTACGAGAACGCCCGGGAGATCAGGGGCGACGCGGAAGACGTCGACCGCATCACCAAACACGTCCTCGGTGACGCCTGCACGCCGGCCAACGCCAAGGAATGCACCTTCGAGACCGTCCGTCCGGTGGTGGAGCACAGCATGACCGGCGACCTGGACGACCTCCTCTCGTGACGTCACCCCGCGCGGCGGGGCCCCGCCGGACGGCTGCCCCCGCCGAAGCGGAGGGTGATGTCTTCGGCTCGGTCGAGGACGTCATCAACCGCTTCGCCGGCCACGGCTACCTCGCCGGCCAGCGCCTGGCGACCACGGTCTTCCTGCAGTCCCGGCTGGGCAAGCCGGTGCTGCTGGAGGGGCCGGCCGGGGTCGGCAAGACCCAGCTGGCCAAGTCGCTCGCCGAGGTCACCGGGCGCCGTCTGCTGCGGCTTCAGTGTTATGAGGGCCAGGACGAGACCACCGCGCTGTACGAGTGGGACTACGGCAAGCAGCTGCTGTACACCCAGCTTCTGCGAGAGAAGATCAGCCAGATCGTCGGCGACGCCGAAGGCCTCAGCGAGGCCGTGTCCCGGATCGCGGCCGAGGAGAGCGTGTTCTTCTCCGAGCAGTTCCTCGCCGCGCGGCCGCTGCTGGAGGCGGTCCGCTCCGAAGAACCTGTCGTCCTGCTCATCGACGAGGTGGACCGGGCCGACGAGGCGCTGGAGGCGGTGCTGCTCGAACTGCTCGCCGAATACCAGGTGTCCGTGCCCGAGCTCGGCACCTACCGCGCCAAGCACGACCCCTTCGTCATCCTGACCTCGAACAACACCCGCGATCTGTCGGCGGCGCTGAAACGCCGCTGCCTGCACCTGTCGCTGGACTACCCCGACGCCGAGCGTGAGCTGGCCATCATCAAGTCAAAGGACACCGGCCTGCCCGACGCGCTGGCCCGGGCCCTCATCGAGGTGGTCCGGGGCCTGCGCGACCTCGACCTGCGCAAGGCGCCAAGCATCTCCGAGACCATCGACTGGGCCCGCACGCTGGCCGTGCTGGGCGCGTCCGAGCTCACCGCCGACCTGCTGGCGCAGACCGCGAACGTGGTCGTCAAGTACGACCGGGACCTGCGCCGGACCTTGGAGGTACTGCCGAAGCTGGTCGACCCGAATGCGGTGATCACCGGCCCCGCCGGGCCCGCGCACGGACATGAGCACGGCCGCGCGCACCAGCACGGCCCCGGCGGCCACGAGCACGCGCACGGGCCGGGGCACGAGCACGAGCATGCCGCGGCGGGCGGAGCCCGCCCGCCGCGGCGGACCGAAGCGCCCGGTGCGGCCGGTGCGGCCGGTATAGCCGATGCGCCCGGTATAGCCGGTGCGGCCGGTACGGCCAGGGCCGCCCCGGCGGACCCGGGCGCGCAGCCGGCCCGGGCGGCCAAGGACGAGCCCGGCCGGCACGTCGAGGACTACTACGGCTCGCCCGGTATCAGCAGGAAGCCGCCCGCGGTCGGCAAGAGCCAGGGCGAGCGCTCGTTCAACGCCCGGGGTGCCCGGCGGCGTCCCTTCTGAGGAACGGCCATGGAAGAGTCGGTGCACCGGTTCGTCCGGCTGCTGCGGCGCTCCGGCGTGCGGGTCTGCGTCTCCGAGGCGGTGGACGCGATGCGGGCCCTCGGCGCGCCCGGCATCGCGGCCGACCGGGCGCTGACCCGCGATGCGCTGCGGGTCAGCCTGATCAAGGACCGGCGCGACGAAGGTACCTTCGACCGGGTCTTCGACCTGTTCTTCCGGCTCCGCCCGGTCCTGGACGAGCAGCCGCCGGGGCACGGGCACGCGCATGAAGACCTGTCCGACGAGGGCAGCCTGGACCGGTTCAGCCTGTCCGACGCGCCGGAGGACACGCCGCAGGAAGGCCACTCGCACGGCAAACCGGC
>Ga0335078_10001891_pt1 | contig 31716 bp, 25 predicted proteins | sample Lox_Sample_32_FD_206711 | JGI IMG/M metagenome (GOLD analysis project Ga0335078, IMG submission 206711) | Soil microbial communities from Loxahatchee National Wildlife Refuge, Florida, United States - Lox_Sample_3.2 | ecosystem: Environmental > Terrestrial > Soil > Wetlands | place: USA... | reverse complement strand
GGCGACAACGTGCAACTGGTGATTGAGCTGATCACGCCAGTGGCCATGGAGAAGGGCCTGCGCTTCGCCATCCGCGAAGGCGGGCACACAGTGGGCGCGGGAACGATCAGCGAGATTGTGCAGTAGGAAGGCAGAAGGCAGGAATCTAAGATTGCGGAATTCAATTCTTCATTCTGAATTCTTCCTTCTACATTTGAGGAGCGGTCAATGCCCCGAGAAATCATCACCATGCAGTGCGGCGAATGCAAAGAGCGGAATTACTCAAAAACCAAGAACCGGAAGACCATGTCGGAGCGGCTGGAGCTGAAGAAATTCTGCCGCCGCTGCCGCAAGCACACGCCGCATAAGGAAGTGAAGTAGAGTGCCAAGTGGTCAGTGGCTGGTGGCTAGTAACTGATCACAAACGCTAGCCACTGACCACGGAAACAGGGGCGTAAGCTCAACGGTTAAACTGCCGGTCTCCAAAACCGGACTTGGGGGTTCGAATCCCTCCGCCCCTGCCAGAATTCGGCGGTGGCCTTGAAGGTAGGAAGCAGCAGGAAAGCAGGAATCGGATGGCAAGTGTGGCGGAACAAAACGCATTGACGACCTCGATTAGGTCCTGGCCTGAACGGATCAAGACCTTCTACAACGACGTGCGCACCGAAATGAAAAAGGTGACCGCACCCTCCTACAAGGAGGTGCAGTCCACCACCGTAGTGGTCATCATTGCTGTGTTCCTGTTTGGACTGTATTTCTGGGTGGTGGATTTGGTCATCGGCCGCGGGGTGGATTCCATGTTCCGCTACTTTACCCACCGTTAAGCCGGAGAGAAGATGTCAGAATCGAGCGCGAGAGTTATGCCGGACGAAGAAAAAAAAGAAGCAGCCATAGGCGGCGAAGCCGAAGCTCCTCCGCCGGCCGAAGGCACAGCGGACGCTGGGACGCCCAGCAATCCCAACATGAAGTGGTACATCATCCACTCCTATTCTGGGTTTGAGCGCAAGGTGAAAGAGTCGCTGGAATCGCGCGTGGCCGCGTTCGGCCTGCAGGACAAGATCGGCAAAGTGTTGATCCCCACCGAATCGGTCACCGAAGTGCGCGGCGGCAAGAAATACACCTCCGAGCGCATGTTCTATCCCGGCTACGTGCTGGTGGAAATGGATATGAACGACCACGTCTGGCACGTGGTGAAGTCCACGCCGCGGGTCACCGGATTTGTGGGCACCGGCCAGCAGCCCACGCCGCTCTCGCAGGACGAGGTCAACCACATCGTGTACAAGGTGGCCGACAGCCGCGAGAAGCCCAAGCTGAAAGTTAAGTTCGAGAAGAACGAGTCGGTTCGCATCACCGAAGGCCCATTTGCCACCTTTACCGGGATCGTGGACGAAGTCAACGAAGACCGCGAAACCCTGAAGGTGATGGTCACAATATTCGGCCGCGCCACCCCGGTAGAGCTGGAGTTTAATCAGGTGGAGAAGGTCGCTTAGGATTTGCAATTTGAAAATTTGTGATTTGCACTTAAATTACAAATTGCCCGATCACAAAATTCCAAATCACCATCGAAGGTCTTGGATGGCGGCGGACCCGGTGCAAAAAAGCTTGTGCCCACGGTGATGTTGGCCCTGTACGTAAATGGTCGGCTAGGAGCTGGAAGCTAGGAGCCCAAAGAAAGTTATGGCAAAGAAAGTAACAGGTTCGGTAAAGCTGCAAATCGCGGCGGGCAAAGCGACGCCGGCGCCGCCGGTGGGGCCCGCGCTGGGCCAGGCGCAGATCAACATCATGGAGTTCTGCAAGCAGTTCAATGCGCGCACCAGCGCCAAGGAACTCGAAGGCTTGATTATTCCAGCGGTGATCACGGTTTACAGCGACCGCTCGTTCACTTTCATTACCAAGACGCCGCCGGCCTCGATTCTGTTGAAGCGGGCGGCGGGCATCGCCAAGGGCTCGGGTGCGCCCAACAAAGATAAAGTCGGCAAGGTGACAGCCAAGCAGGTGGAAGACATCGCCAAGCAGAAGATGCCGGATTTGAATGCCGCGACCGTAGATTCGGCGATCCGCAGCATTCGCGGCACGGCAAGGTCCATGGGGATTGAAGTAGTGGGATAGATTTGTAGTTTGGTAATTTGAAATTTTGTAATTTATGAAACCGCGAAAGGTCACGGGTTTCAATTTACAAATTACCCGATTGCAAAATTACAAATTGCTTTACGTCGCTCACCACGGCTGACCAGAACAACCTTCAGCGGTGGGAGACAGGAAGAAGCCAATGAGAAAAGCAGGAAAAAACATCACCAAGGCGCGCCAGGCGGTAGAGGACCATCCCTACCCGCTGAAAGACGCAGTACCGTTGCTGCAGAAAGTCAAGTTCGCCAAGTTTGACGAAACTGTCGAAGTTACCATGCGCCTGGGGGTAGATCCCAAGCATGCTGACCAGATGGTTCGCGGCACAGTGGTTCTGCCGCACGGGCTGGGCAAGTCGAAAAAAGTTCTCGTCATCGCCACCGGCGAAAAGGTGCGGGAAGCTGAGCAGGCGGGTGCCGATTTTGTCGGCGGCGAGGAAATGGTCGAGAAGATCAACAAAGAAAACTGGACCGACTTCGATGCGCTCATCGCTACGCCTGACGTCATGAAGTCGGTTGGCCGGCTCGGCAAAGTGCTCGGCCCCAAGGGTCTGATGCCCAATCCGAAGACCGGCACCGTAACTTTTGACGTGGCCAAGGCGGTACAGGAAGTCAAAGCCGGCAAAGTCGAATTCCGCACTGACAAGACAGCGTTGGTGCACGTTCCGGTGGGCAAGATTTCGTTTCCACCCGAGAAGTTGGTGGAAAATGCCACCGTGCTGATTACCAGCGTGATTAAGGCCAAGCCGTCGGTGGCCAAGGGCAAGTACGTGAAGGGCTGTTACATCAGCTCCACGATGGGGCCGGGGATCGCGCTGGATACGACGGCGATTGAGGTAGCGTCAAAGGCCTAGATTGGTAATTTGGTAATTTGAAATTTGTAAAGTCAAAGCCGCGGCCAGGCTTGCTTTTAAATTACAAATTACCCGATTACAAAATTACAAATTTGTCCGGGCCGAGCAATTCGAAGGGGATTGAGCCATGGCGGTTTCCAAAGCACGCAAAATCGAGCAGGTTGAGAAGCTGGAGCAGGAGCTGAAGAGAGTCTCCAGCCTGGTGGTGGCCACCTACAGCAAGCTGACCGTGGCCCAGGACTTCGAGTTGCGCAAAACGCTGCGCTCCTCGGGCGCGAAGTACCGCGTGATCAAGAACACGCTGGCCGAACGCGCTTCCAAGGGCAGCAAGGTGGAAGGCGCATTGAAGGGCCTCGCGGGCGTGACCTCGATCGCCTATACCGAAGGCGATCCGGTGGCACTGGCCAAGGCGCTCTCGAAGTACGCCAAGGACAATCCGGAGTTCACCTTCAAAGCGGGCGTAGTTGAAGGCCGCGTGATCTCGATCAAGGAGATCGAGTCGCTGGCCACCATGCCGTCGAAGGAAGAGATTTACGCCAAGCTGCTCTTCATGCTGAATGCGCCGGCGCAACGTTTGGTGACCACAATCAATGCCGTCGGGCGCGATCTGGCGGTGGTTTTGGGCCAGGGCGTGGAGCAGAAGAAGTTTAAGGAAGCTTAAGGGATTTGTGATCGGTAGTTTTCTAATTTGTGATTCAAGACCACGCGATCCGAAAGCGGCGGTTCTTCAAATTACAAATTTTTAATTACCAAATTACAAATCAGTTTTTGGTCTCCGGCTGAGGGTTGCGCATTCCTGGTCCACGGCGTCGTCTGGGGCGGTGGATTTCGATGGCTTGGCGCACTGGAAACTTGGCGCGGTGACGAAATGCGGTAAGCGGGGCGGAAGTCGTGGGAGAACTGCGTCTTCCTGAAAAATACCAAAAAGAAATTGGAGAAACTGGACATGGCGGACTTGCAGCAGTTGGAAGACTCAATCGCAGGCTTGACCCTGCTCGAAGCAGCGGAACTGGTGAAAAAGCTGGAATCGCGGCTGGGCGTCTCGGCGGCCGCGGCGGCCCCCGTAGTGGTGGCTGGTGCCGGTGGCGGAGCGGCGGCCGCGGCCCCGGCTGAGGAAAAGACCGAATTCACCGTCGTTCTGAAGGAAGTCGGGGCGAATAAGATCAATGTAATCAAGGCAGTACGTGAAGTCACCAGCCTCGGCCTCAAAGAGGCCAAAGACCTGGTAGATGGCGCTCCCAAGCCGATTAAAGAAGGCGTCGGCAAGGAAGAGGCTGAGACCATCAAGAAGAAGTTCACCGATGCCGGAGCGGTTGTGGAAGTTAAGTAGTTTGTGCTGTGCGGAGGCGGGGCTTGCCTCGCCTCCGCACGAGCTAAGGACCTAAGCATAAAATTCAGCAATTTTGTGGTGAATCTTTCGCGGTGGTGTTACCATCTAAATAACCACCGCTTCCTATTCACCGAGGTGACAGCGACTTTCCACTCCAACGGCCCAGGGAAGCGGAGAGAGGTCGCTGTATAGGTTGGCAAACTGTTCCGCTGGGCGGCGGAACGGAACAGGCCATAGAGACTGGCGCGGAAAGACACAATTCAACTGACGACGTGCGCTGCGTTTGGCGCCTGCGGGGAGTTATGTCCTCCGTGGGCGTAGTCGTGTCTGAGGGAAAAGCTGCCAGCTCCTGGCTGCTGGCGTCTGGCTTTTCCGCGCGCCTGCCGCGGTGACTGAGTTCGCGATGATGCCGCTAGAAGCCAGGAGCTAGCAGCTAAAAGCTTCTCCGCAGCACGCCCGGCTGCGCCTTATGATTTGGAGCCCTAATGGCGAAGAACAATACCTTCCGTAAACGTTTTGATTTCTCAAAAATTCCGGCAACCATCCAGATCCCTAACCTGATCGAGGTGCAGAAGCGTTCCTATGACCGCTTCCTGCAGATGGACCGCTTGCCCAGCGAGCGCGATGACGCCGGCTTGCAGTCCGTGTTTCAGTCGGTATTTCCCATTACCGACTTCCGCAACGTCTCCCAGCTCGAGTTCGTGGATTTTGCCATCGGCAACTGGGAGTGCAAGTGCGGCCACCTCAAAGGCCTGCACCACTTGCGCACCACTTGCAAGAACTGCGGGTCTACGGTCATTACCGACCCGTTTCATCCCGGCGATGTGCTTTGCCAGAAGTGCGGCACCTACAACGCCAACACGCCCGATTTCTGCAACAAGTGCGGCGACCCGGTGGGCCTGCAGTTGAAGTACGACGTGGCTGAGTGCGAAGAGCGCGGCATGACCTATTCCGCTCCGCTCAAAGTCACCATGCGCCTCACCATTTACGAGAAGGACGCTGAAACCGGCAACCGTTCCATCCGCGACATCAAAGAGCAGGAAGTGTTCTTCGGCGATGTCCCGCTCATGACCGATAACGGCACCTTCATCGTCAACGGCACCGAGCGCGTGATCGTCAGCCAGTTGCACCGCTCGCCGGGCGTGTTCTTCGAGACTGCCAACAACCGCACCTATTTTCTGGGCAAGATCATTCCCTACCGCGGTTCTTGGGTTGAGTTTGAGTACGACCAGAAGAACGTGCTCTACGTGCGTATTGACCGCAAGCGTAAATTCCTGGGCACGATTTTCCTGCGCGCCCTCGGCCTGCGCTCCGGCGAAGACATCCTGCGCACCTTCTATACCGTGGACCGCCTGGCCGTCCGCGACAAGAAGCTCTACTGGACGCTCGACCCCGCTGCCGAAAAGCCCACCAACCTGCTGGGCATGAAGCTCGCGCACAGTATCAAGAACAAGGCGGGGGAAGAGATTGTCCACTCCGGACGCAAGATCAACGCGCAGATTCTCAAGGACATCCAGAAAGCCAAGATCGGCGAAATCGAAGTGGACATCAGTGATCTCGAAGGCGCCTGGACCGCAAGTGACGTTGTGGACACCACCACCGGCGAAGTCCTGCTCGAAGCCAACAGCGAAGTCACCGCCGACAAAGTCGCCAAGATCCTCGACTCCGGCGTGATCGAAATGCACCTGTTCTTTCCCGAGCGTGATGACGTGGGCACGGTCATCAGCCAGACTCTGAAGCGTGATGCGGTGAAGACCCCGCAGGAAGCGCTGATCGAAATCTACCGCAAGCTGCGCCCCGGCGATCCGCCGACGCTCGACACCGCCACGTCTCTGTTCCACGGCATGTTCTTCGACCCGCGCAAGTATGACTTCTCGCGCGTGGGCCGGCTGAAGTTCAACATCAAGCTGTTCGAAAAGAATGAAGTCACCGACCTCGACCACCGCACCATGGAGCCGGAGGACTTCTACGCCACCATCCGTTACCTGCTGAAACTGCGTAAGAATATCGGCAGCGTGGACGACATTGACCACCTCGGCAACCGCCGCGTGCGCGCTGTGGGCGAACTGCTGGAGAACCAGTTCCGCATCGGCCTGGTGCGCATGGAACGCGCGATCAAAGAGAAAATGTCGGTGTACCAGGAAATGTCCACGGCCATGCCGCACGACCTGGTCAACGCCAAGCCGGTGATGGCTGCGATCCGTGAGTTTTTCGGATCGTCGCAGCTTTCGCAGTTCATGGACCAGACTAACCCGCTCTCGGAAATCACTCACAAGCGCCGGCTCTCTGCGCTGGGGCCGGGCGGGTTGTCGCGTGAGCGCGCGGGATTTGAAGTCCGCGACGTTCACCCTACGCATTACGGCCGCATCTGCCCGATTGAGACGCCGGAAGGTCCGAACATCGGCTTGATTTCGTCGCTGAGCTGCTATGCCCGCATCAATGATTACGGCTTCATCGAATCGCCCTACCGCAAAGTCCGCGGCGGGCGCGTGGTGGACTACGTCACCGTAGTCAACGCCGGCGACGGCGAGCACAAAGTCGGCGAGCACCTGGAAAAGCACGAAGCCCAGAAAATCAACGACGAGCTCAAAGAGCGGCGCAAGAAGCCGATGGAGATCGAGCCGTACTCCTTCTACCTTTCCGCGTGGGAGGAAGACCGGCACGTCATCGCCCAGGCCAACGTCGAACTCGACGACAAGCTGCGCATCGTCGGAGACCTGGTCAACGCCCGCAAGTCGGGCAACTTCGTTCTCGTAAACCGCGACGAGGTAGATTACATAGACGTCAGCCCCAAGCAGCTCGTCTCGGTGGCCGCATCCCTGGTGCCGTTCCTTGAGCACGACGATGCCAACCGCGCGCTGATGGGCGCAAACATGCAGCGGCAGTCTGTGCCCCTGCTGCGCGCCGAGGCCCCGATTGTCGGCACCGGCATGGAAGGCGTCACCGCGCGCGATTCCGGCGCCGTAATTCTGGCCAAACGCAATGGCCTGGTGGACTCGGTGGACTCCGAGCGCATTATCGTGCGCGTCGAAGGCGAGCACCATCCCGGACAGCTGTCGCGTGAAGTCGGCAGCGATATTTACCAGCTCACCAAGTTCAAGCGCTCCAACCAGAACACTTGCATCAACCAGAAGCCCACGGTGTCGAAGGGGCAGCGCGTAATCAAGGGCCAGGTGATCGCCGACGGTCCCTGCACCGACAAGGGCGAGTTGGCCCTCGGCCGCAACGTGCTGGTGGCTTTCATGCCCTGGCGCGGCTACAACTTCGAGGACGCGATCCTCGTCTCCGAAAAACTGGTGAAAGAGGACTACTACACTTCTCTGCACATTGAGGAGTACGAAATCGAGGCCCGCGACACCAAGCTTGGCCCGGAGGAAGTCACGCGCGACATTCCCAACGTCAGCGAATCTATGCTGCGTAACCTGGATGAAGCGGGCGTGATCCGCATCGGGGCCAGCATCAAGCAGGGCGACATTCTCGTGGGCAAGGTCACGCCCAAGGGTGAGACCCAGCTCACGCCGGAAGAAAAACTGCTGCGCGCCATTTTCGGCGAAAAGGCCGGCGACGTGCGTGACGCGTCCCTCTACTGCCCGCCGGGCATCGAGGGCGTAATTGTGGACGTGAAAATCTTCTCCCGCAAGGGCCAGGAAAAAGACGAGCGGGCGAAGGCGATTGAAGCCACGCAGGTCGCCAAGCTGGAGAAGAACCTTTCGGACGAAATCCGAATCCTCACCGACGAGCGCCTGAACCGCCTGGAAAATATTCTGGGCGGCAAGGAAGTGCAGGCTGACCTGCACGACGAGCGCACCAACAAGCGCCTGCTCACCAAGGACACGGTGCTTGACCGCGAGACCATCGAGCGCATCTCCACCCGCAACCTGAAGCGCATCAAGTACGCCGACAAGGACCCGCGGGTGAACGAGCAGATTGACGAGATCGAAGAGATGACCTCGCGCCAGATTGACGTTCTGAAGAAGATCGTCAACGAAAAAAAGGAAAAACTCAGCAAGGGCGATGAACTGCCGCCGGGCGTGATCAAGCTCGTCAAGGTTTACATCGCCATGAAGCGCAAGTTGAGCGTGGGCGACAAGATGGCCGGCCGCCACGGCAACAAGGGCGTGATCGCGCGCATTTTGCCCGAGGAAGATATGCCGCGGCTGGAAGACGGCACGCCGGTGGAAATCGTGCTCAACCCGCTCGGTGTTCCTTCCCGTATGAATGTGGGCCAGATTCTCGAGACCCACCTCGGCTGGGCCGGTCACGAGTTGGGCAGGAAGGTCACCCGTATCCTGGAAGAGAACACCAAGGAAGAAATTGTCCGCCGCGAACTGAAGGCCTTGTTCAAGGAGACAACTCTGGCCGACGCCATCGCCGAACTCAGCGACGAAGAGCTGCCCGGTGTGGCCAAGACCCTGACCGAAGGCGTGTTCATGGGGTCGCCGGTGTTCGATGGCTCGCGCGAAAGCGAGATCAAGGCCCTGCTGCAGAGTTCGGGATTGCCCGAGTCGGGCAAGACTTATCTCTACGACGGCATGACCGGAGAGCGCTTCGAGCAGCCGGTCACGGTGGGTTACATCTACATGCTGAAACTTTCGCACCTTGTGGATGACAAGATCCACGCCCGCTCCATCGGGCCGTACTCGCTGATCACCCAGCAACCCTTGGGTGGTAAAGCGCAGTTCGGAGGCCAGAGGTTTGGCGAAATGGAAGTCTGGGCACTGGAAGCCTACGGCGCGGCGTTCATCTTGCAGGAACTGTTGACCGCCAAGTCGGACGACGTCTCCGGCCGCACCAAAATCTATGAGGCCATCGTTAAAGGCGAGGCCGCCATGGAGCCGGGCGTGCCCGAATCGTTTAACGTGCTGATCCGCGAGCTGCAGTCGCTCTGCCTGGATGTGGAGCTGATCAAAGCTGGCGAGAAGAAGCCGGTGATGACCGCGGCAGCGGATTAGTCGTCGGTCGTCGGTCGCCAGTCGTCAGGAAAAGCGGCTGGTGTCTGACGGTCGCCGCAATGGCTGCGTTGCAGAGGTTCCAGGTGGGTACTGAGAATCAATAGCAACGGAGTAAAGCACGAGTCAGATATTCAACGGGCTGGCTCGATAGAGATTAAGAAAAAAGGACCGGCGGAGGTGCCCCTGGGCCGCCGAATCCAACAGAAGTTAGCTAGCGACTGACGACCAACGACTAGCGACTGGGGAGCAGGTTGGAGGACCACCTTGTATCGTTCGAACCCGTTTGAAATGGCAAGCCCCATTGCAGATTTCGACGCTATCCGCATCAGCCTAGCTTCTCCGGAGAAGATCCGTAGCTGGTCTCACGGCGAAGTAACCAAGCCGGAGACCATCAACTACCGCACCTTCAAGCCGGAGCGCGACGGCCTGTTCTGCGCCCGCATCTTTGGCCCGGTCGCCGACTGGGAATGCCTCTGCGGCAAGTACAAGCGCATGAAGCACCGCGGCGTGATTTGCGACAAATGCGGCGTGGAAGTAACGGTCTCCAAAGTCCGCCGCGAGCGCCTCGGCCACATCGAGCTGGCTTCGCCCTGCTCGCACGTGTGGTTCTTCAAGGGCCTGCCCAGCCGCATCGGCCATTTGCTCGACATCTCCCTGCGCGACCTCGAGTCCGTGCTCTACTTCGAGGCCTATGTGGTGGTTGAGCCCGGCGACGCTCCGGTGAAAGAGCGCGAGGTCATCAAAGACGAAGCCAAGTTCCGCGAACTCGATCAGCAATACCGCCCCGCCGGCTTCAAAGCCATGATGGGCGCGGAAGCCATCAAGGAACTGCTCAAGCGCGTGGAAATAGACGGTCTGTCCGTTGAGCTGCGCGAAAAGATGAAGCACGAAGCCTCGCTGCAGAAGCGCCTGAAGTATGCCAAGCGGCTGAAAGTGGTGGAGGCGTTCCGCAAGAGCGGCAACAAGCCCAACTGGATGATCCTGGACGTGATTCCGGTGATCCCGCCGGAGCTGCGCCCGCTGGTTCCACTGGATGGCGGCCGCTTCGCAACCTCCGATCTTAACGATCTCTACCGCCGCGTTATCAACCGCAACAACCGGTTGAAGAAGCTGATGGACCTGCACGCGCCCGAAGTCATCGTGCGCAACGAAAAACGCATGTTGCAGGAAGCGGTGGACGCGCTGTTCGACAACGGCCGCCGTGGCCGCGTGCTGCGCGGCGCCAACAACCGCCCCCTCAAGTCGCTTAGCGACACGCTCAAGGGCAAACAGGGCCGCTTCCGCCAGAACCTGCTGGGCAAGCGCGTGGACTACTCCGGCCGTTCGGTTATTGTGGTCGGCCCCGAACTGAAGCTGCACCAGTGCGGCCTGCCCAAGAAGATGGCGCTCGAGCTGTTCAAGCCGTTTATCTATCACCGGCTGGAGCAGACCGGGCACTGCACCACCATCAAGCAGGCCAAAGAAATGGTCGAGCAGCAGGAGCCCATTGTTTGGGACATCCTGGAAGAGGTCATCAAAGATCATCCGGTGTTGCTGAACCGCGCCCCCACGCTGCATCGGCTAGGCATTCAGGCGTTTGAGCCGGTGCTGGTGGAAGGCAAGGCCATCCGCATTCACCCGCTCGTCTGCACGGCGTTCAACGCCGACTTCGATGGCGACCAGATGGCGGTGCACATTCCGCTTTCTCCTGAAGCCCAGGTCGAAGCCAGCGTGCTGATGCTGGCCTCGCACAACATCCTTTCGCCGGCTTCCGGCCAGCCCATCACCGTGCCCACGCAGGACATGGTGCTTGGACTCTATTACCTCACCAAAGCCAAGCCGGGCGCCAAGGGCGAAGGCCGCGCCTTCGCCAACATTGACGAGGTTTTGCTCGCCCTGGAAGCAGGCGCGGTGGAGACTCTTTCGCCCATCCGGTTGCGCTACACCGGCGAAGTCATTGATCTCACCACCGCTTATGACGATCAGGAAGTCATCCACACCGAGCCGGTGAACTCGGACCGCGCTTTCCTGAACACTACGGTGGGCCGGGCGATCCTCAACGACCACCTTCCCGAAGGCATGCCGTTCATCAACGGCTTGCTCAAGAAGAAGGGCATCGGCCAGCTGGTGAACTACTGCTACCTGCGCTTTGGCCTGGAAACCACGGTCAAGATGCTCGACGAGATCAAGGAGCTGGGCTTCAAGTACGCTACCCGCGCCGGCCTCTCGATCGGCATTGACGACATGGTGGTGCCCGACAACAAGAAGACCCTGGTCCGCGACGCTGAGAAGCAGGGCGTGAACGTCCAGCAGCAGTATCTCGACGGCGCTATCACCAACGGCGAGCGCTACAACAAGGTCATCGAAATCTGGTCGGCCATCACGGAGAAAGTTGCCGACGAAATGTTCGGCCAGATGCAGCAGCGCGACAAAGAAGGCGTGATGAACCCGATTTACGTCATGGCCGACTCCGGCGCCCGCGGATCGAAACAGCAGATTCGCCAGCTCTCCGGCATGCGCGGCCTCATGGCCAAGCCTTCCGGCGAGATCATCGAAACGCCCATCACGGCGAACTTCCGTGAAGGGTTGACCGTGCTGGAGTATTTCATCTCCACTCACGGCGCCCGCAAGGGGCTGGCGGATACGGCGCTCAAGACCGCCGATTCCGGCTACCTCACCCGCCGTCTGGTGGACGTTGCCCAGGACGTCATCATCAGCGAATACGACTGCGGCACGGTGGACGGCATCTACGTCTCCGGTATCGTCGAAGCCGGCGAAATCATCGAGCCTTTGCGCGACCGCATCGTGGGCCGCGTTTCGCTGGAAAAAATCAAGGACTACGACGGCAACGTCGTGGTGGACATTAACCAGGAAATCACCGAAGACCTGGCCAGCTCCATTCAGGCCGCCGGCATCGAGCGGGTGAAGATCCGCTCCGTGCTTACCTGCGAGTCCAAGCGCGGCGTCTGCGTGATGTGCTATGGGCGCAACCTGGCTTCCGGACGCCTCGTCGAACTCGGCGAAGCCACCGGAGTCATCGCGGCGCAGTCCATCGGCGAGCCCGGCACGCAGCTCACTATGCGTACCTTCCACATCGGCGGTACGGCATCGCGGGTTTCCGAGCAGTCGCGGCTTGACGCCAAGAACAACGGCCTGGTCCGCTTCATCGGTCTGCAGACCGTCCGGGCCAAGAGCGGCGACCTGGTAGTGATGAACCGCCAGGGCTCGATCGCGGTAGTGGACGAAAAAGGCCGCGAGCGCGAACGCTACGCCGTGATCTACGGCGCCAAGGTCAAAGTCAACGACGGCGACTCAGTCACGCTCGGCCAGGTGCTGGTCGAGTGGGACCCGTACACCTTCTCCATCGTCACCGAAATCGGCGGCTTAGCGCAGTTCAAAGACCTGCAGGAAGGGGTCACACTGCACGAGGAAGTGGACGAAGTCACCGGCCTGTCGCGCCACGTTGTGGCCGATTCGCCCGATGAAAAGCGCCAGCCGGCAATCGTTGTCAAAGGCAAGAGCAGCAAGCGCTACCTTATGCCATCCCGCGCCCACTTGATGGTGCAGGACGGCGACACCGTTCACCCCGGCGACGTGCTGGCCAAGATCCCGCGCGAAACCACCAAGACCAAGGACATCACCGGTGGTCTTCCCCGCGTGGTCGAGTTGTTCGAGGCCCGCAAGCCGCACGAAACCGCGGTCATCAGCGAAATTGATGGCACGGTGAAGTTCGGCGAGGTCTCCAAAGGCCAGCGCAAGCTGCTGGTCCAGGCCGACAACGGGACCGAAAAGGAATATTCGGTGCCGCGCGGCGTGCACATCAACGTGCAGGAAGGTGAGCGCGTCAAGGCCGGCGAACCTCTCATGGACGGCCCGCTCAACCCGCACGACATTCTCGCCGTCTTGGGCGAAAAAGAGCTGCAGGCTTACCTGGTGAACGAAATCCAGGAAGTCTACCGCTTGCAGGGCGTCAACATCTCGGACAAGCACATCGAGGTGATTGTCCGCCAGATGATGCGTTGGGTGAAGGTCGAGGACGTCGGCGACACCTCGTTCCTTCTGGAACAGCAGATTGACAAGTTCCGTTTCCGCGAGGAAAACGAACGCGTCATCAAGGAAGGCGGCAAGCCGGCCACTGGACGGCCGCTGCTGCTGGGCATCACCAAGGCGTCGCTCTCCACCGAGTCGTTCATCTCGGCGGCCTCGTTCCAGGAGACCACGCGCGTGCTCACTGAAGCCTCGATCCAGGGCGCGGTGGACCACCTGCGCGGCCTGAAAGAAAACGTGATCGTCGGAAGGCTCATCCCCGCCGGCACCGGCATGGAGTACTACCGCAATGTGCGCCTCTCGCCAGAAATGGAAGAGGCCGCGGCCAAGGTGCAGGAGGAGGTCTCGCAGGCCTACGAGGAAGCCGAGCGTGCGCTCGAGCTGATGCGGCAGGAAGGCGAAACCGAGACAGAAGAACTGCCGGCGGAGTAATATGTTACTCAAGCGAGGGGCGGCTCGTAACCGCCCCTTTTGTCTTGCTTGGAGTTGCCTATTGCGTCTCGTGGTAAGCTGCTGTGTCCTAAGGAGTCCTGAGGTTTTGCGGATGCGTTTGCTCCCTTCGATTCCGCGGTACTAGAGAAGACGAGGAAGGTTCGCAGCTATGCACGCTACCCCCCAGCGATTGCAACCTCCGGCACGTGACAGCCTTTCCTTGTTGCACCCGCCGCCCCCCAGTTCTACCCTTGAATCACCGATGTTGAACTTCCTGCGCCTCTTGCGGCTGGCCTTCTGGCGGGCGTTTGAGCATGACGCCTTCGCTACCGCCAAGGCGTCGGCTTATTCCGCTATCCTTACCTTCTTCCCGCTCCTGATGGTGGTGGGATCGGTGCTGGCTACTTCTCACAAAACGGAAGTCTATCTCCGCGAAATCTCCTACGCAGTGGGCCGCATTCTTCCTGCCGGAAGCGCCACCGCGCTGGCCTACCTGAAAGGCGCCAACCGCCCGGTGGGCCTGCTGATTACAGCTTCTCTCCTGACCCTCTGGACCGCCTCCGGCGTTATCATTTCCTGGATGGAAGGCTTCCGCCGCTCCTACGATCTGCCCAAAACCTGGGGCCTCTTCAAGGAGCGCATGATCTCCTTCTCCCTGGTGATTCTCGCCGGCATCCCCTTGGTTTTCTCAACCGTGCTGGTCGCCTTCGGCACCCGCATTGAAGCCCGCATCCTCTTTCACACCGACCACGAGTTCGGCTTCTACGTGCTGCTGTTGTGGGCCGCCATCCGCTGGATCATCGCTACCCTCACCAGCATCGCCGTCATCGCGCTCATTTATCACAACGCTGTCCCTCGCACCCAACCCTGGCACAGCGTCCTTCCTGGCGCCACTCTCGCCACCGTCCTCTGGTTCATCTCCACCCTGATCTTCGGCTGGTATTTGCAGCACTACGCCGATTACAGCGTCATGTACGGTTCGCTCGGGGTGGCCGTCGCCCTCCTGGTCTGGATGTACATGATCTCCCTCGCCGTGCTCATCGGCGCTGAGTTCAACGCCATGCTCTTTCCACGCGCCCTCCTCGACCGCCGCCTAATGGAACTCCCCGAATCAGTGGCCTAGCGCCGGCGTCCCGAAGCCAACCCTCCGCCGAGCGAGACTCAATCACGTGCAGGAATTCAGAACTGCCAAGAAACAGCGGCGTTACCGCGCAATGGGCGAGCACTCCGGCTCAATCGCAGCCGGTTGCGGGTTAGGGAAGAAGTGCCGCTGAAAGTAGAAGGCCACATTGACCAGCGAAATCATCACCGGCACCTCCACTAGAGGTCCAATCACGGCCGCAAACGCCTCCCCGGAGTTGATGCCAAACACCGAGACCGCAACCGCGATCGCCAGTTCAAAATTGTTGGAAGCAGCCGTAAACGCCAGGGTTGTAGTCTTGGAATAATCCGCGCCCAGCTTCTTGCCCATGTAAAACGACACCAGGAACATCAGCACGAAGTAAATCAACAGCGGCACCGCGATGCGCAGCACATCCAAAGGCAGGCGAACAATGTAACCGCCTTTAAGCGAAAACATCACCACAATCGTGAACAGCAGGGCAAGCAGCGTCAGCGGGCTTACCCGCGGAACGAAGTTCCGGTTGTACCAATCACGCCCTTTGGAACGGACCAGAACGGCGCGGGTTAGAAATCCGGCAAGAAACGGAATTCCCAAATAAATGAAAACGCTTTTCGCGATCGCCGCCATGGACACATCAACCACGGCGCCCCGCAGGCCGAGCTTAGCGGGAAGCACCGTAATAAAGACCCATGCATACACGGAGTAGAAAAAGACCTGGAAGAGAGAATTGAACGCCACCAGGCCGGCCGCATATTCGGTATCGCCTCGTGCCAGCTCATTCCACACGATCACCATGGCGATGCAGCGCGCCAGGCCGATCATGATCAGCCCAGCCATATATTCCGGATACCCTCGCAGGAACACGATGGCCAGAACAAACATCAGGACTGGCCCCACAACCCAGTTCTGCACCAGGGAAAGCCCGAGCACGCGCTTGTTGCGGAACACTTCATGCAGTTCCTCATACCGCACCTTGGTGAAAGGCGGATACATCATCACCATCAGTCCCACCGCAATCGGAATGGAGGTTGTGCCGAGATTGAAGCGATTCAGAAACGGTACGACTCCGGGCAGCAGCCATCCCAGCAATACCCCGGCGGCCATCGCGCTGAAGATCCACGCAGTGAGGTAACGGTCCAGAAAACTGAGGCGCGTGGTTGTCATCGCGATTCGTGGGCCAGCGGCGCCACGGTTTGGCCGATTTTATCGAGTTCCTGCTTGAGGGCAAGGCCGTCGAGGCTCTTCAGCGGAAGCGAGAGAAACAGACTGATTCTGCGCTCCAGCATAAAAAACGCATCGCGAAAAGCTCGTTGGATTTCCGCTGCGCTCCCGCGAACTACCGCCGGGTCGGGAACGCCCCAATGCGCGGTCATCGGCTGCCCCGGCCAAACCGGGCAAGCTTCTTTCGCCGCGTTGTCGCAGACCGTAAAAACAAAATCGAGTTTGGGAGAGCCGGGGAGTGCAAATTCGTCCCATGCCTTGCTGCGTAAGCCTTGGGTCGGGATATGCGCCGTTTGCAACTCCTGCAAAGCTTCTGGCCGTACCACTCCCGAAGGATGGCTCCCGGCGCTGTAGGCGGTAAAGTTGGGTCTGCCTTTGAGGTTTAAAATCGCCTCAGCCATGATGGAGCGCGCCGAGTTGCCAGTGCACAGAAATAGAACGTTGTAGTGACTTTTCATAATGTTTCCCTACACAGACGAGTCTTATGGGATTACGGCAATTCGAAACCGCCCCAGAATGCTTTCTTCGCGTACTTAGCGTCCTTTGCGGTTCCAGCTCTTCGCCGCGATTAGCAAGATCCTGCCGCGAGGAAACGCCACGGGTCCCGCCTAGCCCGGCCTAGCTGCAGCAGTTCGGCCCGCAGCAGGCTCTCGCTTCGGGCTTCACCGCTCGGATAAACGCGCTCATGAACTTTCCATCTACTTCCGGCGCAATGGCGTCAGCATCCACGCCCTCCGCCGAAAGAAGTTCGCGCGCATCCTCTGCCCGGTAAACCCGCGTCGGCTCGATATCAATTTGCTCAAAGCCCGCGGCCGCGAGTTTGCTGTGATATTCGTCGTCTGCTAGCGCTCCAGCCACACACCCCACCCACAGCAGCACACTCTGCCGGATTGCCGGCTTGATCTCCCCTCGGGTCACCACATCCGACACCGCCAAGCGCCCGCCCGGCTGCAGCACCCGAAAAGCTTCCCGCAATACCTGGTCTTTGTCCGCCGAAAGGTTGATCACGCAATTCGAAATGATCACGTCCACCGAGTTGTCCGGCAGAGGAATATGCTCGATCTCGCCCCTCAAGAACTCCACATTCTCGGCCCCCGCTTTGCGTTTGTTCTCGTTGGCCAGTGCGAGCATCTCGTCCGTCATGTCCAGACCGTACGCCTTGCCGCCGGGCCCAACCCGCTTAGCCGAGAGCAATACATCAATGCCGCCGCCCGAGCCGAGATCCAGAACAACTTCGCCGGGATTCAACTTCGCCAGCGCCGTGGGATTTCCGCAGCCTAATGACGCCAGCGTGGCCTCCTCCGGCACCTGTCCCGCCTGCGAGAGGTCGTACAGGTTGGCAGTGATCGGATCGCAGTTCAGCCCGCTGGCCGCCGTGGCTCCGCAGCAACTGCTTCCCCCGCTCTTCACCCGTAAAGCTGCTTGCCCGTACTTTTCTTTGACTATCTCCTTAATCTCGGTGGTGCTCATGGAAGATTTCTCCTATCTGCAAAGCTGGACTATATCCTGCGGCTTTAGCGCTCGGTTGCGAGTGCAGCACTCGGCATACAGAAATCGCAGCAAATCCTGCAGCGCCCCGGTGTTGGCCGTGTACCGCAAGAACGTGCTCTCGCGGCGCACGTTCACCAGCTCTTCATTCCTGAGTTTGTCCAGATGATGAGAAAGTGTGGAGTTCGGAATGTCGAGTTCGGATTGGATATCGCCCACAACCAAACCATCCGGATGCGACGACAAAAGCAGCCGCATTATCCGGAGCCGCGGCTCCGTACCCATCGCGGAAAGCATGTCGGCATACTTCGCAACATCCTGGACACTCTGTTTGCTTAAGGCAGCTTGCATATTTCGATGATCGCAGAAATATGGAAACACATCAAGCAAAAGGTAAAGCCAAGGCCAGGCGCCTCTCTGCAAAGAAGCAGTAAGGTTTCTGGGAGCATGCCTCCCACCGAAGGCGAAGCCAAAACGGCCAACGGCCACCGACCACCGACCACCGACCAACTAATAAATCATCTTCAACGAAAACTGTGTCTGCCGCGAGGGCCCCGCCGTCTTGCTGATCACCCCAAACCCGCTGCCCCGCACAATATTCGACGGCAACCCGAAATCCACCACGTTAAACACATTGAAAAACTCCGCCCGAAATTCAATCGTTCCCAGTTCACCGTTCCCCCGGCGTCCGAACGGTGTGTCTTTGATCAGCGCAACGTCGTAATCCTGAAACCCCGGCCCGCGAAACGTATTGCGCCCCAGGTTCCCGAAACGCCCGTGGTTCGGCCCCGTCCCGCCGGCGACGTTGATCGGAATATAAAAGTACGAAGCATTGTTGTCCCCCAGCCCAAAATAATCCTGGCGCACGGCGCGGCTGGTTGAAAAATGCGGCTGGCTCACCAGATCAGGCCGGTCCGTCCCCCCCGCTCCCGCCCCGGTCTGTTGAATTCCCGAATACACCGAAAACGGTGAGCCGCTCATCAGGGTGGTGACATTCAAAAACTGCCAGCCCGAAGTCAGCGGCCGGCCCAGCCGCCGCAGAAAACTCACGCGGTCCAGCGGCAAAACCTGGATCACGCTCGCCGTAAACACGTGAGTCACATCGAACGTAGAAGGCCCTTTTTCCGCGCCCGGATTAAACGGGTCCTGCGGCAGAGTCTGCAGCACTGTTCCCGCGTTCCCAAACAGCCCGCCCAGCACGGAACTCGTATCGTCCAGCGATTTCGAGTAGGTATAGCTCGCCTGAAATCCCAACCCCAGCCGCGCCGAATTCTTGCCCAATCCCGTCTGCAGTGAGTGATAGGTCGAATGCGAACTGCTGGTAATAATGCTCTCCGGCCCGAACCCGCTGATGGCGTTCCCCGCCGAGTCGAACTGGGTGAAGGGCGCAAAACCCGGACCCGCGCCGCCATACCCGTTCGGCGAATAAACGCATGGCAGATGAATGCCCGAAGTGGCCACATAAGCCGCGCTCAGCTTCACATCTCCGAAATCGTGCTCGATCCCAAGCGTGTAAGTTCCGATGTAGCCGTTGCGGAAATTCTTGGCAATGCCGGCAATTGTGAGCAATTGCAGCTGGTGGCCTGGCGTCAGTGCCGTCAGGTCATTTTGAAATCGCTGCAAGTCCACCGGCGTATTCGAGGGCACCCCGCGAACTGAATTGTTAGGAAAAAGCAGTTGCCCCTGCGTGGTGTAAGCCGGGGGCAGGCTCACCGGCACCACCGAGTTTGAGAACGGCACTGGCGCACTCGGCAAAGCGCTCACAAAAATGTTGAACAGCAAAGGAATCGAACCGGTAAGAAAATTGTCCTGCCACAAATTCGGCACAATCGTCGTGATCGCTCCCCCGGCATGAATCACGGTGTGCTTGCCGATTCCGTGGTCCAGCGCGACTCGCGGCCCCCAGCCGTTCCAATCCTGGTCATAAGGCGGCTGAGGATTGTAGAGAAACACCTGCGTTGCGTTGCGGTCCCAGTAGGGCACGCTCTTGCCGTCTGCGCCAAGAAAAATCGGCAGCGAAGTCCTCTGTTCTGCCTCGTGGATGCGGCTGTTCACTTCATAACGCAGCCCGTAACTCACCGTCCATTGCGGAGCCGGCTTCCACGTGTCCTGAAAATAAAACTCGTAAGCCTCACGCCGCACTGCTGCCTCATCAAAGCGGTCGCCAACGGGCGTGACGCTCGCGGCCGCGCTCACGCTATACGAATAAGGGGTCGCGGTCAGCAGCCCGGTCAACGAATCCGGCAAAGGATCGCCCACCTGAATATCGTGCTGCCCACTGGCCGACGGAATGAACACCGGCGAATACGCCGTCCCGCCGCCGAACGAATACGACCCATTCGGCGCGGTTCCGAAAATCGTAGCATCGCGGTTGAAGCGTATTTCCGCCCCCCACTTGAAGGCATGGGTCCGGCGAATATGACTAATGTCCTGCTTCAGCTGATACAGATTGCTGAACGATCCGAAGATCGAACCCGCTGGCGCGTCAAATCCTTCATAAAGCCCGTCTGCGAAACTGAGCGCCGGCTGAGTATGGTTGGCGGCAGGGAAGAATGGAGTGCTTCGGATATAGCCTAAAGATGTTTCCGATGTAAAACGCGGAGAAACGGTGCGCGTATACTTCACACCTGCGCTGCGCTGGTGATCGAAGAACTGCACCGCAAAGCTGGGATCAATCGCCGTCTGGTCCGGGTTGGTCTGCGGCCCGGTAAGCTGGTTCAAACTGAAGCGGGTGAGCAGCGTGGCTTTGTTGGAAATGCGGTGATCAATGCGCGCCGAAACCTGGTCGGTGCGCGTGGTCACTTTGGAAGAAGCCTCATAGGTACGCGCGCCATACGCTCCTGACGGATCATTGGGCAAAGGATACGCCGCCAGCACCGGGGCGATCGCGGCACTCACCGGAACCGTCAGCGTGTCGCCGGGCACCGTAGTAGTATCCACGCCTTGCCGCTCCGCTGCGGTAGGCACGGGAAAAACCTGCGTCGTGCCCAGCACCTGGCGGAACCCCTGATACTCGCCGAAATAATAGGTGCGCCCACGCCCGTCATAAATTCCCGGCAGCACCACCGGCCCGCCATTGGTAAATCCAAATTCATTGCGCGCAAATGGAGGAATGCGGCGCTCATCGCCGACCCCCTTGTGATCGAAGAAATTCCGCGCATCAAAGGCGGCATTGCGCACGAATTCAAACACGCTGCCGTGCACCTGATCGGTCCCGGATTTTGTCACCACGTTGGTGTAGCTCGCCGCGCCGTGGCCAATCTCCGCAGGCATCACTCCCGAACTGGCCTGCACTTCCTGGATCGCATCCACGTTGAAATTCGAAAACGTCGCGCCGCCCATCTCCGGATCGGTCGTGTCCGCGCCATCCACTGCGAACACGGTCGTCGAGCCGCGTTGCCCGTTCACCGCAAACTGCTGGGTAAAATTCGCCGCGCCGTTGGCGTCGGTCATGGTGCCCGCTGCCAAGAGCAGCAATTTGCTGAAGTCCCGCTGATTCAAAGGCAGGCTCGACACTTCACTGCTGGAAAGATGTTCCCCGCCGCTGGCCTGCGGCGAAGATTCCTCCGGCAGCAGGCGCAGCTCCTGCCTGGTAAAAGAAAGTTCCAGCGCCGCCGCGGGTAACGTGCCTTCTTTGATTGTCAGGGGAACCGCTAATTTGAAAGTCTTCCCGCCGCTGCTGACCGAGACCTCGTAACTCCCCGGCGCGACCGCGCCAAAGCTAAACTCACCCGCCGCCGAAGTCGTCACCGCATACTCGCGGCTCCCTGAAGCAGCGTGCAAAGTGATGGTCGCCGGGCCAACTGGATGTCCCGCATCATCATGCAGCGCGCCCCGCCACGCAGCTCCCGAAGTCTGCGCCACGGAGGCCAAGGGCCCAACAAGGGAAAGAAATAATATGAGACCGCCGACACGCCCAAGCATCGCATCGGAATTATACGGTGTGCTCCGCTCCTGTCTGTGATCCCGCACACCCGCGGACGGAATCCCTGTCCCAGGAATCTCCCCAATCAGCGGGCATTTCTCTCATTCGTTGATATCCTCTAAGAACCAGGCGCGGGGAAGCGCTCCTGCTTTCGGGTAAATTTGGCGATGGCGAGTCAACTCTCAGTAAACTGCCATCCCAGCCGAAGCCGGGGCGCAACCGAGCGCGGAGTAGAGAGCGATCTTGACAACCCGCAAGCCCATCGACGCCCCGGCCTCCGACGCCGCCCTTCGCCGCGCCAAGATCATCTGCACTATCGGCCCCTCCTGCAATACCGAGCCCCTGCTGCTCGATCTCATGCAACTCGGCATGGACGTGGCCCGCCTCAATTTCTCCCACGGCACTCACGAGGAGCACGCCCGCACCATCGAGCGCCTGCGCAAGGCGGCAGAAAAATTGGACCGCACCATCTGCATCCTGCAGGACCTGCAAGGCCCCAAAATCCGCACTGGACGGCTGAAAAATCACCAGCCGGTCACGATCAAATCCGGTGCGACCCTCACCATCACGCCCAACGACCTCGAGGGCGACGAGAGACTAATCTCTACTACCTTCCAGGGCCTCGCCAAAGAAGTCCAGCCGGGTTCGCGCATCCTGCTCTCCGACGGCCTGATCGAACTGCGCGTCACTCGCGTGCGTGGCGCCGATGTGCAGTGCAGTGTAGTCAACGGCGGCATGTTGGGCGAGCATCAGGGCATCAATCTGCCGGGCGCGGCGCTCTCCATTCCGGCCCTAACGGAAAAAGACCGCAAGGACCTGGAATTCGGCCTGCACCACGCGGTGGACATGGTGGCGCTCTCTTTCGTGCGCTCAGCCAGCGATGTTCTCGAAGCCAAACAGATCATCGCCGATCACGCCAGCCACATTCCCGTGATCGCCAAGCTGGAAAAGCCGCAGGCCCTCGACCAACTGGAAGCTATCTTCGAAGCCTCCGACGGAGTGATGGTGGCCCGCGGCGACCTGGGTGTGGAAATGCCGCCGGAAAAAGTTCCGGTCATTCAAAAGCGTGTAATTCGCCGCGCTGCCGAATGGCGCAAGCCGGTGATCATCGCCACCCAGATGCTAGAGTCCATGATCGAAAACCCGCGCCCCACCCGCGCCGAAGCCAGCGATGTGGCCAACGCTGTATTCGACGGCACCGACGCCGTTATGCTCTCCGCCGAAACCGCCAGCGGCCGCTACCCGCGCCAAGCCGTCACTATGATGGCCAAAATCGTAGCCGAGGCCGAAAACAGCATGGTGGATTTCGCCTATGCCCGGCAAAGACGCAACCATCGCGGACTCTCTATCGCCGAAACCATTTGCGAATCCATCGCCCACGCCGCCGAAGACCTGCACATGGCGGCCATTGCTGTATTCACCGAAACCGGCGCGACCGCCCGCCTGGTTTCAAAATTCCGCCCACGCACGGCGATCTACGCCTTCAGCAACGTCGCTGCCGTCTGCAACCGCATGAATCTGTACTGGGGCGTGCATCCCGTGCGCCGCACTCAAACCTACAATACCGAAGACATGGTAATCACCGCCGAGCAGGAACTTCTGCGCCGCAACCGTGCCAGAACCGGCGATGTAATGGGCGTGGTCGCCGGCACCCAGCACGCCAGCGGCTCGACTAACTTCATGCGCCTGCACGTAGTAACCAGCGAAGCCGCCAGCAAACCAGCGGCAGGAGGCAAGAAATCCCGCCAACTGCTGCGCGGCAAACTGCGGCAATGAATGCGGAGCGGAACACCGTGGAAGGGCACGGCTTCACAGGTTGCGAAAAAACTCCATCTGGCAATGATTTTGGGTGGCGCAGCGCTTCCAGCGCTGCGATAAGCTTGTTTTCAGAGCCGGCTTTAGCCGCCGGGGAATTCTGCCGGCCCAAAAAACACTTTTTTCGCAGCCTGCTCAGCCGTGCCGTAAGAACGCTCAGGCGGCGCGGCTCTAGCCGCTGTGGCACCGCTATCTCTCGGATCTTCCGCGCCCTCACGGACTCACTAAGACGCGCGATAGCTTGCTAGAATCGCCCAGAGGAAGCCCTTGCACTTGCCGCAGCCGCAACCTTTCGCCGACACTCAACTCGACCCACCCGTGCGCGGCTTTCTGCACCAGCCCGCAATTCCAGCTCATAGCGCTCTCGTTCTTACCCACGGCGCCGGCTCAAACTCCCAATCCCCAATCCTTCGCGCCCTGGCCGAAGCCTTTGCCGCCGCCGGTTTCACCGTCCTGCGCTGCGATCTTCCTTTCCGCCAGAATCGCTCCTACGGTCCCCCACGGCCGGGCGATGCCGCCCGCGATCGCGCCGGCCTAAGCAACGCCGTAAGCGCATTGCGAAAGCTGGCCCCCGGTCGTCTCTATCTCGGCGGCCACTCCTACGGCGGACGCCAAGCCACCATGCTCTGTGCCGAAGCCCACGGCCTCACCGACGGCCTGCTGCTGCTCTCCTACCCGCTGCACCCGCCGCGCAAGCCCGAGCAACTCCGCGTCCAGCATCTCCCCAATCTGCAGACTCCGGCGCTCTTCGTGCACGGCACTCGCGATCCCTTCGGCTCAATCGAGGAGATGCAAACAGCTCTGAAATTAATTCCCGCCAAAACCAGGCTGCTGCAGGTAGAGGGCGCAGGCCACGATCTGGGATTTAAGGGAAAGGCGCAGAATGACGCTCTGCCCCGCGCAGTGCTTGCTGAGTTTGAAGCCCAATTCAATCTGACCGAACAGTAAGTGTTTCAAGATCAGGAAAACTCTGTCATCCCGACCGAAGCGCGAGGCGAAGCCGAGCGCGGAGCGGAGGGACCCGCTTTTCCGCCCATACCCGCCCCACTTAGCGCGCCCACGGCGTGGAAAGATTTCCGCACCCACGAAGCCCACTACCCAAGCACAAGATTATCAATCAACCGGGTGGACCCCACAAATCCAGCCACCGCGACCAAAGCCCGCCGAGTCACAATGCGCAGCGGCTCCAGCGTCTCCGGATCAACAATCTCCAAATAATCCAGCCGCACCGCCGGCTCGCCCGCAAAAACCCGCTTGCCGGCTTCCTCCAAAGCTCGCGCCCCGCGCTCTCCCCGCTCAAACAATTCCCGCGCCGCAGTCAAGGACCGATAAAGCACCAACGCCTGCTGTCGCTGCAGCTCATCCAGATAAGCATTCCGCGAACTCATCGCCAACCCATCCGCCTCGCGCACAATCGCGCACGCCACAATCTCCACCGGCATCATCAAATCAACCACCATGCGCCGAATGATGGCCAGCTGCGCCGCATCCTTCTGGCCAAAGAACGCAACATCGGGCTCAACCACATGAAACAACTTCGCCACCACGGTAGAAACTCCGCGAAAATGCCCTGGCCGCGAACGCCCGCAAAGCCGGTCGCTGATCCCCTCCACCTCAACCCACGTAACCGCCCCCGCCGGATACATCTCCTCCGCCGAAGGCGCAAACAGCAAGGCCACGCCTTCCTTCTGAAGCAATTCGCAATCGCGCTCAAAACTGCGCGGATATTTGGCAAAGTCTTCGCCTGGCGCAAACTGAGTGGGATTTACAAAAATCGAAGCCGCCACTAAATCGCACCGCTCCCGCGCCGCCCGCACCAGGGAGAGATGCCCCTCGTGCAGCGCTCCCATGGTGGGAACAAGGCCCAAGCGGGCGCCGCCAGCGCGCGCAGCCCGCGAAGCGGCACGAAACTCTTTAGCAGTTGTGAGGATTACCATGCCTAACGGGAGCCGATGTGCCTGAAACCACCAAATGAATTGTCATCCTGAGCGAAGCGAAGGATCCCGCTAAGCAATGGAGTATCGAGTTGCGTCAAGGCATTTGCACGCCTTCCAGGCGCGGCCAAAACCTCTCTCGACTATGCACGAGCCAGCCGGCGGTTGACAAGGTCCTCGCACAGGTTAACGCCGCAAGGCCCGCTTGCGCTCCAAAACCGTCTCCAACGCCTCGCGCGTCTCCTGCGGCAAATGATAAGACTCCCCGTCGCCCGGATACTCCCGCGAACCCACATCCGCCCGAAACGCCTGCACTGCCTCCGCAATCAAAGCCGCACCATCGCCATAATGCCGCACGAACTTGGCCTGCCGTCCCGCCGTCAGATTGAGCAGGTCGTGAAACACCAGCACTTGCCCATCGCAGTCCGGCCCAGCCCCAATGCCAATCGTAGGTGCTTTGACCTCTTCCGTAATCAAAGCCGCCACTTCCCGCGGAATTCCCTCCAACACCATGCAGGCCACTCCAGCCCGGTCCAGCGCCACCGCATCGCGCATCAACTGCTCCACCGCCCCCAGCGACTTTCCCTGCACCTTAAAGCCACCCATCACGTTCACCGATTGCGGCGTCAACCCAATGTGCCCAGCCACCGGAATCTCCGCATCTATCATGCGGCGGATGATCTCTACCCGCTTCTCGCCGCCCTCGATCTTCACAATCTCCGCCCCCGCCTCTTTCACAAAACGGGCGGCATTGCGCACCGCCTCCTCCACGTTCACCTGATATGAGCCGTAAGGCATATCGCCCATAAACAGCGCATGCTTCACCCCGCGCCGCGCCGCGCGAGTGTGATGCAGCATCTCTTCCATGGTCACGGAGAGCGTATTCTCATGGCCCAGCACCGCCATGGCAAGAGAATCGCCCACCAGCACAATATCTATGCCGGCCTCATCCACCAGGCGCGCGCTGGCATAGTCATAAGCCGTGAGGCAAGTAATGGGTTCGCGGTGAAGTTTCTTTTCCCGCAGCGAAGCAACAGTAAATTTTTGGCGAGGTTCGCCAATCGGCGTGAGACTCACGATGTCCTCCAGTGCCCCTCCGCATCCACGCGGATAGAGCCTGCTGCATCTGATCCAACAACATTCTAATCTCAAGCCGGCCGTTCGTCGAGCATCAATGTGAGCGCCAACTGAGAACTGGCAATTCTCGCCCAAGAATATGCGTCAATCGGCAAAAATCAATGACCAACGACCAACGACCAACGACCAACCAAGATCATCGCCGCTTGCGCTTAACTTCACCCCGCAGCCAGGCGGCGTATCCATTCTCATCCAGCGTGCCGGCGGCCAAAGCCATCACCGCCTGTGCCGCGTCTTCCTCACTGGCCCCGAATCGAAAGCCGGTGAGCTCGAGAAACAGAACACCGATTACGAACCCAGTCCTCTTGTTACCATCCACAAAAGGATGATTGCCGACGATCCCGGCGGTATAGATAGCGGCCAGATGCACAGCGTCTCGAGAATCGGCGTAGGCATGGTGCTGCCGTGGACGCGCAAGGCCTGACTGTAAAAGCCCCCGGTCCTGCAATCCCGGCGCGCCTCCGTGGAGCGCCAAGAGCCGGTCATGAATCGCCACAACATCACGCTCCTCGATCCAGTAGGGCTCCTTAGTCTTCACTTTGCCAGCGTGTGGAGCGTGTTGCGGTAGCGCGCCATGATTTCTTCCGCCTTCTTCATTTTCTTCTCGAAGGCGGGGTCATAATGAGTGAGGCGGTAATCGCCGTCCGCTGCTTCAACCAGAAAAAGCCGCTCGCCATCGCCCGTTCGCAAGCGTTCAATGACCTCTTTTGGCAGGACTACCCCCAGCGAGTTGCCGATCTTACGGACCTTAACCTCAACCATGCCCGGTTCCCCCAACGTTATTACAATTGTAATAACGTTAAAAGCGGCGTGCAACCGTCCGCTCGCGCCGCCCCGGTTTTCCGAACGCGCTGCATTTAGGATATGCCTATTGGCCATGCCCGAACTCCCCGACATCGCCGCCTACATCAGCGCCCTCGAACCCCGCATCCTGGGCCAACCAATCACCCAAATCCGCCTGGCCAGCCCGTTCCTGCTGCGCACTGCCCACCCGCCAATCACGAGCCTGGAAGGCCGCACCGTGCGCCAACTCCGGAGGATCGGCAAGCGAATCGCCATTGGCGTAGAGGGCGGCCTCTGGCTGGTGCTGCACTTAATGATCGCCGGCCGCCTCCACTGGCGCAAACCAGCCGCCAAGTTGGCCGGCCGCCAAAGCCTGGCAGCCTTCGACTTTCCCAACGGCTCTCTCGTGCTCACCGAAGCCGGCTCGAAACATCGTGCGTCGCTGCACATCCTCAGTGGTGAGGACGCCCTGCTCTCCGTAAATCCAGGCGGCATCAACGTGTTCACCAGCGACCTTCCCGCGTTTCGCGCCGCGCTCACCGCCGAAAACCGCACCCTAAAGCGCGCCCTCACCGATCCCCGCATACTAAGCGGAATCGGCAACGCGTATTCTGACGAAATCCTGCACGCCGCCCAACTCTCTCCCATCACCCAAACCCACAAACTGAAGCCGCAAGAGTGGCAAAGGCTCTACACCGCGACCCGCGACACACTCGCCCTTTGGATGGACCGCCTACTCGCAGAGGCTGAAGCCGGCTTCCCGGAAAAGGTCACCGCCTTCCGCCCAGACATGGCGGTTCATGGACGCTATGGAAAGCCATGCCCAAGGTGCGGCACGAAGATTCAGCGCATTCGCTACGCCGACAACGAAACCAACTACTGCCCGCAATGCCAAACCGGCGGCAAAGTCCTGGCCGACCGAAGTCTCTCCCGCCTGTTGCGCTCCGACTGGCCGCGCACCCTCGACGAACTCGAAGCCCTTAAGCGCCGCTAGGTTTGCAACGCCACGCCTTACATATCTGTACGTACATATCGGTACATAGCAATGACCTTCCGGTTGGGAAATCGCAGCCCAATCCTTCCCAAATTGGGAAAAATCTTGTCCATAGGCAAGAATTGGATAAATATCCCTTTACAACAAGTAGAACAAATGCATTCTGTACGGGCCATGAATCGCCGCCAGACCATTCCAGCCCACCTCCGGTACACCTGAAACCAGTTTGACACTGAGTTTCCCAATTGCGGCGGGCGACCTCGGTGTTGTTCCGCCCTCAGCGCACAGGAGCCCGATGCGGGCGGTCCCCGATCTCAACCTTCATTGCAACACTTGCGCCTCCCCGGCGTGTCGGTCAATCTTGCGTCTTGAGGACTCCGCCGTGTCAGAACCACCAAAAAAGCCCCAATTCCCGATTTGGGAATTTTCTTGTCAATAGGCAGAAATTACACGATTCCGCCTAAGTTCATGAGGGCCGGGCAAATATATTGTGAGCGGCCATGAGACTTTTTCCCCTTCAAAAATGCTAGCATTGAAGTATAGAGTTTAATTTGAGACGCGGCCCCTCCAGGCCGCGTTTTTTATTTCCGGACAAATTCAAATGAAAAAAATAAGCGGGATTCCTCCCCAGCACACCAAGCTGCGGGGAGAGGTAGCAGAACTACGCTTCATGACCCGCGCCGCCGAACTCGGCCTGCGCGTAATCAAGCCCTGGGGAGAAAGCAGCCGCTACGACTTCATAGTCGAGACCGGCGGACACTTCCTTCGCATACAAGTGAAGTCAACCAGTTGCCAGCTGGGGAAGCGTTTTGCTTGCGCTCTCATCGGGAGCAAGCAAAAACCATACACAGCCGAGGACATTGACTTATTCGCCCTCGACATCGTTCCGATAGACACTTGGTACATCATTCCGATTCAGGCCGTCTGCGACGTAAGGTACGTCGTAACCCTGTCACCGCATAATCCCCGTTCTAAGTACGCAGTGTACAAGGAAGCCTGGCATCTGCTCGGCAAAGAGACGAGCCGGCCAAAAGACAAATAAGCGTGGCGCGGGCGCCCTCGCCCGCGAAATGCCGGTAGGTTCCGGCGAGGCGGGGCGCAAAGGAAAGGCCGTTCCACGTGTCCAAACTGACAAGTGAGAACCAACATCTGAGAACTGCTTTTAACCAGAAATTTGAGGACATCGGGCGCGCTCAAGTTTGCACGGGGTCCGAATTGTCACCTTGAGAGGCTGTGACTAAATTGAGCTTGGGGAGCGCCGTGGAAGGGCACGGCTTCAGCCGGGCCGTCAGAATGCCTAATGGACGCGGCTTTTAGCCGCTGTGGCACCGCTTGCCTTCAGGAGGTAGCTGTCGAAGATGTAGAAAGTCTTCTCCGGGTCGGCGTTGCCCCCTCTCGGGCTCCAGTCTGAGCCACGATGAATTAGGGTGGCCCATCCTTGCGCTTTTTGCAAGGGTGGGCTCACGACGAGTAGGACAAGATACAAAACTCTCACAACCTCGGCGAATGGGAAGGCCCACCCCTTGCGCAGAACGCAAAGGATGGGCCACCCAAGTTTGATTGTCGCACACACAAAACCCAAAGGCCGCGCCACCCGCCCGTCTAGCCACCCGCCCGTCTATTTAAGAGAATGTTGGACCGTACTTTTCAAGAACGACAGGGCTAAACGTCTCCCTGTTAAGCTCTTGTTTATTGCGGACGCTCTCGAACCAAATGCAGAAAACAGCATCCTCCCGCGCGCGCTCGTCCTTGCCTATCCGATCGACCATCATCGGGCGGCCACCCGACCTCGGCTGAACGATGTCGCCTGGTTTAAAATCCAAGTTTCCTCTTCCTCGCAAATGAGCGCACGCCTCTTTGCAGGAGCTGAAGACAGACTAATGCCGGTGGTATGCTATGTCGCATGGGAGACGATGAAAATAAAGTTATCCCTACCGACTACGTCATAGAATCTATCAAGGCAGAAATCGAGGAGGCCTCGCCATCGCCGAGGCGCCGGATTATCGAGGCCATCGTGGTCGCCGCGCTTGGGGGTATTCCATGGGTCGGAGGCGTGGTCTCCGCGTCGATTCTCTCTGCAGGTGCCGCCTTCAGAGCCGGAGAGTCGGATGCCAAGCGCGATGAACTTCTTAGGGAATGGTTGCAGGAGCACCAGGAAAAGCTTCAGAAACTCCGGGACACCCTTGAACAGATGGTCAGTAGGCTGGAAGGATTTGGGCACCAGTTTGAAAAAAAGAATTACAAGCCAAGATTACTTGGTCTTGGTTCGGAAGACGTTTCGCCAGTGGGATCAGGCCGACACCGAAGAAAAGCGCCGGCTGCTAGTTCAGCTCATAACGAACTCCGCAGGCACACGGATAGTGTCCGACGATATTGTCCGGCTGTTTCTCGACTGGATTGACACCTACCATGAAATACACTTCGCTGTTATCCAGCAGATTTACCACGGATCAGGACCCACGCGATATGACATATGGGCCGCGATCTACGGGGAGCCCGTTCCGCGTGACGATTCTGCGGAGGCGGACCTATTCAGGATGGTTATCCGGGATTTGAGTGTTGGTGGCGTCATAAGACAGCCCAGAGAATCTGATGCCATGGGGCGGTTCAAGAAGAGAACGCGGCCACCACGACGAGCGTCCTCAGGCACAATGGAATCTGCATACGAGGACTCGAAGCAGTACGTCCTGACGGGGCTGGGAGCACAGTTCGTCCACTACACGATGACAGAATTGGTGGCTAGGCTAGAAGCGGGATCGAAAGCGGGGGGCGGCCCGTCCTAGTCGCGGGGTCTTTGACTAGCTACTCAAACTGCCCCGCGCAATCACCCGCGCCGTAAATGAAAAGGCGCCCATCGGGCGCAACTGCCATAGCGTCCGGCCCCATCCAGCCCTCCAACAGTGGCGGCTCATCGGCGCGTCGGTCAATTTCGTGCCTTAAGGACACGATTGAAGAGGCTGCGAAGAAACTCGATCTTATGCTGATTTCGTTAAACTGCCACCCACCCGTCCGACCCTTGCCTTTAGGGTCCTGTGGTAAAATCCGCGCGACATGCATGGTTGGATGACATCTTGGTGGCGAACGCTGGGAGTTTGGCACGCAAAATTCCAGAGACACATCTTCGAACTGCTGCTACTGCCAGGGATCATCTTTCACATGCTGTGGGAGGTATCTTCTAAGCGCTTTGATCGTGCCGACACTTTTCTCTGGACAGATTTCTGGCACTCCCTCATGAAAGTGGCGGGTGGCCCAGGTTCCGGAATCACGGGCATAATTGTAACTGCCCGACAACTATTCTTGAGTTACAAAGGCCGGGTGCCCCAGGTCTCGCTGCTTTTGCGAGACCTGGGAACGGGCCAGAGCGTCAGCCAAAATTCGTATCAGGGTGTGGCTCAGCCGTGCCATGGTCCGCGCTGCAAATGAAAACGCGCCCATCGGGCGCAACTGCCACGGTCCCCGATCTCATCCGGCATTGCAACAGTTGTGCCTCATCGGCGCGTTGGGTCAACGCGTGTTGAGGGCACGCCTGGAGAGGTGTACTAAAAAACCCGATTTTGTGGTGATTTCGGCGAAACTGCCCGACTCAAGGCAACGGAGAGC
>Ga0335078_10001890_pt1 | contig 31733 bp, 24 predicted proteins | sample Lox_Sample_32_FD_206711 | JGI IMG/M metagenome (GOLD analysis project Ga0335078, IMG submission 206711) | Soil microbial communities from Loxahatchee National Wildlife Refuge, Florida, United States - Lox_Sample_3.2 | ecosystem: Environmental > Terrestrial > Soil > Wetlands | place: USA... | reverse complement strand
TGCGCGGCAAACGTGGACAACTCGCGGCTCACGCGGCCCTGGCCGCAGGAGGGGCATTCCACGCCCGCGCCGTCGTCTGTCCTGCGCACGAGCTTTTCAAACTTGGTTCCGCAATCCTGGCATTTGTATTCGTAGATCGGCATTTGACTCGATTTTAGCAAACCGCCGCAGGGCTCGCGGGCGGCCCTGCGGCGCGCCGGATGGTCATCTTACCGGCCGATTGCGAGGCAACTGCCGGTTTCCGTGGTACTCGAGTTTCTGCCGCTCTCGAAGCAGGTCATGCCGTTCGGGATTAAGTCTCTGAAGTTGAAAGGCCTCCCATTCAGCATGAATGTCCTGGCCGATGCCAGGTCCGCCGAGAAAATGAAACTGTCTGACATGAACCCATCGGGGCTGGTCAGAAGTCCGGCGTCCCTGACAAACACGGCCACGGGTTGGCCCCACGTGCTACGGTTACTCCAGTCCCGCGTGGTGGGATTAGCGCTGAAATAGATGGTAGCCTGTCCGGCGGGGACCAGCACCTGGGTAACGGGTCCATTCCCAGGCAGCATCACGGTGCCGAAGTCCGACACCCAGATCAGGTAGGCGGTCTCTATAGTGGGGTTGTTCGGGTCGCTGAAGAGCGCCGGGCTGACGCCCTGAGCCGTCACCCCGAGTGCTCCAACCACCGGGAGGTACCAAATGCAGGTCCCAGTCGAGGCCGAGGTCCAGGTCGCCCCGCCGGTAAAGGCCAAAGCGACGTGCCCGGCGCCATTCGGCTGATCGGCTTTCAATGCAGTGAGCGAGCCAGCCAGTACGAGTGCGACTGCCATCAACACAGTTGCGAGTTTCATTCGATCTCCTTTTGTTCTAGAATGTGTACCAACAGGTCTTGAGATCCTGTTTAGGATCTCAGGCGTGTACGGAATTAGTATTACCGGCGTGGTTAAAGTAAGTCTTAGCGGAAAGTTGGCGATTCTTTGAAGAAGTTTCACCGGGCGTCGCCGAGTTCTCCGGATGGGATGGCTTCCCCGTCGAGCGCAGAGCATCCCGAGGCGCCGGAAGCGCAGGCTTACGGTTTCGGCCCCTTCCGCCTTCTGCCGGAGGAACGCATTTTACGCCGCGGCGACCAGGTTCTACCTCTTCCTCCGAAGGCTTTCGAAACCTTGTTGCTGCTGGTGCGCCATCCCGGCCACTTAATGCTGAAGGAAGATCTGATGAAAGCTGTGTGGCCGGACGCTTTCGTCGAAGAAGTTAACCTGGCAAACAAGATTTCCCTGCTGCGGAGAGTTCTGGGAGATAGCGGGCCGCTCAGCACTTGTATACAGACAGTTCCGAAGCTCGGGTATCGCTTTCTTCCCGCCGTCACACAGATCTGGAGTTCCGCCCGGCCCGCGGGCGCCGCGCCGGCCGGGGAGATACCGGCGGAACGCGCCATCCGGTTCATCGCCCTGCCGTTTGAAATCATGAACGGAGATGAACAAATTGCCTTTCTGCGGCACAGCCTGCCGGAGGCGCTCTCCGCGTCGCTGGCGGGACTACGCTCGCTGACGGTGCGTTCCAGCCTGCTCGCGGCAAGGCTGGCGGAAGACCGGCCGGATCCGAGACACATCGCGCAGGAAGCCGACGTAGATATGTTGTTGACCGGGACGATCCTCTGCGAAGGCGGCGAACTGCGGGTCAGCGCCGAACTGGTCGAGGCGCCCAGCGGCACACTGGTGGGATCGTACGTGTGCCAGGCCGCGCGCGACCATATTTTCGACATTCACGACAGCCTGGTGCGCCGCATTGTGGAACGGCTGTTGCCGCGCCTGAGCGACCACGAACGTAAGATCCTGACGCACGACGTGCCGGCATCGGCCAGAGCCTACGAGTTCTACCTGCGGGGCACGCACGCGGAACGCCAGCGCACCTTCGAGAATATGTTCATGGCGCGGGATCTTTACCAGCAGTGTCTCGACGACGACCCCGACTATGCACCCGCGTGGGCCCGGCTGGGAAGGTGTTACTGGTTCCTGGATAAGTTCGCGCCCGAGCAGTCGAAGGGTCCCGAAATGACGCAATGGGCTTTCCGGCGGGCGTTTGCGCTGAATCCCGAACTGCCGATCGCGCATAACTATTACACGCAAATCGAGGCTGACTCCGGACGCGCCCAGGGCGCCATGGTGCGCCTCCTCGGCCATGCGGAGAAGCATCCCAACGATCCCCAGTTATTCGCCGGCCTGGTTCAGGCGACCCGTTATTGCGGGCTTCTCGAAGAATCGCTGAGTGCGCATTGGCGCGCGCGCCGGCTCGATCCGACCGCCGTGACCAGCGTGGCCCACACGTTCTTCCTGCTGGGCGACTACGAGCGGACACTCGAATGGTATCCGCCGGGCAGCCGCTTTTATCTGGACGCGGCAGCGCTGGCCGTGGCAGGCCGTGAAAGCGAGGCTATCGAGTTGCTGCGGCTGCGCAGCTTCAGCGCGCCTATGGTCGACTCCCTGCGGTGCTGCCTGCAGGGCGATCACGCCAAGAGCATCGAGATCATCCAGCGGGCACTTGAACGAAGGCCCACGCCCGACCCGGAGATCCGGTTCTATCTGGCGCGGCACCTGGTGCATGATGGAGCGGAAGCCGAGGCCTTACGGCTCCTGCACGATCTGGTAGCCGGCGGGTTCTTCTGCTCGACCGTCTTGCAACATGACGCATGGCTGCAGCCGCTCTCCCGGTTGCCCGGCTTCAGAGATGTGCTGGATGCGGTGCTGAGGCGCGAAACGGAAGCTCGGGCGGCCTTCCAGGCGGCGGGCGGAGATCGGGTTCTTTCCTGATGCCCGCGGATCACTCCAGCATCAGCGTGCAGATGCGGTCGATGGCCGCGCGGGCATCCGTCTCGGGTCCGTGATAATTATTCACCAGGATGGAAAAGACCAGCATCCTGCCGTTCTTCCGCCGCGCGTAACCGGAAAGCGCGAAGACGTGAGAGAGCGACCCGGTTTTGGCGAAGATGCGGCCCTTCACCGCGCGGCTTGACAGGCGGGCGTGCAGCGTGCCGTCGCGGCCGGCCACTGGAAGCAGGCTCAGCCAGTCATCGCGGAGCGGCGAGCGATAGAGATAGGCCAGCAACTGCACCAATGCCGCGGGCGACACCAAGTCGAGACGCGACAGGCCCGAGCCATCGGCAAGCGTGTAGCTGGCACGATCGATGCCCACCTGATCGAGGAACGCCTGCCGCTCGGCCAAGCCAGCTTCACGGCTGCCGATGTGCCGGCGAGCCCGGGCGACCGCCAGGAGCGCCATTTCCGCGTGCAGATTCTGGCTCACTTTGTCGGTGATGCGCAGGTCATCGAGCAGAGGCGCCGATTCGCGGCGCGCCAGCTCCACGCCTGGCGCGGGGTCGGGAGCGGGACCGTTTGTAAGATCGGCGACCTGATTCGGGAACAGGTGGAGCGCCCGCGCCTGGCCGCGAATTGCCACTCCGCGGCGCGCGAGCGCGTCGCGCAGGGCATACGCCGCATAAAGCGCCGGATCGTCAATGCCGAGCACCTCGATGTCGCCGGCATCGCCCGGCGGCAGCGATCCCCAGATGCGTACCTGGCGCGAGCCGGGTTCGCGATCTACGGTGATCCGCCGCTCGCCTGCGGCGGTGCGCGCGCGATTGTCGATCTGGTAATACTCGATCGGCGGCGTGAGAAGAATGCGCGCGGGATCGGACTCCCGCGCGCCAGGCAGCACGGTCACCGACAACGTACTGTCGTTGATGCTGAGGCTCGAGACCGCGGCGCCGTAATCCCAGAGAGGGTCGTCAACCGACCAGCCGTCCGGATAGGGTTCCCACACATAAGCCGTATCGTCGCCGATGATGTCGCCGTGGACGCAGCGGACACCGCGCGCGGCGACCTGCGAGGCCAGATCCTCGATGGCGGCCAGCGGATTTCCTGCGGGGGCATCCGCGCGATACGGAATGGCGCGGCCGGAGAGGTTCGGATCGCCGCCGCCTACCAAGCGCAGGGAGTCCACGCATCCGTTTGCATCCGGCAGGCGATCCGCCAGGACGAAGGTCTGAAACCGGTAATCCGGCCCCAAGCGCATCAGCGCTAGCGCGGTGGTGAACAGCTTGGCGTTGGAGGCGGGCAGAAACAGGCGATTCGCGTTGTGCTCGAACACGAGACGGTTGCGATTCAGATCCAGAATGCGGATGCCCACAAACGAGCTTCGCGCCACGGGCGAAGTATGCAGAAAGGCGCGGATGCGGGCGGCCGGACCGGCGGCGGCCAGCGGCAGCGCCAGCCAGAGGAAGATGAGCGCGCGCACGATCACCGGCCCGTCACCTTAGCTTCCAGCCAGATCGAGCCGAGCAGGAGGGTGACCATACAAGTGCCCAACAGGGGCAGGGCGACTACGATGCCGATACCCCAAGCCTCGGCGGCGTAGCCCAGCGTAGCCGGCGCCAACAATCCGCCAAAAAGGGCGAAGGAGAAGATGCCGTTGAAGTACACGGGATGGTAGTACGGGAAGCGGCCCCCGATTCTTTCCGCCACCAGCGGATAGATGCTCGCGAACCCCAGGCCGATGAGGACCACCGCCGTACCTGCGCCGAACTGGTTGTTGGTGGCGGCCAACATCGTGCAGCCGAACAATGCGGCGAGCACGCTGGCGCCCAGGAGGCGGCCGTGGCGCACGCGGGGTAGGATGGCTACCACCACAATTCTGCCCACCAGCAAAGCGATCCAGTAGAGCGAGAGCAGCCCCAGCGAGGCGGGCGGGCTGATGCCGAGGCGCCGCACCAGAAACAACGGCAGCCATCCGGCGACCGACCATTCATTGCCAAACTGAAAGAACAGCAGCAGCGCGAACAGAATCGCGCCGAGGCTGCGGAAGTCGCGCAGAGCCTGGCGCAGATCGGCCTGTGTGGTGGTGGATTCAGCGGCCACGCGGGCACGCCCGTAGATCGCGGCGAAGATCGCGGGCGCGGCGGCCATCAGCATCAGGATCACCGGCACGCTGTAGGCATAGAATGTTCCGGCCACCAGCAGCGTCACGGCCAGGCATCCCAAGCCATAGTAGATGCCGCCGAGAGCCACGGTCCGGACGGGATCTCGCGCGTAGGTGGCGGCGATGGCGTGAAACAAACCGGAGTTGAGCGACCCGACCGAAAGTCCCAGCGCGGCCAGGCCGGGGAGCCGCCACGTCCAGGGAGTGGCGGGAGTCACCAGCACCAGCGAGAGCAATCCGGCGCAGCCCAGCAGGCACGCAAAGACCAGAAGAAACCGCAAACCCTTGCGGGCGAGGATGGCAGCGGAGATCCAGTTGGCCGCGATGACGCCGGCGGCCAGGCTGAGGAAATAATCGCCGACGGCGACGAACCGCGGAGGATCGAGATGATAACCCCAGGCCGGAAGGATGGCGCCCAACAACGCGAAGAGGAAGCCCGATAGTAGAAAGCCTGCCAGCGCCTTCCCGGCTTGATTCACCAGCCGATTGTAGCGCGCCGGGGGCGGCGGAATTCGGGAATCCGTAGCGCAAGCCGGGGCGGGCCTACGAAAATCGGAAGGTGCGCCAAGGTCCGGCACGTCATTCCAAGAGGTTAGGCGGTGGCACGCCGGTTGCAACTCCTTGAGCTGGGGTAGTTCAGAGGTTTTCCAGCTTTGGTGCGTTGCCTCCTGGGCTGTGCACGCCCCGCTCGGGTTCTTCCGAATCCCGGCGGGGTCTTTTTTTGCCTGGCTTTGTTACACTGATACTCATCTCTGATGCCCTCGCTTTACTCTCGTTGGATTTCCGGCTGGGAAATCAAGCTGGCCACACGCGACCGCAACCGGGTAGTGAGGCCATTCGAGTGGGGCCTCGACTGGTTGGGGATTCCAGCTGCGAACGGCCGTTCCGGGGAGGCGCTGCGCGAGTTTGTGGCGAACGCCCGGGCAGACTCAGACCGGTTCTTCTCCTTCAAGACACCAAAGGACTACCTTCTGGAGGGCGGACGGCTGACGTTCACCAGCCCGCTAGACACGCCGTATCCGGAGAACAATCTGGTGCAGGCGAATCTCTACCGGGCTCACCGCGACCGCAGACGGGCGGTGCTGGTGCTACCCCAATGGAATTCGGACGAACAAAGCCATTTGGGACTCTGCCGGTTGCTCAACCGCTTTGGAATCACAGCATTGCGGATGCACCTGGCATACCACGGCCCGCGCATGCCGAGCGAGTTGGAGCGTGCCGATTACCACGTGTCGGCCAACCTGGGGCGCACCATTCACGCCTGCCAGCAGTCTGTGGTGGACGCGCGCGCCTGCCTGAATTGGCTCGAAATCGAGGGCTACCAGCGGATCGGCATCCTGGGCACCAGCCTGGGATCCTGCATCGCGTTCATGGCCACGGCGCACGACCAGCGCGTCTCGACCGGAGTCTTCAACCACGTGTCGATGTACTTCTCGGACGTAGTCTGGACCGGCCTCTCTACGCAGCACATTCGAAATGGCTTATCGAGTGCGGTCACGCAGGACCAGTTGCGCGAATACTGGTCGGTGATCAGCCCGGCCGCTTACCTGGACCGGTTGCAGGGCCGGGACCTGAAGAGCCTCCTGATCTGGGCCCGGCACGACTCGACGTTCCTGCCTTTGTATTCGCAGCAGGTTCTTGAGTACTTCCGCAGCCGCCGGTTGCCCCACGAAGTCTTCACGCTGCCTTGCGGGCACTACACGACCGGGCAGTTTCCGTTCAACGTGATGGACGGGATGGCCATGTGCCGGTACTTAGCACGCAATTTGTAGGGCTATTTCGAAAGTATACCGCCATATATTGGATGGCACAAGAAAATCGTTGACAAATGCGCGAAGCGCTTTTACGATAGGGTTATCACTGGAAAAGGAGGTGGTCCAAAATAATGAATGACAGTAGACCGCGCGAGGTGGCCGACTGCTGAGTCGACCGTTCTAACGTAGTGGGTTCCGTCCAGTGACGGAGCCAAGTTCCTGTGGAACGGCTACCTCTCGCGTACGCCAAGCCTCAGGTTTAATTTTGTAGGCTACCTTGGCCCCCGTAGGTGTGCGGATTTCGTACACCTTCGGGGGTTTCCCATTTCTGATATACTGGGGGATTCAACATGAAAGCCGGTATTCACCCTGCTTACAACGAGGTCAACGTGATCTGCGCGTGTGGCCACACCTTCCGTACCCGCTCCACGCACAAGGGCGACATCCGCGTGGAAATCTGTTCGCATTGTCATCCTTTCTTTACCGGCCGGCAGAAACTGGTGGACACAGCCGGCCGCGTGGAAAAATTCGAGAGGAAATACAAAGCGACGCGCGGCGCGAAGAAGACGCAGCCAGCCTGACTCCGACTGTCAGTGGGCGTGGGCCTGGCGGCGATTTCTCCGCTCCTGAATCATTTTGGCGTATTCGGCCTTCTGGGTGTCGTTGAGAATCGCGTTGACCTGCCGCACGTGCTCATCGCCGATCATCTTGTGCATAGCGTGCACGCGCTGGGCGGTGGCGTCCATGATTTTCTCCAACTGCACCACCTGGCCATCGGTAAGTTGCAGCCGGGAGCGCATATCATGGACGTATTGCTTGCGGATGTCGGCGCGGCTGTGGGGCGCGTACACAGCGTTGACGGTCTTCGCCAGGTAGAGGCGCACGGCAAATCCGCCGACTACGGCGCCACTCAAAAAGACCACCGCCAGGTAAAACACAGTGGCAAGGTTGGAGCGGCGCATCACAGTTCGTCCACGACCGTTTCGACGGTATCCGCGCTATCCTGCGCATGACCCGAGGACAAGGCCTCGACGTAGCTCTCCACGGAGAACAGAGAGTTGTGTCCGCGCGGGATGTACAGCAAGGCGGCCATGACCAGCGAGAGCACGGCCGCAGCGGTGACGAAAGCGCGCGCCCAGCGTCCCAGGAAGAACACGGACCTCTGCCGCTCTTCGATGCGCCGCCAAAGTTCGGGCATGAAATTGGCGGACGGATCGGGATCCGGGATGGCTTCCCGGTACGCCCGGAGCAGCGAGTCCAGCGCCGCGTCATCGGCGCCTCGGCTTGTCCAGAACATACTCCTTACACCTCGCTCCTTACACCTCGGCTCGGGCCGCGCCTTTCGCGCCGGCTTCTCTGGCGGCTTCCCCGGAAGCCCGTAAAACCCGCTGGCGGGCCCGGAAAAGCCGGACCTTAAGGGCATTTTCGTTGACTTTGTAAATCTTTTCAAGCTCTTTCAACGAAAGTCCCTCGACTTCTTTCAGCGTCAGCAGAATGCGATCGGCATCCGACACCGCGCTCAACATGGCATCCACCGTCTCGCTGACCAGCCTGCGCTGCCGCGCATCATGGTCCATCCGCCTGCCGGCCACGGCGTCGGCGATGATGACCTGCTGCTCGGAAAGATCCGACATACGGGACTCCATCCGGCGGCGATGCTTTCGCAGATAGTCATAGGCCGCGTTCACGGTCAAGCGGTATAGCCACGGTTCAAAGACCTCCGCCGTGCGAAGCTGGTCCAGGGAAAAATACAACCGCAGGAAGACCTCCTGGGCCACGTCTTCGACATCTTCCGGCCGCGAGATCAAACGCGCGATGGTTCCCAGAATCCGCTTCCGGTACACCAGCACGATTTCGTTGAACGCCGGGCCCTCGCCAGCCTGCGCGCGTTTAATCAGCTCAAAATCGACCAGCATGCGGTTCCAAAACCGGCCGGCACCAGAAGCTCCAGGCTTCCATTACTTAGAGGCGTGCCAGCTAATACATAGGTTACAAGGCGTTGACGGGAAAGGCAAACCAAGGGAAGGCAATGGCTGCGCCCTTGATATCCCTGCGGGATTATGGAAGTCAGGAGGTGGGAGTTTCTGGAGAGAAGCCAGAATCGCTCGAGCGCAGGCGTTCAGGAGGCGACGGACCTCTTCCTGCATGAGTGGCTGGGCGACGGCCTTCAACGGCTGCAAGGAGTCGATTGGCGGCGGGCGCAAAGTCTCCAGAGGATCGCCCCGAAAAGCCCTCAAGCGGGCGCGCGCAACTTATCGAGAAAATGAAACAGGGTGACGCCGACGACCGCGTTCAGCACTCCCAGGACCAGCGTGCGCTGGATCTCGAAGCTATCCGGCCGGCCCAGCAGGCCGCGCACCAGTACCCAGTACATTAACTGGTGAAAGAAGTAGAAGAAGTAAGTCAGCAGGAACCGGATTGCGGCATGCTCCACGTCAATGCGCAAGCCAACCGAGGCGGCGAAGTAGCCAACCAGAGTCTTGACGATGCCGTACATACCGATGGGCTGCTTGCTGAAGAGGGAGTCCTGGGCGAGTCCGATGCAAGCGCCGATGAAGAGTCCGGCGATCTGGCTGCGGCGCATCAGGGCGAAATAGATGGTCACCAGCAGGGGCAATTCCAGGTAGCCCAGAAACTCGAAGAAGCGGGGAACGTAGACCCAGAAGAGGATCGCTGCCAGAGGCACCAGCAGCAGCACACGGGCGCGGAAGCGGGAGACCTGTTCGCGCTGGCTGCCGATCAGAAAGCGATCGCTATATTCAGTCATTGGTCATGGGGCTGCTGCGGATGCGCGGGCGGCGCCGCCGGCGTGGCCGGCCCGGTCTGTTTGGCTCCCGCGGCGGGCGGCGGGGCTCCGGCCGGCGGCAGCTTTATATTGAAATCCGGCGGCTTGGATCCCGGCGTGCCTTCGCCATACGTATGGTTCTCGGCCGCGCCGATCTCGCGGTATTTTTGAACCAATTTATCGGCATCGGTTTCCGGGGACGCGCCGGCCGGCTGAGGGGCCTGTCCCGGCGGCGGGGGGGGCGGCGTACCCAGGTAGACCGGTCCGGTGCCGGCCTGCGCTTCGGGAATGGCCTGATGCACTCCCGACAGCACAATGAGCACGGCTTCCAAACCGCGCTGAAAACCGCTCGGCTGCACCAGAATCTCCTGGTAGGGAGAACTCTTCCGCACCACGCGCACGACACCCACGGGAAAGCCTTTGGGAAAGATGCGATCCTCGCCCGACGTGTAGAACCACTCGCCGACGTCCAGCTTCTCCTCGCTGGGCACGTAATCCACCCGGCACATTTCCTGATTCTGGCCCTTGAGGGTTCCCACCACACGATGCTTTTGGGAAATCACGCCGGCGGCGAATTCAGGATCGGTAATCAGGAGCACTTCGGAAGCCGTCGGGTAGGACGCCAGGACCTCACCCACGATGCCGTCGGGCGTGACCACGGCCATGCCGCGCTCGACTCCGGAGCCGGAGCCGCGGTCTACAAAGACCACGTTCGCATTGGCGCCAGCGCCCGCCGCAATGACGCGCGCGGCGATGGTTTTGGAGGGTGTGCGCGCCTGGAAGGCCACCAGGGCCTTGGCCCGGTCCGCCATGGAGACTTCCGACTTCAGGAACTGGTTCTCCATCTTCAGCTTGTCGACCTCGGCCTGCAGGCGGCGGTTGCCCTCGCGCGCATCGTGCATGGTCACGTAATTCTGAAAGAAGCCGGCCACGGCGCTGCGTCCGGTCTCCAGAACGCGCGCCAGCGGCGTAATTGCAGTGACGGCCCATACGCGCACCAAGCGCACGTCCTGGGCATTCCGCACCTGCATGGCCACCAGCACAAGCTGCGCGAAAATCACCAACAGCAGAACGGTGATGTTACGGTAGCGATTGAGCAGCGTTTCCATGGCTGAGCCATCGCCGGGCAGGCGCCTTCCCTAATCGATCGATATCTTCCTCAACAGCCGGAAATCGCTGAGCATCCGGCCGGTGCCCAAAACCACGGAAGCCAACGGGTCGTCGGCGATCGAAACCGGCAGGCCAGTCTCTTCCCGGATGCGCTTGTCCAGATTCTTCAGCAGCGCGCCGCCGCCGGTGAGCACGATGCCGCGGTCGCTGATGTCGGCGCTGAGCTCGGGGGGGGTGCGCTCGAGCGCTACGCGCAGGGCGTTCACGATGGTGGCCACGCACTCCTCGAGCGACTCGCGGATCTCGCCATCGTCAATCGTGAGCGTCTTAGGCACGCCTTCGATCAGGTTGCGGCCTTTGATTTCCATGGTCAGGGGCTTGTCCAGCGGATAGGCCGAACCGATCTCGATCTTGACGGTCTCGGCGGTGCGCTCGCCGATCAGCAGGTTGTATTTGCGCTTGAGGTATTGCATGATGGCATCGTCCATCTCGTTTCCGGCCACGCGCACGGAGCGCGAATAGACGATGCCCGAGAGCGAGATCACGGCGACGTCGGTGGTGCCGCCGCCGATATCCACCACCATGTTGCCGGACGGCTCCGTGATGGGGAGCCCCGCGCCGATGGCGGCCACCATGGCCTGTTCCACCAGGTGCACCTCGCTGGCCTTGGCGCGATAGGCGGAGTCCATGACAGCGCGCTTTTCCACCTGGGTGATTTCGCTGGGTACGCCGATGACGATGCGCGGGTGCACCAGCACTTTGCGGCCGTGCGCCTTCTGAATGAAGTAATTCAGCATGCGCTCGGTGACTTTGAAATCGGCGATGACGCCGTCCTTCATGGGCTTGATGGCCACGATATTGCCAGGCGTGCGGCCGAGCATTTCCTTGGCTTCCTTGCCCACGGCTTCCACTTCGCCGGTGGTCTTGTTGAGGGCCACGATGGAGGGCTCGTTCACCACAATGCCCTTGCCCTTGGCGAACACCAGCGTGTTCGCGGTGCCCAGATCGATGGCGAGGTCCGATGAGAATAAGCTGAAAAGCGAGCGTAGGTTCATTTATTGGATGTTCGATGCTGAGGACGTACCTAAATGCTAGCATAACGTGTGTCGGTCGACTACGCACGACGAGCCCCTGAAGAACGGGGGCCGGGGGTTGGGGACCGGGGAATGGTTGGCGCCCTGGTGCGCGCCGTTTTTCATCCATGACGCACTCCCTTACGGTCGTGGCTCAGAAGCCGGCAGACCTAAGCCGGCGGTTGCTGCTCGTGGGAGCAGCGGGGCTGGCGGCGTGCGGCCTGCGCAAGAGCCGCGGGTTTCGCGGCTACGCGCTGGTGGCCAACGCGGGTGGTCGCACGGTGGCAGCCGTGGATCTGGAGGCTTTCGTCCTGGCCCGGCAGATCGGGATGGAAGCCGCGCCGGGCGCCATTGTGCCGCATCCGCGGCGGCCCGCGGCTTACGTGCTGATCCCCGAGACCGGCACGGTGTGCGAGATCGACGCGCTGAAACTCGACGTGGTGCGCAAGCGGCGGCTGGGCGCTCCGGCTTTGACCATGCTGCTTTCGCCGGACAAACAATCGCTCTGGGTACTGCGGCAGCGCGCGCTGGTGCGCCTGGAAACCAATCACCTGCGGATTGCCCAGGTGATCCCGCTGCCCGGCGCCGCATCCAGCTTCGATTTGGGCGCCGATGCTCGTGCCGCCGTCACATTTCCGGCGGATGGCCGCCTGGCCCTGGTGCGGCTGGACACCGGCACGGTGGAGCACCTGGTCGACACCGGCGCGGGTCCCTCACTGGTGCGCTTTCGCGGTGATGGCAAGCAGGTGCTGGCCGGAACCGCGGACCACAGCCTGACCATCTTCGACACCGCCAGCGGCCAGGTGGTGGTGCGCCTGCCAATGCCGGTGGAACCCGCGCATGCCTGCTTCGATACGGCGGGCGGGCAGATGTTCGTGACCGGGCCGGGCATGGACGTGGTGGTGATCGTGTATCCTTTTCAGACCGAAGTAGGCGAAACGATCCTGGCGGGCCGCGCGCCCGCCGGCATGGCGGTATCCGGCAGCTTCGGCTACCTGTTCGTAGCCAACCCGCAATCGGACAGCATTACCGTGCTGGATATCGACACGCGCAAACTGGTGGCGGCGGTGGCCGTGGGGCAGGAGCCGCGGCAGATCCTCATCACGCCGGACAATCAATATGCGCTGGTCCTGAACTGGCGCTCCGGAAACATGGCGGTGATCCGGAATGCCGCCTTCACCGCGCGGCGCTACCGGACAAACCCCGCGCCGCTCTTCACCATGGTCCCAGTAGGCTTGCAGCCGGCGGCCGCGGCCGTGGTGGCGGTGCCGTAAGTGACGGGTTCGGCCAATCTTTTTCCCCTTGCCAATGAACGGGCTACACGCCTGGGCCGGGGACCGGAGCGGCGCGGGCCGATACCTTCGGTGTGATGCTACGAACCTCCTCCTCCGCGCAATCGTTTGCCAAGGAAATGGACCGCCTCAGCCGCATGGCGCTGGCTGCCGGCAAGAACTTCAACGACGAGCTGACGCTGATCCTGAACCACGCGGAATCGTCGCTCGGCCTGCTGGGCGCGGCACATCCGGCCAGCGCCGGCCTGGTGGAACTGGAGCACGCCGCCAGGCGATGCGCCGACATCGCGCGCAGTCTCCTGCTGCTCACGCTGCGCGCCCGCGACAACGCCGGCCGCGGTAGAGTGAGAGCAGACCATGCAGATCCTGGGGATCGAGAGCTCCTGCGATGAAACCGCAGCCGCGGTAGTAGAAGACGGCGCCACGGTGCGTTCCTCGATAGTGGCGTCGCAGTTGGATACGCACGGCCGGTACGGCGGCGTGGTTCCGGAACTGGCCTCGCGCGAGCACCTGCGGGCCATTGTGCCGGTCACGCGCGAGGCGCTCTCCCGCGCCGGCGCTACGCTGGCGGACCTCTCCGCGATTGCGGTGACTGCCGGTCCGGGCCTGGTGGGCTCGCTGCTGGTGGGTATCACCTACGCCAAAGCCCTGGCGTTCGCGCGCGGCATTCCCCTGATCGGCGTCAATCACCTGGAGGGACACATCCACGCCGCGGTGCTCGAATCCACGCGCGACGGCCGCGCCGTCGAGTATCCCGCGCTGGCCCTGGTGGTGAGCGGCGGGCATACGCACCTATTCGAAGTGAAACCGGGATTCGCCTACCGGCTGCTGGGCCGGACCCGCGACGATGCCGCAGGCGAAGCGTTCGACAAAGTCGCCAAACTGCTGGGTTTCGGCTATCCCGGCGGGCCGGTGATCGACCGGCTGGCTCCCCATGGCGACTCGCGCGCGGTGCGGTTCACTCTGGCACGCATGAAAGGCAATCCGCTGGATTTCAGCTTCAGCGGCTTGAAGACCGCCGTGCTCCGCTGGGTGGAGAGCCATGACCTGGCCACGGAAATACAGGCGCGGCGCGAGCTGCTGCGGTCTACGCCGCGCCCATCGACCGACCAGTGGCTGGCCCTCACGCCGCAGGCCACGCGCGATCTGCTGGCTTCGTTCCAGCGCACGGTGATTGAAGAATTGCTGCGGCGCGCGGCCGCTTCCGCCGAGTCCATCGCCGCGCGCACGATGATTGTCTCGGGCGGGGTGGCCTGCAACTCCGGATTGCGCGCCGCGGCGCGGGATGCCCGGCTTCCCTGCCCCGTTGTTTTTCCTTCGCCGGGACTTTCCACCGACAACGCCGCCATGATCGCCGCCGCTGCTTTCCCGCGGCTGGCGCGTGGGGACTTTGACGATCTGACGCTCGCGGCGCGCGCCAACCTGGCGTTGGCCTAGGATCCCAGTTCGATGAGCGCCCGCCGCAGCCGCGCGTGGCGCTCGATCAGGCGCACGTAGCGCGCTTCATCCGGGCCGTGCTTGGCTTGAATGATGGCCTCGACCGCATCTCTCTCCGGCGCGGTCCAGCGTTCCGCAATGTGGCGCAGCACGGCATCGCCGGCGCCCACGCGGGCGCAGCGGAGGCCCAGATTGCGCACGCGAAAACGGTCCCAGGCGCCCCGCTCGGCACCCGCGCATTCGAAGAGCATGTAGGAAGCCGCCAGCCGCTCGAGAGTCCGGCGCGAGCTTCGATAGCCGGGTTGGGCGCGTAGGCGGGCTTCCTCGCGCTCGAGGAGTTGCGCGGCGGCCGGATCGAGGGGACGAAAGCCCAACTTGCGGTAGAACCAGAAGGCGCCGGAATCGAGCGCTTCGTCGTTTTCCAGGCCGATCTGATAGGGGTCGACCGAGAAACATGTGACGCCCAGCAGTTGGCGAAAGAGACGCAACACGCGCGCGTAAATCCAGGCCGATTCGCCTTCGCGGAAGGTGTAATACAGGTTGAAGCCGACTTCGGCGCGCTCACATAGCGACAGCACCTCGACGTAGCCCGCCGGCACGCCGTTCTTGAAGAACATGCCCGCGTGATAGGCGCGCAGGGGCAGCCGCCATTCCGGCGGCACGCCGAAGAAGACGACCTCGAGGCCGCGGCCCGCGTTCGCGTGGAAGACGCGTTGCGCGTCCGGATGCGTGAAGCCGTATAGCTCGCGATAGCGGGCCGCGGAGTTATCCAGGATGAGATCGAGCACTCTGCAGGCAGCCGCTTTCGAAAGCCGCTTGACTGGCAGCGGTGGAGATTCGAGCTCGGCGGCCAGGGAGATATCGGCGCGCCGCAAGAGTGGGGCCGGATGGAAGAACGGCTGCCGCACAGCGCGGCGGGCCCGCGTGCGGCTGGCGACAGCGTTGTGAATGCTCCAGACGAGCAGCAGGTCGAGCGAATCGTAAAGGTCCGCCCGGTCGCGCGGGTTCAAGGGCAGCGCGGCGATGCGCTCCAACAGCCACGCGAGCGTGTTGCGGTTGCGCGGCCGCGCGGCATCCATCCAGGCGCGGAAGGGGACATGCGCTTCCACCGGCCAATCCTCTTCCACCAGCGGCAGGAGGCGCCGCAACACCGCGCCGAGCTTGGCGGCGTGCTCGTAATTCGGCCAATCAATATCGATGTGGCCGCCATAGCGGGCCGAGAGCTGCCGGGCAACGTCGTAGCTGAAGACCGCGGAGAAGGAGGTGCCCGCGATGCCGGAGACGTGGGGGTCTTCGAAGGCGGAAAGATCGCGAAGATTGGCGACGCGTCCGGCAAAGGAAGAGAGCGCGGCATCGGCCAGCCGCATGACTTTCGCATCGGCCGGATATGCGCGCAGGAACAGCAGGCACTCATGCAGCCGGATCAGAGAGTCCGCGGCGGCGAAACGGTGACTGGCAGCCGCGGTCAGCAGGCGGTGCAGTTCCGCAGTATCCGGCGCTCCATAGCGGGTCTTCCATTTCTCCAGGCGTTCCAGCAGGGCGGGCATGCGTGAGAGCTGATTGTTCGAGACCCAGAGATATTCTACAAGGTTGCGCGGCGGGCTGCCGCACCGCTGGCTATAATGAAGCCGCATGTCCACTCTGGCCGGCAAGACCCTGTTCATCTCCGGCGCCAGCCGCGGCATCGGCCTGGCGATCGCATTGCGCGCCGCGCGGGACGGAGCCAACATCGTGGTGGCCGCGAAAACCGACAAGCCGCATCCCAGGCTGCCGGGCACCATCCACACGGCAGCGGCTGAAATTGAAGCGGCCGGCGGTCAGGCGCTGCCGCTGGCGGTGGACATTCGCTTCGAAGACCAGGTGAGGGGCGCGGTGGAGCAGGCCGTCCGGCGGTTCGGCGGCATCGACATCCTGGTGAACAACGCCAGCGCCATCAGTCTCACGGGCACGCTGGATACGCCCATGAAGCGCTTCGACCTGATGATGGGCGTCAACGTGCGCGGCACGTTCGTCTGTTCGCAAGCCTGCCTGCCGTATTTGGCCAAGGCGGCCAATCCGCACATTCTGACACTCTCGCCGCCGCTCAACATGCACGCCAAATGGTTCGCGCCTTGCCTGGCCTATACCATGTCGAAGTACGGCATGAGCATGTGCGTGCTCGGGATGGCGGAAGAATTCCGCGCCGAGGGCATCGCCGTCAACGCGCTTTGGCCGCGCACGATCATCGCCACCGCGGCGCTGCAGATTGTGCCGGGGGCCGAACCGGAGCGCGGCCGCACGCCGGAGATCATGGCGGATGCCGCCTGGCATGTGCTGACCCGCGACAGCCGGGCCACCACAGGCAACTTCTTCATTGACGAGGAAGTGCTGGCCGCCGCCGGCGTCACGGATTATTCGCGCTACGCCGCCGCGCCGGGCCAGCCGCTGCTGGAGGATTTTTTCCTGGATTAGGTTCGGGTTCAGTTCTGCAGTTCTCTGGTCCAATTCACCACCACGGTCAGCGGCTGAGTTGTTGTTGCGGCGCGGTCGGTCACGACCAGGAATCGCGTTCCGTCCCTGGTCACGTCGTATTGGAAAACTCCTCCGATTCCGGGGCCGTTCATCATGTGCGAGTCAAACAGCGCCACCGGCGTTGCCGGTTCCAAAGATGGATCGACGCCGGGAGCAGCTCTCACGGACACCGCCATCATCTTTCCGTCCGAGGCGACATAGAATAACACTTTCCCGTCGCCGCGCCAGCGCGGCTGATCGCCACCGCCACTGGAAACCCGCCAAAGGCCTTCACCGGAAGGAAACTGCCGCACGTATACTTCGCGCCGGCCGGTTTCATCCGACGCATACGCCATCCATCGGCTGCGCGGGGAGAGCTGTCCGTGAAGGTCGTCGAATTGGGTCTTCAGGACCGCAAACGGCTTCTGATCGCGCGACGCGGCCGGTAGGACCCAAAGGTTCTGCTTCCCGTTGGAGGCCGCCTCGCTGTATACGATGAAGCGGCCATCCCTGGACCATTGGCAGGGCGCCAGGTTGGTAGTGACCAGGGATGCGGCCGGAATGCCTGGGAGCAGCGCCTCAGCCTTACCGGATCCGTTGGCTGGCTTCTTATAGAGATTCAGCATGCCTCGCCGGCCGGAAACCCAGACTATGCTGTCGCCGCCCGGCGACCAGATGGGCGCATAATTCCCCGAAGGATCGGCGGTGAAGCGGGTTTCGATTCCGCGGCTCAGGTCGCGCAACCAGATATCTGCCGAGGCAGTGCCGGCGCCACCGAAGCGACCATAAGCGATGGTTTTCTCATCCGGGGAAATGGCAGGGGTGAAGACCAGACCAGGCGCACCCACGGGGCCGAGGAGTTTCCCGGCTCGATCGTACCAGACCATCTGAAAACTGCCGAACCCCACGCTGCCGGTATAGAGCAGCACGCCGCTCTGCGAGACGGTAACCGGCATGAGGCCACCCAGTGCGGCCGAAGGGGTGACTCCCGCGGCCACGGGAAAGATACTGCCCGAAAGTTTCCCGCTGGATGTATCGAAGGTTTGCGCCATCAGGGTGTTTTCGCGTATGAACAGCAGGTAGCCTGCGCGGCCCCCCGGAGCGGACGGCGCGAACAGCGTGCTGGACGCGTCCTCGAGAATACGCCGGCTCTGGCTACCATCCAGCGAACCGAGATAAATGCCGCGAGCCTCCGGCGAAGGCGAATTCAGGGTATACAAGAAGCGGTGTCCGCCGGGAAGAAACAGCGGGTAGGATACGGTCTTCCCCTTCAAGACATCGGCTGGAGCGCCCCCAGCAGACGGGATGCTCTTGAGTGAGGCACTGGCGCCCAGCGACGTCGAGAACAGGATTACGCCGTCGCCATTCCACGTGCCGCCACCGCCATAAGCGACGTCACAGAGCGTTTGGGAGGGGCCGCCAGCGGCAGCTATCTTTTTGAGCTTGCCCTGCGCGAAAAAGCCAATGTAGCGGCTGTCGGGCGACCAAAAGGGGAACAGCGCGCCTTCGGTGGCCTGCATTGGCCGGGCTTCGAGGGCGTCGAGCGGCCGCAGCCAGAGCTGTTGCTTGCCATTTACTGCGGCCGCCATGACGAGCAACTTCCCGTCCGGGGAAATAGCGAAGCCCCCCAGCGTGCTGTTTTCAGGCGGCGCGATGGTGTAGCGGAGGGTGCTCTCGGCCGGGGGCTGCCGGCGGAAATGGAGGGAGAGGGAGGCGAGCGCCACCACGACGGCAACCGCCCAACCAGCCCAGTGGCGTAGAGCCGTACCCTGTGTTTTCGAGGCCGGCAGTAGATTCTCGCGATTCTCCAGTGCAATCCGCGCCTCGCCGATGGCCTGCAGCCGCTGCCTCGGGTTCTTCTCCAAACACCGGGCAATGAGTGGGCGCACGGTGGCCGGAACTCCGTCCAGCGATGGCTGGTCCCTGATCACCGACGACAAAATGTCCGCCGTGGTGTCGCCTGTGAACGGCCGCTTGCCCGTGAGCATCTCGCACAGGACGACGCCGAACGCCCAGATGTCGGCGCGGCGGCCGACACGCTCGCCTTTAACCTGCTCCGGCGACATGTAGGCGGCAGTGCCCAGAATCACTCCCGCCTGGGTGTGGCCCGAAGTCAGGGTGGGCGAATCCTGCGAGGGAGCGGAAGCCGGCTCATCGTCCAACGCCTTCGCCAAGCCGAAGTCCAGCAGCTTCGCCTTTCCGTCGGGTGTGATCTTCACGTTGGCCGGTTTCAGGTCACGATGGGCGACGCCGCGGTCGTGGGCGTAATCCAGAGCCTCAATGATCTGCAGCGCGATGGGGAGGACTTCCTCCAAAGACATCGGGCCGCGGGCAATACGTTCGGCTAGCGTTTGACCTTCGACCAATTCCATCACGATGGCGCGGTCTTCCAGACCATAGATGGTGGCGATGTTGGGATGGTTCAGGGAGGCCAGCACACGGGCCTCACGATCGAAGCGGGCCATCCGATCCGTGTCCGAGGCAAATTCCGGGGGGAGCACTTTCAGCGCTACTTCACGGCCCAGTTTTGAGTCGCGCGCGCGATACACCTCGCCCATGCCACCGGCGCCCAGCAGCGCCAGGATCTCGTACGGTCCCATTGTGGTGCCCGCAGAAAGAGACATCTCCGATGATGCTCTAAGCTTATCCGATCAGCAATTGGACCGGGAATCAGAATGGCCTTGATGCTCATTCCCTTACAATGCACGCCCGGCCTGGGAGTAGCTTGCGCGCAGCCAGCGCCGCGAGTCCTATTGACATTCGATACGAGATGGCATTACGCTGCTCCCGGAGAGTCATGATGAAGGAAGCAGCGCCGGCTGGCATCAGCCGCAGAATGTTTCTGGCCGGGGCCACGTCGCTGGCCGCCGCGCCGGCCTTGGCCCAGCCTAACGCGAACGACCGTCTGGGCATCGCGATGATCGGCGTCGGCACTCGCGGCATCTACCTGCTGGAGCAGGTACAGCAGTGCCCGAATGTCGAGATCCGCATCATCTGCGACCTGTACGACGGAAACCTCAAGCGCGCCAGCGCCCGGGTTCCCAAGGCCATGCTCACCAAGGAATGGGAGAAGACCGTGGCATCGCCGGATGTGGACGCGGTCTTCGTGGCCACGCCGGATTTCTGGCACGCGCCCATAGCCATGGCCGCGGCGCGCGCGAAGAAGCACGTTTACGTTGAAAAAGCGTTGTGCCGCACGCTCGAAGAAGCCAAGGGAATCCGGCAGGCGGTGCGGGACAACAAGGTGGTGCTGCAACTCGGCCATCATCAGAACAGCGACCCTTTCTACACGAAGGCGCGGGAGATTTTTCGCAGCGGGCAACTGGGCAAGACGGTGCTGGCGCGGACATATATCGATCGCACGAGCACGTGGCCGGAGTGGCAATTCTACACGGCTTATAACATCCAGAAGCGGCCGGCCGATGCCAACGAGCAGACCATCGATTGGGCGCGTTTCATCGCCAACGCGCCCGCGCGGCCGTTCGACGCGGAACGCTTTTTCCGCTGGCGCTGCTGGTGGGATTACGGCACGGGCATCGCGGGGGACCTGATGAGCCACCAGTGGGACGGCGTGAACATGATCGTGGGCATGGGGATTCCCGAAGCGGTGCAGACCATGGGCGGGCTGTACTTCTGGAAAGAGGATCGCGAGGTGCCCGACCAGTGGCATGTGCTGTACGAGTATCCGAAACAGGAGTTGAACGTTCTGTTTTCCAACACGTTCCACAACCGGCACAGCGGGACGGGCACTTTCATCCTGGGCCGGGACGCCACGCTGGAGGTCAGCACGGACTGGTGCCGCCTGTTCGAAGGCGAGTGGAAGCCCAAGTACGCGAACGAAATCTGGACGCTTGAAAGCCAAGGGCGGACGCCGCCGCCGGTGTATTCGATGAAGAAAGGCGAGCTGGAGGTTTCCAGCCACATGCGGAACTTCATCGATTGCATCCGCACGGGCGAGACGCCGCGCTGCGGCATGGAGCGCGCGTGGGAGGAGGCGGTCACCGTGGTGATGTCCGTGGAAGCGTACCGCAAAGAGCGCAAGGTGCGGTGGGACGCGGCGAAGGAGGAGATCGTTTAGGCGCGCGAGTTACTGGGCCGGCGGGAGCGCGACATCTTTGTCCACGTACAGCACCACTGCGATCCTCCCGGAGTTTTCCAGCCGATGATATTCCAAGGCGCCGCCGCCGTGTCTCACTTGCGTGTTTCTGAGCGGAACTTCCACTTTCCCTGCCCTGAGGCGCACATCCGCGAGAGCCACGTGTGTTCCGCCACTGCTGCCCGGGAGTGAGGTGTAGTGCACCCGGCCCCAAGCCGGCGTTCCGGCCTTGGCTACAACCGTCCCGTCCACCCGGATATCGCGGGCCAGCACAAATTCGACTGGTCCCGTGTTACCGGTAGTCTTCGTACTCAGATCCCCGGCGGATATCAGGGTTAGCGGCGTTCCGGCGCGCAGAATCGGCTGCGATTCGGACGCTAACTTCGGCACGTGTGTGGTCAGCTTGCGCAGCACGAACTCCTGGAACAGGTTATCTGACGCCCTGCCCGCGAAGCCCAGCAAGACAGTATGAAAGAGGCGCAGACCGGGGCGCGAGGTGCCTGGACGATACAGGGTCGACACTCCATAGGACGCCATGCCGCCGAGCACATCCGCATATGCCGGCTGCCAGTGCCCGTTATCGCCCTTCGCGACGAACGCCGTCGCAATCGCATAAAGAACTCGCGAACCAATACTCCCCTTGCCTTTGTAGAAGTAACGCGGATCCTGGTGCAGAACCGATTGCACGAGCACGCCCCCAATCAAGGTCCCGTCGACGCGGTCCGCGTAGTTGGCTCCAAAGCGCTTCGCGAAACCCTCCACGCCCTGGCCGTATCCTGCATAACTGTTCCGGGCCTGCTGGATTCCCGCGCCGATGCCGCTGAAGAGAATTGGCACGGGGTCGAAAACCGTTTTCCAGGCGAGTTGAAACTTCTGCTTCGCGTTCAGTGGAGCTGCATTCGGTTCATAAGTCACGAAATAGTTTGGGAACACACCGATTAGCCGCTGTTTTTCTTCCGCCTTTACCTGCTTGACGGCCAGCTCGCGCGGCGGGAGCGTCACAGTCACACGGGTGGAGGCAGCAGCTACCCGGAGCACCGCGGAGATCACCGTGGGATTCGCGCCCGACGCCACCTTTACGTGATCCGCCGTCCATGCTGCAAAGCCACTGGCGGTGATAGTGACCTGGTAGCTTCCCGGCCTTACAGGAGAGAATCGGAATGCTCCGGCTGCATCGGTAATGGTCATGCGCTCACCGGCGGATCCGGTGGGTTGGAGCGTAACTACCGCTCCAACAATCAGTGCCCCAGACGGGTCCTTGGCCTGGCCGGCGATGGCGCCGGACGAGGGCAGTTCCGAGTGCTCCTGCGCGGCTGCCCGTCCGACAAATCCGGCGCAAACAACCGGCAGAAGGCAGGCCAGCGCAGCCCTAAGGACCCGCCGGCCCGGCGACCTCGCTATCCGCCGGAATCCTGCAGCCGTTTCAGGTATTTCGTTCATTGCACCTTGGGTCTGGGACGCGGCCTGTGTAGGGGTGGTTTCAGCGTGGCGCCCAGGCCCCTGAGTGCAAGGACGCTCTCACTCGAAGCGCAACGCCACCACAGGATCGATGCGGGTAGCCCGCAACGCGGGGAAGAACCCGGCCAGCAAGGCCACCAGGGCCAGCAATAGCGAGACCGCCGCGAACGTCCACGGGTCCGTAGCCTTCACGTTGAACAGGAGGCTCGAAAGAGCGCGGGTCAGCGCGAACGCTCCCACCAGGCCGGCCGCCAGCCCGGCGCCAGTCAGCAGCATCGCTTTCGCCAGCACCTGGCGCAACACGTTTCCGCGGCCGGCGCCCAGCGCCATGCGGATGCCGGTATCGTGAGTTCCCTGCGCTACCGCGTACGACATCACGCCGTAAAGGCCGAGGGAGGCGAGCGCCAACGCGACCACTGCAAACGCGCCGATCAACCAGGTCTGCATGCGGGACTGCGTCATGGATTCCGAAACCACCTGGTCCATGGTCCTGACGGATGTTACCGCCATCTCGGGGTCAACTTGCGCGAGGGCCGCGCGCACTGTCGACGCCAGGCTCAACGGGTCGACGGCCGTATGCAACGCCAGCACGGCGCCGCTCCAGGGGCTTTGCATGATCGGCACATAGATCTCCGGCGTGGGTCCGCTGTTCAACCCACCGAACTTCACGTCGCCGATCACCCCCACGATCTGCCACGCGATGGGCGGCCCAAGCTGCCTCTTGCCGACGATCAGCTCTTCGACCAGCAGGCGCTGCCCCAGGGGTTCCTCGTTGGACAGGAACCGGCTGACGAACGCCTGGTTGACGATCGCTACCGGCATGCTGCGCTCGTCGTCATGCTCGTCGAAGAAGCGCCCCTTTCGCAGAGTGATGCCCAGGGTACGGAAGTAATCGGGGCTGACCAATTCGTAGGGAGCGCCGGGAGCCTCGGAAATGGGCACTTGCGGGTGGCTGGCGATCTGGAACGGCATGCCGAAGCTGGAACCCTCCAGCGGCAGGCTCATCGAAACGCTGGCGCTGCGAACGCCGGGAATCGCGCCGGCTTTCTCGAGCACCTGGCGGTAGAGCGCGCGCACGGCCGTGCCGCTGGGGTAGCGCTGCTCGGCCATCGCCAACTGCATGGTCAAGACGTGGCCGGAGCGGAACCCGGGATCGACACCCTGCATGGCCGCGAGGCTCCGTACCATCAGCCCGGCCGAAACCAGCAGCACCAGCGAGAGCGCCACTTCGGCGGTGACCAGCACACTGCGGAAGCGCGCGTGCCGCGCCGCACCGCTCGACCCGCGTCCGCTCTCTTTCAGAATCTCGTGCAGATTCAGGCTCGACATGCGCCAGGCCGGAAAGACGCCGCAGAACAGGCCGGTCAGGACCGAAAGCGCCAAGGTGAACGACAGCACCCGCCAATCCACGGTAATCTCGGCGAAACCCGACAGAAGGAATGAAGGAACCAGCACGCGCACTGCTTTCAGCAGCCAGAACGCCAGCGCCAATCCCAGCAGACCGCCCGAAGCCGCCAGGAGCAGGCTTTCGGTGAGCAATTGCCCCACCAGCCGAATGCGGCCCGCGCCGAGCGACGACCGCACGGCCAGTTCGCGCTGCCGCATGGCCGCCTTGGCCAGAAGCAGATTGGCGACGTTTACGCAGGCGATCAGCAGCACAAAGCCCACGGCGCCGAACAGCACCAGAATGGATATCTGGGCGCCTTGGGTCACCGCATCGCGCATCGGTTCGACGAACACGCTCCAACCGCGGTTCGACTTGGGATAGGCCCGCTCGATGTTCTTGCCAATGCTGACCATCTCGGCGCGCGCCTGCGCCAGCGAGACGCCGGCCTTGAGCTCGCCCAGAGGGAGGAGGTAATGGAAATCGCGGGTGGCTTTCGCGCGGTCGAGCGCCAGCGGCATCCACATCTCCGGCGGTCCGAAAAACCGGAAGGTGGCGGGCATCACGCCAACTACCGTACACTTCTGGCCATCCACCTTGATAGTCTTGCCGATGATCTCGCGGTCGGCTCCGAACTTTCTCACCCACAGCCCGTGCGAGAGCACCGCCACTTCGGGCGCTCCTGGGCGGTCGTCACCGGCGAGGAAGGTTCGGCCCAGCATCGGCCGGGCGCCCAGCATGGCGAAGTAGTCCCAGGAGGCGCGCAACCCGTTTACGCGATCCGGCACATCTTGGCCTGAAATGTTGAAACTCGAGTACGTCACGGCCGCCAGGTGCTCAAACGAGCGGCTCTGGTCGCGCCAGTCGAGGAAATTCGCGGCTGACGCGTCGTTCCGTTGGTCTTTCGGGGGCTTCTCCCAGACGATTACGAGCCGATTGGGGTTTTGGTAGGGCAGCGGACGCAGCATCACCGAGTCGATCACGCTGAACATGGCGGTATCGGCCCCGATGCCCAGGGCCAGCATCAAGGCTGTGACTAGGGTGAAGCCGGGATTCTTTCTCAAGATGCGCAGGCCATAACGTAAGTCCTGCATCAGGAACACGAGCGAGGAGGGCATTGGAATTAACGCTCCACAAGCTAATACGTTGATTTGTCCTCGGAGTTACAAAGATTCTGATTGGCCGGACTGTGCGAATATCCTACAGGCCGGGCTGCTAGACTGTGAGAAATGACCACATACACACCTACCGAGCGAACCCAGGTGAAACGCCTGCCGAAACGGGCAGTTTATGACCGGGCACAGGTGCACGCCATCCTGGATGAGGGCTTTGTTTGTCACATCGGGTTTGTGGCGGACGGTCAGCCTTACGTGATACCGACCGGCTACGGGCGCGCGGGCGATCAACTCTACATCCATGGTTCAGCGGCCAGCCGCATGCTGCGGGCGCTCGGCCAGGGTGCGCCGTTGTGCGTCACGGTGACGCTCGTGGATGGGCTGGTGCTCGCGCGGTCGGCTTTTCACCACTCGATGAACTATCGCTCCGTGGTGGTGTTGGGGAATGCCCGCGTGGTGAGTGATGCGGAAGAGAAGATGGCCGCGCTGGGGGTGGTGACGAATCACATCGCGCCGGGCCGCTGGGAGGAAGTGCGGCATCCCACGGAGCAGGAACTGAAAAGCACCACCGTGCTGGCGCTGGCGCTGGATGAAGTTTCGGCCAAGGTGCGCACGGGTCCGCCGCTCGACGATGAGCAAGACTACACGCTGCCGGTCTGGGCGGGAGTGGTGCCGCTAAGAACCGAAGTCGGCGAACCGTTGCCGGATGCGCGGTTGCAGCCTGGCATTCCCGCCGTCGATCCGCGGCGGTTTCGCGAGCGGCATACTTAAAGAATGAAACTTGCGATCACCCTGCTGCTGGCGGCGAGCTCCGTCCTGACAGCGGCGGAGAATCCGCCGACGCTGCCGATCGGCGCGGCGGCGCCGGATTTCACGCTGCCGGGCGTGGACGGCAAGACCTACTCGCTGCACGATTTTGATTCGAGCAAGGTGCTGGTGGTGGTTTTCACCTGTGTGCACTGCCCGACCGCGCAGCTTTACGAGGGCCGCATTAAGAAGCTGGCCGCGGATTACAAGGATCGCGGCGTGGCGCTGGTGGCGATTCAGCCCAACAACCCGAAGGCCATACGGCTGGATGAACTGGGCTACACGGACCTTGCGGATTCGTTTCCGGAGATGAAGATTCGCGCGGCATACCGGCACTTCAATTTTCCCTTCCTGTATGACGGGGCGACCCAGTCGGTGGCGCGGGCGTATGGCCCGACGGCTACGCCGCACGTGTTTGTGTTCGACCAGCAGCGCAAGCTGCGCTATGAAGGCCGCGTGGATTCGAGCCCCCGCGAAGCGCTGGCCAAACGGCAGGATGCGCGCCTGGCGATCGACGCCGTACTGGCGGGCAAGCCGGTGGCCCTGCCGAAGACGCCGACTGTAGGTTGCTCCATCAAGTGGGCGTACAAGGAGGCCGGCAGCGAGGAGGAGATGGCGGAGATCGCCAAGGAACCGGTCACCGTGACGCCTGCCGGCGCGGACAAATTGAAAGCGCTGCGGCGGAACGGGACCGGCAAAGTGCTGCTGGTGGATTTTTGGGCGACCTGGTGCGGCCCCTGCACGGCCGAGTTTCCGGCGTTTGAGAAGATGTACCGCATGTATCGTAAGCGGCTGTTCGACCTGGTGACGGTGAGCATCAACTTTCCGGACGAGGAGAAGGGCGTGCTGAGGTTTCTGAACGCGCAGCATGCCTCCTCGAAGAACCTGATCTTCGCCACGAACAACACGTATGATCTGATGGCGGCGTTCGACCCCGCCTGGGACGGCGCGGTGCCGCACACGGTGCTGATCGGGATCGACGGCAAGATCATTTACCAGACGCAAGGCGACATCGATCCGCTGAAGGTGCGGCGCCTGATCCTGGCCCATCTGCCGGACGATGATTACATCGGGCAGCAGGCTTATTGGAATTCGAAGTAGCGGGTGCTATTTGCGCCACGGCTCGGGGCCGTTGGCGAGGTCCGGCGTGCGGTCGAAGAACTTCGGATTGTATTTCGCGTTAACGTCGTAATCGGCGTCCCAGGTGAACTCGAACAAGCCGCCGATCCAGACGACGCGCACGGGTAATTGAATGCCGTCAAATGCCCGGTAGTGCTGCAGGCGATAATCGTAGCGCAGCTTTCGTTTCTCGCCTGGAAACGGAACCGCGACAATCCGCTCGGGCAGGTTCGCGCGGTCGAGATACAGTCGAAAGCTGCGGTCACCGGCTTCGACCGTCAACACGTTATGCCGCACGTCGACCGGCCGGGGCTGCAACCAGGCGGTCTCCAGAAGAAACACGAGCTGATTCAATATAAGCCGGTCGCGCTCACCACCCGTGATGTGACCCGTGGAGCGCGGCATGCCCGTGGCGTCCATGGCGGCTCTGCCGGTGGCTGCATCCACTACGAGCGCGCTCGAACGGCGGCCCGGCACACGCTCGAACTCGAAGTAGCGATCCGGGAAGACACAGAGCCACGTGGTGGGAGGACCGGCCAGGTTCACGGGCGCGGGCGTCAGGTAAATCGCCAGCGAATGCACGGCGTGAAGACGCTCGCGGCCGCCTTTCGCTTGAACGGCCCGTTCCCACGCCTCACCCGGGCCGGCGGCGTGCGCGGCGATCACAGAAGCGACGAACGCGGCCGGCAGCCAATGGCGCATAGGCAACGACTGAGCGTCTCACCTTAACTTACCAGAGCCGCGGTGACGCGATAATCTGGAAATTACGTGAACGAGACCTATCAGGCGCAGCCGGGCGACGTGGAGCAGTCCGCACCCGTAACGCAGGACGGAGCGGTGCGCTTCGCGGTGGTCATCCCAGCTTATCGCCCGCAGGAATCGCTGCTGGATCTGATCGCCGCGCTTTCTGAGAAGTCCATTCCGGCGATCGTGGTGGTGGACGATGGAAGCGGCCCCGCTTACCGCGAAATCTTCCGCCGGGCCGCGGAATTTCCGAAGGTGCGCGCGGCGCGGCACGCGGTGAACCTGGGCAAGGGCGCCGCTCTCAAAACGGGCTTCAACCTGGCGCTGTGCGCGTTTCCCGGTCTCGAGGGAGTCATTACCGCGGACGCGGACGGGCAGCACCATCCGGAAGACATCGAGCGCGTGGCCGGCCAACTGGCTGCCGAGCCCGACCGGGTCATCCTGGGAACCCGCACGTTCGGCGGCGATGTCCCGTTGCGCAGTCGCTTCGGCAACCTGGCGACGCGCACGGTAATGCGCGCCCTGGTGGGCCAGCAGGTGTCCGACACGCAGACCGGCCTGCGCGGCATTCCCGCCGCGCTGCTGCCCCACCTGATGCGCATGGAGACCAACGGCTACGACTTCGAGCTGGACATGCTGATTGCCGTGCGGCAGCGAGCCCTGCGCATCACGGAAGTGCCGATCCGGACGATCTATGAGCCGGGCAACCGGACGTCGCACTTCAACCCGCTGATCGATTCCATGAAGATCTACTTCGTGCTGCTGCGGTTCAGCTCCGTATCGCTGATGACCGCGGCGCTCGATTCGCTGGTCTTCTATCTGGCCTACCGCCGCCTGGGAAACATCGCCGCGTCGCAGGCGATCGGCCGCGTGCTGGCGGTAGCCTTCAATTACACGATGGTGCGGCGGGCGGTGTTCTTCTCCCGGCACCGGCATCTTTCCACGCTGCCGAAGTATCTTCTGCTGGTCTGCCTGAGCGGGTCGGCATCCTATGCCGGCATTCAACTGCTCTATTCGCGCTTTCACGTCCAGCCGCTGCCCGCCAAACTGTTCGTGGAGACGCTCCTGTTTTTCGCCAATTTCGCCATTCAGCGCGACTTCATCTTCGGCTCGAGACCGGTGGAGGATGGCAGGAAAGATACCACGACGGTGAAGTTAGTGGCGCTGACGGCCGTCGCCATCGCGCTGCTGGGGGTGGTGATCTACGGATTTCGCACGGCGCCGCTGCCGCACTTGGGCGGCTGGACTCAAACCGGCGTACACCGCCTGGCGCACTACAGCGCGGCTTACTGGACGGTGAGCCTCGGGCTGGTGCTGGCGGCGCCCTGGGCCTTCGCGTCTGTCGTGGCTGCTTTGATCGTCGCGGCCACGGCTGCGGCCATCGGGCCGGCCGCACTGTTGGCGGCTGTGGGCTTTCTGATTGCCTCGTGCTCTCTGGGTTCGCGGCTCCTGGGCAAAACCGAGGACTCCGGGGGCCAGCTTCGCGCCACGTTGGTAGGGGTGGCTGTCTACATCTTCCTGATGACGTTCCTGGCCCGCCTGCCGGTGAATTACCCCGCAGTGTACCTGGCGCTGCTGGCGATACCCGTGCTGCTCGATTTGCGGGGTACGAGGCGGCGGCTCACGCAATGGGGACGCGCGCTGGTGCGGTATCGCCCCGGGCGATTGGAAGCCGCGGCTTTCGCGCTGCTCGTCTTCGTGCTGGGCATGCACTGGCTGATTGTCCCGCAGCCGGAGGCAAGCGCCGATGGACTCGCTATGCACCTGGCGATCCCTGCAGATATCGCGCGCCATCACCTGCTGACCTACCGGCCGGACCGCATTCTCTGGTCCGTTATGCCGATGGGGGCGGACTGGTGTTACTCAATCGTGTACCTGCTGGGGGGCGAATTTGCCGCGCGGCTGTTGAACTTCGCGATGCTGCTGGTGGTGGTGGCTTTGCTTTACCGCGCGGTCCGCCGTTTCGTCACCCCCGCACCGGCGTACGTGATCGTGGCATTGTTTGCCAGCACATCACTGGTGCAACTGGTGACGGGATCGCTGATGGTGGAGAACTTCCTCGCCGCCATGGTTATTGGATCGCTGATGGCGACCTGGCGGTTTGGCGAGACGGGAGCAAGGCGCGACCTGTACGCCGCAGCGGTGCTGGGCGGGACCGCGCTGGCGATCAAGCTCGGCGGGCTGGCGTATCTGGCTGTGGCGGCTCCGGTGATAGCCATTGAAATCCGCCGGCATTGGAGAAAGCTCGGGCGCAGGCCGATGATCGCGTGCGGCATCGCGGCGGGAATGCTCCTGGCAGCCGCGCTTCCGGCTTACGTCATCTCATGGCGGATGACGGGCGATCCGCTGTTTCCGTTCCTCAATCAGAAGTTTCCATCGCCAGTGCTCGACCATGCCGCCGTTATCAAGGATTTACGGTTCAACCAGCCGCTCACCTTTCACACGGCATTCGATTTGACCTTTCATTCCGGCCGCTACTATGAAGGCCAGTCCGGGTCGCTCGGCTTCCAGGATCTGCTGCTGGTGCCGCTCGGTCTCATTGCTCTCGTGTTCGTCCGGCGCCGGCAGGCGGTGAGTGCCGGGGCTGTGTCGTTGATAGGTGCGCTGATTGTCCTTGAGGTTCTTCCGAATGCGCGCTATCTGTATCCTTCGCTGCCGCTGCTGCTGGTGCCGGTGGCCGCTCTGTTCGGCTGGCTTGCTGGGAACTGGCTGCGGCGCGGGCTGATTGCACTGGCGGTTGGTTGTGTGGCGCTGAACATCTGGTTTCTGCCATCTTCTAATTACCTTCATGGCGACTTTTACGAACGTTCGCCGCTTTCGCGGGCGATGCGGGAAGTCTTCATTCACAAGTGCGCGCCGATCCGCGAGATTGCCGAATACATGAACCGCGAACATCCCGGATCGGCGGTTTTCCTGGCCGATGGCAGCGCTGTCGCACCATTCCACGCCGAGGTCTACGCAACTGGCTGGCACCAATACAAAGTGTGGGCCAGCCTGCAGCGCGCGCGCAGCCCGCAGGATGCCGCCAGGCTCTTCAGGCAATGGAAGGTTCGCTACATCGAATCCCCCAAGCCTGCTTTTGGCGTTAGTCTCGCCCCCCCCGTGTTAGAGAAGCTGCTGGACGAGTGCACCACGCCCGAGTTCCAGACAAGCTGGCTCTACCTGGCGCGGCTGGAGAACGCCTGCGGCCCGGCCGTCAGAGACAGGCGCGCTCCCTTGCTCGTGTCCCCAGGATTCTACGATGACTTCGACCCCTCGATTGCGTTTCATGGGCCTTGGATTCGGGACCAGGAATTTGCGCAGCCGTTTGCACACACGCTGACTTACAGTAACTCGCCAGGGTCGGAGGCTCGGTTTGCTTTTCAGGGCAGCCTGTTGATTTACTACTACACCAAAGCGAGCAATCGCGGCTTGGCCGATGTGACCATCGATGGTGTCCACCGGGCGAGCGTGGATCTCTACGCGGCCAAGACGGAATGGCAGAGCCGGACCGTTTTCAGAGATCTGGGAACCGGCAAGCATTTGGCCGTCGTAAGCGTGCTGCCCGGCAGGAATCCGGCATCTTCGGATGGGTTTGTCGACGTGGACGGCTTTGAAGCGCTCGCGTACGGAGCGGTCCCGGTGCGGTCCTCCAGCATATGGTCCTACGCGCCGTGGATCGTGCTTTTTGCCTGGCTTGGGTTTGTAACCCGGACCGCTATCGTCTCACGGTCCCGGGCCAGCGTAGAAAGGGCTGGCAGGATTCTGGCCTATGGCGCAGGGTTGGCGCTCTTCGCCTGGTTTCTCTATCTGGTGTGGGGCGGGCTGGCCTCCTGGTTTGACGCCGACGATCTGATGAATCTGTACACGTACTGGTCCAGGCCGTGGTCCGCATTGCTGAAGGCTAACGTGTTTTTCTGGTCAAGTTATTACCGCCCGGGCGGAGGTTTGTTTTACCGTGCGATTTACGCGCTGTGGGGGTTTCATCCCCTGCCCTATCACATTGCGGAGCTGATCCTGCTTTCGCTCGATTTCGCGCTGCTGGCGATCGTCGTACACCAGCTTACCGGCTCGCGCTGGAGCGCGCTGGTGGCTTTGTTGCTGGTAGGAATTCATCCTACTTTCTCGGCGGCGTAT
>Ga0335078_10001889_pt1 | contig 31739 bp, 29 predicted proteins | sample Lox_Sample_32_FD_206711 | JGI IMG/M metagenome (GOLD analysis project Ga0335078, IMG submission 206711) | Soil microbial communities from Loxahatchee National Wildlife Refuge, Florida, United States - Lox_Sample_3.2 | ecosystem: Environmental > Terrestrial > Soil > Wetlands | place: USA... | reverse complement strand
CTGCCAACAACGCGGCGACCGTGCGTAACCGGCTCGACGGCGTCCTGGTCGACGGGTCATCCGGGAACACCCAGGTGGGCGGGGTCATCCCGCTCGGCAACGTCTCGGCGGGCAACGGCCGCAACGGGATCGAGGTGACCGGCCGCGCGCACGGGTTCATCACGTTCAACACCTTCGGCGGCTTGCACGCCTTCGGCGGCGCCGCGCCCAACGGCAATGACGGCCTGCTGATCACCGCCACCGGCGGCGACAATCTGGCCCGCACGAACGTGATGTCCGGCAACCGGCGCAACGGCATCGAACTGGCCGGCCACGCCGCCGGCGTGACTGTCGACCCCGACATCGCAGGCCTGGACACCGACGGCAATGCACGGCTGGCCAACGGCGGTGACGGCGTCCTGGTCGACGGCTCCGCCCACGACAACGTCATCGGCGGCACGCTGCGCTCGGTGATCCCGCAGAACACGTTCTCGGGCAACCGCGGCTACGGGCTGGCGATCATCGGGCGGGCGCACGACAACCGGGTGATCGACAGCTACATCGGGACCGCGATCCTCGGCCTGACCCGGCTGGGCAACGGCCGCGGCGGGGTGCTGGTGGCCGGGACCGCCTACCGGAACGCCATCGGCACCTTCGCCACCAAGCCGCCGTCCAACCTGATCAGCGGCAACCGGGGGAACGGCGTGACGCTGCTGACCCGGACGAGTTTCAACCGGGTGGTCAACAACTACATCGGGCTCGACCGGACCGGGCGCCGGCGGCTGCCGAACGCGGGGCGGCCGGTGCTGAACCTGGGCCGCCACAACCTGGTCCTGGCCAACCGGACCTAACCGGAAGGCGCCCGCGGACACGGCCCCGGGGACAGGCGTCAGGGCCCGTCCCCGGGGCCGAGCCATTCGATCCACCGCCCGGACGGGTGGGCGCGGGCGAGCAGACGGCCGCGGTCGCCGCCGCGGTGGAACGTGCGGGCGCCGAGCACGGCGAACACGCCGTCCCTGGCGTAGTCGCCGGCGATGGCCGCGGGCACCGGCAGGCCCTGGACGCTGTCGCGCCCGGCCGGTCCGAGCGGGACCAGGGGGTCGAGGGACAGCCAGGTCACCGGGCCGGCCCGGGCGGCATCGGCGAGGATCCCGGCCAGCCGGGCGCGGCGCCCGGGATCCAGGAAGACGGCCAGGTAGGCGTCGATCACGATCACCCGGCCCGGCCGCGGCAGGTCGCCGAGCAGGCCGGGCAGCGCGTCCACGGCGTCCCCGGCGACGACCGGGGCCGGGTGCCGCCGGGCCACCTCGATCGCCGTGGCCAGGCGGGTCAGCGCGGACGCCTCCGGCGGCGCGCACGCCTCCAGCCAGCCGCGGGCCGCCGGGTCCCGCAGCTCGACCGGGTGGACCTCGATGCCGGCCCGCGCGGCGATGGGCGGGAGACGGGCGGGCGGCGGGCGGCGGGTACCGCGCACCTCGCAGTCCAGGGTGACCCCGGCGCCGGCCGGCCCGTAGCTTGCGCCGGCGACCCGGTACCGGTAGCGGTCCAGGTTCAGGCCGAGCCCGGCCCCGGTGCCGAGGTCGACCAGCGTGACCGGGTCGCGGCCCGGGCCGGTGACCGCGGCGATGCCCAGGGCCACCTGGGTACAGCGGGCCACCTCGTTCATCTGGTACCGGCGGCCCGCGCAGACGGCCGCGATGTCGTCCAGCCGGCCGGTGATGAAGCCGCGGGCGGCCGGGAAGAAGGCGTCGTCGAAGGGGGGCTGCGGCCCGCCCGGCTCCGGGAAGCAGCCCGCCAGCGGCCGCGGCCGGTCCCGGCGCACCAGGAACGCGATGGCCGCGCTGGCCAGCAGCGCGGGCAGCCGCCCGGGCGGCAGCGCGGCCAGGCGCTGCCGCAGTTGGCCGTGGTCGGCGATGGCCTGGAACAGGGCGGCCGTCAGCCGCCACGACGGCGGCGCGTCCGGGCCGGACCAGCCGGCCGCCACCTCCAGGGCCTGGGCCCGGATCTTCTCGGCCTCCGTGGTATTCATCTCGCCCCCGCCACGCTTATCTCGCCCCCGCCATGCTTATCCCCCCGCGTGCCGATCTCGCCCCCGCCGCGCCAATCCGGGCTCCCCGGCCGTGCGCGTCAGGTGATCTGGGCGAGGTCCAGGCGGTGCTTGGCCTCGGCGTAGAGGTCGGCCGGCAGCGGGCCCCGCTCGGCGACGGCCAGGTTGGCGCGCAGGTGTTCCCGGCGGGACGTGCCGACGATCGTGCTGGACAGGGCCGGGTGGCTGAGCGTGAAGCGGAGCACGAACTCCACCGGGTCCATCTCGTCGAGCAGGCCGGCCACGCCGGACGACTCCCAGCGGCGCTGCCCCTCGCCCTCGGCCAGCCCGAGCGGCCCCCGCCGCCAGTTCTTGTCCGGCGCCGGGGCGCCGCGGGCTGCGCCGCCGCGGATCAGCGTGCCGGCGCCGGCCGCGGCCGCGGCGGTGATGAGGTCCTCGTGCTCGCGCTGGACCGCCGAGTACGGGATCTGGAAGACGTCGAAGACGCCCATCGCGATGTGGTCGGGCAGGTTCGGCAGGATCCCCGACATCCCGATGAAGCGGACCTTGCCCTCGTCGCGCAGCGACTGCAGGGTCCCGGCCGTGTCGTTCGCCGCCATCTCGTCCCGGCTGGGCGACATGTGCACCTGCACCAGGTCCAGCCGGTCCGTGCCGAGGCGGCGCAGGCTCTGCTCCACCCCGGCGCGGACGTTGGCCGGGCTGTAGTCGTGCGGGAACGGCGGCCTGGCCCCGGCTGGCGTCTCCAGCAGGCAGCCGCACTTGGAGGCCAGGAAGTACTCGTCGCGGCGGTGGCCGAGGTAGCGCCCGATGAGTTCCTCGCTCCGGCCGTAATCGATCGACGTGTCGATCAGGTTTATGCCCCCGTCGAGCACCGCGCCGAGCAGCCGGCCCGCCTCCTCGTCCTCGATCGCCGGGCCGTGCGGCTGGCCGCGCAGTTCCATGGCCCCGTACCCGAGGATGGTTACGCCGGTTCCGGTCCGCCCCAGCGGGCGCGTCTGGATCGCCATGACCGCACGCTATCTCGCGGCCCCTCGCCGCCCCGGCCGAGGGCGGCCCAGGCCGGCAGGCCGGCCGGCAGGCGAAGTAGCCGGCCGGGGGGGCCTGCCCCCATCCCCGGCGGAGGCTCATCCCCCCGCTCCGGTAGGGCGGTTTGCGTATCGTGGCTGACGTGGGAGAGCAGCCGCCGCCGCAGGCCGCCCCCGCGCGTGCCCCGGACGAGCGCAGGGCGGGTTATCGCGACCAGCCGGTCCGGGTGTCGCAGGTCGCCCGGGCGATCCTGCTCGGCCCGGTCTCGCCGCGCACCTGGCGGGCCGTCGTCAACCTGGTGATCTCGCTGGTGACCGGCGCGCTGTTCTTCGCCGTGCTGATCGGCGCGCTCATGGTGTCGGCCGCGGTGTCCTGGATTGTCGGGCTGGGGATGCTGGTCCTGTCGTTCACGCTGCGGCTGGCGGCCCGGATGGCGGGCCTGGACCGCCGCCGGGTGCGGCGCTTCGCCGGCATGCCGATCGAGCCCGCGCCGCTGCCCGATCCCGGGGGTGACCTGTCCTTCCGGGAGCGCCAGAAGGCCTGGTCGCAGTCGCCCGCGGTGCGCCGGCTGGTGGCCTACCAGCTGGCCCGGCTCCCGGTCACGTTCGCCTCGCTGGCGGCCACGGCCGTGGTCGTGGCCGGGATGGTGCCCGGGTTCAGCGGCGGGGGGTCGCACGCCCGGCTGCTGCTCGGGATCGCCTGCTTCTTCGGCTGGCCGCTGGTGGCCCGGCTGGGCGCGGCCATCGACGTCAGCCTGGCCCGGTGGCTGCTCGGGCCGAGCCGCAGCGGCCAGCTCTCCGCCGAGGTGCGCCGGCTCGGCGAGGCCCGGACGCTCGCGGTGGCGTCGGCCGAGTCCGAGCGCCGCCGCATCGAGCGGGACCTGCACGACGGGCTCCAGCCCAAGCTGGTGTCGCTCGCCCTGGAGCTCGGCCTGGCCAAGGCCCGGTTCGAGCGTGACCCGGGCTCGGCGAAATCGCTCATCGACCGGGCCCACGAGGAGGCGAAGACCGCGATCGAGGACCTGCGCAGCCTGGTGCGCGGCATCCACCCGTCCGTGCTCGACGAGCGCGGCCTGGACGCGGCGCTGTCCGCGCTCATCGCCAGCTGCCCGGTCCCGGTCCATGTCGAGGTGGCGCTGGGCCAGCGGCCGGACCAGGCCCGGGAGGCGGTCGCCTACTTCGTGGTGGCCGAGGCGATCACGAACGTGACCAAGCACTCCGGCGCGACCAAGGCCGCGGTGATCATCAACGAGGGCGGCGGGCTGCTGCGCGTGCTGGTGGAGGACGACGGGCCCGGCGGGGCCCGGGTCGAGGCCGGCGGCGGCCTGGCCGGCCTGGCGGCCCGGGTGGCGGCCATCGACGGGACGTTCACGGTCACCAGCCCGCCGGGCGGCCCGACCCACGTGGAGGCGGTGATCCCGTGCGAGCCGTGATCGCCGACGACAGCGTGCTGCTGCGCGAGGGCATCACCCGGCTGCTGGCCGAGGACGACATCGAGGTGGTCGCGGGGGTCGGTGACGCCGACGCGCTGCTGAGCGCGATCGGCACCCACCGGCCCGACCTGGCGGTCATCGACGTGCGCATGCCGCCCGGCCACCGGGACGAGGGGCTGCGGGCGGCGATAGAGATCCGGCGGTGCTGGCCCGAGGTGGCGCTGCTGGTGCTGTCCCAGTTCGTCGAGGAGCGCTACGCGACCGAGCTGCTGGCCGGCGAGACCCGGGGGATCGGCTACCTGCTCAAGGACCGCGTCGCCGACGTCGCCGAGTTCATCGAGGCGGTGCGGCGGGTCGCCGCCGGCGGTACCGCGCTCGACCCGGAGGTCGTCCGCCAGCTGCTCGCCCGCAGCCGCCAGACCGACCCGCTCGGCCGGCTGACGGCCCGGGAGCGGGAGGTGCTGGCGCTGATGGCCGAGGGACGGTCGAACTCCGCGATCGCCGACTCGCTGGTGGTCTCGATGGGCGCCGTCGAGAAGCGGGTGGCCAACATCTTCATGAAGCTCGACCTGCCGCCCGACGACGAGAATCACCACCGCCGCGTGCTGGCGGTGGTGCGCTACCTGAACTCCTGAGCGGGCCCGGTGGTCAGGCTAGCCCGGTCGCGGCCCAGGCGGTCGCGCTGATCTCGATGGGCCCGCCGCCCAGACCGCGCCGGCACTGCTCGCGCAGCTCGCCGCGGCGCCCCGGATCCAGGGACGCCACGTAGGCCCCGGCGGGCCCGATGCCGAGCGTGAAAGGCTCCCACCACTCGTCGAAGATGTCGTTCCGGGACCGGACGGTCAGCGAGCCGGCCCGCGTCCCGGCCAGCCCGGCCGCGGCGAGCAGCCGGGGCAGGTCACCCTCGCGCACCCCCGGCAGGCCCGACTCGTCGCGCGCCGCCGGGTCGAGCGCGCGCACCGCCCGCCAGAACGCGGCCAGCGGGCCCTGCTCGCCCGCGTGGTCCCACACGCAGGCCGCGACCAGACCGCCGGGCCTGGTCACCCGGCCCATCTCGCGCAGGCCCGCCACCGGGTCGGCCATGAAGTGGACGACGAGCTGGGCCAGGGTGACATCGAAGGCGCGGTCGGGGAAGGGCAGCCGCTCGGCGCCGGCCCGCCGGACGTCCACCCCGGGCAGCCGCGACGCCACCGCGGCCGCGAACGACGCCGAGGGCTCGGCCGCGGCGACCGCGTCCGCGCCCAGCCGGCGTACCAGCTCGGCGGTCAAGGCCCCCGGCCCGCACCCCACGTCCAGGGCCCGCTGCCCGGCGCGGACCCCGGCCAGGTCGGCGAACAGCGGCGCCAGCGGCTCGGAGTACCGCCCGATGAAGCGCAGGTACGCGTCCGCGCCGACCTCGAAGCTCACCCCGCCTTCACCCCGCCTTCACCCCGCCTTCACCCCGCCTCACCCGCCGGCCCACCGCCGGGCGGCCCGGATCCCCAGCACGGCCGGGGTGGGCCCGGCGCCCTCGGCGAGCCGCTCGAGGACCAGGCCCGCGTCGAGGAACGCGTGCAGCAGGCCCGGCAGCGGGAGATGCGTGGCGCCCACCTTGTCGCGTACCCCCTGATCGGTCCAGGACGCCTTGGTCCAGTGGCCGTCGAGGTAGCCGGGGCGGATCACCACGGCGCCAGGGTCGCCGCGGTCGGCGAACCCGCCGCAGAAGCACGGGTGGACCCCGACGTGCACGAGCACCCCGCCCGGCCGCAGCACCCGGGCGGCCTCGCGCAGCACCGCCGGGTAGTCGGGCATGTCGGTGTGCGCCATCACGGTGAGGACCGCGGGCAGGCTCCGGTCCCGGACCGGCAGCCGGGCGGCGTCGGCCCGCGCGGCCGGCAGGCGGCCCCTGGCGTAGCGCAGCATCGCGCCGGACAGGTCGATGCCGGCCGGGACCCAGCCCAGCTCCCGGATCAGGCCCGCCCGCACGCCGGTGCCGCAGCCGATCTCCAGGCACGCGCCGCGGCCGGGCCCCAGCAGCTCCCGCAGCACGCGCTCGACGCCGAGCGGATCCGCGCCGGGAGCGGCGTCCCGGGCCAGGAACTCCCGCTCGTACCAGTCCGCGATCTCGTCGTAAGCCGCCGCCGGTGCCATCGGCCCGTCCCTCCTGCGCCGTCCGCCGGTTCTCACGCTAACCTCGCCGCAACCGGATCATCGAGGAGGCCCCGTGTCCGCTACGTTCATCACGTCGTTTGCCGTGGCCGGACCCGGCCCGCGGGTGGCGGTGAAGGACCTGATCGACATGGCCGGGGTGCCGACCACGGCCGGGTCGCGGGTGGTAGCGCAGACCGCCGTCCCGGCCGCGGGCGACGCGGCCTGCCTGGCCGGGCTGCGCGCGGCCGGAGCGCAGGTCGTGGGCCGGACGAACCTGCACGAGCTGGCGCTCGGGGTCACCGGGATCAACCCCTGGTTCGGCACGCCGGTCAACCCGCTGGATCCCTCGCTCGCGCCCGGAGGGTCCTCCAGCGGCTCGGCGGTGGCGGTGGCCACCGGCGAGGCCGCGGTGGCCTACGGGACCGACACCGGCGGATCGATCCGGATCCCCGCGGCGTGCTGCGGCGTGTGCGGGCTGAAGACCACCTGGGGCCGGATCCCGGTCACCGGGGTGCGGCCGCTGGCGCCCAGCCTGGACACCGTGGGCCCGATGGCCGCCGACGTGGCCGGCCTGGTCGAGGGCATGCGGCTGCTCGAGCCGGGCTTCGCCGCCGCCGGCGAGCCGGGCGCGCCGCGGGTCGGGCGGCTGCGGATCCCCGCCGCGCCCGAGGTCGACGACGCCGTGACCGCCGCCCTGCGCGCGACTTCATGGGCGGTCACCGACCTGGATCCGGCCGACTGGCTCACCGCCACCCGGTGGACGCTGCCGATCCTGGTCGCCGAGGCCTACCAGTCCAACCGGGACCTGCTCGAGCGGCACGCCGGCCAGATCTCGCCGGACGTGGCCCAGCGGCTGGACGCGGGCCGCCGGCTCAGCCCGGCGGACCTCGCCGCCGCGACCGAGGGCCGGGCCTGGTGGCGCGCGCGCGTGGCGGCGCTGTTCGAGCGCTACGACCTGCTGGTCTCGCCGACCCTGCTGATCCTGCCGCCGACGCTGGACCGCGGCGCCGACCTGCTGGAGGCCCGCGCCACGCTGCCGGTCAACCTGGCGGGCCTGCCGGCCCTGGCCGTGCCGGTCCCGGCCCGCGGCCCGCTGCCGGCCAGCCTTCAGCTCGTCTCGGCGCCGGGGACCGAGGAGCGCCTGCTCGCGGCCGGGGCGGTGGTCGAGGCCGCGGCCGCGGCGTGAACCCGGCCGGGCCCGGCCGGTCGTGATCGCGTAGCGTGACGTGGCGTGACGGCTCGCGGCCAGAAGCGGGAGCGCGGGCGGGAGGGCAGGCGCCCCCGTCCGCCGCTGCCCGTGCGCGAGATCGTCGCGGTGGCGGCCCGGGTGGCCCGGCGCGACCCGGTGCGGATCCTGGCCGTCGCCCTGGTGGTGTCGGTGCTGTCCGTGCTGATGGACATCGTCGCCGCCGACCTGATCGACCGGACCGACCTCCCGCTGCGGCTCACCGGCGCGCTGACGTCGGAGGTGGTGAACGTCCTGGGCACGGTGCTGCTGGCCGGGTTCTTGTGCCGGATCCTGAGCCAGGCCGAGCACGGCGCCGGCGACGCCTCGTTCCTGCGGGTGGTGCGGACCCTGCCGTGGAGCCGCCTGATCCGGGCCGACCTGCTGGTGGCGCTGCTGTTCATCATCGGGGCGCTCGCGCTGCTGATCCCGGGCCTGGTCGTGCTGACCCTGTTCGCGATCGTCGGCCCGGTCATCGAGATCGAGGGCCGGGCGGTCCTGGCCGCGCTGCGGCGGTCCGCGCGCCTGGTCTGGCCCCGCTTCTGGTGGGTGGCGTTGTTCGCGACGGCGCCGCTGATCCTCGCGGGCGAGATCGAGTCGCTTGCCCCGCAGCCGCACGGCCCGTGGTCCATCCTGGCCGCCCTGGCCGTCCGCGGTGTCGTGGACGCACTGGTGGAGGCGGCGATCGGGCTGGTGCTGGTCGAACTGTGCTACCGGCTCATCGCCCTGGACGCGGCCCCCGCCGGCTTAGCCCGGCCGGATGTCGCGGCCGGCCAGCAGGTCCCGGGCGCGCCCGATCCGTGCCTCCAGGTCGGCCAGGAAGCTATCCAGGGCGTCCCGCTTGGCGTCGACGGTCTCGCGCAGGCTCTCCAGCAGGGTCAGGCACTCGCGGGTCAGCCGCAGCCGTTCCTCCTCGCTGGTGCGCTCGTCCTTGTAGGCCCGGCGGATCTCAGCCAGCCGGTCCTCGTTGCGCAGCACGATCGCGATCTCGTCCAGGTTCAGGCCGAGCAGGGTCTGCAACTCGCGGATGCGCGCCACCCGGGCCAGGTTGTCCGCCGAATAGCGGCGCAGCCCGCCCGGGGTGGTGCAGCTGGGGACGATCAGGCCTAGCTGCTGGTAGTAGCGCAGAGCCCGCTCCGAAACGCCGGCCTGGGCGGCCGCGGCGCCGATGCCGAGCAGTTCGGTGTTTTCCCCGTGCTCGGCCGCGCCCGGCTCGGCAGCTTCCGCCCGGGTCGTGGTGTTCACCGCTCTGCGCCGCCTCCGCGCGATTCCCTGAGTTCCTCGCCGCCGGGGCTGCCCGACGTGGCCAGCCTGCCGTTGGGCGCGGATCCGGTGGCGGCATCGAGCGCCGGGCCGGTTCCGGCCCCGTCGAGGCCGGCCCCGCCGGATCCGGATCCGTGGTGGCTGGCCACGGCAGCCGCCTCGTCCAGGCCCAGCGCCACGGCCGACTCCGCCGCGCCCTCGGCCAGTTCCTCGAGCAGCGGCTCGGTCCTCGCCGGGGTGTAGAAGTAACGCTTGCCGCGCAGCGCGGAGGCCACGGCGGCGATGAGCGTCACGAAGGCGGCGAACGTGAACGCCAGGTGCATGCCGCCGGCGAACGGCTCCGAGATCAGGTTGGGGAAGAACGACCGGCTGGTGATGTACGCGGCCTGGTGCGCGGGCAGCTGCTGCAGCGCCCCGGTCGGGCCGAGCAGTTCCTTGATCGGGTTGTAGCCGAGGAACGCCGAGAACAGGCTGCCGATCGGCGGCTCGCTGGCCACCAGGTGCGAGGCGCCGGGGTTGACGCCCGCGGCGACCAGCCCGCGGTACAGGTGCGAGGGCAGCCGCGCGGCCAGTCCCAGGGTGACGATGGTGAAGAACAGGCCCATGGACAGCACGGTGGCCGAGTTCTGGAACGTGTTCAGCATCCCCGCGCCCGCGCCCCGCTGGTCGGGCGGCAGGCTGTTCATGACCGCGGCCTGGTTGGGCGCGAAGAACAGCCCCATGCCCACCGCGAACAGGAAGATCAGCACGGCGAACTCGACGTAGTCGAAGTTGATCGGCAGCAGGTCGAACAGCAGGAACGTGATCATGGAGATGATCAGGCCGCCGGTGGCGAGCACCCGGGCTCCCCAGCGGTCCGACAGCCATCCCGCCAGCGGCCCGGTGAGCAGGAATCCGATCGTCAGCGGGATCATGGCGACGCCCGCCCACAAGGGGGTCTCGGCGAAGCTCTTGCCGTGCAGGGGCAGCCAGATGCCCTGCAGCCAGATGATCAGCATGAGCTGCAGCCCGCCGCGGCCCATGGCGCCGAGCATCCCGGCGATGTTGCCGGCCGTGAACGCCCGGAGCTTGAACAGGCCCAGCCGGAACATCGGCTGGGCCACCTTGGTCTCCACCCAGGCGAACACCACCAGCAGCGCGATCCCGCCGAAGATGGCGGTCAGCACACGGGGATTGGTCCACCCGGTGGGGTGCCCGCCGTAGGGGAGCAGGGAGTACACGATCCCGGTGAGCAGCGAGACCAGCCCGAGCGCGAACAGCGTGTTGCCGAGCCAGTCGATCTTGGCCCGGACGCGGATCCCGTTGTCGCGGAGCATGAGGTAGGCCCAGATCGTGCCGAACAGGCCGAACGGCACCGACACCAGGAACACCAGCCGCCACTCGATCGGGGCGAGCACGCCGCCCAGGATCAGCCCGAGGAACGAGCCGCTCACCGCGGCGATGCCGTTGATGCCCAGCGCCTTGCCCCGCTCGTCCTCGGGGAAAGCGTCGGTCAGGATCGCGGTCGAGTTGGCGAACAGGAACGCGCCGCCGACGCCCTGGCCGATCCGCATGATGATGATCCACAACGCCCCGGCCGGGCCGGTGAGCCAGGTCACCGACAACAAGATCGCGAAGAACGTGAAGACGGCGAAGCCGAGGTTGTACATGCGGACCCGGCCGTAGATGTCGCCGACGCGCCCCAGGCTGACCACCAGTACCGAGGTCACCAGCATGAACCCGAGGAAGATCCACAGGAAGTACGAGGTGTTGGACGGCACCAGCGGGTTGAGCTGGATGCCGCGGAACAGCGCCGGGAGCGAGATCAGCAGGATCGACTGGTTGATGGTGACCATCAGGATCCCGAGGGTGGTGTTCGACAGCGCGATCCACTTGTAGTGGACTCCCCGGGAACCCGCGGCCATTGACTCCGCCTGCTCCTGACCGACCGCCGGCATGACTCTCCCTACTGTGATCGCTGTCCCGTGAGCGCCGACCGGTGCTCATGCTGATCGTAGCGGACCTTAACGTCAACGTCAGGGTCGAGCCGGGTCCGGCCGGGGAACGCGCCGGGACGGGCGGGTCAGCGGGGCCGGGGCGGGCGGATCAGAGGCGGGCCGTGCTCAGTGCGAGTCGCGGGACACCTCGTGGCCGCTGGCCCCGACCAGGAAGTCGAGGTCCGCGCCCCGGTCGGCCTGCAGCACGTGATCCACGTACAGGCGCTCCCAGCCGCGGGCCGGGGCGGCGTAGCCGGCCACGGCGGCGGCGGGCGGCTCCCGGCGCCGCAGGTCCTCCGGCGCCACGGCCACGTCCAGGCGCCGCGCCGCGACGTCGAGCTCGATGATGTCGCCGGTCCGGATCAGGCCCAGCGGCCCCCCGGCGGCCGCCTCGGGCGCGACGTGCAGGACCACGGTGCCGTAGGCGGTCCCGCTCATCCGGCCGTCACAGATGCGCACCATGTCCCGCACCCCGCGCCCGAGCAGCCGGGGCGGCAGCGGCAGGTTGGCCACCTCGGGCATGCCCGGGTATCCCTTGGGCCCGCAGCCGCGCAGCACCAGCACCGAGTCGGCGTCCGCCTCGAGGCCGGGGTCGTCGATGCGGTGGTGGAAGTCCTCGATGCTGTCGAAGACGACCGCCGGACCGCGGTGGCGCAGCAGCGCGGGGGAGGCGGCGGCGGGCTTGATCACCGCGCCGTCCGGGGCGAGGTTCCCGCGCAGCACGGCGATGCCCGCGTCGGCCTGCAGCGGGTCGGTGCGCGGCCGGATCACGGTCTCGTCCCAGATCCGCGCGTCGGCCAGGTGCTCGGCCAGCGGGCGGCCGGTCACGGTGAGCGCCGCCGGGTCGAGCAGGTCGCGCACCTCCCGCAGCACGGCGAGCAGGCCGCCCGCCCGGTGGAAGTCCTCCATCAGGTGCCGCCCGGCCGGCTGCAGGTCCACCAGCAGCGGCACGCCCGCCCCGACCGCGTCGAAGTCATCCAGCGACAGGTCGATGCCCAGCCGGCCGGCGATCGCCAGGAGGTGCACGACCGCGTTCGTGGATCCCCCGATGGCCGCCAGGGCGACGATCGCGTTGCGGAAACTGGCCCGGCTGAGCTGAACGCTCGGCCGCAGTCCCCGCTCGGCCATGGCCACCGCCAGCCGGCCGCTGGCGTGCGCGGTCTCGAGCAGCCGGCTGTCCGGCGCGGGCGTCCCGGCGATGCCCGGGATCGTGGTGCCGAGCGCCTCGGCCATGCACGCCATGGTCGAGGCCGTGCCCATCGTGTTGCAGTGCCCCCGGCTGCGGATCATCGAGGACTCGGACTCCAGGAAGTCCCGCTCGGACAGGTTCCCGCCGCGGACCTCCTCGCTGAGCTTCCAGACGTCCGTGCCGCAGCCCAGCGCCGTGCCGCGGAAGGTCCCGGTCAGCATGGGGCCGCCGGGGACCACGACCGCGGGCAGGTCGACCGAGGCCGCGGCCATCAGCAGGGAGGGGATCGTCTTGTCGCACCCGCCCAGCAGCACCACCCCGTCGACCGGGTTGGCCCGCAGCATCTCCTCGGTCGCCATCGCGGCCATGTTCCGCCACAGCATCGCGGTGGGCCGGACCAGCGTCTCGCCGAGCGACACCACCGGCAGGTTCATCGGCACCCCGCCCGCCTCCCAGACGCCCTGCTTGACGCTCGCCGCGACCTGGTCCAGGTGCAGGTTGCACGGGGCCAGGTCCGATGCGGGGTTCGCGATCGCGATGTGCGGCCGCCCGTCGAAGGCGTGGGCCGGCAGCCCGCGCCGCATCCACGCGCGGTGAATGTAGGCATTCCGGTCGTTTCCCGCGTACCACTGTGCGCTGCGCTGCCCTGCCATCGGTACTCGCCCGCCCTCCGGCCCCGTCGGTAGCATCTTGAAATGTCCCCACAACTTATTACTCGTGACCGGTGCCGGCCCGCCCGGGCGAGGCCGCGCCGCGCCTCCGGGACGAGAGTGCCCAGGGCCGCCGGGACGAGGCCGCGCCGGCCCGCCCGGACGAGGCCGCGCCGCGCCTCCGGGACGAGAGTGCCCAGGGCCGCCGGGACGAGGCCGCGCCGGCCCGCCGGGACGAGAATGCCCCGGGGATGAGGGCGTTCGTCGTGACCGGCCCGCGCCGGTCCGAGGTCGCCGAGGTCGAGGAGCCGCGGCCGTCCCGGGGGCAGGTGGTGGTCGACATCGACCGGGTCGGGGTCTGCGGCACCGACGTCGAGTTCTTCACCGGCGAGATGGCCTACCTGCACCAGGGCCATGCCCGGTACCCGATCCGGCTCGGGCACGAGTGGTGCGGGACCGTCCGCGCGGCCGGGGACGGAGCGGGCCAGGGCTGGCTGGGACGGCGGGTCACCGGGGACACCATGCTGGGCTGCGGCGGGTGCGAGCGCTGCCGGGACGGCCGGGCGCACGTCTGCGAGAGCCGCTACGAGGTCGGCATCCGCGGCGGCTTCCCCGGCGCGCTGGCCGAGCGGATGGCCGTGCCGGTCACCGCGCTGCGCCCGCTGCCGGACGCGGTGGACGAGGTGGCGGGGGCTCTGGTCGAGCCGGGCGGCAGCGCGCTGCGCTCGCTCTGGGGCGCCGGGCTGGCGCCGGGGCAGCGGGTCCTGGTCCTCGGCCCCGGCACCATCGGCCTGCTGGTCGCGCTGTTCGCGCTGGCCGATGGCGCGGAGGTGCACGTCGTCGGCGTGTCCGAGCCCTCGCTGCGGTTCGCCCGCACGCTCGGCGTGCACGGCGCGTGGCTGGCGGCGGACCTGCCCCGGCTGAGCTTCGACGCGGTCATCGACGCCTCGACCTCGCCCGCCGTCCCGGCCCTGGCGCTCGAACTGGTCGAGCCGGGCGGGCGGCTGGTGTACATCGGCGTGGCCGGCCGGCCCAGCGTCATCGACACCCGGACGCTGGTACTCAAGGACGTCACCGCCGTGGGCATCCTCGGCGCCTCGGCCGGCCTGGGCGGCACGATCGAGCGGTACGCGGCCGGGTCGGTGGACCCGCGCCCGCTGGTCGCGGCGACCGTGGGCCTGGCCGACGTGGGCGAGGTGCTGGCCGGCTGGCGGCCGCCCGGCTCAGGCCCCGGGCCCAAGGTTCACGTGGACCCCCGCGCCTGACTCCCGCCCGGGCTGGCTGCCGAAACCACATCACCGGTTTGAGCCGGGGCAGGACGGGCAGGGTCAACAACCTTCCTGCCCAACGCCAAACCTGAGTGAGGTGCTGACTTGCTGACGCTAACCGATCGGGCCGCGGAGACGATCCGCACCCTGACCTCCCAGCCGGGTATCCCGGCTGACACGGGCCTGCGCATGTCCCTGCAGGACAGCGAGGCGGGCACGCTGGCTCTGTCGCTGGAGAGCCCGCACCCGGATGACGCCGTGATCGAGGACGATGGCGCCCGCGTGTTCGTTGAGCGCGACGCGGCTCCCATCGTCGAGGACCGCGAGCTCGACGCTCAGCTCGACGAGCAGGGCCGGGCGTCGTTCATGCTCGGCCACCAGACCGCCTAAGCCCCAACCGGAGAGCCCGCCGCGGACAACCACCCCTGCCCGCGGCGGGTTTCTCCCTGCCCGGACTCCCTTCCGCCCGCTCGCCCCCTACGCCCCGCCTGCCCCGGAGCGTCCCGCCTGCCTGCGGCGTCCCGCCTGCCCCGAAGCATCCCTCCTGCACCGTACCGTCGCACCTGCCCCGGGGCATCCCGCCTGCACCATGTCGTCGCACCTGCCCCGCCTCGCCCCCTAATGACCTTTGCCGGCTGCCGTCGGGACCAAGGTCTCTGTGATCTTCAGCGCGCCGGATCGTATGACTAAATCAGGTTTTAGGCCAGGTCAGCTCGATGGCGCGCTGAACCTGGTGACGCAGGTGGGGAGGTTCAATGTCTGTCCATATCGGCACCCGCTTCCTCCACGGGGTGCATCCGGAGTCCCCCGAGCGGGTGGCGCCGCGCGATGAGCAGAAGGCCCGAACGCTGGGGCTCACCTCAGCGACCGGCCTGGTCATCGGCAGCATCATCGGCACCGGGGTCTTCACCATGCCGGCCGTCCTGGCCGGGGCCGGCACCAGCTCGCTGATCGTGCTGGCCGGCATCGCGGTCGGCGCCATGCTGCTGGCGGTGCTGTTCGGCCAGCTCACCAGGCGGGTGCCCAACTCCGACGGCGGGCTGTACGCCTACGCCCGGCACGAGTTCGGCGACTTTGCCGGCTATCTCACCGGCTGGTGCTACTGGGTCCAGTGCTGGGCCGGTAACGCGGCCATCGTGGCGTCCTGGGTCTTCTACGTGGAGGCCTTGTTCTCCATCAACCACCCGTCCGCGATGACCAGCTGGGGCATCGCCCTGCTCGGCCTGTGGATCCCGGCCGTGGTGAACCTGGCCGGCGCCCGGCAGATGGCCTGGTTCCAGAACCTGACCGTCGTGCTCAAGTTCGTCCCGCTGCTGTTCGTGGGCATCGCGGGCTGGTTCTTCGTCTCCAAGGGCAACTTCGGCGCGTTCAACGCCTCGGGCGGCAGCCTGTACAGCGCGATCGGGATCGCGGCGGGCGTGGCCCTGTTCTCGTTCATCGGCGTCGAGGTCGCGGCTATCACCGCCAAGCGGGTCAAGGACCCGCGCCGCAACGTCGGCCGCGCGTCGCTGCTGGGCACCGGGGCCAGCGCCATCCTCTACCTGCTGGTCTCGGCGGCCGTGATGGGCCTGGTCGCGCACCACACGCTGATCAGCTCGCCCGCGCCGTTCGTCAACGCGTTCAACGCGATGTTCAGCGGCGTCAGCTGGGCCGGGAAGCTCATGGCGGGGGTTGCCGTGGTGTCCGGCATCGGGGCGCTCAACGGCTGGACCCTGGTCACCACCGAGGTGTCCCGGGCCGCGGCCAGCGACGGCCTGTTCCCGCGGCCGTTCGCGTGGACCGACCGTAAGGACACGGCCTGGTTCGGCATCGTGCTGGCGGCGCTGCTGCCCTCGCTGCTCATGCTCTGGCGCTACACCAGCAGCACCGGCCTGACCGTCTTCACCGAGCTGGTCGACCTGGCCGTGGTCACCGTGGCCATCCCGTACCTGTTCTCGGCCTGCGCCCAGCTGACCTACCTGGTGTCCCGGCGGCGCCGGGTGCAGGGCTGGCTGCTGGCCCGGGACCTGACGATCAGCGGGGCGGCCGCGCTGTTCTCGCTGTGGGTCACGTTCGCGGCCGGCTACTCGGCCGTGTACCAGGCCATGGTGGTCGTGCTGGCCGGCATCATCCTGTACGCCTTCCTGAACGCCCGCAGGCGCCCCGGCCAGACCGCGGCGCTGGCCGGTGCCGACGTCCCGCAGCCGCGCCTGTCCGGCGATGACCGGGAGGCCCGGCGATGACGTTCAACGTCGCATCCGAGGTGGGACAGCTCCGGCAGGTCATCCTGCATCGGCCGGGCCTGGAGCTGTCCCGGCTGACCCCGCAGAACATCGGCGGACTGCTGTTCGACGACGTGCTCTGGGCCCGGCGGGCCAAGGAGGAGCACGACGTGTTCGCCGAGGTCCTGCGCGACCACGGCGTCACCGTGCACTACTTCGGCCAGCTGCTGGCCGAGACGCTCGAGCAGCCCGAAGGCCGGGACTTCGTCCTGGACCGGGTGTGCACGCCCGAGTTCCTCGGCCCGGAGCTGGTGCAGCCGTTCCGGCGGCTGGCGGCCGACCTGGACGGCGCGAGCCTGGCCGAGTACCTGGTCGGCGGGGTGCTCAAGGCCGACCTGCAGCCGCTGCGGGCGCACAGCCTGAAGTGGGACATGCTGCAGGCCGACGACTTCGTGCTGCCGCCGCTGCCCAACCACCTGTTCCCCCGGGACAACTCCTGCTGGGTCTACGGCGGGGTCTCGGTCAACCCGATGGCCAAGCCCGCCCGCCAGCGCGAGACCCTGCACATCCGGGCCATCTACCGCTACCACCCCCGGTTCGCCGGGTCCGGCTTCGTCACCTACTACGGCGACGACGACGCGGTGCACCTGCCGGCCACCGTCGAAGGCGGCGATGTGCACGTCATCGGGCGCGGCACGGTGCTGATCGGCATGGGGGAGCGGACCACCCCCATGGCGGTGGAGATCCTGGCCCGGGCGTTCTTCGACAGCGGCCAGGCCCGCACCGTGATCGCGATCGAGCTGCCGCAGTCGCACGCGATGATGCATCTCGACACGGTCATGACCATGATCGACCGGGACGTGTTCGTCTTCTACCCGTATCTCGACCGGCAGCTGCGGTCCTGGACGGTCACCGCGGGCGCCGAAGCGGGCGAGCTCCGCGTCGCCCGCAACCGCAGCCTGTGGGACACTCTCGCCGCGGCGCTGGACGTGGCCGAGGTGACCGTGCTCACCACGGACCAGGACATCCGGGCCGCGCAGCGGGAACAGTGGGATGACGGGAACAACTACCTGGCGCTGGCGCCAGGCGTGATCGTGGGCTACGAGCGCAACGTCGCCACCAACACCATGCTGCGCAAGCACGGCATCGAGGTGATCACCGTGCCCGGCGAGGAACTCGGCCGCGGCCGGGGTGGCCCGCGCTGCATGACCTGCCCGATAGAACGCGACGCCGCCTAACTGATCCCTCCGCGGCTCGCTGAGTCAGGCCCGCCGCGGGGTCCCGCGGCACCCCGCAGCGGGCGCTGACGGAGCGCTCACCCTCAGCCCGGTTAGGAGAACATCCGATGGACCTGCACGGACGCAGCCTGCTGAAAGAGATCGACTTCACCGCCGAGGAGTTCCTGTACCTGGTCGACCTCGGCGACCGGGTCCGGACGGACAAGCGGCTGGGCGGCCGGCCGCGCCGCCTGGCCGGCCGGAACATCGCGCTGATCTTCGAGAAGGCCTCCACCCGGACCCGTTCGGCCTTCGAGGTCGCCGCCCACGACGAGGGCGCGCAGGTCACCTACATCGGGCCGGACGAGTCCCAGCTCGGCTACAAGGAGTCGATGAAGGACACCGCGCGGGTGCTGGGGCGGATGTTCGACGGCATCGAGTACCGGGGGTTCTCGCAGGAGTCGGTGGAGATCCTGGGCGCCTACGCCGGGGTCCCGGTGTGGAACGGCCTCACCGAGGCCTGGCACCCGACCCAGATGCTGGCCGACATCCTGACCATGCGCGACCACGCGGGCAAGCCACTGCGCGAGGTGTCGTTCTGCTACCTGGGCGACGGCCGGAACAACACGGCGAACTCGCTGCTGGTGACCGGGGCCCTGCTGGGCATGGACGTCCGGATCTGCGCCGCCGATCAGCTCCAGCCGTCCGAGCCGGTGTGGGACACCGCGGCCCGGCTGGCCGAGAGCTCCGGCGCGCAGCTGACCCTCACCGACGACGTCAGCGCCGGGGTCGCGCAGGCGGATTTCCTCTACACCGACGTCTGGCTGTCCATGGGCGAGCCGGCGGGCGAGTGGGACAAGCGCATCGACCAGCTGCTGCCCTACCAGGTGAACGCGGAGGTCATGGCGGCCACCGGCAATCCGCGGGTGAAGTTCATGCACTGCCTGCCCGCCCTGCACAACCGCGAGACCGAGGTCGGGCGGCAGATCTACGAGCGGCGCGGCCTGGACGCGCTGGAGGTCACCGACGAGGTGTTCGAGTCGCCGCAGTCGGTGGTGTTCGACCAGGCGGCGAACCGCATGCCAACGATCAAGGCCGTGATGATCGCCACGCTCGGGACGACGGCATGAGGGTCGTCGTCGCCCGGTGACCCGGCCCGCCTGACCACGGGTCAGGACCGCGGCCGGGCCCGCTCGACGATCTCCAGGCGGTTGGCGTCCTGGTCGCGGAACGCGAACATCGGCGGCACCCCGGGCCAGCGCAGCACCTCCGGGTCCGCGTCCACGCCCCTGGCCAGCAAGGCTGTGTGGTCGGCGCCGGCGTCGCCGCTGGTCAGGCGGATCCCGGTCTCGACGCCGGCCGGGGCCTGCTCGCTCGCGGGGACGAGCGCGATCGTCACCGCGGCCCCGGGCGGCGCGACCTCGATCCACCGCCGGCCGCCGCCGAGCGCGGCGTCCCGGCGCTTCTCGAAGCCGAGCGTCCCCACGTAGAAGTCGAGCGCCCGGTCCTGGTCGGTAACGGGCACGCCCACCGTGTGCAGCCCGGTGATCCGGGTCGTGGCCTGGTTCGTCATCGTCATGCCTCCTCGCGGGTCGGTTGCGGGCCGCCGTACATCAGCGAGCCCGGCGTGGTGAGCAGCTGGCCGCTCTCAAGCCACGTCTTCAGGCCGGAAAGGATCATCGGCCATCCGCCGTAGAGCTCGGACGGGGCGCCCTCGCGCAGCTGGTCGTGGGTGACGGTCAGCCGGCAGGAATCACCGACCGGCTCGATCTCCCAGGTGACCCGCGAGGTCCCCTCGCGCCTGGCGTCCTCGCTCCACAGCACGTTCATGCTCTCGACCAGCCGGCGCGGCGGGTCCGCCTCGAGGATCTCGCCCTCGGTGAGCAGCCCGGGGGCGCCCGGGTGGCCCATCTCGACCCGCGACCCCGGCGTCCAGTCCGAGCGGACCTCGCAGCCGAACTGGTACTTGCTCCGGATCCCGGGATCGGTGATCGCCTCCCAGAGCCGGTGCGGGGTGGTGCGGATGTAGATCTCGAAAATCTTCTCCATCGGGGCCTCCAGCGCGTGCTTGAGGTCGCTGAGCCCGGCTGCCCAGGGCTCGGCGAACTTGCTGACCCAGCGGTCGTGGATCAGCCGGATCGGGACCGGGTTCAGGAAGTGGAGCTTCTCGCGGCCGCGGCGCCGGGTCAGCACCAGTCCCGCGTCCTCGAGCTGCTTCAGGTGCTTCATCACGCCGAAGCGCGTCATCGAGAAGCGCTCCTCGAGCGCGCTCAGCGTCTGCCCGTCCTGGCGGAAGAGCTCGTCGAGCAGGCTGCGCCGGGTCGGGTCGGCGAGGGCCTTGAATACCTCGTCCATGCCGCGAGAATATGTGACCAATTGGTCACATGTCAACCGGAGGCCGGCCGCCGGGGCCGCGCCCGGCAGTCAGCTATCGTGGTGAGCGATGATCACGTGGCCCCGCGGTGAGGTCCGCCGATGAGGTACGGGGGCATCGAGGCGGGCGGCACGAAGTGGGTCTGCGCGGTCGCCGGCCGGCCCGGGGAGCCGCTCGAGACCGAGACCTTCCCGACCACGGCCCCGGGGCCGACCGTGTCCCGGGCCGCCCGGTTCTTCGCCACCCGCGGCCCGGTCGACGCGATCGGGGTGGGGGCGTTCGGCCCGGTGGACATCCGCCGTGACTCGCCCGCCTGGGGCACGATCACCTCGACGCCCAAGCCGGGCTGGGCCGATACCGACCTGGCCGGGGCGCTGATCGCCGCGCTGGGCGTGCCGGTCGCGCTGGACACCGACGTCAACGCGGCCGCCCTCGGCGAGTGGCGGTGGGGCGCGGCGGCCGGGCTGGACACGTTCTGCTACATCACGGTCGGCACCGGGATCGGCGGCGGCGCGGTGGCCGGCGGCCGCCTCGTGCACGGCCTGCTGCACCCGGAGTTCGGCCACATGCGCATACCGCACGACCGGGCCGCCGACCCGTTCGACGGGATCTGCCCCTACCACGGGGACTGCCTGGAGGGCCTGGCGTCGGGCGAGGCGATCCGGCAGCGCTGGGGCCGGGCCGGCGAGGAGCTGTCCGCCACCGCCGTCTGGGACATCGAAGCGCGGTACCTGGCCCTGGCCCTGGTCAACGTGATCTGCACGCTGTCGCCGCAGCGGATCATCATCGGCGGCGGCGTGGCCAAGCAGCCCGCGCTGCTGCCCCTGGCCCGGCGGCGGGTCCGCGAGCTGCTCGCGGGCTACCTGCGAGCGCCCGAGCTGACCGACGCGGCCGCGACCGACGGGTACATCGTCACGCCCCGGCTCGGCGACCGCGCCGGCGTCATCGGCGCCATCGAGCTTGCCCGGGACCAGCAGCCCGGGCGGGGGAGCGGCTAGCCGTTCCTGCAACCGGGGCCTGCCGGGCGGCCGCCGCGGCCAGCTCGGCCCGGGACGAGACGCCCGGTTTGCGGAAGATGCTGGTCAGATGGGTCGCCACGGTACGCCGGGAGATGAACATGCGCTTGGCGATCTGCGGGTTGGACAGGCCCTCGGATACCGCCCGCGCCACGGTGAGCTCGGTCGGCGTGAGGCCGGCCCAGCCCCGGGGCGCGCGGCGGCGCCGGCCGCGGCCGCGGCAGGCGTAGGCGGCGGCGTCCTCGAGGGTCATCGCCTCCCCCTCGGCCCAGGGGCGCGGCGTGAGTCAGCCGGGCTCGTCGCCGGCCCAGCGGGTGACCACCTGCTCCAGCACGCCGAGCGGCACGGCGCCGTTGCCGAGCACGGCGGCGTGGAAGGCCCGGATGTCGAAATCGGCGCCGAGCTGGGCCTCGGCCAGCCCGCGCAGGCGCCGGATCTCGCGCCGGCCGACCATGTAGGCGAGCGCCTGGCCGGGCCAGCCGATGTAGCGGTCGATCTCGTTCCTGACGTTGAGCCGGGTGGTGGCGGTGTTGCGCCACATGAAGTCGGCCGCCTGGCCCCGCGGCCAGCCGTAGTGGTGCATGCCGGTGTCGACCACGAGCCGGCAGGCGCGCAGCGCGTCGAACGAGAGCATCCCGAGCCGCTGCAGGTCCGAGGTGTACAGGCCCATCTCGTCGGCGAGCCGCTCGCAGTACAGGCCCCAGCCCTCGACGTAGCCGCAGACCTCGGCGTCGAGGAAGCGCCGGAACGCCGGCAGCGGCAGCGTCTGCGCCGAGGCCAGCTGCAGGTGGTGACCGGGCGTGCTCTCGTGGAAGGCGAGGGCCTCGTACTCGTAGACGAAGCGCTCCTGCGGGTCGGTGGTCAGTATGCAGTGGGCGCCCGGCCGCCGCCCGCCCGCGGCCGGCGGCCGGTAGTAGGCCAGCGGGGCGTTGCCGGACTCGACCGGGTCGATCTCCTCGATCACGCAGCCGGGGATGTCGAACCGCGGGAACCAGCCGTCCCGGGCGGCCTCGGCCCGCTCCAGCGCGGCCGTGACGGTCTGCACGATCTGCGCGGAGTCGGTGAACCGGAGCGACCGGTCGTCCCGGAGCCGGCCGAGGATCGCGTCCACGTCGGTGACACCGAGCACGCGCCCGCCGATCTCGGCCCACTCGGCCCGCAGGGCCTCGAGGCAGTCCAGGCCGATCTGGTGGATCTCCTCCGGCGACAGCCCGGTGGTCGTGTGCTTGCGCACCGCCGCCCGGTAGCCCTCGGTGCCGCCGGGCACGAAGCAGATGCCGACCTGCTCGTCGGGCCGTGCCGCCGGCAGCAGGTCGTCGCGCAGGCAGGCCAGCAGCCGCCGCAGCGCGGGCCGGACCTGGCCGCCGACGATCCGGGCGGCCTCGCCCCGGAAGGCCGCGCGGCCGAGATGCTCGGGCAGGGGGACGGCCACCAGCGCGTCGGCGGCCAGGTCGCGCCCGAGGTGCCCCTCGAGCTGCTCGATGGCCTGGCGCGTGCCGACCTCGGTCGGGACCCGGCCGTCCTGCCTGGCTTCGGCGTAGCGGGCGGTGACGGCGTCGAAGTAGCCGGCCAGCTCGCGCAGCCGCCGCAGGTAGCCGTCGGCCGCCCCCGCGTCCTCGAGCAGCGCGGTCGGCACCGACTGGAACACGACGGCCTGCGGGGTGACGTACCCGCCCGCCGAGACGTTCGCCTCCCACAGCCCGTGCTCCAGGTCCGAGCGGGCCGCCCAGGCCAGGTGGGCCATGACCGCGTGGTTGACCCGGCCCGGCTCGTCCAGCAGGCCGGGGTCGATGCCGTCCAGCCGCGCCTCGATGCCGGCGATCTGCCGCGCCGCGGCGGCCGAGCCCGCCCGGCTGGGATCGGGTACCAGCGCGTCGAAGCCGGTCACGCCGAGCTGGGTTGCGTTGAACGGGTCGGCGGTGTGCACGACGGCGAAGAAGTCCTCGCCGAGCCGGGCCAGCGCCGCCGCCGGGATTTGATCTTGCTCGCTCATAGGTGACCCAGTATGCCGGATGCGTCCCGGCCCAGGTCAGTCTGGCCGGGCCGCCCAGTGCTGGTCCCAGAACCGCGACTGCCGCGTCCCGTCCACGTCGGTGAACCCGTACTCACGGGCCAGGGCGGGCGTGGTGAGCACGCGCCCCGACTGGCGCAGCACACCAGGGTCGGCGGCCAGGGCCGCGACGGCGCGGCCACCGAACTCGGCCGACTCGGTCATCGCGAGCTCCTCCGGGGCCAGGTCCATCCGCTCCAGCCGCATGAAGCCCGGGGAGACGGCTACGCAGGCGACTCCGTGCGGCCGCAGGTCGTCGGCCATCTGCCCGGTCAGCTTGTTCGTGGCGTTCTTGACCACCTCGTAGAACGCGTGGCCGTGCGGCCGGTCTAGCACCCAGGTGACGTTCACGATCAGCCCGCGGCCCGCGGCGATCATCATCGGCGCGGCCAGCCGGGACGCGAACGCTGCCGCGCGCAGCCCGCCGGCGAACATCAGGTCCCAGTGCCGCCACTCGATCTCCCAGAACGCCAGCGACGGGTCGGGCGAGATCTCGTAGCCGCTCCAGGCGTTGTTGACCAGCAGGTCGAGACGGCCGTGCTCGGCGGCGATGCGGTCGAAAACCGCCCGGACCTGGTCGTCGTCGGCGTGGTCGCAGCGGACCGCGATGCCGGTCCCGCCGCGCCGGGTGACCTCCTGCGCCGTGTCGTCGATCGTTCCCGGCCGGCCCAGGGTGGTCGGCCGGCCGCGGACGCTGCGGCCGGTCACGTAGACGGTGGCACCCTCCTCGCCGAGCACCAGCGCGATCCCCCTGCCGCCGCCGCGGCTCGCGCCGGTCACCAGCGCCACCCGGCCCGCCAGACGATGCATGGGGCTAACGTACGGCCTTAACCCGACAGAACGTGTCCGGTATTGTCGCGGGATGCGGGCGAGCCGGCTGGTCGCCCTGCTCCTGCTGCTGCAGGCTGGCGGCGCGATGACCGCGGCCGAGCTGGCCGCCGCGCTCGAGGTGTCGGTCCGGACGATCCAGCGGGACACCGGGGCGCTGGCGGCCGCGGGCGTTCCGGTGTACTCCGAGCGGGGCCGGGGCGGGGGCTACCGGCTCGTCGCGGGTTACCGGACCCGCCTCACGGGCCTCGGCCGGGACGAGGCCCAGGCGCTGGCCGCGTTCGGCGCGGCCGGGCCGGCCGCCGAACTCGGGCTCGGCCAGGCCCTGATGTCGGCGCGGCTGAAACTGGCTGCCGCGCTGCCGCCCGGGCTGCGCGAGGAGATGTCGGCCGCGGCCAGCCGGTTCCACCTCGACGCGCCGGGCTGGTTCGCCCCGAGGCGCCCGGCCCCGTTCCTGGCGGCGCTCGCCGCCGGGGTGTTCGGCGACCTGGAGGTGGACGCAAGGTACCGGAGCCGGTCCGGCCCCCGTGACTGCCGCCTGCAGCCGCTCGGCCTGGTGCTCAAGGGCGGCGTCTGGTACGTGGCGGCCCGGGAGGGCGAGGCCGTGGAGGTGCTGGGCCCGGCCGGGCTGCGCGGCCAGATGGCCGCGGCCGCGGCCGGGCTCGGCGCGCTCTACGAGGTTGGCCAAGCCGGGTAGCGGCGGGCTTGCGGCGCAAGGCTACCCTCGGTCTATGCCCCTCGCCGTGGACCTGTTCATCCCGAGCCCGCCGGTCAACGGCTTCCACGTGGGGCCGCTGTATATCCACTTCTACGGCCTGATGTACGTGGTGGGGATCACGCTCGCGGTGATCATCGCCCGGCGCCGCTGGCGGGCCGCGGGCGGCGACGTCACGCTGATCACCGACGTGGCCATCTGGGCGGTCCCGGCCGGGATCATCGGCGGCCGGATCTACTTCGACATCACCACCCCGTTCGACATCACGCCGAAGCACGCCTGGTACGGTCCGCTCGCGGTCTGGAACGGCGGGCTGGGCGTCTGGGGCGGCATCCTGGCCGGAGCCGCGGTCGGGATCTGGCGGGTGCACCGGGCCGGCGCGGACTGGCGGGCGATGGGCGACGCGGTCGCGCCCGCGCTGCTGGTCGCCCAGGCGGTCGGGCGCATCGGCAACTACTTCAACCAGGAGCTGTTCGGCAAGCCGACCGGCCTGCCCTGGGGCCTGGAGATCACCCAGGCGGCGCGGCTGAATTCGGGCATGCCCGCGGCCGACCTGAAGTACGCCACATTCCAGCCCTCGTTCCTGTATGAGCTGATCTTCGACCTGGCGTTCGCCGCGGTGCTGGTCTGGCTCGGCCACCATCGCGGCATCAGGCCGCCGGGGCTGCTCGCCCTGTACGTGGCCGGGTACTCGGGCTACCGGATCTTCGAGGAGACCATCCGGGTCGACTCGTCCGCGTACTTCCTGGGGCTGCGGCTGAACTTCTTCATCGCCTGCGTGGGCACGGCCGCCGGGATCGTCTGGTTCATCTTCACCCAGCGAAGGAGGAAACCGCCGGAACCGGCGCCGGCGGAGTCCGTGCCGAGCGGCGCCACCGAGTCCTAATGCCGCCCGCGGGCCGGTCAGCCGCGCATGTCGACCGCGTTCACCCGCACCGGCCGGATCGTGACGCGCACCCGCTGGTCGCCCGGCTTGTCGACCAGGCGCAGGTCGGCGTGGTACTTGGCGGCGACCCGGTCGGCGAACGCGTAGTCGTCATCCGCGGTGACCTCCGCGTCGCCGCGCAGCTCCAGGTACCGGTAGGGGACGGCCAGGTCGAGCAGGAAGAGGTTCACGGCCGGGTTGGCCCGCAGGTTCCTGGTCTTCTGCCGCGACGTGCTGAGCGAGAGGCTGATCTCGTCGCCGTCCGCGAGGAACCAGACCTCCGACAGCTGCGGGCGGCCGTCCGGCCCGATTGTGCCCAGAGTGGCTACCTGGCCGTCGAGCAGGTCGCGGTGAGAGGCGGGGATCTCGGGCATTGTTCTCCTATTGGTAGGGGGCAGCGCCCAACCTAGCCCGCCGCGTCGGAGCGCGGTACCACCAGCCCGGACTCGTACGCGGTGACGACCGCCTGGGTCCGGCCGCGCAGCCCAAGCTTGCTCAGCACCCGGCTGACATGGGTCTTCACGGTCTCCTCGGTGACCACCAGCCGCTCGGCGATCTCCGGGTTGGACAGGCCCTCCGCGACCAGCCTGAGCACCTGGGTCTCGCGCGGCGTGAGCGTGGCCAGCGCGCCGGTGAGCGCGGCGGCGGGCTTCGGGCGCAGCCGGGTGAACTCGCCGATCAGCCGGCGGGTCACCGTCGGCGCGAGCAGTGCCTCGCCCGCGGCGACCACGCGCACCGCGTCGAACAGCCGCTCGGCGGTCACGTCCTTGAGCAGGAAGCCGCTGGCCCCGGCGCACAGCGCGTCGTAGACGTACTCGTCCAGGTCGAACGTGGTGAGGATGAGAATCCGCGGTGCGCCCGCCGTCCCGGATCCGGCCAGCCGCCGGGTGGCCTCGATCCCGTCCATGACCGGCATCCGCACGTCCATCAGTGCCACGTCGGGACGCAGCTCACCGGCGAGGCTGACCGCCTGGGCCCCGTCGCTGGCCGTGCCGACCACCGTGAAGTCCGGCTGGGTGTCCAGCAGCGCGGCGAATCCCGTGCGCACCACCTGATGATCGTCGGCGACGATGATCCGGATCGCGGGCGGCGGGCTGGTCATGCCGCCGCCTCCGCCGCGGCGGGCAGCCGGGCCTCGACGATGAACCCGCCGCGCCGGCCGGCGCCTGCGCGCAGTTCGCCGCCGACCGCGGCGGCCCGCTCGCGCATGCCGAGCAGCCCGTGGCCCGCGGGCGGCGCGTCCGGGGAGGGGGCCGGGGGGCCGGGCCCGTTGTCGCGGACGCGCAGCCATAGCGCCTCCGCGGTGTAGTACAACTCCACGTCGATCGCGGCGCCCTTGGCGTGCCGGCGGGCGTTGGTGAGGGCCTCCTGGACGATGCGGTAGGCGGCGAGCTCGACGCCGCGATCCAGCGCGACCATGGTGCCGCGGACGATGAGCCGGATGCCGGACTCCGAGTTGTCGCGCGCCTCGTCGATCAGGTCCCCCAGCTGCCGCAGGCCGGGCTGGGGCCGGCGGTCGGCGTCGCCGGGCCCGGTGTCCTCGCGCAGCACGCCCAGCAGCCGCCGCATCTCGGTCAGCGCCGCCCGGGCGGTGTCGCCGATGGCGGCCAGGCGCTGGGCGCCCGCGGCGGGCATCCCGGCGGTGGTCAGCCGGGCCGTCTCCGCCTGCACCGCGATCATCGAGATGTGATGCGCCACGACGTCGTGCAGCTCACGGGAGACCCGGGCGCGCTCCCCGCGCACGGTGTGCTCGAGCAGCGAGCCCGCGATGACCTCGCGGGCGGCGCTGTGCGCGGCGGCCTCGCTGCGGGCCCGCCGGACCGCCCCGGCCCACGCCGCGCCCGGGCCCAGCGCGGCCAGCAGCACGGTGAGGATCCGGGCCGCGGTGCCCGCGGGGCCGAGCAGCGCCAGTATCAAGTAGGGCAGCGCGAGGACCGCGGCCAGCAGCTGTGCGCCGCTGCGGCCGAGCCGGTAGAGCACGATCAGCTGGGCGATCAGGCCGGCCACCGTCACCGTGTGAAAGGCCGCCAGGGACAGCACGCACGCCGCGCCGACCGCTACGGCGGCTCCCGCCGGGTAGGACCACAGGAGCCCGAGCGGCAGCGTGCTGAACAGCGCGAGCAGTACGAGACCGGCCCCCGGCCCCCAGTCGGCCCCGCCGCCCTGGCCGGGGGGCAACGCGAACGACTGAGCCACGGCCGCCACGGCCAGCAGCGCCCCGGCCGCCACCGGCGCGTGCGGGTTAGCGGCGGCCCGCCGCAGCCCGCCGGCCCAGTCGCCTGCTCGGTCCACATGGCCATTGTCCTCGCTCGCCGGCGAGCCCGCGTCCCCCCGCATGAGCGTTCCTGGCGTCCCTCGTGCGGGGGATGCGCCGAGACGATGTCCCTCGCCCCAGCGGCGGCGAAGACGGCTCGCCGGCGTGACGACGCGGCGGCCGCCCGCTCCCTACCGTTGCGGGCATGGACGCAACGATCGAAGTGCGCGGGGTGCGCAAGCGGTTCGGGCCAACCGTGGCGCTGGACGGCATGACGTTCACCGTCGAGCCGGGCCAGGTCGCCGGGTTCGTCGGCCCCAACGGCGCGGGCAAGTCCACCACGATGCGGGTGATCCTCGGCCTGGACGCGCCCGACGACGGCCACGCGCTGATCGGCGGGAAGCGGTACCGGAGCCTGCGGCACCCGCTGAGCCATGTCGGGTCGCTGCTGGACGCGGCCGCGCTGCAGCCCAGCCGCAGCGCCCGCAACCACCTGCTGTGGCTGGCTCACTCGCAGGGCCTGGGCTCCGGGCGGGTCGATGCGGTGATCGAGCAGGCGGGCCTGCAGGAGGTGATCCGGCGCAAGGCGGGCGGCTACTCCCTGGGCATGCGGCAGCGGCTGGGAATCGCCGCGGCGCTGCTCGGCGACCCGCCGGTGCTGATGTTCGACGAGCCGTTCAACGGCATGGACCCCGAGGGCATCGTGTGGATGCGCGGGTTCCTGCGGTCGCTGGCCGGCGAGGGCCGCGCGGTGCTGGTGTCCAGTCACCTGATGAGCGAGCTGGAGGGCTCCGCCGACCACCTGGTGGTGGTCGGCCGCGGCAAGGTCATCGCCGACACCACCGTGGCCGCGCTGATCGCGGCCGCCTCGGGTGACCGGGTCTCGCTGCGCACCACCGCCTGGTCCGCGGCGACGGCCGCGCTGACCCGCGCGGGCGCGACCGTCGCGGCCAGCGACCGCGACTCGCTGACCGTGTCCGGGCTGACCGCCGAGCGCGTCGTGGCCGTGCTCGGCGGCGCCGGCGTGGCGTTCTCCGAGGTCTCGGCGCACCGCGCCACGCTCGAGGAGGCCTACATGGAGCTCACCCGGGATGCGGTCGAGTTCCGCGCCGCGCCCGCCGGGGTGTCATCGTCAGCGGCCGCGGGCACGCAGGAGGCGGGACGATGAGCACCGGCACGATCACGCCGTACCGGTCCGCCCAGCGGCCCGGGCGCGACGACTTCCCGCACCTGCTGCGGTCCGAGTGGACCAAGTTCCGCACCGTGCGCGGCTGGGTGATCGCGACGATCGCCGCCGCGCTGCTGACCGCGCTGGCCGTGGTGCTCATCGCATCCGCCGCCAACGGGAAGCAGAACCCCGCGGCCAACCCGGTCGTCGCCATCGGCCCGGGCGGTGAGGCGGTCACCGACAGCTTCTACTTCGCGCGCCAGCCGCTGGACGGCAATGGCACCATCACCGCGCGGATCACCTCGCTGGCCGACGGCGAACTGGCGGGCCAGGGACCGGGCACCAGTACGCATATCGCGCAGCCTTGGGCCAAGGCCGGGATCATCATCAAGGCCAGCACCAGGGCGGGCTCGGCGTACGCGGCGGTCATGGCCACCCCGGGCCACGGGGTGCGGATGCAGTACGACTTCACCCACGACCTGGCCGGCCTGCCCGGCACCCCGTCCGCGGCCTCCCCGCGCTGGCTGCGGCTGACCCGCTCCGGCGACACGATCACCGGCTACGACTCCACGGACGGATCCCACTGGACCGAGATCGGCACCGCCACCCTGGCCGGGCTTCCCGCCACGGCGCAGGCCGGGCTCTTCGCGGCCTCGCCGCAATACGTACAGGCCGGCCAGGGGTTCGCCAACAATGACTTTGCTCCCGTCAACACCCAGGTCACCGCCACGTTCGATCACGTCAGCCTGGAGGGCGGGCAAGTGAGGGGGAATGGGGAGGCGGGTGGGGCAACCTGGACGGCCCGCCAGGTAGGTTTCGGGACGGGCCCCGCGCAGCCCGTCGGCGCGCTGACATGCGGGCCGCAGGGATGCGTCAAGAAGCACCGACTGCCGCAGTACCGGTTCACCCAGTCCGCCGGCCGGCTCACGCTGTTCGCCATAGGGGGCGATATCGCGCCGTACATGAGCATCGTCGACCCGCTCGGGACGGTCCTCAAGGGCTCGGCCGTCGGCCTGCTCGCGGTGATCGCCCTGGGCGCGCTGTTCATCACCGCCGAGTACCGGCGGGGCTTGATCCGGACCACGTTCGCGGCCAGCCCGCGCCGGGGCCGGGTGCTCGCCGCCAAGGCCATCGTCATCGGGTCGGTCACGTTCGTGGCCGGGCTGATCGGGACCGCGGTCGCGCTGGTGATCGCCGAGCGCAAGCTGAACTCCGGGGGCTGGGTGTCGTCGGTGTACCCGGTCTGGTCGCTCACCAGCGGGCCCGGCCTGCGGATCGTCGTGGGCACCGCCGGGCTGCTGGCGGTGGCCGCCGTCCTGGCCCTGTCCGCGGGTGTCGTACTGCGGCGCAGCGCCGGGGCGATCACCGCGGTGGTCGCGCTGCTGATCGTCCCGGTGATCCTCGGCACGATCCTGCCCCAGGGCCCCGCCGACTGGGTTCTGCGGCTGACCCCGGCCGCCGCGTTCGGCCTGCAGCAGGGCACGCCGCAGTACTCGCAGGTGATGCATGCCTGCGAGCCATACAACGGCTGCTTCCCGCTGGCGCCGTGGAACGGGTTCTTGGTGGCGTGCGTCTGGGCGGTAGCCGCGCTCGGCCTCGCCGTCTACGTGCTGCGCCGGAGGGACGCGTGAGCACGCTGGCGCCGCCCCGGCACCGGGAAGCGCGCCAAGGACACGGGATGACACGGACCCTGCGGGCCGAGGGCGGGGCGCTGCGGGAGGCGGTGCATGCGGAGTGGACCAAGCTGCGCACGGTGCCCGGCCCCGGGTTGCTGCTGCTCACCATGATCGTCGTGACCGTGGGCTTCGGCATCCTGGAGGCCGTGGCGCAGAAGTGCCCGACCTCGTGCAGCTACGAGACCCCCAAGCTCAGCCTCACCGGGATCCTCGTCGGCCAGGCCGTCGTGGCGGTCCTCGCCGTGCTGATGATCACCAGCGAGTACAGCAGCGGCATGATCCGGATCACGCTCACCGCCGTGCCGCGGCGCATCACCGCCCTGGCCGCCAAGGCGATCGTGCTCACCGGCATGGTGCTGGCCGCCGGAGCCTTCGCGGTGGCGTGGTCGCTGATAGCCGGGCGGTACATCCTGCCCGGCAACGGCTTCACCGGCGCACACGGCTCGGAGGTGCTGTCGCTGAGCGCCGGCTCGACGCTGCGCGCGGCGGCCGGCTCGGTGCTGTACCTGGCCCTTATCGGGCTGCTCAGCCTGGGCCTGGCCACCGCGGTGCGGGACTCCGGCGCGTCGATCGCGCTGATGATCGGCCTGATCTACATCGTGCCGCTGATCGTGCAACTCGGGGCCCTGGATCCGCTCTGGGACCGCCGCCTCGAGCAGTGGAGCCCGATGAACGCCGGGATGGCCATCCAGGCCACCAGGGACCTGAACACCCTGCCGATCGGGCCGTGGCCGGGGCTCGGCGTCCTGGCCCTGTGGGCCGCCGGGGCCCTCCTGCTCGGCGGCCTGCTGCTCCGCCTGCGCGACGCCTGACCGGCTCACAGCCAGGGCGGGGTGATCGCGGATATCGCCGCCAGCGGGCGCCGCCCGGTGTTGCGCAGCCGGTGCGGCAGGCCGGCCTGGAACGTGGCGGCGTGCGCCGGCCCCGGCCTCACCCGGATCCGCGCGGCCGGCCGCCGCGGGCGGCCGGTCCTCAGCCATAGATCGCCTTCTGGCCGACCTGCAGGCCGAGCAGGAGCATCGCGACCAGCACGCGCATGGCCTCCGGGTAGTCCGCGGTCGTGTACTCGACCGACCGCGGCGCGGTCATCGCGACCCCGGGGATGAGGGCGCACGTCGCCGCGATCGTGG